>Ga0065721_10004701_pt1 | contig 28937 bp, 28 predicted proteins | sample Mesricmetagenome_FD_59108 | JGI IMG/M metagenome (GOLD analysis project Ga0065721, IMG submission 59108) | Mesophilic microbial community from rice straw/compost enrichment Sample: eDNA_1 v2 (version 2) | ecosystem: Engineered > Solid waste > Grass > Composting > Bioreactor | place: USA: Davis...
CGGCCTGTCACGCCGGAGGCCGCGGGTTCGAGCCCCGTCACTCCCGCCACTCACTTCCCCAGGCAAATCAACGGATTAGAGATGGCTGGCCCCGCGCCCTGTCGGGTGCCGCGACGCGCCGTTCCGCCTAGACGTGACACTCTCGTCCTGCTCACCGTGCGAGCCGACCGGGGCACTTGCCTCGTTCATCCGCCGCACGGCCGCGGCCTTCAACGGAGCGTAGACGTTCTGCGGTTCGAAGCGACGAAGCGTTGGCCGTGCTAGGTAATACCGCGTGAGGGCTGCCCTGCCCGAAGGCTCGTCCCGAGCAAGCCCGCCGGTGCTCCCCTGTCGGCTCCAGGACGGCAGGTTACCCTTTCCGTTTTCCTGCACGCTTTGTCCCGCCCGGCCTCTCACCGGGCGGGCCCCATGTCGTTGTGCCTCTCACGGTGCCGTGACGAGCTTGTAGCCGCGCCCGTTCATGCAGCTGTGCATCGTCCTGCCGGCATCGCTGCTCGCCAGTGCCCTCTGCCGGCATTCCGTCAGGACTCTGTTGGCACGGCGCTCGTCCGGGCTCCCCGGCTGGATGACACGCCCATCGCTGCGAACCCAGACCTGTCGCTGGGCAGCTGTCGTGTTGCATGCGCCAAGTGCGATAACGCTGAGCAGGATGAAAAACCGGAACATGGATATCCCTCCCTAGCTTATACCGGACTCCGCATCAGTCGCCGGCAAGAACAGGCGACAGACGCAGGAGGTATTTCCTATCATGTTTCGATATGATAGGCTTGTCTACGTTTCCAGTGGCGTAAAGTTGGCAATCGATTACTGATTTCGATTGTCATAAAAATTAATGATAATTTTAAATGCCATGGAAGCGAGAGGGAAGACTGCGGCTTCGGCTGCGCAACATGGGGCGTTGACATGAAGCATTCGAATTCGACCAGGCAGCAGCCGCTGCTGATCGCAGCGAGTCTTGCCACCCTCATGGCCTTTGCTGTGCCGGCAAGCTCACAAGGCTTGGGTGGTTTGGGAGATGCTGTCGGCGGTGCGGTCGGTGGACTTGGCGATGCCGTCGGCGGTGTGGGTGATGCGCTCGGGGGTTCCCTCGGCGGTGCCGTGAGCGGTGTCGGAGGTGCCGTCAGCGGCCTCGGTGACGCCCTGGGTGGCGGCTCGGGCGGCACATCTGGCAGCACGTCCGGCGGCTCGCTCGGAGGTGCCGTCGGCGGCCTCGGCAATTCCGTCGGGGGCGCACTCGGCAGCGTCGGCGGCGCCCTGGGGGGCGTGGACGTCGGCCTCGGCGTCAGCGTCGGCAGCGTCGCCAATGTAGGGGCTGGTGCGAGCCTCGATGACGGCGGCCTCAATGCCGGTATCGGTATCGGGGCGCTCAATGGGCTCGCCACGGCGGGTGTCGGCGCCTCCGCGACGCCCGACGACGGGATCAACGCCGGCATCGGCGTGAACGCGCTCGGCACCAACGGCGTCAATGCCGGCGCGGGAGCCAGCCTTGCTTCGTCCAGCGGTGTCAATGCGGGCGTCGGCGTCGGCATTGGCGGCACCGGAGGCGTGAATGTCGGGCTCGGCATCGGCATCGGCGGCAACGGGGGCGGAGGTCCCGGCGGTCCGGGCGGGCCGGGTGGACCCGGCGGTCCTGGTGGGCCGGGAGGCCCCGGCGGACCCGGTGCGCCGGGCGGGCCCGGCGTCGGCGGTCCTGCCGGCAGTGTGTCCGCAGCGATGTCCGGGATGAGCCAGCAGCAGGTCGCAGCTCTGAAGAAGCGCTGCTCGAGCATTCTCTCGTCCTATGCGGAGTTCGACGACGAACTCGTCAACCTCTGCAAGGTGCTTCAGCGCATCTGACGCGTCGCGAAGTCCCCTGCACCGGTCGGAGGCGGCTTAAGGTCGGCTCCGACCGGCGCTTCTCCTGTCGGGCTCCTGCTGGGAATGCAGAGCATTCCCGCCCGGCTGTTCCGTACCCCCTCTTGCACCGCCTCGGCTTCCGAGGCGGTTCTTTTATTCCCGGAGTGCATGCGGTCCCATTCGCGGGAATGTGAGCGTTGTGCCGGTACTTGACAGCGATGCGTCACTCGGGTCGCCGCGTTCCTGACCTCACGCTGCCACCTTTCCGGCCAATTGAAACAATTTTAAGTGCCTGCCGTTCGACAGGAGGGCTCAAGACATGGAGAAGACCCATGCGAAAAGTTCTCCTGACCACCGTGGCCGCGCTCGCCCTGGGCATCGGCCCGGTTTATGCGCAGGCGCAGCGGCCGCTGCCGGAAGGCGGCGGTGACACTGGCTCGCCCCAGTCCGGTCCGGGCACCGGTGGATCGGGCGGCGCTGTCGCGCCGGGCGGTTCCGGCGCTTCGGATCCGGCCATGAAGCGCCAACCCGGCGCAGGCTCGGTTCAGCCTCCTTCCGCGGCCGGTGAGGGCGTACGCGGCCAGGCGCAGGAGCGGCGGCAGGGTGCCCCGCGGATGGAAGGGCAGCAGCGCACGCCGGGCGCCGGCGAGCAGCCCAGCCGGGCGGAGCGTCAGCAACGCCCGGGCGCGGCCCAGGGCGGCGTGAAGATCGACGAGCAGGATCGGGCGCGCCAAGGCGCCGATACCCAGCAACGCGACGAGACGCGTGGTGCTGTCCGCGAGCGCGGGACGAAGGAGGCTCCCTCCGGCAGCGCCGGCACGCGCGGCACGACCGACGTGGAAACCACCGGAAGCGTTGGTGCCAATGTCGAGATCAGCACCGAGCATCAGCGGACGATCCGGGAAACCATCGTCAGCCAGCGTGTCGAGCCCGTACGGGACGTGAACTTCACGATCTCCATCGGCCAGTCGATCCCGCGGACGGTGGAACTGCATCCGCTGCCGCCGCGCGTGGTCGAGATCGTTCCGCAGTACCGCGAGTATGTCTATTTCGTGCTGGCGGACGGGCGGATCGTCATCGTCGATCCAAATTCCTATGAGATCGTCTATGTCCTGAGCGCCTGACCGGCGTCACGTCACAATGGCCCGCCCGGTACGCCGGGCGGGCGCCGTGCCGAAATGTCCCATCCGGACGAGCGGGCACGCGCGGATCGAGCGGATTGCAGACACGGCGGTTGCGCGAGCGTTGCATCGCGGTGCCGAATGCCGGGAACATGGCTGCTATGCGGCACCGCAGCACTTGCGCCCGCGGATCGCCTGCGATAAGCCTCGCCCGCACATGCGAAACGGTCCAAGGTAGCGGATTGCAGGCGTTTTTCGTCGCTTCGCCTCGCTCGGGCCGGTTTCGTGCTGAGCGAGAAATCCGTCCAAGAGCCCGCCGTCACCGGCGACGGGCCACGATACCGCGGGTGCCGGATGCAGAGCCTTCTTGCCGACTATCTGCCGCTCGTCATCTTCATCGGTGTGTCGCTGGTGATCGGGGTGGCGCTGCTGGTGTCGCCGTTCATCGTGGCATATTCGCGGCCTGACGCCGAGAAGCTGTCGGCCTACGAGTGCGGCTTCAACGCGTTCGACGACGCGCGCATGAAGTTCGATGTGCGATTCTACCTGGTCGCGATCCTCTTCATCATCTTCGACCTCGAGGTCGCCTTCCTCTTCCCGTGGGCCGTGGCCTTCGGCGACCTCGGCTGGTTCGGCTTCTGGTCCATGATGCTGTTCCTCGGCGTCCTGACCGTCGGCTTTATTTACGAGTGGAGAAAGGGAGCCCTCGAATGGGATTGATCGGCGAAGCGAGCGGCCCGGCCGTCGCGCCGGCGGCCAGGGGCGTCATCGACCCGCGCACGGGCAAGCCCGTCGGTTCGGATGATTCCTTCTTCCTCGGGCTCAACGACGAGCTGGCGGACAAGGGTTTCCTCGTCACCTCGACGGACGAGCTCATCCAGTGGGCCCGCACCGGCTCGCTGATGTGGATGACCTTCGGCCTTGCCTGCTGCGCCGTGGAGATGATGCAGCTGTCGATGCCGCGCTACGACGTCGAGCGCTTCGGCTTCGCGCCGCGCGCCAGCCCGCGCCAGTCGGACGTCATGATCGTCGCCGGCACGCTCACCAACAAGATGGCGCCCGCCCTGCGCAAGGTCTACGACCAGATGCCGGAGCCGCGCTACGTCATCTCGATGGGCTCGTGCGCCAACGGCGGCGGCTACTACCACTATTCCTATTCGGTCGTGCGCGGTTGCGACCGGGTGGTGCCGGTCGACATCTATGTCCCGGGCTGCCCGCCGACCGCGGAAGCGCTGCTCTACGGCGTCCTTCTTCTGCAGAAGAAGATCCGCCGCACCGGCACCATCGAGCGCTGAGGGGTGAAGGCGATGAGCGTCAACCTGACCGAGCTCGGTGAACATATCCTGGCATCGCTGCCGGGTGCGGCGAAGGCGGCGAGCGTCGGCCTCGACGAGCTGACGATCTATGCCGAGGCGAGCGAGATCGTCCGGGTCCTGACCTTCCTGCGCGACGACGCGCGCTGCCGCTTCGTCAATTTCACGGACCTGTGCGGCGTCGACTATCCCGTGCGCGAGAAGCGCTTCGACGTCGTCTATCACCTCCTGTCGCCGCACCATAACACGCGCATCCGCGTGAAGGTGGAGACCGACGAGGCGACGCCCGTGCCCTCCGCCATCGGCGTCTTCCCGGCCGCCAACTGGTTCGAGCGCGAAGCCTACGACCTCTACGGCATCCTGTTCTCCGGCCATCCGGACCTGCGCCGGATCCTCACCGACTACGGCTTCGAGGGTCATCCGCTGCGCAAGGACTTCCCGCTCACCGGCTTCGTCGAGGTGCGCTACGACGACGAGGAGAAGCGGGTGGTCTACGAGCCGGTGCGGCTCAACCAGGAATTCCGCAACTTCGACTTTCTCTCGCCGTGGGAGGGCACCGACTACGTGCTGCCCGGCGACGAGAAGGCCAAGGCCAACTGAGCGGGAGAGGGCGCCTTGGGCGAGCATCAGATCCGCAATTTCTCGATCAACTTCGGCCCGCAGCATCCGGCGGCGCACGGCGTGCTGCGCCTCGTGCTCGAGCTCGACGGCGAGGTGGTGGAGCGCGTCGACCCGCACATCGGACTCCTGCACCGGGGCACAGAGAAGCTGATCGAGGCCAAGACCTACCTGCAGGCGGTGCCCTATTTCGACCGGCTCGACTATGTCGCGCCGATGAACCAGGAGCATGCCTACGCGCTTGCCGTCGAGAAGCTGCTCGGCATCACGGTGCCGAAGCGCGGCCAGCTCATCCGCGTGCTCTATTCGGAGATCGGGCGTCTCCTCTCGCACCTCCTCAACGTGACCACCCAGGCCATGGACGTCGGCGCGCTGACGCCGCCGCTCTGGGGCTTCGAGGAGCGCGAGAAGCTGATGATCTTCTATGAGCGGGCCTCGGGCGCGCGCATGCACGCGGCCTATGTGCGGCCCGGCGGCGTGCACCAGGACCTGCCGAGCAAGCTCATCGACGACATCTGGGATTTCTGCGATCCCTTCCTCAAGGTCTGCGACGACCTCGAAGGGCTTCTGACGGACAACCGCATCTTCAAGCAGCGCAACGTCGACATCGGCGTGGTCTCGCTCGACGACTGCTGGGCCTGGGGCTTCTCCGGCGTCATGGTGCGCGGCTCGGGCGCAGCGTGGGACCTGCGCAAGGCGCAGCCCTACGAGTGCTACGAAGAGCTCGATTTCGACATTCCGGTCGGCAAGAACGGCGACTGCTACGACCGTTACTGCATCCGCATGGAAGAGATGCGGCAGTCCATCCGCATCATGAAGCAGTGCCTCGAGAAGCTGCGCTCGCCCGAAGGGCAGGGCCCGGTCTCGACGAGCGACCACAAGGTCGTGCCGCCCAAGCGCGGCGAGATGAAGCGCTCGATGGAAGCGCTCATCCACCACTTCAAGCTCTACACGGAAGGCTACCACGTCCCTGCGGGCGACGTTTACGCCGCCGTCGAGGCGCCCAAGGGCGAATTCGGCGTCTACCTCGTGTCGGACGGCACCAACAAGCCGTACCGCTGCAAGATCAAGGCGCCGGGCTTCGCCCATCTGCAGGCCATGGACTTCATGTGCCGCGGCCACATGCTGGCCGACGTCTCGGCCGTTCTCGGCTCGCTCGACATCGTGTTCGGCGAGGTCGACCGCTGATGGCTTCGGCACCGGCCATAGAAGGGACGGGCCCGGTGGCCTACGCGTCGGGCTGGACGCCGTCGGAGCGTACGCGCCGCAAGGTGCTCGAGCCGCTGCGCCGCCGCGTGCTGGGGCCGCTCTTCACCCGTCTCGGCTACGACCTTCTGCCGGCCGTGCCGGAATGGGAACACCGGCCCCTGTCGCGCCGCGAGGTCGACCGGCTCGTGCGCGGTGCCGCCCACCATATCGCCGTCGATCTGGAGGCGGCGGGCATCGCGGTGCCCGAGGACATGGAAGGGCTCGTACGGGCCTTCTATGACGACATCTGCCAGTGCCCCGTCCGCCAGAAGCACGGCGGTAACGGCTTCAACGGAGCGCTCGAGCTCTTCGTCGCCGCGCGGGCGCTGGCTCCCGACGTCATCATCGAATCGGGCGTCTTCCGCGGCCTCACGACCTGGGTGCTGCGCAAGGCCTGTCCCGAGGCGCGGATCTTCTGCTTCGACGCGGTCTTCGCCAATCTGCAGCACCGCGACCCGGCGGCCACCTATCACGAGGCCGACTGGTCGGGCTACGACTTCGGCGGGCTCGACCTTTCGCGCGCGCTCGCCTTCTTCGACGACCACATCGACCAGGCCCGGCGCATCATCGAGGCGGGGGAGCGTGGCCTGCGCCACCTCGTCTTCGACGACAACACCGCAGCCCATCGCATCCATGCCCATGGCGGCCCGGCCTTTCCGACCGTCGACATGGTGCTCGCCGACGACCTGCCGACGGAGCCGGTGCGCTGGCTGCGCAACGGGCGCGAGTTCGTCTACGAGGTGGACGCGTCCGTCATCGGTGCCGTCCGCGAACGGGTCGAGACGGTGCGCAATTTCGATGATCTCCATGGCGTCACCGGCTATTCGCCGGCGCGCCTGACCTATGTGAAGCTCAAGGACAGGCGGATCTGATGGCTGTTCGTCGTCTCGCCCCCAAGGAATACCAGCCCGACAGCTTCGCCTTCACGGCGGAGAATGCGATCTGGGCCGGGCAGCAGATCGCGAAATATCCCGAAGGCCGGCAGGCCTCGGCGGTGATCGCGCTGTTGTGGAAGGCGCAGGAGCAGGCCGGCGGCTGGCTGCCCGAGCCGGCGATCCGCACCGTCGCCGACCTCCTCAAGATGCCCTACATCCGGGTGCTCGAGGTCGCGACCTTCTACACGATGTTCAACCTCGAGCCCGTCGGCCGCCATCTCGTGCAGCTGTGCGGCACGACGCCCTGCATGCTGCGCGGCGCCGGGCAGCTCAAGGANGTCNTGAAGCGCAGGGTCGGCGACGAGAAGCACGTCAGCGCCGACGGCAAGTTCTCGTGGATGGAGGTCGAGTGCCTCGGCGCCTGCTGCAATGCGCCGATGGTGCAGATCAACAACGACTACTACGAGGACCTGACGCCGGAGAGCCTCGAGAAGCTGCTCGACGACCTCGCTGCCGGCAAGCCGGTGAAGCCCGGCCCGCAGAACGGCCGGCGCGCCTCGGAGCCGGAGGGCGCCATCACGACCCTGAGCGACCCGTCGCTGTTCGACGGCTCCCAGATCGGCGCCTGGCGCCAGCGCTTCGAGGCCGAGGCGGCGGAGAAGGCTCGCGCCGAGGCGGAGGCTGCGGCCGCAGCGCCGGAGGCGGCGAAGACGCCGGAGCGCGCCAAGCCGAAGGAGACGCGCGCCGAGGAGAAGGCCGCCGACCGTCCCGAGGTGCGCGTGGCCGAAGGCAAGGCGCCGATCGCGGCGGCCGCCAAGGCCGACGCGGCCGAGGGCGTGTCTGAGGAGCACAAGCCCGTGCTGCTGACCCGGGCGCGTGACGAGGGGCCGGACAATCTGGAGCTCATTCATGGCGTCGGGCCGAAGCTCGCGACCATGCTGAACGAGCTCGGCATCTACCACTTCGACCAGATCGCAGCCTGGAACGAGATGAACCTCGCCTGGGTCGACCAGCACCTCGGCGCCTTCAGGGGCCGTGCGGTGCGCGACAAGTGGATCGAGCAGGCCAGGAAGCTCGCCACGGGCTGGCGCCCGGCGAGCGACGTCGGCGAGAAGCCGGAGGAGTGAGCGGCCATGCTGTCTGACAAGGACCGCATTTTCACCAATCTCTACGGGCTCCACAGCCCCGGCCTCGAGGCCGCGAAGATGCGCGGCGCGTGGGACGGCACCAAGTTCCTGCTGCAGCAGGGGCGCGACTGGATCATCGAGGAGATGAAGAAGTCGGGCCTGCGCGGGCGCGGCGGCGCCGGCTTCCCCACCGGCCTCAAGTGGTCGTTCATGCCCAAGCAGTCCGACGGGCGCCCGCACTATCTCGTCGTCAATGCCGACGAGTCGGAGCCGGGCACCTGCAAGGACCGCGAGATCATGCGCCATGATCCGCACCTCCTGGTCGAGGGCTGCCTCATCGCCTCCTTCGCCATGGGTGCCAACGCGGCCTACATCTACATCCGCGGCGAGTACATCGCCGAGCGCGAGGCGCTGCAGCGGGCGGTGGACGAGGCCTACGAGGCGCGCCTCATCGGCAAGGACAACATCCACGGCTATCCCTTCGACCTCTACGTGCACCACGGCGCCGGCGCCTATATCTGCGGCGAGGAGACGGCGCTGCTCGAGAGCCTCGAGGGCAAGAAGGGCATGCCGCGGCTGAAGCCGCCGTTCCCGGCCAACATGGGCCTCTACGGCTGCCCGACGACGGTGAACAACGTCGAGTCGATCGCTGTCGCCGGCACGATCCTGCGCCGCGGCGCCTCCTGGTTCGCGAGCCTCGGCCGGCCGAACAACGTCGGCACGAAGCTCTTCTGCGTCTCTGGCCACGTCAACAAGCCGTGCAACGTGGAAGAGGAGATGGGCATCACCTTCCGTGAGCTCATCGACCGGCATTGCGGCGGCATCCGCGGCGGCTGGGACAACCTGCTCGCCGTCATCCCCGGCGGCTCCTCGGTGCCCTGCGTGCCGGCCGAGCAGATCATCGACTGCCCGATGGACTTCGATTCCCTCCGGAACCTGAAGTCCGGCCTCGGCACCGCCGCCGTCATCGTCATGGACAAGTCGACCGACATCGTCCGGGCGATCGCGCGGCTCAGCTATTTCTACAAGCACGAGAGCTGCGGCCAGTGCACGCCCTGCCGCGAGGGCACGGGCTGGATGTGGCGCGTGCTGACGCGCATGGCCGAGGGCCGGGCGCAGAAGCGCGAGATCGACATGCTCCTCGACGTGACCTACCAGGTCGAGGGCCACACGATCTGCGCGCTCGGCGATGCTGCGGCCTGGCCGGTGCAGGGCCTCATCCGCCATTTCCGCCACGAGATCGAGAAGCGCATCGACGATTATGCGGCCAACCCGCATTCGGATGCGGTTCTGCAGGCAGCTGAGTGATTGATCACGTCCGGGCGGCTCGCCGCCGGACGGGAAAGGACGAAGTAGCGATGGCCAAGCTCATCGTCGACGGCAACGAGATCGAGGTGCCTGCGGAGTTCACCATCCTGCAGGCCTGCGAGGAGGCGGGCGCCGAAGTGCCGCGCTTCTGCTTCCACGAGCGGCTGTCGATCGCCGGCAACTGCCGCATGTGCCTTGTCGAGGTGAAGGGCTCGCCGAAGCCCGTCGCCTCCTGCGCGATGTCGGTGCGCGACCTGAGGCCGGGCCCCAACGGCGAGCCGCCGGTGGTCAACACCCGCACGCCGCTCGTCAAGAAGGCGCGCGAGGGGGTGATGGAGTTCCTGCTCATCAACCACCCGCTCGACTGCCCGATCTGCGACCAGGGCGGGGAATGCGACCTGCAGGACCAGGCCATGGCCTACGGCGTCGATTCCTCGCGCTTCGCCGAGAACAAGCGCGCCGTCGAGGACAAGTACATCGGGCCGCTGGTCAAGACCTCGATGAACCGGTGCATCCACTGCACCCGCTGCATCCGCTTCACCACCGAGGTCGCCGGCGTGCCGGATCTCGGCGCCATCGGCCGCGGCGAGGACATGGAGATCACGACCTATCTCGAGCACGCCATGGGCTCGGAGCTGCAGGGCAACGTGATCGACCTGTGCCCGGTGGGCGCGCTGACCTCGAAGCCCTATGCCTTCAAGGCGCGGCCCTGGGAATTGTCGAAGACCGAATCCGTCGACGTGATGGATGCGATCGGCTCGGCCATCCGCGTCGATGCCCGCGGGCGCGAGGTCATGCGCTTCCTGCCGCGCGTCAACGAGTTCATCAACGAGGAATGGATCTCGGACAAGACGCGCTTCGTCTGGGACGGCCTCAGGACCCAGCGCCTCGACCGCCCCTATGTGCGGGAGAACGGGCGGCTGCGTCCGGCGAGCTGGAACGAGGCCTTCGCCATCATCGCGGAGAAGGTCAATGCGGCGAAGAGCGAGCGCATCGGCGCCATCGTCGGCGATCTTGCCGCCGTCGAAGAGACCTTCGCTCTCAAGCTCCTGATGGAGAAGCTCGGCGTCCCCAACATCGACTGCCGCCAGGACGGCACGCGGCTCGATCCGGCGCTCGGGCGCGCAAGCTATCTCTTCAACACGACCATTGCCGGCATCGAGGACGCCGATGCGGTACTCCTCATCGGCACCAATCCGCGCAAGGAAGCGCCGGTCCTCAACGCCCGCATCCGCAAGCGCTGGCGCCTGCACCGCACGCCCATCGGCGTGATCGGCGAGAATGTCGATCTCACCTACGAATATTCCTATCTCGGCGCGGGCGCGCAGACGCTCGCCGACCTTGCGGCCGGCAACGGCGCCTTCCTCGAGGTGCTGAGCAAGGCCGAGCGCCCGCTCATCATCGTGGGGCAGGGGGCCCTGGCGCGTGAGGACGGCGTGGCCGTGCTCGCGGCCGCGGCGAAGCTCGCCAGGGCCGTCGGCGCCCTGGGCGAGGAGTGGAACGGCTTCTCGGTGCTGCACACCGCCGCGGCGCGAGCCGGCGCGCTCGACCTCGGCTTCGTGCCGAAGGCGGACGGCCTCGACGTGGCGGGGATGCTGGCGCCCGGCGCGCTCGATGTCCTCTTCCTTCTCGGCGCCGACGAGATCGACGTGCCGGAAGGCGCCTTCGTCGTCTACCAGGGCACGCACGGCGACCGCGGCGCCCACCGGGCCGACGTCATCCTGCCGGGCGCGACCTACACCGAGAAGACCGGCATCTACGTCAACACCGAGGGGCGCCCGCAGCTCGCCAACCGGGCGGTGTTCCCGCCGGGTGACGCGCGGGAGGACTGGGCGATCCTGCGTGCTCTGTCCGATGTCCTTGGCAAGCGCCTGCCGTTCGATTCGCTTTCGGCGCTGCGCGAGCAGCTCTTCGCCGCGCATCCCCATCTCGCCGCCATCGGCGAGCTCGCGCCGGCGGACGGGGCCGACATCGAGGCGCTCGCCGGCAAGGGCGGCGCGCTTGCCGATGCGCCGCTTACCTCGCCGATCGTCGATTTCTACCTCACCAACCCCATCGCGCGCGCTTCCGCCGTCATGGCCGAGTGCTCGGCTCTGGCCGGCGGGGCGCTGAAGCAGGCAGCAGAGTAAGGACCACGCCCGATGGAATGGCTGACCACGGTTGCGATCATTCTCGGCAAGAGCCTGCTCCTGCTGGTCGCGCTGCTCGTCTTCATCGCCTACATCCTCTATGCCGACCGCAAGGTCTGGGCGGCGGTGCAGCTGCGCCGCGGGCCCAACGTGGTGGGGCCGTGGGGACTGCTGCAGTCCTTCGCCGACCTGCTGAAGTTCGTGCTGAAGGAGCCGGTGATCCCGGCGGGCGCCAACAAGGGGCTGTTCCTGCTCGCGCCGCTCGTCACCTGCGTGCTGGCGCTGGCCGCCTGGGCGGTCATCCCCGTGGCGGACGGCTGGGCGATCGCCGACATCAACGTCGGCATCCTCTACATCTTCGCCATCTCCTCGCTCGGCGTCTACGGCGTCCTGATGGGCGGCTGGGCGTCGAACTCGAAGTATCCCTTCCTCGGCGCGCTGCGTTCCGCCGCGCAGATGGTGTCCTACGAGGTCTCGATCGGCTTCGTCATCATCACGGTGCTGCTCTGCGTCGGCTCGCTCAATCTCACCGAGATCGTGCGCGCGCAGGAGGTGAGGGGGCTCGCGACGATGCTCGGCGTGCCGTGGCTGACGGTGCTGAACTGGTACTGGCTGCCGCTGTTCCCGATGTTCGTCATCTTCTTCATCTCGGCGCTCGCCGAGACGAACCGCCCGCCCTTCGACCTGCCCGAGGCGGAATCGGAACTGGTGGCCGGCTTCATGGTGGAATACGCCTCGACGCCGTACCTCCTGTTCATGCTCGGCGAATACGTGGCCATCATGACCATGTGCTCGCTGACGACGATCCTCTTCCTCGGCGGCTGGACCGCGCCGGTGGCGCTGCCGCCGTTCACGTGGATCCCGGGTGTCGTGTGGTTCGTCGTCAAGGTCTGCTTCGTCTTCTTCATGTTCGCCATGGTGAAGGCGATGGTGCCGCGCTACCGCTACGACCAGCTGATGCGGCTGGGCTGGAAGGTGTTCCTGCCCCTGTCACTCGCCGCCGTCATCATTGTCGCGGCCGTGCTGCAGGTCACGGGTTGGGTGCCGGCCTCGTGAGGCCGGCAAGAGAAAGGGACGGAGCCGGATCATGAGGCTCGATCAGGCCGCAAAGTCGCTCTTCCTGAAGGAGTTCGTATCGGCGTTCTTCCTGTCGATGCGCTATTTCTTCAAGCCGAAGGCGACGCTCAACTATCCCTTCGAGAAGGGGATCCTGAGCCCGCGTTTCCGCGGCGAGCACGCCTTGCGCCGTTATCCCAACGGCGAGGAACGTTGCATCGCCTGCAAGCTGTGCGAGGCCATCTGCCCCGCCCAGGCCATCACCATCGAGGCCGGGCCGCGCCGCAACGACGGCACGCGCCGCACGACGCGTTACGACATCGACATGGTGAAGTGCATCTACTGCGGCTTCTGCCAGGAGGCCTGCCCAGTCGATGCCATCGTCGAGGGACCGAACTTCGAATTCGCGGTGGAGACCCGCGAGGAGCTCTACTACGACAAGGAAAAGCTCCTCGACAACGGCGCCCGCTGGGAGCGCGAGATCGCCCGCAACATCGCGATGGACGCCCCCTACAGGTGAGGTCGCGGTGAGGTTGTTCGTGAGGGATTCGGTGTCTATAGACGCCATGCCCGGGGGCTTGGGGCCCGTGGGCGACAGGACGGGATACGGGGCATGACGGTCGCAGCGGCCTTCTTCTATCTCTTTTCGTGCGTGTGCGTGGCCTCGGCCTTCATGGTCATCGCCTCGCGCAACCCCGTGCATTCGGTGCTCTTCCTGATCCTGGCCTTCGTCAACGCGGCGGGCCTGTTCATCCTGATGGGCGCCGAGTTCCTGGCGATGATCCTCGTGGTCGTCTATGTCGGCGCGGTCGCGGTGCTCTTCCTCTTCGTCGTCATGATGCTCGACGTCGACTTCGCGGAGCTGCGCCAGGGCTTCCTGCAGTACCTGCCGGTCGGTGCCCTCATCGGTGTGATCTTCCTCATCGAGCTCGTGCTCGTCGTCGGTTCGATGGCGATCGATCCCGAGCTCGTGAAGACGCCGGTCGCGGCCATCCCGCCCGTCAGCGAGATGTCGAACACCGCGGCCCTCGGCCAGGTGCTCTACACGCGCTACCTCTACTTCTTCCAGGCATCGGGCCTCGTGCTGCTCGTCGCCATGATCGGCGCCATCGTGCTCACGCTGCGCCACAAGCCGGGCGTCAGGCGCCAGGACATCGCGCAGCAGGTGGCGCGCACGCGCGACACCGCCATCGAAGTGCGGAAGGTGCCCTTCCGCGAGGGCGTGTGAGTGAGGCCGGAGAGACAGACATGACCATCGGGCTCGCGCATTATCTCACCGTCGCCGCCGTGCTGTTCACCCTCGGCGTGCTCGGCATCTTCATCAACCGCAAGAACGTCATCGTCATCCTGATGTCGGTCGAGCTCATCCTGCTCGCGGTCAACATCAACCTCGTCGCCTTCTCGACCTTCATGGGCGACATCGTCGGGCAGGTCTTCGCGCTGCTCGTGCTGACCGTGGCGGCCGCCGAGGCGGCCATCGGGCTTGCCATCCTCGTCGTCTACTTCCGCAACCGCGGCACCATCGCGGTTGAGGACATCAACATGATGAAGGGCTGAGGCCGCGATCATGTATCACGCGATCGTCTTCCTGCCGCTTGCCGGCTTCCTGATCGCTGGCCTCGCCGGCCGGTTCATCGGCGCGCGGGCAAGCGAGGTCGTCACGACCTCGGGCCTGTTCGTCTCCTGCCTCCTGTCGTGGATCGCCTTCTTCGACGTCGGCTTCGGCGACGGCGCGACGCGTGTTGCGGTGGCCAACTGGATGATCTCCGGCGACCTCGTGGTCGACTGGGCCTTCCGCATCGATACGCTCACGGCCGTGATGCTGATCGTCGTGACGACGGTCTCCTCGCTCGTCCATCTCTATTCCATCGGCTACATGCACGAGGATCCGGCGAGGCCGCGCTTCTTCGCCTATCTCTCGCTGTTCACCTTCGCCATGCTGATGCTGGTGACGGCCGACAACCTGGTGCAGATGTTCTTCGGCTGGGAGGGCGTGGGCCTCGCGAGCTACCTGCTCATCGGCTTCTGGTACGAGAAGCCCTCGGCCAATGCCGCCGCCATCAAGGCCTTCGTCGTCAACCGCATCGGCGACTTCGGCTTCCTGCTCGGCATCTTCCTCGTCTTCGTGCTGTTCGGNGCGGTCACCTTCGACGGCATCTTCCCGCGNGTGGCNGAGTTCAACGAGGCGACNTTCCGCTTCCTCGGCTACGAGTGGCANGCGCTGACGCTGGCGAGCCTCCTGCTCTTCATGGGCGCCATGGGCAAGTCGGCGCAGTTCCTGCTGCACACCTGGCTGCCGGACGCCATGGAAGGCCCGACGCCGGTCTCCGCGCTCATCCATGCGGCGACGATGGTGACGGCCGGCGTGTTCATGGTCGCGCGCATGTCGCCGGTGTTCGAATATGCCCCGACGGCGCTCTCGGTCGTCACGGTGGTCGGCGGCATCACCGCCTTCTTCGCCGCGACCGTCGGCCTCGTGCAGAACGACATCAAGCGCGTCATCGCCTATTCGACCTGCTCGCAGCTCGGCTACATGTTCGTCGCCCTCGGCGTCGGCGCCTACGGGGCGGGCATCTTCCACCTCTTCACGCACGCCTTCTTCAAGGCGCTGCTGTTCCTCGGCGCCGGCTCGGTCATCCACGCGATGCACCACGAGCAGGACATGCGCCACATGGGCGGCCTCAGGAAGCACATTCCCTTCACCGCCGCCATGATGACGATCGGCACGCTGGCGCTGACGGGCTTCCCCTTCACGGCGGGCTACTTCTCGAAGGATGCCATCATCGAGGCGGCCTACGCCTCGCACACGCCGGGCGCCAACTTCGCCTTCCTCGCCACGGTCATCGCGGCGCTGTTCACGTCCTTCTACTCCTGGCGCCTCTATTTCATGACCTTCGAGGGGCCCGCGAAGTGGGGCGCGCATGCGTCGACGCCGCCGCTGCACGAGGGCGTGGCCCACGCCGGCACGGCGGCCGAAGGCGGCCACGGCCACGACGTTGAGCCGGCCGCTGCCGCGCCGCACGCCCACCACGGGCACGACGAGCACGCGCATGGCGGTCATGGCCACGGCCATGGCGACCACACGCCGCACGAGAGCCCGCTCGTCATGCTCATTCCGCTCGCCGTCCTGGCGATCGGCGCGGTCGTTGCCGGCTTCGCCTTCAAGGAGGCCTTCATCGGCCACGACTACGACCACTTCTGGAAGGGCGCGCTCTTCACGGGTGCCGACAACCACATCCTGCACGAGATGCACGAAGTGCCCGGCTGGGTCGTCGCCTCGCCCTTCGTCATGATGGTGCTCGGCTTCCTCATCGCGCTGTGGTTCTACGTCATCAACCCGCGCATGCCGGCGATCGTGGCGGGGCAGCAGCCGCTCCTCTACCGGTTCCTGCTCAACAAGTGGTACTTCGACGAGATCTACGACTTCCTGTTCGTGCGTCCGGCGATGTGGCTCGGCCGCTTCCTCTGGAAGAAGGGTGACGGCTGGCTCATCGACGGCTTCGGACCGGACGGCGTCTCCGCCCGTGTCGTCGACGTCACCAACCGCGTCGTGCGCCTGCAGACCGGCTACGTCTACCACTACGCCTTCGCGATGCTCGTCGGTGTCGCGGCTCTCGTCACCTGGTACCTCATCGGGGGCACGCACTGATGTTCGGCCTCGGTCTCCTTTCCGGTCTTCTCATCCTGCCGCTCGTCGGTGCCGCCTTCATCCTCATGGTGCGCGGCAGCGAGGAGGCGGTGCGCTCCAACGCCCGCTCCGCGGCGCTGGTGACGACGCTCGCGACCTTCGTCCTCTCGCTCGTCGCCTGGGGGCGGTTCGACACGGCGAGCGCCGCCTTCCAGCTCACCGAGGACCATGCGTGGCTGACGGAGGCCATTCGCTTCCGGCTCGGCGTCGACGGCTTCTCGATGCCGTTCGTCCTCCTGACGACCTTCCTGATGCCCTTCTGCATCCTGGCGTCGTGGACCTCGATCGAGAAGCGCGTGAAGGAGTACATGGTCGCCTTCCTCGTGCTCGAGACGACGATGATCGGCGTCTTCGTGGCGCAGGATCTCGTCCTGTTCTACCTCTTCTTCGAGGCCGGCCTCATCCCGATGTTCCTCATCATCGGCATCTGGGGTGGCAAGCGGCGCATCTACGCCAGCTTCAAGTTCTTCCTCTACACGCTGCTCGGCTCGGTGCTGATGCTCATCGCCATCATGGCGATGTACTGGGACGCCGGCACGACCGACATCGCGGCGCTGCTCAAGCATCCCTTCGCCCCGGCGATGCAGACGTGGCTATGGCTCGCCTTCTTCGCCTCCTTCGCGGTGAAGATGCCCATGTGGCCGGTCCACACCTGGCTGCCGGACGCCCACGTCGAGGCGCCGACGGCGGGGTCCGTCATCCTCGCCGGCATCCTCCTCAAGATGGGCGGCTACGGCTTCATCCGCTTCTCCATCCCGATGTTCCCGGAGGCCTCGGCTGATTTCGCGCCGCTCGTCTTCGCCCTGTCCGTCATCGCGATCATCTACACCTCGCTCGTCGCGCTGATGCAGGAGGACATCAAGAAGCTCATCGCCTATTCGTCGGTCGCCCACATGGGCTTCGTGACCATGGGCATCTTCACGATGACTACCCAGGGCATCCAGGGCGCCATGTTCCAGATGGTCAGCCACGGCCTCGTCTCGGGCGCGCTCTTCCTCTGCGTCGGCGTGATCTACGACCGGATGCACACGCGCGAGATCGCGGCCTATGGCGGCCTCGTGCAGCGCATGCCGCGCTATGCGGTGATGTTCATGGTCTTCACCATGGCCAATGTCGGCCTGCCGGGCACGTCGGGCTTCATCGGCGAGTTCCTGTCGCTCGCGGGCGCCTTCAAGGCCAATCCCTGGGTCGCGGTGCTCGCCACCTCGGGCGTCATCTTCTCGGCCGCCTACGCGCTGTGGCTCTATCGCCGCGTCGTCTTCGGCGTGATCGAGAAGGACAACCTGAAGACGATCACCGATCTCAACACCCGCGAGATGGTCGTTCTCGTGCCGCTGCTCGTGCTGGTCATCTGGTACGGCGTGCAGCCGGGCGCCATTCTCGATGTCTTCGCCGCTCCGACGGCGGAACTGATCAAGTCCACCGAGGCCGCGCTGGCAACCGCCAAGTCCGTGGCCCTGACGCTTCACTGAGGTTCAGCCGATGGCCGCCGTCCCGATGTTCGCGCTCGCTCCGGCCCTGCCGGAGATCGTCCTGGCCGCCTCCGCGCTTCTGCTCGTGCTCATCGGCGCGCTGAGGGGCGAGCGTGCTGCCGGCCTGATCGAGGCGCTCACGCTCGTCGCCATCCTCGCCGCCGGCTTCTTCGTGGTGACGCAGGGCGGCGAGCGGGTGGAGACCTTCGGCGGCTCCTTCGTCGTCGACGGCTTCGCGCGCTTCGCCAAGGTGCTGACGCTCGTCGGCTCGGCCGCCGCGCTGCTGATGTCGGGCGACTACCTGCGCCGGGCGGGCATCAACCGCTTCGAATATCCCATCCTCATCCTGCTGGCGACGACCGGCATGATGATGATGATCTCGGCCAACGACCTCATCGCGCTCTATCTCGGCCTCGAGCTGCAGAGCCTCTCGCTCTATGTCGTCGCCGCCATCGACCGCGACAACGCCCGCTCGAGCGAGGCCGGCCTCAAGTACTTCGTGCTCGGTGCCCTGTCCTCGGGCATGCTGCTCTACGGCGCGTCGCTGATCTACGGCTTCACCGGCACCGTCTCCTTCGCCGGCATCGCTCAGGCGCTGCAGGGGGAGGGCCCCACGGGCGCGATCTTCGGGCTCGTCTTCATCGCCGCCGGCCTCGCCTTCAAGATCTCCGCCGTGCCCTTCCATATGTGGACGCCGGACGTCTACGAAGGCGCGCCCACGCCGGTCGCCGCCTTCTTTGCCGCCGCACCGAAGATGGCCGCGATGGCGCTCACCGTGCGCGTCTTCATCACGGCCTTCCCGGGCATCGTCGACGAATGGCGGCAGATCATCGTCTTCGTCGCCATCGCCTCCATGGCGCTCGGCTCCTTCGCCGCCATCGGCCAGCGCAACATCAAGCGCCTCATGGCCTATTCGTCCATCGGCCACATGGGCTACGCGCTCGTCGGCCTTGCCGCCGGCACGGCGGAGGGCGTGCAGAGCGTGCTCGTCTACATGGCGATCTATCTCGTCATGACGCTCGGCACCTTCGCCTTCATCCTGTCCATGCGCCGGGAGGAGGGGCCGGTCGAGGGGATCTATGATCTTGCCGGCCTTGCCCGCACGCAGCCCTATGCAGCCTACGGCCTGACGATCCTGTTCTTCTCGCTTGCGGGCATCCCCCCGCTCGCCGGCTTCCTCGCCAAGTGGTACGTCTTTGCCGCTGCCGTCGAGGCGCAGCTCTATTCGCTCGCCGTGATCGGCGTGCTCGCCAGCGTCGTCGGCGCCTACTACTACATCCGCATCGTCAAGATCATGCACTTCGACGAGCCGGCTGGTGCCGCCTTCACCCCGATGGCCGCCGGCCAGAAGGTGATCTTCGCCCTCGCCAGCATCCTCATCGTCATCCTGATGCTGCCCGGCGCGCCGGGACCGCTGAACAGCGCCGCGCTCGCCGCCGCCCGCTCGCTGTTCTGACGGGGCCGGCGACACGGACGTGGAACGAGGGACGATCTCGCAGGAGGCGCTCGAGGCCGGCTTCGATGCCGTGGTCCTGGCGACGACGACCTCGACCAACGACGAGGCTCTCGAGCGGGCCTCGTCACAGCGGGCGGATCGTCTCTGGATCGTTGCGCGCGAGCAGACGAGCGGCCGCGGCCGCCATGGCCGGCAATGGGCCTCGCCGCCGGGGAATCTCTACACCAGTCTCGTCCTGAGGGAGCCGTGCGATCCGCCGAAGGCGCCGCAACTCGGCTTCGTCGCCGGGCTCGCGTTGCACGATGCTGTCGCGAGTGTCACCGGGCTCGCGGCACCGCGACTGGTGCTCAAGTGGCCGAACGACCTGCTGATGGACGGCGGCAAGCTGTCCGGCCTCATCCTCGAAGGCCACAGGCTCGGGCCGGACAGGTATTTTGCCGTTATCATCGGCATGGGCCTCAACGTTGCCCACAAGCCGGCCGATACACCTTATCCGGCACGCTGCCTCGCCGAGGCCGTCGGAACGGTGGACGTGAGCGACGTTTTCCGCGCATTGTCGGCGAGTTTCGCCTATAGGCTGAGGCAGTGGGACCGGGGGCTCGGCTTCGCGCTGACGCGCGAATCCTGGCTCGCCCGCGCCGCCGGCATCGGCGGGCCGGCGCGGGTGCGCTTGCCAGGTGGCGAGCTCAGCGGCACCTTCGCCGGGCTCGACAGCGCCGGCCGGCTGCTGCTCGACGGGCCTGACGGGCGGCGGACGATCGACGCGGGAGATCTTTATCTCGGTCTCGCCGACACGGCATCCTGAGGATGCGACTGAAGGAGGATTGAGAGGGCATGGCCTCACGCGATGACGACGGCCTCGTATTCGTAGCGCTCGGCGGTCTCGGCGAGATCGGCATGAACGCCGGTCTCTACGGCTTCGGGCCGGCGCGCCGGCGCAAGTGGCTGCTCGTCGACTGCGGCATCGCCTTCGCGGGCGAGGATGTGCCGGGTGTCGATCTCGTCTTCCCCGACATCCGCTTCCTCGAGGAGGAGCGGGAGAACCTCGTCGGCATCGTCATCACCCACGCGCACGAGGACCATATCGGCGGCCTCGCCGAGCTGTGGCCGCGCCTCGGCGCGCCGGTGGTGTGCACGCCCTTCGCGGCAGGGCTTCTGGAGGTCCGCCGTCTCGGGGAGCCCGGCGCGCCCAAGATCCCGCTCACCGTGGTGGAGCAGGGCGGTCGTGTCACCCTTGGGCCCTTCGACATCGAATTCGTCGCCGTCGGCCATTCGATCCCGGAATCGAATGCGCTCGCCATCCGCACGCCGCTCGGCACGGTCGTCCACACGGGCGACTGGAAGCTCGACCCGACCCCCGGCGTCGGCCGGCCGACGGACGAGAAGCGCCTCACCGAGATCGGCGACGAGGGTGTGCTCGCGCTCGTCTGCGATTCGACCAACGTCCTCCGGGATGGCGTCAGCCCCAGCGAGGCGGATGTCGCCAAGACGCTGATCGAGGTCATCCGCGAGGCGCCGGAGCGTGTCGCCGTGACGACCTTCGCATCCAATGTCGCGCGCCTGCGCGCGGTGGCCGAGGCGGCGGCGGCCTGCGATCGCGAGGTCGTCGTCTTCGGCCGGGCGATGGATCGCGTCGTCGACGTTGCGACGGAGCGCGGCTATCTCGCCGGCCTGCCGCCGTTCCGCTCCGCCGAGACCTATGGCTACCTGCCGCGCAACAAGGTGGTGGCGTTGCTCACCGGCAGCCAGGGCGAGCCGCGGGCAGCCCTCGCCCGCGTTGCGAACGACGAGCATCCGGACATCGCGCTCTCCGCCGGCGACCGCGTCGTCTTCTCCTCGCGCACCATTCCCGGCAACGAGAAGGCGGTCGGCCGCATCATCAACAATCTCGTCACGCGGGGCATCGAGGTCATCACCGACCGTGACGCGCTCGTCCATGTCTCCGGCCATCCGCGCCGCGGCGAGCTCGCGGCCATGTATCGCTGGGTGCGGCCGAAGGTGCTCGTGCCAGCCCACGGCGAGGCCCTGCACCTCACCGAACAGGCGAAGTTCGCCCGCGCCGAGGGCATCCAGTCCGTGGTGCGGGCCATGAACGGCGAGATGGTTCTGCTCGCGCCCGGCAAGCCGGCGGTGGTGGACGACGTGCCCGTCGGCCGCCTCTACAAGGACGGGATGATCGTCGTCAGCGCCGGCGAGGCGACCATCGGCGAGCGGCGCAAGCTCGCCTTCGCCGGCGTCGTCTCCGTCGCCATCGCCCTCGACCCCAAGGGGGAGATCGTCGGCGAGGCGCAGGTGGAGGTCACCGGCCTGCCGCCGGCGACGCGCGAGGGCGAGCCGATGCTCGAACTCGTCGCCGATGCGGTGGCGGACGTGCTCGACGGGCTGCCCAAGGCGCGCCGGCGCGACCCCGATGCGGTGGCGAACGCGGTCGAGCGCGCGGTGCGCGCCGAGGTGCGCCATGCCTGGGGCAAAAAGCCAACGTGCCACGTGCACGTGATCGTCGTATGAGGTGAGGGTCCGTCAGCCGGGAGAGCCTCATGATCGGCCGCCTCAACCACGTCGCCATCGCCGTCCGTGATCTCGAAAGCGCCTGCGCCGTCTACCGGGATACCCTCGGGGCGCGCCTGTCGCCAGCGGTGCCGCAACCCGAGCATGGTGTCACCACGGTCTTCATCGAGCTGCCGAACACCAAGATCGAGCTGCTGGAGCCGCTGGGCCCCGATTCGCCGATCGCCCGCTTCCTCGAGCGCAATGCCGACGGCGGCATCCACCACATCTGCTACGAGGTGGACGATATCCTCGCCGCGCGTGACCGGCTGGTGAAGAAGGGTGCGCGCGTATTGGGCAGCGGCGAGCCGAAGATCGGCGCGCACGGCAAGCCGGTGCTCTTCCTCCATCCCAAGGATTTTTGCGGCACGCTCGTCGAGCTGGAGCAGGCCTGACCGGCCGTCCTGGAGCCGGATCCGATCAGGTTGCTTCAACCTGATCGGTGAATCCGCCTCTAACCCTGAGAAAGAGACCGAGCGAAGCGAGTAGACCCGATGACCATTGCGACCTGGCTGGCCCTCTATTTCATCATCTGGTGGACCGTGCTGTTCGCCGTCCTGCCCTTCGGCGTGCGCAGCCAGGTCGAATCGGGCGAGGTGACGAGTGGTACCGAGCCCGGGGCTCCGGCAAGGCCCCACCTCCTGCGCAAGGTCCTCGCGACGACCGTCGTTTCGGCCATCGTCCTCGTGCTCGTGAAGGCCGCGCTTCAGCTGATCGAATTGTGAGGGAGGCGGGGGAAAGCGCCGTTGGTTGCGCCTGAAACCGTAGATTCCAACAAAAAAGCAAGGCTGACGCCTTGCTGTTGGAGTTTCTTCTCGAACCCGTAACGCCTGTTCATTCGGAACAACGGGGTGCTCTCGCACCTCTCGACGTCGCTTGGGCTTCCTCCCGAGACCTGGACCGCAGTTCCCCGCTCTGTGAATGGCGGCGGGGACTTTCGATCGGGTAATAATGCATAGTCGATCGTTCTGCGCTTGTCACCCATTTGTGCAGAGCCTGCCCGCATTTTTTGCATGACGTTGTCACACGCCGGCCAAGCACGGACGCCAGGGCCGGCGAATCGCAAAGCCAGCCTTGTCTTTTGCCGTGCGGCGGTGTTGTCTCAGCAAACGACTCGCTTCCCTTCCACACAAGCCCGGTTGCCGGTTTCTCATGCGTCTCAGCCGTTACTTCCTGCCCACGCTCCGTGAAGATCCCAAAGAGGCGGAGATCGTTTCCCATCGCCTGATGCTGCGGGCGGGACTCGTCCGGCAGCAATCGGCGGGGATCTATTCCTGGCTGCCGATCGGCCTCAAGGTGCTGAACAAGATTTCGGCAATCGTGCGTGAGGAGCAGAACCGCTCCGGTGCGGTCGAGTTGCTGATGCCGACCATCCAGTCGGCCGACCTGTGGCGCGAGTCGGGCCGCTACGACGCCTACGGCAAGGAGATGCTGCGCATCACCGACCGGCACGAGCGCGAGATGCTCTACGGTCCCACGAACGAGGAGATGATCACGGACATCTTCCGTTCCTACGTGCGCTCCTACAAGGACCTGCCGCTCAACCTGTACCACATCCAGTGGAAGTTCCGGGACGAGATCCGGCCGCGCTTCGGCACCATGCGCTCGCGCGAGTTCCTGATGAAGGATGCCTATTCCTTCGACATCGACCAGGCCGGCGCGCGCCACTCGTACAACAGAATGTTCGTCGCCTATCTGCGCACCTTCGCCCGTCTCGGCCTCAAGGCCATTCCCATGCAGGCGGACACGGGTCCCATCGGCGGCGACCTCAGCCACGAATTCATCATCCTCGCCTCGACGGGGGAGAGCGAAGTCTTCTGCCACCGCGACTTCCTCGACTTTCCCATCCCGACCGCGGATACCGATTTCGACGATGCCGCCGGCCTGCAGGCGATCGTCGACAAGTGGACGTCGCTCTATGCCGCGACCTCGGAAAAGCACGACGAGGCCGCCTTCGCCGCCATCCCGGATGGCAGCAAGGTGTCGGCGCGAGGCATCGAGGTCGGCCACATCTTCTATTTCGGCACGAAGTACTCCCTGCCCCTGAAGGCGACGGTCACGGGTCCGGACGGCCGGGAGCACCCCGTGCACATGGGCTCCTATGGCATCGGGCCGTCGCGCCTCGTCGCCGCCATCATCGAGGCGAGCCACGACGAGGCCGGCATCGTCTGGCCGGATCCGATCGCGCCCTTCGACGTCTCGCTCATCAACATCAAGGTCGGCGATGCGGCGACGGACGAAGCCTGCGCGCATCTCTACAGGGCGCTCGCCCTGCGCGGGCTCGACGTGCTGTACGACGACCGGGACGAGCGTCCCGGCGCCAAGTTCGCGACAGCCGACCTCGTCGGCATGCCGTGGCAGATCCTCGTCGGCCCCAAGGGCCTTGCCGACGGCAAGGTGGAGGTGAAGCGCCGCGCCACCGGCGAGCGCGAGCTTCTGTCGATCGAGGATGCCGTGACGCGGATCGCGGGCTGACGGTGAGGCAGGGGCGGGGAGCGGCATGAGCGGACGCGCGGCCGAGAGCGGTTCGACGAGACCCTTTGCGCTGTTCGAGTGGCTGCTCGCGGCCCGCTATCTGCGGGCACGCCGCCGCGAGGGCTTCATCTCCGTTATCGCCGGCTTCTCCTTTCTCGGCATCATGCTCGGGGTCGCCACGCTGATCGTGGTGATGTCGGTGATGAACGGCTTCCGCAAGGAGCTGCTCGACAAGATCGTCGGCGTGAACGGCCACATGTTCATCCAGCCGATCGATTCCCCGCTGACCGACTTCGACGCCGTGTCGAAGCGGCTCGCCGCCCTCGACGGGGTGAAGCTCGTCGTGCCGATGGTGGAGGGCCAGGCGCTCGTCTCGTCCACCGCGGCGTCCGGCGGCGCCCTGGTGCGCGGGGTCAGGGAGGCCGACATCGCCAGCATTCCCTTCATCGCCGATACCATCCGGCAGGGCACCCTGCGTGATTTCGACGAGAAGGGCGGCGTCGCCATCGGCCGGCGCATGGCCGAATATCTGGGCCTTCGGGTAGGTGACTCGCTCACCATCGTCTCGCCGCGCGGCGCCGCGACGGCCTTCGGCACGGCCCCACGCATCAAGGCCTACCCCATCGTCGCGGTGTTCGAGATCGGCATGTCCGAGTTCGACAACACCTTCGTCTACATGCCGCTCGGCGAGGCGCAGGCCTATTTCAACCGGGACGGCGACGTCAGCGTCATCGAAGTCTTCCTGAACAATGCCGATGACGTCGGCGCCATGCGCCCGCGCATCGAGGAAGCCGCGGGCCGGCCGATCATGATCACCGACTGGCGCCAGCGGAACCGCACCTTCTTCGGTGCGCTCGAGGTCGAGCGCAACGTGATGTTCCTCATCCTGACGCTGATCGTGCTGGTGGCGGCCCTCAACATCGTCTCGGGCCTCATCATGCTGGTGAAGGACAAGAGCGAGGACATCGCCATCCTGCGCACCATGGGGGCGACGCGCGGCTCCGTGATGCGCGTCTTCCTCATCACCGGCGCCTCCATCGGCATCGTGGGCACGCTCGCCGGCTTCCTCCTCGGCCTGACGCTCGCGTGGAACGTGGAGGCGATCCGCAGCTTCCTGTCGCAGCTGACGAGTTCCAACCTCTTCCCGGCCGAGCTCTACTTCCTCAGCCGCCTGCCGGCCGAGATCGACCCGGGCGAGGTGACGACCGTGGTGCTCATGGCGATCATCCTGTCGCTCGTGGCAACGCTCTACCCGAGCTGGCGGGCGGCGCGCCTCGACCCCGTCGAAGCCCTGCGCTACGGGTGAGACGGCATGACGACGCCCCAGACGCCGGCCCTGTTCCTCTCCAAGATCGAACGCCGCTACCCGCAGGGCGAGACGATGCTCGACATCCTGCGCGGTGCGGACCTCGCCGTCTGGCCGGGCGAGATCGTCGCGCTCGTCGCCCCCTCGGGCACCGGCAAGTCGACGCTGCTGCACATCGCCGGCCTCCTGGAGCATCCCGACAGCGGCGAGGTCTATGTGGGCGGCGAGCCGACGACCGGGCTCGACGATGCGGGACGCACGCGCCTGAGGCGCCTCGACATCGGTTTCGTCTACCAGTTCCACCACCTCCTGCCGGAGTTCTCGGCGCTGGAGAACGTCGCCCTGCCGCAGCTCATTCGCGGCCTGTCGCGCAGGGAGGCCGAGGCCCGCGCCGCCGAGGTGCTGAGCTTCCTCGGCCTCGGCCAGCGCCTCGTCCACCGGCCGGCCGAGCTCTCAGGCGGCGAGCAGCAGCGCGTCGCCATCGCCCGCGCCGTCGCCAATGCCCCGCGGGTGCTGCTGGCGGACGAGCCGACCGGCAATCTCGACCCGAAGACGTCGGACTACGTCTTCTCGATGCTCGTCGCGCTGGTGCGCGCCTCGCGCCTTGCCGCGATCATCGCGACGCACAACCTCGACCTCGCCGCCCGCATGGACCGGCGCGTGACGATCCGCGACGGCCTCGTGGTCAGTCTGGACTGAAGGGCAGGCGGCCGCGATGAGGCCGCCGGCGGTTTCCGGTTCTCCGTCCCGCACGTCGTCGCCCCGGCGCAGTTCCTCCGTCTTGCCCGGCTCGACGATCACGGCAAACTGCGGGAATATGCCGGGCTGACGCGGCGCGAGCTCTGCGGCACGCCAACCCGGCCGGAGCAAGTAGGCCGGGCACGGTCATGACCCGTTGGCGCTCGCGGCATCGCGGAGGCGGTCCCACTCCGACGTCGGAGCCCAGTGACGGGAGTTGCCGATGAAATCGTCGCGTTCCAGGACCCCAACGGAAAAGCCGCCCCCAAAAAAGCCGACCCCTGACGCGACCGAACGGCGACGGCGGCTCGAGGAGCAGCTCGAAAAGGGTCTCGAAGAGACCTTCCCCGCGTCCGATCCGGTCTCGGTCACGGCGCCCGCGCGGACCCGGCCCGGCAACAGCGACTGAGCCCGGGAACAGCGGGCGGCCAGCATGCTGGCGCGGCGCCGCCGCGCACATTGATCCCGCTCAAGGCTCCGGCTTCGCCTTCGGGCGAGGGTACCTGCCGAGCTGTCGAGGCTCGGGAGCGTGATGGCGCAGAAGCGTGGTCGATGCTCCCGACGACGAGGAGGCCTACGCGCCATCGGGCCGGCGCGTTCGACCAGCGCGGGACCCCGCTCAGCCTAGCAACCAAATGGGTTCTGGGACGTTATCGTGACGACCCCGCCCTGCCGCTTGACCGCCGAAGCCACCGCGGAGCGTCACCGCAGACAATACGAGGAGGCACGATGATGAAGGTTGGCGACATCATGACCCTGGGCGCGGCGACGGTTCACCCCGACACGCCGGTCCTCGAAGCGGCGCAGCTCATGCTGCACCATGGCATCAGCGGCGTGTCCGTCGTCGACAGGGGCGGACGGCTCGTCGGCATGGTGACGGAGCGCGACCTGCTGCGGCGGGCCGAGACGGGCACCGAGCACCGGCGCCCGCGCTGGCTCACCTTTCTCATGGATCCGGCGGCGCGGGCGGAGGACTACGTGCGCAGCCACGGCCGCAAGGTGTCCGACGTCATGACGAGCGATCCCGAGAGCGTGGCCCCCGATGCTCCGCTCACCGATGCGGTGGAACTGATGGAGCGGCGCGGCTTCAAGCGGCTGCCGGTGGTGCGCGACGGCAAGGTCGTGGGCATCGTGAGCCGGGCCAATTTCCTGCGCGTCCTGGCGCGCCGGCTCGAGGATGCGGCGCAGGCCACGGCCGAGGATATGGATATTCGCAGGCGCATCCTCGACGAGGTCGGTCGCCAGGGCTGGGTGTCCAACGCTTCGCTCGACGTCGTGGTCAACGCCGGCAAGGTCGAGCTCGACGGCACGGTGGACGATGAACGCGTGCGCGATGCCGTGCGCGTCCTTGCCGAGAACGAGGCGGGCGTCCGCGAGGTGGTGGACCGCCTGCGCGTCCAGCGTCCCATGACCCAATGGCCGATCTGACGGCCGCTGCCGCGTGATCGCGCTGCGCGGTCGGACATTGCCGATCTCCCGGCCGTGAAAGCGGCCGGGGTTCGAGGCGCCGCCCGTTTCCCGGCCCGCGAAAGACTGACTGTCGGCGGGTATGGCGGCGATAGTCTCCTCTGTCCCGCACAGCTTCAGGCCCACGCCAACGAAGGCGCCGCAGGAGCGCCGACGGTAATGATTTGTTGACTCAAACATTCCTGAAGGCTTGAACAAACAGTGAATAAGAGAGAACATAATACGAACAAGAGGAGAGAGAGATGCTCAAGACCGTCATCACCTCGCTTGTCGAGATCGCTTCGCTCGGCGTCTTCGTCACCATGATCGGCGTCTGGGCGACGGTTGCCAGCGCGCCGCCCGTCTGATCCAAAGACCGTCCACAGCCGGTCTCGGGCCGACCCTCGACGGCGCCGACCGGTGGAGGCGATACTGCGGCGGCTCCCGGGCGATGCCGGTGCACGGGCGAGTCGCCGGGGCGAGGAACGAGGACGGAACGAACGATGGGCAGCATCCTGAGCAGCGTCGGCTTCGTGCATCTTCACGTGCACTCGTCCTATTCGCTGCTCGAGAGCGCTCTCACCGTCACGACCCTGGGCAAGCTTGCCGCCGCCGACAAGATGCCGGCGCTTGCCCTGACCGACACCAACAATCTCTTCGGCGGACTGGAATTCTCCGAGAAGCTGAAGGGCCTCGGCATCCAGCCCATCGCCGGGGTGCAGCTGTCGGTCGCGTTCGAGGAACAGGACCCGGCCCAGCGCAGCGTCCACGCCCGCGACTTTCCCCACATCGTCCTTCTGGCGCAGGACGAGGAGGGGTACGGCAACCTGATGCGGCTCACGAGCTGGACCTATCTCGATACCGACCCCAGCGAGAAGCCGCATGTGCCGCTCGACCGCGTCCTCGCCAACAGCAGCGGGCTCATCGCGCTGACAGGCGGTTTCGGCGGACCGCTCGATCAGGCTTTGCGCGAGGGACGGTCCGAAAGTGCCGAGGCGCGGCTCAAGGCCTTGCGCGGCGCCTTCGACGGAAGGCTCTATGTGGAGCTGCAGCGCCACGGTTTGCCCGAGCAGGCTGCCGCCGAGCCGGAACTGCTGCGGCTCGCCTACGATCTCGGCCTGCCGATCGTCGCCACGAACGAGCCGTTCTTCGCCAAGCCGGACGATTACGAAGCCCAT
>Ga0065721_10049684_pt1 | contig 28936 bp, 26 predicted proteins | sample Mesricmetagenome_FD_59108 | JGI IMG/M metagenome (GOLD analysis project Ga0065721, IMG submission 59108) | Mesophilic microbial community from rice straw/compost enrichment Sample: eDNA_1 v2 (version 2) | ecosystem: Engineered > Solid waste > Grass > Composting > Bioreactor | place: USA: Davis...
CACGCCGGATCGTGAACGGTCGGCGACGAAGGGCGCCGGGCCGTCCATCAGCCGGGGCGTGACCGTGACCTGGCGCTCGCCCCCCTCCTCGTCCCTCAGAGCCAACTGCACGGGTCGGCCGTCGAACACCTCATGGTCCGGCGCCCAGGGCTGGCCGTCGATCCGCTCCAGCAACCAGCCGACCTGCACGCCGGCCGCCTCGGCGGGCGAGCCCGCCCGCACACGCTCCACCGTCCAGACGTCCCGCTGCTCGGCCGCCAGCAGGGTCATGCCCATGACGGCGCGGCGTTCGTACTGGTGATCCTGCCGACGCACCGCCGCCGGCGGGCTGGCGGCCGCATGGCCGTCGTCCAGCAGGTCCAGCATGTCATTGAGCACGCCATAAAGCGCCCGGTCGTCCAGCGCCGCAAGCGCCTGAGGTCGGAAACGGGCGCGGGCGGCGTTCCAGTCCACACCTTGCAGCGTCGGATCGTAATAGTCGCGCCGCACCTCGTTCCAGACGCGGTCGAACACCCGCTGGTTCATGCGCGCGCGCTCGCGGGTCGGCTGCACGGCCGCCGTCTCGGCCCCGGCCCAGCCCACCGACATGGCCCCAGGCCCCGTGGACAGGACGACGACGAGCGCCGCGACGCCCAGCGCCTGCTTCAGCAAACGACCGATCATGCGCCATCCTGTGTCCAGTGCTCGTCCCGCGCAAGGGCGCCTTGCCTTCGCCGCGACGCCGCGCCAAGAGCGCCTTCCAGATACGGATGCGACCATGCCCATCACCACGGTCGGCCTCGATGCCGACGACACCCTCTGGCACAATGAGACGATCTTCCGCCTGACCCATGCGCGGTTCGTCGATCTGCTGGACGACCACGGCGACGCCGCGACCATCGAGGCGCGTCTGGCCGAGACCGAGCAGCGTAACCTGCGGCTCTACGGCTATGGGGTGAAGGGCTTCACCCTGTCCATGATCGAGACGGCGATGGAGCTGTGCGACGGCGGCGCCCCGCCCGAGGTGGTGCGCGAAATCCTCGCCGCCGGCCGCGAGATGCTGGCCCATCCGGTCGAAACCCTGCCGGGCGTGGACGAGGTGGTCGCAGAGCTTTCCGAGCGATACCGCCTGGTCCTGATCACCAAGGGCGACCTGCTGGATCAGGAGCGCAAGCTGGCGGCGTCGGGCCTGGGCGAACGATTCAGCGCCGTCGAGATCGTTTCGGAGAAGGACCGTGGGACCTACGACCGCGTCTTCGCCCGCCACGGCACCGGCGCCGCCGAAGCCGTCATGGCGGGCAACTCCATGAAATCCGACGTCCTGCCCGCCCTCGACGCCGGCGCCTTCGGCGTCCACATCCCCTACCATGTCACCTGGGCCCACGAACTGGCGGACGCGCCCGAAGGCCACCCGCGCTACGTCTCGCTCAGCCGCATCGGCGAACTGCCCGACTGGATCGCGGCGATCGAGGATTAGGCGTAGCCGAGCAGCGCTCTCAACCCGGGAGCATGATAGTCGACCAAGGCCTTTTGCGTCGCCGAAAGTTCATTCGGGAAGACGATCGGCGCGACCGATTTGAGGTTCTCTCGCGCGGTCCGGCTGAAGCGTCGGTCAGCGCCGATGCGCACCCGCTCACGCCAGTCGGTCGGCATGACGATGTCGCAGGCCTCTAGCAAATCGCCGAACAGCGCTTCAGCCCCGCGGGATTCCAGGTCCTGAACGGCCCCCGCCACGTCCTCGTACCGGATCAGATGCACGCCCGTGCCCAGCCAGGCGGCGGCGTTGTGCGTGAAGATATCGATCAGGCCGGGCGACTTCTGGTGAATGCCGAAGATCATCATGTTGATGATCGCCTCGGCGGGAAAAACGCCCGATTTCAGATGGGCGATATTGTCCTGCTGGAACTCCTCCGAGACGAAAAACCGGGCGCGGGCCAGCACCCAGTCGTACGGATCGCGCACCATCAGGATATGCCGGGCGGTGCGGGCATTGGCGTACGACTGATCGCTGAACAGCAGGTGCGCCGCGCTCAGCATGGGAGCGTGCGGATTGAAGGCCTGAAGATGCAGATGCATGTTCGGCACCTGAACGAAGTCGGCGTTGTAGTGCTGCTCCACGGGCACGAACATCCGCATGATGTTCCGTAGAAGATGGGTGCCGCCCTTGGGCACGCTGTTGAGCAGCACCGGCTGCTTCAGCGGCGCCTGGTCGAAACGGACGACCTGTTCGTCCAGAGTGTCGGGGATGCCGCCGATACGCGCCATTGTTCAAAGCCTTTCCATGGCCGGATACGACAGGGGCGGCGGATCGCTCCGCCGCCCCTGCCTAGGCGTTGCCTCTTGCGAAGCGCAAGGAATTAGAAGGTCTTGCTGACCCGCACGAAGCCACGACGGCCGTAGAAGGCTTCGGTGTACTGCGATCCGAACACCGAGTTGCCTTGCACGGAAGTGACGGTCGAGCTGGCCGCCGGCGGCAGCTCGTCGAACAGGTTCGACACGCCGCCGCTGATCCGCCAGCCGTTGTCGCTGTCGTAGCTGAGCGACACGCTGTGGAAGCTGGTGAACTCGGCAACCGCCTTCACCTCGACCTGACGGCCGTCGATGGTTTCGAACAGGTCGCCGTTGTCGTCGATGTAGTCGAAGCGGCTGTCCTGATTGCCGATCCAGTCGAAGCCCCAGAACGCGGTCCACGGACCGTGCGCGAAGCTGGCGTTGATGTTGCCGACCAGTTCCGGATTGCCAATGCGCCCCAGCGGATCGACCGGCGCATCCTCGAACAGGGCCGTGCGGTCTTCCAGGGTCCACGTCGTCTGGCTGTCCAGGGTCAGTTCACCCCAGGGCGTGTCGGTGATGTAGCGGATGGTGAAGTCCAGTCCGCGGTTGGTCTGCTCGGCCACGTTCAGGAACGAGTCGCGGACCTGAATGATGCCGCCGGTGGCGTCGTCACGATCGAACTGGTTGCAGATCGGATCGCTCGGGAAGTTGTCGGAGGTGTAGCAGGCCCCCAGGATCGCGGAGGCGCCCAGGTTGCGGACCTCGTCCTCGATTTCGATCTCGAAGTAGTCGACCGCCACGCTCAGGCCGCTGTTAGGCGGCGTCAGGATGACGCCCAGAACGGTAGCCGTCGAGGTTTCGGGCTCCAGGACGCCCAGGCCGCCACCGGTGACGATCTCTGCCGAAGACGGAGCCCCGACGTAGGTGCCAGACACCCCGCCGCCCGGACCGGCGGCGCTGGTGCAGTTGTCGTACACCTGCTGCGAGACCGATCCGTCGGCCAGACGCGTGTCCAGATTCAGGCAGGGATCGATCGACCTTTGGCCCAAGTAGCTGGTCTGGTCCGCAAGGTAGAGTTCGAACAGAGCGGGCGCCCGGAACGACGTGCCATGCGAGGCGCGGAAGCGAACGCCATCCAGCAATTCCCAGTTCAGGCCGATCTTGTAGGTGCTGGCGTCGCCCGAGGTCTTGGTGTCGGTGTAGCGGCCCGACAGCGAGAGATCGAGTTCGCGCGCCAGCGGCATATCCCGCACGATCGGAACAGACAGTTCGGCGAACACTTCGCGGGTGTCGTCGGATCCTGCGGTGACGCCGGCGCCGCTCAGGCCCCAGCTGTTGTCAGCCAGGGTGACGTCGCCCGGCGTATCGTTGATCTCGTCGCGGCGGATGTGGAAGCCCAGCGCCAGACCCAGGGGGCCGGCCGGCAGTTCCATCAGATCGCCGCCAATGAAGCCTTCGACATAGGTCTGCTCGTACAGGGTGTTGCCCGTTTCGGTGTCGAACAGGAAGGCGCGTTCCTCGTCGGTCAGGCGACCGGCCAGGAAGTCGGGATCGGTGAAATCGACATCGATGCACGGACGGCCGCTGACGGGTAGGTTCGTGCCGACGCAGCTTTCGGTCTTGAAGCTGGTGGAATCCACCGCGTCCTGCAGGATAACGTCGGAGGTGTAGTCGCCGTCCGAACGGCTGTACTGCACGAACAGATCCCACTTCCAGTTGTTCAGCGACCCGATGGACAGATCGCCGCGCAGACCCACGACGCCGCGGATATAATCGACCTTCTGCGACTGGTCGAAGTGGTCGGTGATCGGCGTGGCGCTGAGGATGTTCGGGCCCGTGAAGCCCGTCACGGGATCTCCGCCAGCGCCCGGGCCGTAGAAGTAGTCCAGGAAATCGGCGGTGTAGGTGTAGTTCCAGAACTGGCGATAGCCATCCGTGCGGCTTTCCCGCCGGTTCAGCAGGAACTCGCCGTACAGTTCCGCGCCGCCCAAGTCATACGAGCCCTCGATGAAGGCCGTGTAGCGGTCGACTTCCGGGATGACCGAGGCGTCCTTGGCGAACTCCGGCAGATTGTTGGTCACTGCACGGGAGGGCGTATCATAGTTGACCAGATAGAATCCCGCGGGAGCATCCGGATACAGGGCGCTGGTGGCCGGATTGGTCGGACGGGTGGGGATATACTGCCCCAGATCGCCGTCGTAATCGTACTGGAAGCGGCCCGAACGACCCGAACCGTCAGCGCCGTACACATAGACTTGGCCCCACGGCGAGTCGGTGCACTGGGGCTGGCCCGTACGCGGATCGATCCGGTCGGCGCGATTGCGGGTGCCCGGCTCGAACACATACTGATTGGTGCAGATCAGATAGTCGCGGTCGCCGGCCTTCAGCGCTTCCTGGCGATAGTAGTCCGCCGAGATGTTGAAATGGCCGCGGCTGAAAGTCTTGCCGAAGGAGCCCGACAGGTTGAACTGCTCGCCGCCGCCCTCGAACGGCGCGGTCGCGAAGGCCGACATCTCGCCGCCGTCGCGGTTCTGGTCGGTGATCAGGTTCACGACGCCGGCCACGGCGTCCGAGCCATAGATCGACGACGCCCCGTCCTTCAGGATGTCGATGCGGTCGATGGCCGACTGCGGGATCACGTTCAGGTCGAACGACGAAACACCGCCCCGAGTACCGGCCGGGCCTGCCCGACGGCCGTTCAGCAGCACCAGCGTTCGGTTCGCGCCAAGCCCGCGCAGAGAGATCGTCGACGCGCCGGGACCGCCGTCGGTGACGAAAGCGCTGGAGATCGCGGAGTTCACCTGGGGCGAACCGGCCGCAAGGGTCGACGACTGCAGGAATTGCGCCGTGTCGCTGATCCCGCGCTGTTCCGCCCGTTCGGAGGTCAAAATCTGCACTGGGGAGGCGCTGGTGAACTCGTTGCGCGGGATACGCGAGCCCGTGACCACGATTTCCTGGACTTCCGCCGGCTGTTCAGTCGTGACCGGCGTCCCTTCGGCGTTCTGCGCTTCCTGAGCGATCGCAGGGGCGGCGGCGACCAGCGCCACGAGGGCGCCGCCCACGAGGGCGGAAGTGTTGAACAGACCAACGCGATAAGCCACGGGTTACCTCATTATAGATTTTCGTGACTCTACGCTTAGAGCGATCCACCGAACGCTTTCAATCTCATGACGGCAAGATGTCCATTTCCCAGCACGTTGTGGCAAAAGGGCCTCAGCAATGGCGGCATTTGGGCGATTGCCGAAGGGCTTGCCCCAAGGCCTGCCTACCACTAAACGGGCCGCTTAACCGACAACCCGCGCGCAATCCGCATGGCCCCTGCCGCCTGCGGCGCTTTTCGCGCGCGGAAAGGATGGAAATTTCGCCGTTGAACGCCTCCGACCTCAGTCACGATGAACGCGACGCCATGGTGCGCGCGGCGCTGGCCGAGCAGGGCGACAGCGGCGTCACGCCGCGCCATACGCTGTTCTACTTCTATGGCGAGGGCGACCACGGCGACCTGAACGAGGTCGCCCGCCGGGCGGGCTTCCTGACGCGCGGCGCCGACGACATGACGGTGCTCGAAACGACCATGGCGGTGGACGAGGCTTCGTTCGCGGCGACCTCCGCCATGATGCAAACCTGGGCCGCGGCCTTCCAGCTGGACTACGACGGCTGGGAATGCGCGGTCGTGACCCATTAGCGTTCAATAAGAAGAAGAGCTGGCGATGCCCAAGCGCACAGACATCAAGTCCATCCTCATCATCGGCGCCGGCCCGATCGTCATCGGCCAGGCGTGCGAGTTCGACTATTCCGGCGTTCAGGCCTGCAAGGCGCTGAAGGCGGAAGGCTACCGGGTCATCCTGGTCAACTCGAACCCCGCCACCATCATGACGGACCCGGAGGTGGCCGACGCCACCTATATCGAGCCGATCACGCCCGAGATGGTCGAGAAGATCATCATCAAGGAAAAGCCCGACGCCCTGCTGCCGACCATGGGCGGCCAGACCGCGCTGAACACGGCCCTGGCCCTGCATGAATCCGGCGCGCTGGAGAAGCACGGCGTCGAGATGATCGGCGCCAAGGCCGAGGTGATCGACAAGGCCGAGGACCGTCAGAAATTCCGCGACGCCATGGACAAGCTGGGTCTGGAAAGCCCGCGGTCGAAGGCCGCCCATTCGATGGAAGAGGCGCTGGAGGGGCTGGAGTTCGTCGGCCTGCCCGCCGTCATCCGCCCGTCCTTCACCCTGGCCGGCACCGGCGGCGGCATCGCCTATAACCGCGAGGAGTTCGAGGAGATCGTCCTGCGCGGCCTCGACCTGTCGCCGACCACCGAGGTGCTGATCGAGGAATCGGTGCTGGGGTGGAAGGAGTACGAGATGGAGGTCGTCCGCGACACGGCGGACAACTGCATCATCATCTGCTCCATCGAGAACGTCGATCCGATGGGCGTCCACACGGGCGACTCGATCACCGTCGCCCCTGCGCTCACGCTGACCGACAAGGAATATCAGCGGATGCGGACGGGCTCGATCAACGTCCTGCGCGAAATCGGGGTCGAGACCGGCGGATCGAACGTGCAGTGGGCCATCAACCCGGCCGACGGCCGCATGGTCGTGATCGAGATGAACCCGCGCGTGTCGCGCTCGTCGGCGCTTGCGTCCAAGGCCACCGGCTTCCCGATCGCCAAGGTCGCCGCACGTCTGGCCGTCGGCTACACGCTGGACGAACTCCAGAACGACATCACCCAGGTGACGCCGGCCTCGTTCGAACCGTCGATCGACTATGTCGTCACCAAGATCCCGCGCTTCGCCTTCGAGAAATATCCGGGCTCCGAGCCCCTGCTCGGCACTTCGATGAAGTCGGTGGGCGAGGTCATGGCCATCGGCCGAACCTTCCAGGAATCGATGCAGAAGGCCCTCCGCGGGCTTGAGACCGGCCTGAACGGCTTCGACGAGATCGAGATCGACGGCGTGGCGGGCGCAGAGGACGAAACAGCGCGCAACGCCGTGATCCGCGCTTTGGGCATCCCCACGCCCGACCGCATCCGCGTCATCGCCCAGGCCTTCCGCCACGGGCTGACGGTGGAAGAGGTCGCCGCCGCCTGTTCTTACGAGCCCTGGTTCCTGCGCCAGATCGCCGACATCGTGCGCGAGGAAGGCCACGTCCGCGTCAAGGGCCTGCCGTCCGACCCGACCGAGTTCCGCCGCCTGAAGTCAAAGGGCTTCTCCGACGCCCGCCTGGCGCAACTGACCGGCACGACCGAGAAGGCCGTGCGCACCGCCCGTCGCGGCCTGAACGTCCGCCCGGTGTTCAAGCGCATCGACACCTGCGCGGCCGAGTTCGCCAGCGCCACCGCCTATATGTATTCGACCTATGAGACCGGCGCGCTCGGCCAGATCCCCGAGTGCGAAGCCGAGCCGACGAACAAGAAGAAGGCCATCATCCTGGGCGGCGGTCCGAACCGGATCGGCCAGGGGATCGAGTTCGACTACTGCTGCTGCCACGCGGCCTTCGCCTTCGACCAGATCGGGGTCGAAAGCATCATGGTCAACTGCAACCCGGAAACCGTCTCCACCGACTACGACACCTCCGACCGCCTGTATTTCGAGCCCCTGACGGCCGAGGACGTGCTGGAGCTGATCGAGGTCGAACGGTCGAAGGGCGAGTTGATCGGCTGCGTCGTCCAGTTCGGGGGGCAGACCCCGCTGAAGCTGGCCCACGCCCTGCAGGACGATGACATTCCCGTCCTGGGCACCAGCGTCGACTCCATCGACCTGGCCGAGGACCGCGAACGCTTTCAGCAGATGCTGGAAGGCATCGGCCTGCGCCAGCCGCCCAATGCTCTGGCCCGTTCGGCCGAGGAAGCCGCGCAGAAGGCCGAAGAGGTCGGCTATCCTGTCGTCCTGCGCCCCTCCTACGTCCTGGGCGGCCGCGGCATGATGATCGTCCACGACCGCGAGCAGCTGGACCGCTACGTCCACGAGGCCATGCGCGTCTCGGGCGACGATCCCGTGCTGATCGACCACTATCTGAACCGCGCCACCGAGGTCGACGTGGACGCCCTGTGCGACGACGAGACGGTCTTCGTCGCCGGCGTGCTGGAGCATATCGAGGAAGCCGGCGTCCACTCGGGCGACAGCGCCTGTTCCATGCCGCCCTACTCCCTGTCGGCCGAAACGGTCGCCGAGCTGAAGCGTCAGACCACCGAAATGGCCAAGGCCCTGAAGGTGCGCGGCCTGATGAACGTGCAGTTCGCCATCGAGGAGCCGCACAGCGCCGATCCCCGCATCTTCGTGCTGGAGGTGAACCCCCGCGCGTCGCGAACGGCCCCGTTCGTGGCCAAGACCATCGGCCAGCCGATCGCCGCCATCGCCGCCAAGGTCATGGCGGGCGTGTCGCTGAAGTCCTTCGGCCTGACGGACAAGCCGTATGACCATATCGCCGTCAAGGAAGCCGTCTTCCCGTTCGCCCGCTTCGCCGGGGTCGATACCGTATTGGGCCCGGAAATGCGTTCGACCGGCGAAGTCATGGGTCTGGACTGGAAGCGCGAGGGCGAGGCCGACATGGCCCCCGCCTTCGCCCGCGCCTTCGCCAAGTCCCAGATCGGCGGCGGCACCACCCTGCCAACCTCGGGCTGCGCCTTCATCTCGGTCAAGGATGAGGACAAGTCCTTCATCCTGGACGCCGCCCGAACGCTGCTGGCCGAAGGCTTCACACTGATCGCCACCGGCGGCACCCACGCCTACCTGGTCGAACAGGGGCTGGAGGTCGGCTTGGTCAAGAAGGTGCTGGAAGGCCGGCCGCACATCGTCGACGCCATGAAGAACGGCGAGGTCCAGCTGGTCTTCAACACCACCTCGGGCAAGCAGTCGCTGCAGGACAGCTTCAGCCTGCGCCGCACGGCCCTGATGATGAAGATCCCCTACTACACCACTACCGCCGGCGCCCTGGCGGCGGCCCAGGCCATCGGCGCCATCAAGGCCGGCGACCTGGATGTGAAGGCGATCCAGGCCTACGCCTGAGGATGACGGCGTCCCGCCGGCTTGCCTGGCGGGACGCAATCTCTAAGCTCCCTTCCGGACGGGAGGGACGACATGAAATCCATCATCATGGCGGCGGTCGCGACGGCGGCCATGCTGGCCGCGCCTGCGGCGGCGCAGGATGCCGCGCTGAAGACGGCGGTCCAGGCCGATTACGACGCCAACCTCGGCGCCCTGTTCGACTGGTTCCATCGCAATCCCGAACTGTCGGGCCAGGAGGTCCAGACCTCGGCGCGGATCGCGCGCGAGCTGACGGCCCTGGGCTACGACGTGACCACCGGCGTCGGCGGGACCGGCGTGGTGGCGGTGCTGGAGAACGGCGCCGGGCCGACGGTGATGATCCGCGCCGACATGGACGGCCTGCCGCTGGAGGAGCGCTCGGGCCTCGCCAACGCCTCGACCGCCCGTCAGGTGGACGCGGACGGGGTGGAGAAGCCGGTGATGCATGCCTGCGGCCACGACGTCCACGTCACCGCCCTGGTCGGCACGGCCCGCCAGTTGGCGGCGCGCAGGGAGAATTGGTCCGGCACGTTGGTCCTGATCGCCCAGCCGGCCGAGGAACGCATCTTCGGCGCCCGCGCCATGGTCCAGGACGGCCTCTACAGCCGCTTCCCCAAGCCGGACTACGCCCTGGCCTTCCATGTCTCGGCCGACACGCCGACAGGCCGGATCGAGGCGCCGCTGGGCATCACCTCGTCCAGTTCCGACAGCGTGGATATCGCCGTGCGCGGCGTCGGGACCCACGGCGCCTATCCGCACATGGGCGTCGATCCGGTGCTGGTCGCCTCGCAGATCGTGGTGTCGCTGCAGAGCCTGCGCAGCCGCGAGACCAATCCGCTGGAAGGGGCGGTCGTCACCGTCGGCGCCATCCACGGCGGGATCAAGCACAACATCATCCCCGAACAGGTCGATCTGCAGCTGACCGTGCGCGCCGACAGTCCCGAGGTCCGCGAGCAGCTGCTGGACGGCATCGACCGGATTTCCCGCAACACGGCCCTGGCCCTGGGCGTGCCGGAAGACCGGCTGCCGGTCGTCGTCCGGTCCTCGACCGAGACCACGCCGGCGACCATCAACGACCGCGAGACGGCCCAGCGGGTGCGCGACCTGTTCGCTGCCGCCTTCGGACCCGACGTGCTGCTCGACGCGCCGCGCGCCGGCATGGGCGCCGAGGACTTCGCCTATTTCGTCACCCCCGAAAGCGGCGTGAAGGGCGTCTATTTCAGCATCGGCGGCACCCCGGCCGATCAGGTGGAGACGGCGGCCGGTCACCATTCGCCGCTGTTCAAGATCTCGCCCGAACCCGCCGTCACCCTGGGCGTGGAGGCGTCGGTGGTCGCCGCCGAGGGCCTGATGCCGCGTACGGCGGCCGACTGAGCCGTCAGGCCCGCGCCGCCATCGCTTCCAGCACCGCCCGCGCGGCCCGATCGGTTTCGGTCAGCGGCGCATAGGCCCAGGTGTCCAGCGTCCCGTCGAAGGGCCGCGTCGCGCCATGCGCCTTCAGTTCATCGTGCAGTCGGGCGAACTTCGCCGCCGGCTTCAGCGGGACCATCGGCAGGATGTGGACCGGCTTTCCGGTCGAGGCCGCCTCGGCGGCCATGTTGGCGCTGTCCTCGGTGACCAGGATGTGATCCGCCCCGTGCAGGAAGGCGAACAGCGGATTGTCGCCCTGCCCGTCCCATATCCAGCCCGGAAGCGAGGACAGACGCGCCGTCATCGCCGCCTTCGCCGCCTCGGGCGTCCGGCGCGAGAAGGTCAGCAGCAGCGAACCGCCCGCCGCCTGGATGGCGCCCGCGATCGCGTCGGCCAGGGTTGCGGCGTGGGCTTCCGTCAGATCGAAGGCCTTCGACTTCCCGCCGATGAGAACCGCCACCCGGGGATGCGGCAAACCCGACAGGCGATCCGCAAAGGCCGGCGCCGCCTCCGCCAGTCGGCCGGGCGTGATCCGGTGCGGCGCGCCGGTGATCTCGAACACATTGTCGCCCGTCAGCGCGTCGTGCGCGGGGGCCACCACCATGTCGAAGCGGCCGGTCGCCCAGCGCGGGTCCTGGGTCTGGACCACGAAGGTCCGCCCCTCGCTCCAGCGGCCGACGCGCACGGACAGCGGCAGGGTCGCCCGGCCCGTGGCGATCCACAGGTCGGGCCACGGGGCCGTCAGAGTGTCGGAAGAGGCGTCCAGCATCGCCGACGTCTTCAACGCCGATGGCAGGCGGTCGAACAGCGGCCGCCAACGGATGCGCTTGACGGCGATCTCGGCCGGCGTCAGGCGCGCGACCGCCTCCGCCAGGCCCAGCGCCTGGTTCTCGATGCCCGCACGGCCGTCGGAGACGACCCAGATGCGCAAGGGGTCGGCCGAATGGGGACGAGACGCCGTCCCCACCGGACCTACTTCCACTCGACCTTGAGGATTTCGTAGGCCTTCACGCCGCCGGGCGTGTTGACCTCGACCACGTCGCCGACCTCCTTGGAGATCAGGGCCCGCGCGATCGGCGAGGCGATGGAGATCCGGCCCTGCTTCACGTCGGCCTCGTGCTCGCCGACGATCTGGTAGCGGTTCTCTTCCTCGGTGTCCTCGTCCACCACGGTGACGGTCGCGCCGAACTTGACCTGGTCGCCCGACAGCTTCGACACGTCGATGACCTGGGCGCGGCTCAGCTTGTCCTCGATCTCGGCGATCTGGCCCTCGATCCAGCCCTGCCGCTCCTTGGCGGCGTGATACTCGGCGTTTTCGGACAGGTCGCCGTGTTCGCGCGCCTCCGAAATGGCCGCGATCACGCTCGGCCGCTCGACCGACTTCAATTGCTTCAGCTGATCGTCGAGGACACGGTAGCCCTCGGCCGTCATCGGCACTTTTTCCATGGTGTCGTGATGTTTCTGCTTCGCCCGGAGACTGGAAAAGACGTTAAGCCACATAAGAAAAGGCCGCGGGGCGGGCGCGGCCGGGCAATTAGACTAGGGCGCCGATCCCCCGAACTCAAGGGGCGACGGCGTTTCGCCCCCGATCAAACGCTGGCGCCGGTGTCGCGGCGACCGCGATGCGCCACACGTCGGATCAAGCTATAGGCCAGGAATCCCAAGGCCGCGAGGCCCATTCCCATGAACAACGCCGAGGCCACCGCCGCGCCTGCGGCCATGAAGGCCAGGACGAAGGCGACCGCGGCCAGCAGGCCGGCGACGATCTGGACGGTTTGAAGTTTCATGCGCCCTTAACGCCTCGCGGCGGTCCGGGTTGCCGACACCACTTCACGCGTAGGTGTAGGCCCCGCCCTTCTCCAGCGCGCGACCATAGGCGGGGCGGGCATGTATCCGCTCCAGAAACGCCTTCAGCCGCGGCTTCGTCCCGATGTCGAACGCCCGGTCGGCGCCGGCCTCGACCGGAAAGCTCATCATGATGTCGGCGGCGGTGAAGGCGTCGCCGGCGAACCAGTCCGAACGCTCCAGCTCGGCTTCCCAGTATTCCACGTGCGCCCGTGTCTGCGGATCCACGAACCCCGTCTGGGCCTTGGCCGCGATGCTCCGAACCAGCGGCCTCAGCAGGGCGGGACTGCGGCGCGGCAGCATCGAAAAAACCAGCTTCAGAAGCAGCGGCGGCATGGCCGAGCCCTCGGCGTAGTGCAGCCAATAGGTGAACCGCCGGCCCTCCTCCGTCCCCGGCGGAGGCCTCAGACGGCCCTGGTCATAGGTTTCCAGAAGATATTCCACCACCGCGCCGGTCTCCGCGACGGTGATCGCCCCATCCTGCAGCACCGGCGACTTGCCGAGGGGATGAACGGCCTTCAGCTCCGGCGGGGCCAGACGCGTGCGCGGATCGCGCTCATAGCGCTTCACCTCATAGGGAACCCCCAGCTCCTCCAGCAGCCACAGCATGCGCTGGGATCGGCTGTCCGCCAGGTGATGGACGATGATCATGATCGCGATATCCGTGAAGGAGAGAGAATAGACGCTAGCCGCCCAGTCCACATCGCGCCAGCGCCGGCCGCGTTCACCATGCCCGATAAGGGAAGCACAACCTCGTTCACCCACTCTCACTTCTTCTGATTGCGGAGCTTGGAATGGTCGATATCTTGGTCATGGCGGGCGTCGCCTTTGTGGCGATCGTGCTGGCGTGGGAGTTGTTCCAGAAATCCCGCAGACGGCGGCCCGCCCTACACCGCTCCCGCAGCCATTGGCGACATCCGCCCAGGCAAGCCGGACGCCCCTCCCTGACTGTCGTGCCGACATCGGCTGCGGGCCATCTGGACTCCGTGATGACCGCCGCCTTTGAGCCTAAGCGCCTTATGTCGCCGGACGAATACGCCGTCTTCGTCCATGTCGAACGCGCCGCAGCCCGTCTCGCCCCCAAGGGCGCACGGGTCATGGCACAGGTCTGCCTGGGCGAGTGCTTGCGAACCAAGAACGATGACGCCTTTCGCGCGATTAACAGCAAGCGCGTCGATATCCTGCTGATTTCCAGCGCCGGCTATCCCCTAGCGGCGATCGAATATCAGGGCGAGGGGCACTATCAGGGAACGGCTCATGCGCGCGACGCCGTCAAACGCGCCGCCCTGCACAGCGCAGGGATCGCCTATGTCGAGATCACCCCTCAGCATAGTCCCCACGACATAGAGCGCGAGATCGCGCGGGCCCTGGAAGCGCGCGCCGTCAAGGCGGTCGCAGCGGCCGTCTAGGAGCCCAGCCGCGCCAGCGACGGCCTTTCGTCGGCCTTGGCCGCCGCCACCGCCTCCACCGCACGCATGACCCGCAGCAGGTTCTCGCCGGCGATCTTGCGGATGTCCGCCTCGGTCCAGCCGGCGTCCATCAGGGCCGCCAGAATGACCGGATAGGCGTCCACCCCGCTCATGCCCTCGGGCAGGCTGCCGATGCCGTCGAAGTCGGCGCCCAGGCCGACATGGTCGATCCCCGCCACCGCGCGGACGTGCTGGATGTGGGCGACCACATCGGCCAGGGTCGCCTGGGGCGTGGGATGGGCCTGGGTCCAGGCGTCCATCCCGCCGGTCACGGCGGCCGGATCGCCGGGGTTCAGCGATTTCAGACGCGCCTCTTCCGCCGCCCGCGCCGCGTTCCAGGCGCGCACCGTTTCGGCAACGAAGCCCGGCGCCAAGTTGATCATCACGATCCCGCCGTCCTCGGGCATCAGCCGCAGCACGCTGTCGGGCACATTGCGCGGATGCGCCGTCACCGCCCGCGCCGAGGAGTGGGAGAAGATCACCGGCGCCTCGGACACCCGCATGGCGTCCAGCATGGTGTCCTCCGAGACGTGGCTCAGGTCCACCATCATGCCCAGGCGGTTCATCTCGCGCACCACCTCTTCACCGAACGGATTGAGCCCGCCCCATTTCGGCGCGTCGGTGGCGCTGTCGGCCCAGCTGGTGGTCGCGGAATGGGTCAGGGTCATGTAGCGGGCGCCGGCCCGGTGGAATTCGCGCAGCAGACCCAGGGAATCGTCGATCGAATAGCCGCCCTCCATGCCGATCAGGCTGGCGATCCGGCCCGAGCGGAAGATCTCCTCCACCTCGTCGGCCGTCGTGGCCAGGCCGAAGGTCTCCGGGTGGGCGGCGACGATCCGCTTGGCGGTGTCGATCTGCTCGAACGTCGCCTTGGCGGCTTCCAGCGGCGTCAGACTGGCGGGGACATAGACCGACCAGAACTGTCCTCCGACGCCCCCGGCGCGCAGGCGCGGGATGTCCGTGTGCAAGGACGTGGAGCCGGAGAGATTCCGGGTCAGGTCGACGCCATAGACGTCGTTCCCGTAGTCCTGCCGCAGCGCCCATGGCAGATCGTTGTGCCCGTCGATCAACGGCGTGGTCTTCAGAATCTCCATGACCCGCGCCTGGTTCCCGTCCTGGGCGTGGGCGGCGGTGGCGACGGCGGCCAGGGCGGTTGCGGCCAGCAGGCGACGGATCATGAGGCGACTCCCTTGTGTCTTCGCACACTGGCAGATGCGTCCGCCCACACAAACCCTCTCCCGCTTGCGGGAGAGGTGGCCCGGCGTTCGCGAAGCGGACCAGGGTCGGAGAGGGAAGTTTCCGTCAGGCAAGAAGACTTCCCCCATCGTCAGCCGCCTCGCTTCGCTCGCCGAGCTGACACTTCCCCCGCAAGCGGGGGAAGGGCTACAGACGCCTTCATGAGCGAAACCGACCCCCTGGCCCTGAAGAAGGCCGAGACCCGCGCCTGGTTCGAAAGCCTGCGCGACCGCATCCACGCCGCCTTCGAGGCGCTGGAGGACGCCGCCCCCGCCGATCTCTTCCCCGGCGAACCCGGCCTCTTCGTCCGCACGCCCTGGGATCGGCCGGAAGGCGGCGGCGGGGTCATGGGCATGATGCACGGCCGACTGTTCGAAAAGGTCGGCGTCCACTGCTCGACCGTGTTCGGGACCTTCCCCGCCGACTACGCCCGCACCGTGCCCGGCGCGGCCGAGGACCCGCGCTTCTTCGCCACCGGCATCAGCCTGATCTGCCATCCCGCCAGCCCGCGCGTGCCGGCGGTGCACATGAACACCCGCTTCATCGCCACGACGAAGAGCTGGTTCGGCGGCGGGGGCGACCTGACGCCGGTGCTGGACGCCGACCGCCGCCAGGATCATCCGGACACCCTGGACTTCCACGCCGCCATGAAGGCCGCCTGCGACGCCCACGACCCCGCCTGGCATCCGAAGTACAAGGCCTGGTGCGACGACTACTTCTTCCTGCCCCACCGGAACGAGCCGCGCGGCACCGGCGGAATCTTCTACGACCACCACGACAGCGGCGACTACGATCGGGACTTCGCCTTTACCCGCGACGTCGGCCAGGCCTTCCTGGACGTCTATCCCCGCATCGTCGCCCGCCGCATGGCCGAACCCTGGACGCCGGACGAGCGCGAGGAGCAACTGGTGCGCCGCGGCCGCTATGTGGAGTTCAACCTGCTCTACGACCGTGGCACCATGTTCGGCCTCAAGACCGGCGGCAACGTCGAGTCGATCCTAAGCTCCATGCCCCCGGTGGTGAAATGGCCGTGAAGACAATCCTGTTCCGCAGCCTGGCGGCGACGCTGATCTTCGTCGTGCTCTACGGAATCTACATGGCCATCGGCCGCCAGCCCGGCATCCCCGGCACGCTGGCGGTCATCGCCGCCTTCTCCTTCGCCGCCAATCTGGTGGTCGAGCGGCTGTTCCTGTCGCGCCCGCGCGCCTGAGCCCTACCTCATCGCCGCGATGAAGGCGTCGCCCGCTCGGCTGCGATATCGTTCGCGATGGCGCAGCAGGCGAAAGGGGCGCTCCGGCAAAGTGAAGGGCGCGGTCGCCAGCCGCCCCGCCGCCACCGAGGCGTAGGCGACGCTTTCCGACAGGGCCGTGGCCCCCGCCCCCGCCTCGGCCGCCGCCAGCACCGCCTCGTTGGACGGCAGGGTCATGGTCAAGTCCAGGTCCCCCGGATCGACGCCGGCCGCCCGTATCGCGTCTTCCAGCGTCGAGCGAGTGCCCGACCCGGGCTCGCGCAGCACCCAGGGCGAGGCGATCAGGTCCTCCGCCGCCAGCGACCGCCGCCCCGCCCACGGATGATCGGGGGTCACCAGCACCGCCAAGCGGTCCGAGCCGATCCGCGTCTGCTCCAGCGCCGGCTCGTCCACCGCCCCCTCGACCAGGCCGATCTCGGCGGCGCCGTTCAGCACCGCTTCGGCCGCCTCGCGCGTATTGCCGATCTGCACCGCCAGCTCCACGCCCGGATGCGCCTGGTGAAACCCCACCAGCCGGCGCGGCAGCCAATAGCTGGCGATGGTCTGGCTGGCGAACACCGCCAGCCGCCCGCGCCGCAGGGCGCTCATGTCCGCCAGCGCCGCCTCGGCCGCCGCCGCCCGCGCCAGCACCGCTCGCGCCTCGGGCATGAACGCCCGGCCGGTCTCGTTCAGCACGATCCCGCGCCCCACCCGGTCGAACAGGCGGACCTGGTGCTCCTCCTCCAGGGCGGCGATCGCGTTCGAGACCGCCGACTGCGTCAGGTTCAGCGCCCGCGCCGCCGCCGTCACGTGCTGCCGCTCCGCAACGGCCAGAAAGACACGCAGGCGTTCTAGGGTCACGATCAATCTCCAAATCGGATCAAACCGACCATAACAATCCGTTGGAAGCGCGTCGAGCCGGGGCGCATGACCACTGTATGAGCAGCTCCACCTCCGATCTGACCAGCCTGGCGCCGCTCCCGCTGGATCGCCTGACCCGCCTCCTGCCCGGTCTCGGCCTGTGCCTGGCCGTGACCGGCGTGGCGATCCTTCTGGCCCGGGTCGAGCACGGACTTTTCGGCCACGCCTGGCTCGAGCCGCTGGTGCTGGCCATCCTGTTGGGCGCGGCGGTGCGGACCGCCTGGTCGCCTCCGGCCCTCTGGACGCCCGGCGTCAACTTCGGCGCCAAGGCCGTGCTGGAGGTCGCCGTGGTCCTGCTGGGCGCGTCGGTCAGCGCCGCGACCCTGTCGGCCCTGGGCGTCGGCTTCGTCTTCGGCATCATGGCCCTGGTGGTCGTCGCCATCGCCGCCGGCTTCGCCATCGGCCGGGCCCTGGGTCTCAATCCGCGCCTGGCCCTGCTGGTCGCCTGCGGCAACGCCATTTGCGGCAACTCCGCCATCGCCGCCGTCGCCCCCGCTATTGAGGCGGACGGGGACGAGGTCGCCGCCTCCATCGCCTTCACCGCTGTCCTGGGCGTCGTCGTGGTCCTCGCCCTGCCGCTGCTGGGCGCCGCGCTGAACCTGTCCGCCCTCCAGTACGGCGCTTTGGCCGGTCTCGGCGTCTATGCGGTGCCCCAGGTCCTGGCCGCCGCCGCCCCCTTCGGCGCCGGGGCGGTGCACACCGGCACGGTGGTCAAGCTGGTGCGCGTGCTGATGCTGGGGCCCGTGGTGCTCGTCGTCTCCCTGATCGCCGGCCGCCGCACCGGTGCGCGGACGCCCGGCCTGCACCGGCTGGTTCCCTGGTTCATCCTGGGCTTCGTCGCCATGATCGGCCTGCGCTCGCTGGACCTCATCCCCCACGCCGCCCTGCCCGTCCTGGCCTCGGCCTCGACCCTGCTGACCATCGTCGCCATGGCGGGGCTCGGCCTTCAGACCGACATGCGGATGGTCGCCCGATCCGGCGGCCGCGTGGTCTTGGCGGCCGTGCTGTCGCTGGCGGTGCTGCTGGCCGCTTCCCTGCTGCTGATCCGGCTGCTGGGCCTCTAGATGCCGCTGCCGTCCGTCTCGACCGGCGGCGGGGTCAGCAGCAGGAAGGCGCGGATCCAGGCGGTCAGCACCGCCCGGTCGTTCGGCCGCCTCAGGCTGACCACCGCCTCATCCGCCAGGTCGTCGGCGATGCGGGTCCCGCGCCGGTCCTCCACCAGGGCGGCGGCGTATTCCGGCTGGAACTCCGGATGGCACTGGAACGAGATCGCGTCCTCACCCCACGCCAGGCCGGCGTAAGGAGTGAAGGCGCTGGTGGCGATCACCCGCGTATCCGGCGAGACGGCCAGCACCTGGTCCTGGTGCGACACGGGAATGGAGAGGGTCCGCGCCCGCGGATGCATCCAAGGCTCGTCGCCCACCACCTCATAGCGGTGCAGCCCCACGCCCCAGCCCCGCTCGGACTTCCTGACCACGCCCCCGAAGGCGTGGGCTATGACCTGATGGCCGAAGCATATGCCGACCAGCCGCGTGCGGCCCCGCGCCGACCTCAGCCAGTCCACCAGCGCCGGTATCCACGGCAGGTCGTCATAGACTCCCGCCGCCGATCCGGTGACGATCGCGCCCTGGAAGGCGGACGGGTCCTCCGGCAGGTGTCCGCCCTGGACGTCGAACCGCGTCGTCGGCACGCCCTCGCCCAGCAGCGCGCGGAACCGCGCCGGATAGTCGTCGAAGTCGTCCTTCAGGTTCTCCGGCGGATGGCCGGTCTCCAGGATGGCGATGCGGGTCATGGCTCCAACCTAGGCCTCGGGCTCAGAAGGTCCAGACCTCGGCTCGGCCGCCAGCCTCGCCCAGCGCCCCGACCACCCAGCCGCACACTTCCCTGGCCGCCGCATCCATGCCCTTCGGCGGATTGACGATCACCAGGGCGCAGCCGTTCATCTTCATCGGATTGGTCAACGGTCGCAGCCGCGCCTCCGCCACCAGGGTCGGTCCCGCCCGGCCCTCCAGCCGGCGAATGAAGGCGTCGAAGGTCTCCAGGTCCTTCAGCGGCGTCCAGATCGCGATGGTCGCGGACGGATCCCGCCCCCGGATCGCCAGGGCCGCATCCGCCGCGCGGACATAGTCGTCCGGCCGCTCGAACGGCGGGTCGATCAGCACCAGGGGCCCGCGCGTCCTCGCCGCCTCGGCCACGGCGGCCTCATAGCCGTCGCCCTCGCGCGCCTCGGCGTTCGCCTGGGCCGTCAGCGCCTCTGCCAGCAGGGCCCGCACCGGCGGGTTCAGTTCGAAGCCGACATAGCGCCCGCCCGGCTTCAGCCGCCGCGCGATCAGCAGGGGCGACCCCGGATAGAAGCGCGCGCCGCCGTCCGGATTGGTCGCCGCCACCTCCGCCGCCAGGGCCTCCAGCAGCGGCGGCCGCCCCTCGGCGATCATCAGCTTCGCCACCCCCGCCTCGGCCTCCCTCGACCGAACCGCGTCGCCCGACAGGTCGTAGAGCCCCGCCCCTCCATGGGTGTCGATCACCACCTCGGGCGCCTTGGCCCGCATCAGTTCCAGCAGCAGGGCGTGCTTGACCAGGTCGGCGAAGTTCCCGGCGTGGAAGCTGTGGCGATAGTTCATCCGCCCTCGTCCCTTGCGCGGTCGTTCGGGTCAAGCGGAACCCGCGCGCGAACGCTCGCGTTCGTCGCTCGCCCCGACACGTGGCCGGGCGCTGGAAGCCGGAATGCCCGACGGATCACACGCCTTCGCCCCCGCCCTCGAGGTCCCCAAGGGCCTCTGCTGGTGCAGCGACGACATGCCCGGCCTGACCCGTCGCCGCGCGGGCAAGGGCTGGTCCTACCGCGACGCCCAGGGCGGCACCGTCACTGATCCCAAGGTGCTGGATCGCATCCGCGCCCTGGCCATTCCGCCCGCCTGGACCGACGTCTGGATCTGCTCCAGGGCCAATGGCCACATCCAGGCCACCGGCCGCGACGTGAAGGGCCGCAAGCAGTATCGCTATCACAACGACTGGAGCACGGCCCGCTCGGAAAACAAGTTCGACCGCCTGCCCGCCTTCGCTCGCGCCCTGCCGAAACTGCGGGCCAAGGTCGAGCATGACCTGTCCCTGCGCGGCGTCTGCAAGGAGAAGGTTCTGGCCACCGCCGTGCGCCTCCTGGAGATCACGCTGATCCGCGTCGGCAACGCCGTCTATGCGCGCCAGAACCGCAGCTATGGCCTGACAACCTTGCACAAGCGCCATCTCGAGGTCGACGGCGCGGCGTTGACCTTCGAATTCCGCGGCAAGAGCGGCAAGGATCACAGCGTCAGCGTCCGCGACCGCCGCCTGGCCCGGGTCGTCCGCGCCCTGGAGGAACTGCCGGGTCAGCATCTGTTCAAATACCGCGACGCCGACGGCGACCTCTGCCCCGTCACCTCGGACGACGTGAACGCCTATATCCGCCAGGCGATGGGCGAACAGTTCTCCGCCAAGGACTTCCGCACCTGGGCCGGCACCGTCTCGGCCGCGCGGGCGCTTCGGGACATGGAGCCGCCGACCTCGCCCACCGACGCGCGGCGGAAGATCACCGTTTGCGTCAAGGCGGTGTCGGGCCTGCTGGGCAACACTCCGACGGTCTGCCGCGCCTCCTACGTCCACCCGAAGGTGTTCGAGCTCTATGAGGGAGGCGAACTGCCGAACGTCCTTCCGGGCGCCGAGACCAAGGGGTTCGAACCCGCCCTCATTCGCCTGCTGACCCAAACCTGAAGAAAGGTTAAGTTGAGAGAGCGTCGTTCGGCGATTATCGCCGCGCAGATCGTCAATCGGGGGCTACGCTCATGAACCTTTCCAACGCCTTCCTGCGCCTGGCCGTGCTGTTCGCTCTGATCGGGGTCGGCATGGGCTACTACATGGGCGCAAGCCAGAACTTCGTCGCCGCGCCCGTCCACGCCCACGTCAACCTTCTGGGCTGGGTGTCGATGTTCCTCTACGGCCTGTTCTATCGCGCCCACGCCGACGCATCGGTCGGCCTGCTGCCCAAGCTGCACTTCGGTTTCGCGGTTGTTGGGCTGCTGATCTTCATGCCCGCGCTGGCGGTCGAGATCATCGGCCCCGCCGATCTCCGGGCCGTCGCGGGCCTTGGCCTTGTCGTGGGACCGACCCTGGTGGTGATCGGCATGGTGCTGTTCACGATCATCGTCTTCCGCCACACCCGCGGTGCGGCCGTACCGGCCTAGGCGCGCGACAGGCCCGGCGAAATCGCCGGTCCGGACACGACAGAGGGCGGCCGCCTCCGCGCGCCGCCCTCGATCCGCCAGCCGCCAGCCGCCAGCCGCCAGCCGCCAAGGCAGGTTCACGCAGCCTGGCTCCAGTCCAGCACCACCTTGCCCGACTGACCTGACTTCATGGCCTCGAAACCGTCGCGGTACTGGTCGTAGGCCAGGCGGTGGGTGATCAGCGGCTGCAGGTCCAGCCCGGCCTTCAGCAGGCCCAGCATCTTCCTCCAGGTCGTGAACATCTCGCGGCCATAGACGCCCTTGATCGTCAGCGCCTTCAGGATGATCGCGCCCCAGTCCGTCTCCATCGGCTTGGACGGAATGCCCAGCATGGCCAGGCCGCCGCCCATGATCAGGGTGTCGACGCACTGCTTGAAGGCGATGGGCGAGCCCGACATCTCCAGGGCCACGTCGAAGCCGACCTTCATGCCCAGTTCCTTGATCACGTCGTGCAGATTTTCCTGGGTCGTGTTCACCGTTCGCACGCCGGGCGCAACCTTCTGGGCCAGTTCCAGCCGGTAGTCGTTGATGTCCGTCAGCACCACCGTGCGCGCGCCGGCGTGGCGCGCCACCGCTGCCGCCATCACCCCGATCGGCCCGGCGCCCGTCACCAGCACGTCCTCCCCCAGCAGGTCGAACTGCTGGGCGGTGTGCACCGCATTGCCGAACGGATCGAGGATCGAGCCGATCTCGTACGGCACGTCGTCGGGCAGCTCGATCACGTTGAACGCCGGGGCGACCACATATTCGGCGAAGGCGCCCTGGCGGTTCACGCCGATGCCCCGCGTCTTGGGATCCAGGTGGAAATGCCCGGCCCGCGCCGCCTCGGAGTTCAGGTCGATGACGTGGCCCTCGGCCGAGACGCGCTGGCCAATTTTCAGCGGACGATCCACCTCCGATCCCACGGCGACGATCTCGCCGGCGAACTCGTGGCCGGTGATCATCGGCGTGGGCACGTTCTTCTGGGACCACTCGTCCCAGTTCCAGATGTGGATGTCGGTGCCGCACACCGCCGTGCGGTGCACCTTGATCAGCACGTCCTCCGGCCCCGCCTCCGGGATCGGCGCGTCGATCAGTTCCAGTCCCTGCACCGGCCCGGTCTTCGCCAGGGCCTTCATCGTTTCCGCCATCAGATCACTCCCAACTCTTTGCCGGCCGTCGTGAACGCCGCGACCGTCTGATCAATCTGCTCGAAGGTATGCGCCGCCGACATCTGGGTGCGGATGCGCGCCTGGCCGCGCGGCACGACGGGGAAGGAAAAGCCGATCACATAGACGCCCAGCTCCAGCGCGCGCACGGCGAAGTCCTGGGCCAACTTGGCGTCGCCTAGCATCACCGGGATGATCGGATGCTCGCCCTCCAGCAGGGTGAAGCCGGCGTCAGCCATGGCCCCGCGATAGCGGTGGGCGTTGGCCGACAGGCGCGTGCGCAGTTTGTCGCCCTCCGCCCCTTGCGCGATGCGGATGGCCTCCAGGCTGGAACCACACACCGCCGGCGACAGGGCGTTGGAGAACAGATAGGGCCGCGCCCGTTGTTTCAGCAGCTCGACCACCGCCTTCCTGGCGCAGATGAAGCCGCCCATGGCCCCGCCCAGCGCCTTGCCGAAGGTGCCGGTGACGAAGTCGACCTCGACCCCATGATGGGCGAACGAGCCGCGCCCCTGCGGTCCCAGGAAGCCGGTCGCATGGCAGTCGTCGACCATGATCAGGGCGTCGTACTTGTCGGCCAGCGCCCGGATCTCATTCAGCTTGGCGATATAGCCGTCCATCGAGAAGGCGCCGTCGGTGGCGATGATGATGTCGCGCGCGCCGTCGGCCCGGGCCTGCTTCAACTGGCTTTCCAGCTCGTCCATGTCCGAGTTGGCGAAGCGATAGCGCTTGGCCTTGCACAGCCGCACCCCGTCGATGATCGAGGCGTGGTTCAGGCTGTCCGACACGATCGCGTCGCCCTCGCCGAACAGCGGCTCGAAGATCCCGCCGTTGGCGTCGAAGGCCGCCGCGAACAGGATGGCGTCCTCGAAGCCCAGATAGCCGGCGATCGCCGCTTCCAGCTCCTTGTGGATCTCCAGCGTGCCGCAGATGAAGCGGACCGAGGCCGTGCCCGCCCCCCACTTCCGCTGCGCAGCGATCCCGGCCTGGGTCACGCGCTCGTCGCCGGCCAGACCCAGATAGTTGTTGGCGCAGAAGTTCAGCACCTCGCGCCCCGCCACCTGGATCACCGGCCCCTGGCGCGAGGCGATGACGCGCTCGGGCTTGGTCAGCCCTTGCGCGTCGATGTCGTTCAGTTCTCCGGCGACGCGGTCGTAGAAGGATTGGGTCATGCGGCGCGCACTACGCCGAATCCGGCCCGCTTTCCACCCCGCCCGACGTCGCGTCAGTCGGCGGCGCGCAACGGGCTGACACGAATGCGTCCGCCGCAGGGCGTGAAGGCGAACGGGGTGCTGATGGCCGCGGTGTCGGACGGCGCGATCACCCGCACGCCCGCCGCCTCGGGGCAGACCTTCTCCCCCTCGCCTTCATGCGGAACCACGTTCCAGGCCACTTCGAACAGGGCCTTCGCCTGCGGCGCCAGCGTCACCGGCGTCGGCGCCTGGCCCTGGCGGAAATAGCTGCCCGGGCTCTGCTCGGCCCGGATGGACGATATCGCCCGGCCATCGTCGTCCTGGACCACCACGGTCGGATAACCCGTCAGGCTGCACGCCCGGGTCCCGGCGTTCTGAAGGGCGAAGTTGCGCACCCGGTTGCCTGCACCGGCGTCGCCGCCCTCGACCGACAGCTTGAGCTGCGGTCCCTTGCAGGGCTCCGCCCCCGTCGGCAGCACGCCGCCCGGCGCCGGCGTCGGCTGCACCGGCGGGCCGGCCGGCACGGTCCCGGCCGTGGGCCGCGCGCAGCGCTCCATCACCGCCGCCCCTGTCTGTTCGTCCGGTCCCAATCGGCTCAGGGTCGCGCTCTCCTGCCCGTCGCGGTTGGCCGTCCACCATTCGACGCCCGACCCGACGTAGCGCGCCCCGCTGGCGGCCTCGACCGAACGCAGGCTCAAGGTCTGGCCGCGGTAGTCCAGTTCGGCCGTGGCCGAGTCCGGATAGCGGGCCTGGATGGTCACGCCGCTTTCGCAGGCGTAGCCGACGCTCGGAACCGGCGCGGTCGCCGGGTCGGTCGCGGCCCCTGCCGGCGCCGGCGGCGCTTCGGGTTCGGACTGCTGACAGGCGGCCAGGCCGGTCACGGCGGCCAGGGTCAGGACGATCAGGCGGCGGGTCATGGGCGTCTCCTTCCGCCGTGCTAACGGCCAAGCCCGCCGAAAGGCTCCGCTTAGTGATCGCCTTTCGGCGTCTCCATCAGCTCGATCAGCACCCCGCCCATGTCGCGCGGATGCAGAAACACCACCGGCGTCCCGTGCGCGCCGATCCTCGGCTCGCCCGTGCCCAGGATCGTCACCCCCTTGGCCCGCATTTCAGCGATGGCCGCGTGGATGTCCTCCACCTCGAAACAGACGTGGTGCTGCCCGCCCTTGGGATTCCTGGCCAGGAAGCCGACGATGGGGCTGGTCTCGTCATAGGGTTCAATCAGTTCGATCTGGGCCGTCAGCGTGTCGATGAAGCAGACCTTCACCCCCTGGGCCGGCAGGTCGAACGGCTCCCCGATCCTCGTCGCGCCCAGCACATCGCGATACAGCCGGATCGAGTCCGCGATGGAGGGGGTGGCGACCCCGACATGGTTCAGGGCCCCGATCATGGCTTGTCCTTGCTCGGTTCGGGCTGAGCATAACCCAGCCGCTGGTTCAGCTTCTCGATCAGGTCGATGGCCGTGTCGGCGATAACCGATCCGGGCGGATAGACCGCCGCCGCCCCCATATCCAGCAGCGGCTGCACGTCCGACGGCGGGATCACGCCCCCGACCACGATCATGATGTCCGGCCGCCCCAGCTTCTCCAGCTCGGCCTTGAGGTCCGGCACCAGCGTCAGGTGCCCGGCCGCCAGCGACGAGGCGCCGACCGCGTGGACGCCCTTCTCCACCGCATCCTTCGCCGCCTCGGCCGGGGTCTGGAACAGGGCGCCGGCGGTGACGTCAAAGCCCAGGTCGCCATAGCCGGTGGCGACCACCTTCTGGCCGCGGTCGTGCCCGTCCTGCCCCAGCTTGGCGATCAGAATCCGCGGCGGCCCGCCGTCGTTCTCGACGAAGGCGGCGACCATGTCGCGGGCGCGGGCGAACCGCGTGTTGGCGCCGGCCTCCTTGGCGTAAACCCCGGAAACCGTCTTCACCGTCGCAACATGCCGGCCAAACGCGGCCTCCAGCGCGTCCGAGATTTCCCCCACCGTCGCCTTGGCGCGCGCCGCCCGCACCGACAACTCCAGAAGATTGGCGTTCCCGCGCGCGCCGTTGGTCAGTTCGGTCAGGGCGGTCTGGGTCGCCGCCTCGTCCCGCTCGGCGCGCAGCCGTTCCAGCTTCTCGATCTGGCGGGCGCGGACCTCGGCGTTGTCGACCTTCAGCATCGGAATGTCGTCGACCACGGGGCTCAGATATTTGTTCACGCCCACGACCGTCTGCTGGCCGGTGTCGATCCGCGCCTGGGTCCTGGCGGCGGACTCTTCGATCCGCAGCTTGGGGATGCCGGCTTCGATGGCCTTGGCCATGCCGCCCAGCTCTTCGACCTCGGCCATGTGGGCGCGGGCGCGTTCCGCCAGCTCCTGGGTCAGCCGCTCGACGTAATAGCTGCCCCCCCAGGGATCGATCACCCGCGTCAACCCCGTCTCCTGCTGCAGCAGGATCTGGGTGTTGCGCGCGATGCGGGCCGAGAAGTCGGTCGGCAGGGCCAGGGCCTCGTCCAGCGCATTGGTGTGCAGGCTCTGCGTCTGGCCGCCGGCCGCCGCCATCGCCTCCACCATCGTCCGGCTGACGTTGTTAAACACGTCCTGCGCCGCCAGCGACCAGCCCGAGGTCTGGCAGTGGGTCCGCAGGGACAGGGACTTGGGATTCTCGCCCCCCTCGCGCCGCACGGCCTCGGCCCACAGCAGGCGGCCGGCCCGCATCTTGGCCACCTCCATGAAGTAGTTCATGCCGATGGCCCAGAAGAAGCTGAGGCGCGGCGCGAACCGGTCGATCGACATCCCCGCCGCCGCACCGCAGCGCAGATATTCGATCCCGTCCGACAGGGTGTAGGCCAGCTCGATATCCGCCGAGGCCCCCGCCTCCTGCATGTGATAGCCGGAGATGGAGATGCTGTTGAACTTCGGCGTCTCCTGCGCCGTCCAGGCGAAGATGTCGGCGATGATCCGCATCGAGGGCTCGGGCGGATAGATGTAGGTGTTCCGGACCATGAACTCCTTCAGAATGTCGTTCTGAATGGTCCCGGTCAGCTTGGCGTGGTCGACGCCCTGCTCCTCGCCCGCCACGACATAAAGGGCCAGGATCGGTAGGACGGCGCCGTTCATCGTCATCGACACCGACATCTGGTCCAGCGGGATGCCGTCGAACAGCGTCCGCATGTCGTAGATGCTGTCGATGGCCACGCCCGCCATGCCGACGTCGCCCTTCACCCGCGGGTGGTCGGAATCATATCCCCGGTGGGTGGCCAGATCGAAGGCGACCGACAGGCCCTTCTGACCCGCCGCCAGATTGCGGCGATAGAAGGCGTTAGATTCCTCGGCGGTCGAGAAGCCGGCGTACTGGCGGATCGTCCACGGGGCGCCCGCGTACATGGTCGGATAGGGCCCGCGCACGAAGGGCGCGAACCCCGGCAGGCCGTGCAGATGCTCCAGCCCGTCCGTATCGGCCGCGCCATAGGCCGTCTTGACCGTCAGACCCTCCGGCGTCGCCCAGGGCTCGCGCGCCGGTCCCATCCCGGTCGGCTCCAGGTCCAGGGCGACCTTGTTGAAGTCGGGAAAGCTCATTGGGCCGCCTCCTCGAACGGGGCCGCGAAGCGGATCGGCCTCAGAGCCAGCGCCGGATCGATCACGGCCGCCGGCGCGTCGGTTCCCTCCAGCGTCACCGGACGGGGCTCGGGATCGACGTATTTGGTGACCCCCACCACCTGGACCGCACCGGCCTTCAGGGCCTCCTCACGAGCGCGCCGCGCCCGCGCGATCCGGGCCTGCACGACCCCGCCCTTCAGCGCCTCGACCAGACCGCCCTCGGCCTCGATCGCCTGGAACTCGGCCCAGCCGGCCCCCGCCAGCTCCCGGGTGCGGGCGTCCAGATACCAGGAGCCGGCGGCGGGATCGTCGACCCGGCCCAGATTGGCCTCTTCCATCAGCACCAGCTGGGTGTTTCTCGCCTGGCGCCGCGCGAAGGCGTCGGGACGTCCCGCCGCCCGGGTGAACCCGTCCAGCACCACCACGTCCGCGCCCCCGACCGCGCCGGCGAACCCCGCCGCCGTCAGGCGCAGCAGGTTCGGCCACGGATCGCGCGCCGACAGCATCCGCCGCGACGACCGCGCCTCGATCACCGCCGGGGCGTCCACGCCGAGGGCCTTGACCAGGCTGTTCCAGATCAGGCGCATGGCCCGGATCTTGGCCAGGCCGTCGAAATACTCCTGATCGACCGACAGGCCGACGACCGTTCCCTTCAGGGCCGCCTCGATCGACAGGCCCGCATCCACGCCTACTCGCGCATGGGCGACCACGGACCCGGCGGCGAAGGCCAGTTCCTGGGCGATGGAACCGCCGGCCTCGTGCGCCACGCGGCCGCTGGCCAGGAAGAAGGTCGCCTCGGGATAGGCGCCCGCATGGCGGGCGGCCGTATTGGCCGCCAGGCCCAGATGCTCTTCCACCGACCGCGGCGCCCCGCCCGCCTCGGCGAAGGCGGAGATCGGGTCCATGTGAAAACGCAGGCGCGCGCGCGGCGCGCCCTTGGCCGCAACGGCCAGGGCGTTGGCCGCATCCGGCCCCTCGACGCCCGCGTCCAGCGCGACCGGCGCCAGCTCCAGCGCCACGCCCCTCAGCGCCCGGCCCAGAGGCTCGGAATCCCCCAGAACCGCGCCCTTCAGCACCACCGAGGCGGCGCCGTTCTCCAGGTCGGTCAGGACGGCGGCGTTGACCGCCTCGGGTTCGTCCCCCTCGACCAGGGTCCGCAGATCCCAGGCCCGGCCTTCGGAGTCGGATGGACGCGGGGCGAACACCGGCTGCACGCCCGTCGCGGCGGCGTAGAGCGGGCGCGTCACCAGCTGGTCCGCATCCAGATGCAGCAGCGATTCCAGCGGCCGGTCCTTCAGCGCCTTCTCGGCCGCTTCGCGCCATTCCAGGGGCGTGGGGATGGGGAAGGTCATGCGGCTTTCTCCTGGCGCGAAGAACCCCTCCACCGC
>Ga0065721_10004405_pt1 | contig 28900 bp, 19 predicted proteins | sample Mesricmetagenome_FD_59108 | JGI IMG/M metagenome (GOLD analysis project Ga0065721, IMG submission 59108) | Mesophilic microbial community from rice straw/compost enrichment Sample: eDNA_1 v2 (version 2) | ecosystem: Engineered > Solid waste > Grass > Composting > Bioreactor | place: USA: Davis...
AGAGCACGCAGAGGCGGAGAGAGGCGGGGACGCAGAGAATGTCTCAGGTCTCCTCTCTCAGGGGAGTATCGCGGTCGCTTCTCACGCAACAACCGTGTTTTTCACATCTGGGACTCCAGACGTTCGTGAGATGCGCATTGACGGCGGGCCTTACTCGCTCCCCTCCTCAGAGAGCGATGATTTCGGCAATCTCTTCCCGGGTGAAGGGGGTCTTCAACCGGGCTCCGAGCTGTCCCACAATTCGTGACGCTGCGTGCGAGGCCAGACGCCCCGCCTGCTCCCAGCTCAGGCCATTCGTGATCCCGTACAGGATTCCGGCAGCATACATGTCTCCCGCGCCTGTGGTATCGACCGCTTTCACCGGGACTCCGGGGATATAAATCGTTTCTCCATTGTGCATCAGAATGGACCCGTCCGGCCCCAGCGTCAGGGCCACATTTTCCGCGTGACGATGGATCTCGCGAGCACAGGCGGCCGGGTCGTGCTGCCCGGTCAGAGCGCGGGCTTCGTCGAGATTGCAGAAGAGCAGGTCGACAGGCCCTTCGATCAGATTCCAGAATTCCTCCTTGTGGTACTGAATCAGAAACGGGTCCGAGACAGTAAACGCCACTTTCACGTTGTTCTTTTTCGCCAGTTCAATGGCCCGCAGTGCCGAAGACCGATTCGGCTCGCCGGTAAAGAGGTAGCCTTCGACATAGACATACTTCGACGCCCGGATCTCTTCTTCCGAGATGTCTTCCGGTTGCAGCGTGGAGGAGACCGCCAGATTCGTCAGCATCGTTCGCTGGGCGTCTTCGGTGATCAGGATAACGCACGTCCCGGATTGCCCCTGCGCCGGGGCGACTTCGACCTTCACCCCGCGATTGCGCATGTCGGTCAGGAAGAACTCTCCGATTTCGTCGTTGGCCACCTTACCTGCATAGGCGGCTTTCCCTCCGAATTCAGCAATCCCCATAATGGTATTGGCGGCCGATCCACCGGCGCACCGGGTCACGTCGCGTGAATTCAGATGAGCCAGAACCTGCTGTTGGGCTCCATCCTCCACCAGAGTCATGATTCCCTTGGCAAACTTCAGCTCTTCGAGGGTCTCGTCCGAGACGTGAGCCTGAATATCCACCAGTGCATTGCCAATCCCAAAAACGTCGTAGGTCATTATGAATCGGATCTGTTGTGCGACGTGAAAATCAGCTCATTTTGCAAAAAATGGCTGATGGCGATGGTCTTCTCGCCCGCAGCGAAGGCAATACAGCACTGCCTCTCAACTGAAAAGAGGAAAGTTTAACCGGTCTGATCGTCAGCGGAATACAACGAGGTCCTGATCCCAGGGAAACTTCGGAGGAAATCACATTCTTGCAGTCACCATTCAGCGATTTTTGCCCGGCCATCTGACTGGTTCCGGTGCCATGGAGCAGTTGCCGGGACGGCATTAAATGAAATCGATCGGGCAGTTTGCGATTTTTGCCCCGGACCGCTAAGATTCCTCACTTCTGTATTGATGCACGGCAGGTTATCGGTGGAAAGGGTGTTGTTTTATGGCCAAAGAAGGGGCCATTGAAATGGAAGGCCTTGTGCTGGAAGCCTTGGCCAATACGCAATTTCGGGTGCAGTTGGATAATGGGCACATTGTTCTGGCGCACGTCTCGGGAAAGATGCGCAAGAACTTCATTCGTATTGTGCCGGGCGACCGCGTCAAGGTGGAAGTGTCACCGTACGACCTGACCCGTGGCCGGATTACGTATCGGGCCAAGTAAGCCTCTCCCATGGCGGCAGAAAACTCCTCCCGCACGGAACGCCCATCGTCGGCAATGCCATTTGTTCAGTTGTTCACCGATGGTGCCTGCAGCGGAAATCCCGGTCCGGGAGGATGGGGATATATCTTGCGTCACCCCGCGAGCGGAAAGGTCAAAGAGGCCTCCGGCGGGGCTCCGCTGACGACCAATAATCAGATGGAGCTGTCGGCCGTCATCGAAGGGTTACGTGCTCTGAGGTCGCGGTCGGAAGTAGAAATCGTGACCGACAGTACCTACGTCGCCAAAGGGGCGATGGAATGGATGCCTGGCTGGAAGCGGAACGGCTGGCGACGCAAGGAGAAGAACTCCTTCAAGCCGGTCAAGAACGTTGAACTCTGGCAGGAGCTGGACGAACTTCTTTCAAAGCACAACGTGCGTTTCACGATCATCAAAGGCCACAACGGGCATCCCGAAAACGAACGCTGTGATCAAATGGCCGTCGCTGAGGCCGCGAAATTCAAGGACATCGCTCCCGAAAGCATCCCCGACTCCCCGCAGGAGTAGCAGGGAAAAGCAACAGCGAAGCTCCAGACTCTGGCTCTGGTGCGATCGAGTCTGTCGCGAGACGAGACTGCAACCGGGGAATCATCGGAATTCCGTCGGGGTGATTTCAAAAAGCAGGAGCCGCACGCAAACTGCATACGGCTCCGCTGCAATGACAATTGGCGATGCCAATGGGGTTCTCAGGCGATCACCCCGTGAATCGGCTCGGCAGCGACAACTCCGGTCAGTTTGTGTTCCAGACCACCGTAGAAGTAATGGAGTTTTTCGTGGTCCAGCCCCATCAGATGCAGGATCGTTGCATGCAGATCCCGGATGTGATGCCGGTTTTCGACCGCCTCCATTCCCAGATCATCGGTGGCACCGTAGCTGATCCCTTTCTTCACCCCTCCTCCGGCCATCCAGTAAGTGAATCCCTTTGGATTGTGGTCCCGACCATGCTCTTTCCCTTGAGAGACCGGCTGACGGCCAAACTCACCTCCCCAGATCACCAGAGTCTCATCCAGAAGTCCACGCTGCTTTAAATCGGTCAGCAGGCCGGCGATGGGGCGGTCCACTTCCTGCGAGTGAATCTTCAGGTTCTCTTCCATCCCGAAATGGGCATCCCAGCTTGTCTGCTGGTTTCCGCCTCCGCTGTAGATCTGAACGAATCGAACTCCACGCTCAACGAGTCGCCGAGCGATCAGACACTGACGCCCGAAATGCTCGGGACCAATCGACAGGGGATGATCGGGCTTGGGATCGAAGATCCCATACATTCGCTGAGTCGCTTCTGTTTCTTCCGCCAGATTCAGGGCCTCTGGAGCGGTGCGCTGAAGCTGAAAGGCGAGTTCATAGCTGGAAATGCGGGCCTGCAACTCAGAATAACCGGGGTTCCTCTCCATATGAAACGAGTTCAACCGGTTAATCGTGTCAATCTGCTCGCGCTGCATCCGGCTGGTAATTCCTCCGGGAGCAGCGAGGTTGAGAATCGGTTGACCGCTGGAGCGGAAGACGGTCCCCTGATACGAGGCTGGCATGAATCCGCTGGACCAGTTGGTGGCCCCGCTGATCGGACCGCCCCGGGGATCGAGCATCACAACATACCCCGGAAGGTTCTGATTCTCTGTTCCGAGTCCATAATTCAACCAGGACCCGATGGACGGATATCCCTGAATGATCCGTCCACTGTTCATCTGCAGCATGGCAGAGCCGTGTGCAAACGAATCGGCATACAGGCTTTTGATGACCGCAAGTTCATCCATGTGCTTCGCGATGTGCGGGAACGCATCCGAACACCACAGACCACTCTCCCCATGCTGGGCAAATTTGCGTCGACTCGCCAGCAGTCGGGTTGCCTGAATGCTCCGGCGCCGGATTTCAGTTTTGACTTCCTGCCCATCACGTTTCTGCAGTTCTGGCTTGTAATCAAAGGTGTCCATCTGGGATGGACCGCCGTACATGAACAGAAAAATGACCGATTTCGCCTTCACCGGGAAATGCGGGGCCTTCCGCGAGAGGGGAGGCTCGACGGCATTGGCAGCAGCCTGAGCCTGGTTCTTGAAGAACCCGTCTGCCTGAAGCATCCCCGACAGGGCCACTCCAGCAAATCCAGCCCCCATGTCCCAAAGGAACTCCCGACGGGGTCGATGATTTTCATAGAAGTCCAACATGAATCACCTCAAATTGTTACTACGATCATGTCGCCCTCAAGGGGCGGGGGCACTGGCCGTGTGCCTGATTATTCTACGTAGATAGTCTCATTCAGGTTCAGCACAAGCAGACAGAAGGCCGCCCATGCACGCTGTTCGCTCTGATCCGGTTTTGTTCCGCTGACCGCCAGCTGAACCGGTGCCATTGGTCGAATTGTGCCTAGATCGATCGTTTCCCGTCTGCCGGCCCGCTCGACAGCCAGATCACGAAAGCCCACCGCGCAACGGAAGGTCCGGAAACCGATCTTTCCGGGAGGTAGCGGATGTGGATCGGTGAAATCGATCACCGGCTCCGGTTCATTGTCCGCATAAATCCGGATTCGTCCCCCATTGAAGACCGCCTTCAGATGAACCCACCGGTCTTCACCAATTTCGTATGGGACCTTGACCAGCTCTCGCCAGTTCCCCTCATGTTTTCCGAGCCGGATGAAGGACTTTGTGAAGTTGATGTTGTAGGCATTCAAAGCGTCCATCCCGAAACGTTCCTGAGTGACGCGAACGACCAGACCGGCATCACCCGTCCCACGAACCTGAACGTCGGCTTCGACAACTCCGTCTCCAAACTCCAGCGGATTAAAAATCAATTTTGCCCCGGGAGTCGGCTCGGCTGGGCGAAGGGCATGATCCCCGGTCAGTCGCCAGTTCCCCTCATATTCCGACCAGGTCGAAGGAGGAGGGGAGAGGGCTGCCGGGTTCAGCTGCGCCGTCGCGACATCAATGGCCTGTGCCCCGAACTCCAGCTGGAGATCATCCAGAATCAGCGATGCGCCCCACGTCCGCAGCCCCAGTTTTCCGGGGGCCGTCAACGGTTTGGGATCAACCAGATCCAGAACGGCTCGATCGTCCGGGAGCTCCAGCTGAACAGCCAGATGGTTCCCTTCAATCCGGCAGTTGAGTCCAAGGGGGATTCCAGTCGGAATGTTTGCTGGGACCTGCCCTAACAGCTGGGGCTCTTTCTCATGTCGAATGATCGAGAGCGTCGAATTTCGAGGATTCAGAAGAATTTCGTAACCACGAACAAATGTTCCTTCCCGTTCAGCACGCAGCAGGAGACTTCCCAGATCGGAAGCGTTTCCAAGCGTCATCGTCGCTGAGACATTTGCATCGAAGAAGACCGCCCCATTCCAGAGCGCCCCCGGCCCCTGACGGGGATTGACCACGCCGATATTGGACCAGTTTCCTCGAAACGGGGTCCAGTCTGTGCTTAATCCCTCCAGAAAATCGTTCTCGCCCAGCAGTCTCAGGTAATCCGGGTTCAATCGCTCCGGGACGATCGGCTTGAACATGATTCGCGAGCGCAGTCCGTCATACTCCTGCTGCTGTTGTCCAATAAATTGCTTTGAAATTTCAACTTCACTGGCTGTTGGCGCCCGTCCGGTCGCCAGTTCAAATGCCCGGGCAATTCGCGCGGTCGGGTCCTCTCCGGCGTCGCGTGCAATCCGCTCCGCGAAGGCATTCGCAATCTTCTGAACAGACGAGTCATTCAGGAGCGTGAGTGCTTGTGGGGCAACGGTCGTCGTGGGGCGTTCCGTCAGCGGGAGAGCCGTATTGGCATAGTCAAACATGTCCAGTTGAGGCGGAATGAGCGACCTCTTGATGAAGGTATACAGGCTCCGGCGATTGCGCTGCTGTTCAGTCGACAGTTCCCAACCAATCCCCGGCTGAGTTCCTCCCGAGAGCACTTCAGCTCCAATCTGCGGGAAGTATCCGCGTCCTCCCATCTCCAGATTGAGCAGTCCACTGATCGCGAGCATGTTGTCGCGGATCGATTCGGCATCAAGGCGGCGCAGATTCTGTCTCCAGAGGAGTTCATTTCCCGGGTCGACATCCGCAGCCGGATTGCGGGTATCAGACGATCGCTGATAGGTCTGCGATGTCATGATCATTCGATGCAGCTGTTTGATCGACCATCCATTGGATCGAAAGTAGTCCGCCAGCCAGTCGAGCAGTTCCGGATGCGTCGGGGGTGCCCCGATCTTTCCAAAATCGCTGGTCGTCTGAACGATTCCGCGCCCGAAATGATAGTGCCAGATTCGATTGGCCATCACGCGGGCCGTCAGAGGATTTTCCGGCGAGACAAACCATTGGGCCAACGCGAGACGTCGCCCGCTGGTCTGGAACGGCTCCATTCGCTCCGGGGGAGCCGCTTTCAGTTCGAGTCCTCCCAGCACTGTGGGGATAGCAGCCGGGACTTCATCACCGGGAGTCTGCGAGTTTCCACGAATGAGGACGCGGGTCGGCTTCGGATTGGCTCCATGCTCGCGAACCGCCAGTGCCCATTCCAGACCACTGACCTCTTTGTTGTTGCGTTTCTTCTGGAGTTCTTCTTTGGCCTTCTTGTCTTCAGTGGCTGCGATCTGGGCATCCAGCTCCGCCCAGCGGCGAGAACGTTCCGCAAGTACAGCGGCCACTTCCTGATCCGAATTCAACGGAAGGAGGGCTGGGTTCTCTGGCTCATTGGAAGCGTAGTTGTACCTGCGAATGTTGCTGAAGAATGCCAGCAGGGAGTAATAATCCTTGTGGAGAATCGGATCGTATTTGTGATCATGGCAGCGGGCACAGCCCATTGTCAGTCCCAGAAACGCTGCAGAACTGGTGACCATGATGTCGTCGAGGTCATCAAACTCAGCTTGCTGGGCATCATCCGGTTCGAAGTCCCAGATCCCGAGGTGATAGAACCCCGTTGCGATTCGTGTTTCCGCGTTCGCATCAGGAAGTTCATCCCCAGCCAGCTGCTCAATAACAAAGCGATCGTATGGCTTGTCGTTATTGAACGAATTGACCACGTAATCCCGGAACCGCCAGGCGTAGGTCTTCTCCTTGTCAAATTCGTAGCCGTTTGTTTGCGCAAATCGGACCACATCCAGCCAGTGTCGCCCCCACCGTTCGCCGTACTGTGGGCGAGCCAGCAGATCATCGATCAGCTTCTCCCAGGCCCCCTGATCAATGACTCCATTTCCGGAATCGAGTGCCTGAGTCCAGGACTTCATCTCTTCCGGAGAAGGGGGGAGTCCGATGAGGTCAAAGAACGCCCGGCGAACCAGCGTTCTGGCATCAGCGATGGGGTTCGGCTGGAGTCCTTTTTCTTCCAGAGCGGCCAGAACAAACGCATCGATCGGATTTGCCGGAGCAGGGAACTGTTTCAATTCCGGAACCGGAGGAGAAACAATTGGCTGGAATGACCACCACGCCCGGTCCTCATCCGCAATGGTTCCAGCCTTGCGGACCATCGCCACAGCATCTCCGTCCGATGCGGGCCATGGTGCCCCCATCGCGACCCATTCTGTGATACGGGCAATTTGATTGTCGCTGAGCTTCTGTCCGGGAGGCATTTCATAGCCATCGTAATTGATGGCCTGAATCAGAATGCTCTCGTCCGGATTTCCCGGCACAATCGCCGGGCCGGAGTCTCCTCCAACCAGTGCATGTTTCAGGCTGTCGAGTTGAAGATTACCGCGGTGCTTCCCGTCGCCATGACAGCGAAAACACTTCTCGACGAAGACCGGACGCACATGCGTCTCAAAAAACGCCCGTTGCTCAGGAGTGATCTCCTGCCGGGGAACCTCCATATCCGGTTCATCCCCTCGCAGAGGACTCGAGAGGAAAACCAACAGCAGACACGTGGCAAACCGTTTCATGCTGATTCCGGGTATGACGAGCGCTGAGGCTGTTCGGAAAATCATTCAGGACTGACTGACGTCTCCTGACACCTTCCGGCTATCCAGCCCCGAGCGGAACAGGCGGGACAAAGGGGGTCAATCGCCCTCCGACGGTGACTTCCTGAGGCGAGGGGCGATCAATCAACGTATCGTCAATTCTGAACGATTCGTCGTTGGAAATCCAGTAGTTTCGAAAAGAATATTAACAAAGTCCCGGAATATTTGGCAACAGATCAAAAAACCAGCCATTTTCACACGTTTGCAGCCCGAAATCGTTTGCCCCGTGACTCACTTGCGGACAACATTTCGGTCCAAAACTGCAACCGGGATTCCCGGGCTCTCTGCGCGGTCATTCTTGAGCACGTGTCGCTCAGGTGCAATGAGGTCAAAAAAACCGGTCTCCTGGACAATCGATCCGACGGTCAGGCTGGTCGATGCGAGCAGCACTTTCACTCGTTCCATTCAGCAGACACGAGACGTCAAAACCGCCACTCCTCTATGCGGAGGAGCAATCGAACGATTCCTCAGGAGAGAGTGTGTGTCTGCAAGAGCTTATGTAGGGGGAACAAACTGGAATCGCTTGCACTGACGGAAAAAGTTCAGTGGGTTTTCGTAGACGATTTTTCGGATCTTCGACTCTGGATGTCCGCGACGTTTCATTTCCTGAATGAAATCCGGGACCGCCAGCGGATTACTCGGCCCCCAGTCTCCTGCAGAGTTCACCATGATCCGCTCATCGCCATAGCGTTCGATGATGTCCGCTGCACGCGCGGGAGTGCATTTTGTTGTTGGATAGAGCGTCATCCCGCACCAGAACCCGTTTTCCACAGCCAGCCGGACGGTGTGCTCTTCCACATGATCGATACAGACTCGCTCAGGAGGGATGTCGGATCTCTCCTTGAGCATATCGACGATCATCCGGGTCCCCTTGTATTTGTCCTGCAGGTGGGGAGTATGAATCAGGACCAGCTCGTTGAGGCGTGCAGCCAGATCAAGGTGTTCCCGGAAGACAGTCGATTCATTCGGAGTGTTCTTGTTCAGTCCAATCTCCCCGATTCCGAGGACGCCGGGACGGTCAATGTACTCCGGAATCATGGCAATGACTTCGCGCGACAGCGGGATATTCTCCGCTTCCTTCGCATTGATGCACAGCCAGGTGTAATGCTGGATGCCCGACCAGCTGGCCCGTTTCGGTTCGAAGTCGGTCAGCTGATGAAAGTAATCCCGGAATCCATCCACCGTTCCCCGGTCGAAGCCCGCCCAGAAGGCCGGTTCGCTGACCGCAACACACCCCATCCGGGCCATGCGTTCGTAGTCATCAGTCGTGCGGGACACCATGTGAATGTGCGGATCGATGTAGTGCATGGAATCAGCAACGCGGATTAAGGGGAAGGAAACAGAAGATCAAATGATGGGATCTTTGTCTGATTCTCAGGATTCCGGCCGCAACTGTCCACTCAACCACAACAATTCAACCACAACAATTCAACCACAACAATTCAACCGCAGCAATTCACGCATCGACTCCGTCCCCACGCAACAGGTGATTGGGGACAGAGTCATCTTCCGGCAGAAAACAATGCAGCTTGCCATGCTGATCGTTCACATAGAGACGACCACATTCACTGCATTGATAGAGAACCCTGGCAGCGTCATAGATGAGGCGCCGCGCCTGCATACTGGCATCCGATTCTCGAATTTGCCCCGACTCGAGCAGCGTCAAGACTTCCTCATCCAGTCCATCGAAGATTCCATTCCATAATTGGTCGGGAATCATCCAGGCCTTGTGAGGATGGTGATCGCTGCTGTCAATCAGTTCGAGGCCGCAGTAGCAGATCACTTTCATGAATTATTTCCTGGGCAGAACATCGGCGATCGGCTCCCCGGCACGCGGAACCTCTGCGCGATAGTCTTCCCCAAGAAGGGCAGCCAGTGTCGCTGCAATCTGGCTCTGAGTGACACGATCGCAATCCGTTCGCTCTCCAAGGGCAGGCGTGTCGGGACCAATGACCGCGACCCACATATTCTCGGAACCCTCAAATTTTACGCCGTGACTCTTCCACTCCTTGGGTGCGAATCCCCGTCCATGATCGGTCGAAATGATGAAGGTTGTCTTGTCCCGGTACTGATCCATGGACTGAACCAGTTCCCAAAGCCGCCGGATATAATCATCAGCCCGATTTGCAGTGTTCAGAAGATTGTCATACTTGCCTCGATGTCCCCACATATCGGTTTCAAGAAAACCGATAAACATGACACGAGGCTGATGCCGAATGATGTGAGCACGGGAAGCCTGATAAAGGATGGAATCGGTCAATTCAGAGGGGTGATGCGGGGTGGTATCCGCAATGAGTTCATTGATCATCTTCTGAACATCATTCGGCTCCGGATCGGGAACCGGCTCCCATCCCCCCATGACCGGAAACTCGCAACGTTCCCGATTGATAATGAATGGAGTGACATCCCATCCGCTGTATGCCGCCACCTTTCCATCAAAGGCGGGCTTGCGGTGAAGCCATTCCAGAACCGTCATGTTTTGATTCGGGATCTTGTTGTTGCTCGTGATGGCCGGATCAGCGAATCCGGTCAAAATCTCGTTATATCCCGGATAGGAAAACTTCATGGTGTTTGTAATCTGGACGATGCTTCCCTTGTCCTGATTTCCAAAGATCTGGCCCTCTTTTGCGATTGTTGTCCAGAAAAACGGGAGCAGGGCCTTTCGACGCTCTTCGGGAGTCTCGCGCCAATAAGCAGCCTTGATCTGGTCGACGTTGTCGATCCCCCCATCGGGCTTGTTCAGAAGCTGTTCGTCCGCACCGGAGAAGACTTCCTGCCAGCGCAACCCGTCTGTCGTGATGAGAAAGACGTTTTGGGTCTTGAGTTCCTGAGCCAATGCGGAAGCAGGGGAAACAAGCCCCCCAAAAATCACCACGGTCAAAAGAACCCGGATCGTAATCCCCACACTCCAGCGTTTCATTGCAGCTCCTCAGGTCGATTGCCAGACGTGTTCCAAATCGCGATCAATCATCCGTCTGCGTGCTAGGGGGCCAGACAGCCTCACCCTGCACACAAGAACCAGAGGTCGATCGCTCCGCCACGATACAAATCAACCATTGTCAATGCAACTTCGGGGGATGGACGTACCTCCGTCGCAGCCATCTGAAAAGAAGACCAGACAATGCGTCCGAATCGACGCAATGCCGCAATCGTTATCAGTGAATTAATGCACCTGAGGAATTAGTGAACCTGAGGGTTCGTGATCCACCAATAGGTCGCAAAAGCGGCGACCGACATGGCCAGAACCGTGTAGAGGAAGAAGAGCGACAACATCTTGCCAATCGCCCGACCGGCCTGCGCATCTTCTGAATCGAACTGCTTCAGATCCTCAGGAGAGAAGGGGATCACTTCAACTTCGGTCGCTGTTGATGCATGTTCCGTCATGGCTGCTCGATAGAGTGAGGAGTGTCAATTCGATGACTGAAACCGACGTCACTCAGAATTCTGACCGGACCGGTGAACAATGTCGAGTCAAATCTCCAGCGTTCAGTGACAATGCCATGTCCGGCAAGGGGATTGTCGGCACTTCCTCTCTTCGCCCGCGCCTCCTGAGTAGCTGGCACTTGAGCCGATTTCTTAAAAATCATCCATTTCGTTCAAAGTTTCGATTGACTCCATCTTGCCATTTGATTATACACGACAAAGTTGATAGTAATTATACAGCGACCAGTCGAAGGTTGCCGACTAGATCATTGACGGCGGTCATTTCATGTAATTCCGAAGCAGGAATTTCGAACCTGCAACGGACAACATCGGGCCATAAGCTTCTGAATTGACAGGGNTTTATTGCTTCNAGGCCGCCAAGAGACGTTGGNTTAAAGCGTTATCGCCAACGTTTCCATACTCAATAACGACTTTGCGAAACTGAATANCACATAAATACACAACCTGGTCGTCATTATTTATTCGCACACGATCTTTCACTGAAAGATAGACCTCCTGACAGAACCATAGATACCGGCATCGCAACGATTCATCCCATGCGATTTGAAGGCCTCTGAATCGCATAGCCGGTTAAGCCACCCCACAAGATCCTGCCTCCCTGAAACAACCAACGACATCACCCCTCATCCCCCAAAGGAGACGCTCAAGTGCATCCCCAGCAATGTCGCAGAAACCTGTCTCATCGGCTTTCCGGAAAGATCATCGCCACATGCGGAATCGTTCTGGCCCTGACGCTGAGTGGCTGCGGACGCTCCTACGATGAGCCTCGATTTGATGTGTACCCCGTGAAAGGCAAAGTGGTTTACAAGGGAAAGCCACTGGAAAACGCAAAGGTCGTGCTGATTGCAGAGGACCCCAAATTGTTTGAGCTGGTGCGTCCAAGCGGGAAGACCAGTGCTGACGGAACATTCGCACTTGAAACTTACACATCGGGAGATGGAGCGCCGTCCGGGAAATTCAAGGCCGTGATCACCAGAAATCAGGTGGTGACGAGCGGAGGTAGTGCCGTCGCGTTGCCGAACGATCTCCCCAAGAAATATGCCAGTCCAGAAACCTCGGATCTGGTCGTTGAGATCGGAACAGGGCCGACCGAGCTTCCCACTTTTGAATTGAAGTAGGAAGTCGATCGTTCACCGCAATAGTCACAAACAGGCGGCCTCAATCAGGCATGGATTCAACAGCAGTAAAGGGCAAGACAATGACGTGTTGTTGACATCAGCAGCGTTAGGACGAAACAGGCTGCTATCTGCAGCTCTCACAAAGATTCTCACTCGACTCAGAAATTGAATATTCACCGACAGATTTAACATAACTGAAAAAGGAAAGACCAATGCGCCGTCGCACAAACGCGATCCCGAAGCAACTCCAGCGCCGCGGGTTCACGCTGATTGAACTACTGGTGGTGATTGCGATCATCGCTGTTCTGATCGCCCTCCTGCTGCCTGCCGTCCAGCAGGCCCGGGAAGCTGCTCGTCGTTCACAATGCAAAAACAATCTGAAGCAGATTGGACTGGCGGTTCACAACTTTGCCGAAACGTATGGACATCTTCCCACCAGCCTCCGTCCGCCTTCAAACGCAACGGGTGCAGGAGAAGTCCCTCGGGCTTCCGTCCTCCTGTTCCTTCTTCCTTACCTGGATCAGGCATCCATCTACAACAAGTGGGACCTGAGCAAAAACTGGAGCGATGCAGCCAACAGACCCTATTCTACGACAAAAATTCCGAGTTTTATGTGCCCCTCTGACCCAGATGCGGGAGCAATCGACACTCAGCCGCCCAGCAACTCGAACGGAAGTCAATATGTCGCCGGGATGGCAGCCAGCACAGACTACTCCCCGATCTTTGGCATTGTCCAAGGCGTGTGGAATGATCCGCAGGGAGGCCTTTATAACTCCACGCCTCCGGAAACTTACAAAGATCCATCGGACGTGTTTGAAAATGGAACAGCATTGGCCTTTACATACGTTCGTGGATTCTTTCCAAAGAACTCGACTGTCAACTCAACAACTGGTGCGAATGACCAGAAGTCCTGGCAGTTCCGGAACATCACCGATGGTCTCTCAAACACACTCGCTATCGCTGAGTCATCCGGACGTCCCTATAACTATGTACGAGGATTCAAGAGGCTCCCTGGTGATGCAACAGGCACTACGGGCGGTAGCTCCCCTAATGTTCATCGTGTGAATTCCGGGGGATGGTCTCGACCGGCAAGTGATATTCTTCTTGCTGGTCAGCAGAACACTGTCGATCGCGGAAGGCTTGGAGGAAGAGTCGCCTTCAATGCGACCAATGGTCACGACCTCGAAGGAATCCTCTACGACAACTCGGGCGTGTCTGAACCGATTCTTGGAACGGCCTTCGGAACTCACGGCACAGGAGCCCCATACTCCTTCCATACTGGTGGAGCCCACTTCGGTCTGGGTGATGGTTCTGTCCGATTCATCAGCGAGAACATTAACTTTGCAACGTTTATCGCACTGGCGACTCCCGCAGGAGGGGAAGTCGTGGGAGAATTCTAATCGACAGGCAGGGAGCCTGATCGAAAGTAGCTTCGCGTCACGGCTTGGCTGATCCCTCTTTCGACTCCCAAACTGTTCCCGGTCCACACAACGCGCCCGCTTTGGATTCGTTCCAAAGCGGGCGTTTTTATTTCAATTGGAGACGAACCATGCGACAGCAAATCGATTTTATGAACAGAAAAGGATCGACCGGGAGGTCCAGACTGATATACTCGCAGGAGGACCTGTGAACGACCCCTGAAGAAACTTGGTCCCGGTTGATCTCCAACATTGAATCACAATCAGCGACTGAGCAATTGCTTCAGACTCAATCGAGCAGAAATCCGGAGTTCCGTCTGATTGAAGTAACAAGTTCATAATGTCATTTCCTCCTGATGAATGCACCCTTGCAGCCTGAGTTGCAATGGTCATCAACCGAAGTCGCAGGCTGAAAAGAAATGACGACTTCACCTTTGACTGCCGAAGATTATTGCGATCAGGCACAGGCATGCCTCTCCGCGAAAGATCTTCCCGCTGCGATGGCCATTTACGAGAAAGTCATCGAACACTTTCCGGATCATGTTGGTGCCCACGAAGCACTTGCTGCTATCTGCTTTGCGCTGAAGGACAACTCCCGCGCAGTGGAACTCTTTAAACGGATGGTCGCACTGGCTCCGCAACGAACCGATGCGCTCGTCAATCTCGGAGCGGCGTATAACCGTATTGGAAATTTCAACGACGCGGTCAGATCGTTACGACAGGCATTAGCCCGCAATCGCAAGTGTGCAGAAGCGTACTACAACCTTGGCTTTGCCGAGCGAGCACTTGGACAACTCAGTATGGCCATCGCTGCGTTCAAAGAAGCCATCCAAATTAATCCAGAGATGTGGGAGGCCTATATCAATCTGGGTCTGACTCAGTTGGCCCTCAACAGCCCTGCACAGGCTGTTCAGAGTTTTGAGCGAGCTCTGCGGCTTCGTCCTGAATCCCGCACCGCGCGGGAAGGTCTGATAGCAGCGCGTCACAAAGCCGAGCATGCGAAGCAGGCAATCAGCCCCTTTGGTCGTCTCGTCGATATGGACAAAATTGCAAAACGAGACTCCGAAAACGAGGAGCATGCGTACTTCATGTCTTCAGAAGAGCGAATGCTCGACCGACAGACATCTCATCAGATCGCGATGGGGATTGAACAGAGTTCCGCAGTATTAATGAAAACCCTTCGAGAAGAGCTTCTCCCAGCAATCCAGTCGCTGGCTCACCATATCAACGAACCTGATCCAGCAAACTGGTGCGAGCATTTCGAAGGACTCATGCAGTCTCGAAGTCGCCTTCAACATATTGTGAGTATTGTCGCTTCCAGAATCTCCGCATTGCAGGCTCATGAAGATGCTCTCACCCGTGGAGGGGAGGGGAGTTCCAATTCCGCGTCTCTCCCCTGATCGTCGGGGGCAATGATATCGATGCGATCAGGAACTCACTCTGAAATTTGAACGGAGTCACAATGCTTTATCGCAGCATTCATCATCAGGCTGCGGTGTGGATTTCCCCATTATCGCGGACGTCCTCAAATCGCACCGAAATCCGTTTCGAGACACCGGCCTGTTCCATGGTGACCCCATATAGGACATCGGCAACAGTCATTGTCCGTTTGCGGTGGGTGATGACGACAAACTGGGTCTTCTCGACAAATTCCTTGATCACGGTGACGTAGCGGTCGACGTTGGCTTCATCGAGGGCGGCATCGACTTCGTCCAGAATGCAGTACGGACTCGGCTTGCTCCGGAACATGGCGAATAGCAGTCCGACCGCCGTTAAGGTTTTCTCACCACCACTCATTAACGACATCGAACGAAGTTCTTTTCCGGGGGGCCGGGCCACAATTTCGATTCCACATTCCAGCACATCTTCGGGGTTCTCCAGCAGAATGTCGGCGTCGCCCCCTCCAAACAGCTTGCGGAACAGTTCCCGGAAGTGACCACGAATTGTCTCGAAAGTCTCGGTGAAGATCCGCTGGCTCTCCTGATTGATTCGCCGGATGATCGATTCCAGAGAGGCCTTCGCTTCCTGCAAATCGCTCAACTGACTGGAGAGTGTGGTAAAGCGGTTCTCCAGCTCCTCGAGATTTTCGAGGGCATCTGTGTTCACATTGCCCATCATCTTCAGCTTGCGCCGTAATCGCTCCACATTTGCTTCCAACTCCTCGCGGACTTCTTCGTATATGGGGACAGGCTCAGAAGCGATCGGCGATTCATCCCCTTCTGCGTGGTCAGCGGTTCCGTATTTTTCGGCGATCAGTGTTTGATATGCGGAAACTCCCGACTCCACCAGTGATTCCAGTGTGACCTGGTATTCTTCCTGAATCCGGTCTGCCAGCGACTTGAGCTGCATCTCCTGCTTCTGAATTTCAAAGTTCAGGGAATGCTGCTGATCCTGCAGGGCTCGCCGGGCGCGGTACCGTTCCTCCTCCGCCTGTGCCAGAGCAGCACGGGAGCGGCGAAGAGACTCCAGCTCCACCCGAAACTGATGAGTTCCCAGAGAGAGACTCTGCACCTTCAAGGACAACTCAGCAATCTGGCTCTCCGCGTTCAGGATTTCGAAACAGGATTCCCGATGCAGTCGACGAAGTTCGTCGAACCGCTCGACCATGTCGTCCAGCTGTTGAACCCGCTGTTCCTGATCACGAGCCAATCGAATCTGCGCCTGCCGCAGCCCCCGTTGACGCTCTTCATGCTTGGCCAGCTCCAGTTGCTCTTCCTTGATCTCCAGCTGAATCCGGTCGAGCAGTTCCTGAATTTCCTGAACGCGCAGCTCTTCCGCTTCCAGCTCCTTACGCATCTCTGTTAGGGCCGTTTCCGCAGCGGAACTACTCTCCTGCACAAATGCAATTTCCTGAGCGATGGACTGTTCACGCTGATTCAGTTTATCCAGAACAGCGTTCTGTTCACTGAATTCCTTTTCCAGACGCTGGACCTCGCGGGCCTGACCGCTGAGCTGGGTCGACTGCTCTGTCACCGCGTGAGAGAGTTGCTTGAGTTCCACCTCAAGTTGATCCAGCTCTGTGACACGATGCTCCTGCTTCTCCGTAAGAATCTGCTGCCGCTGGGTAATGACTTCGATGTTCTTCTGAAGTTGATGAATTTCATTTTTGAGCTGCTTGAGCTCGCTCTTTCGGGAGATAATGGACGTTTCGTGCGGCATGCTCCCAACATGAAGCAGGTGTGACGCCGAAAGAACTTCCCCCTGAAGTGTGACAACGCGAAGAGTGAGTGGTCCGTTTTTGAGGACGTTCGCTGCGTGGTCGAGCGATTCCACAATCCACGTGTCACCGAGCACGCGTCTGGCGAGCCCCTTTGCCTTTTCTCGCTCCTGAACCAGCAAATCGGCGCGCCCATAGACTCCGGGCATCCCGGTGAGATCAATTTCCGGTTCTGTTGATCCCCCTTCCTCTGAGCCGGATGTCCCATTCACGCTGATAAAGCCCACCCGACCATCAATAGGCGGAGCCCCGCGATTCAGGTAGTCGAGCAGGGGTTCCAGATCGCTGATCGCAATGAGCTGAGACCGATCCGCGAGCGCAGCATCAATGATGGGGGCCAGATCCATGGGGACGTCGAGAAGATCCCGGACTGTCCCAAGGATGCGATTCCAGGGGGGATAATGCGACGTCGCAGCCCGCTGCAAGATCTCGCGAACTCCAATCGCGATCCCTTCCTGCTTTTGCTCAAGCTCTTCCAGAACTCCCAGACGGGCCTCAACGGCGCTACGTCGCTCCCGCAACACAACCAGTTGCTGTTCCGCTTCGGTCCGCTGCTGAATCGTTTTCCACTGCGCCTGCTGGGCTTCAGTCAGTTGCGACTGCCGTTCCTGCAGCGCCCTCTCCGCTTCTTTGAGCAGGGCAGTCTTGCGTTCCTGAATTTCGCGATTGGCATCCAGTTCCTGCTGAATCGCATTGAGCCGTTCAATGGCCTGCTGCCGACTCTGAACTGCGGCTTCTGCCTGAGAAGCCAGAACGACCAGACGCTCCCCCAGCTGACGCCGCTGCTTCTCAAGCGCCGCCAGCCCCTTGCGTTTCTCCGCGATGAGCGCCCGCTGCTCCTTCGCCATCAGCTCAAGTGATTCCAGTTGCTTCTCTCGACTCGCCAGCTGTTCCTGGGATTCGACAAGTCTTGCTTCGAAGGCCTGAAGTTGTTCCGTTGTGGTTATCAACTCCTGCCGGGCAAGCTCCACCTGCCGGGCCAATGGCCGACGTTGCTGACGAATTCGCAGCAGGTCCGCCTCCAGCTCCTCCCGTCGGAGAGACTGATGGCGAATCGTTGTTGTATGACTGGAAATCGCCTGCCGATTCCGGGAGAGTTCCTGTTGGCGAGACTGAAGAATTTCATCCAGCTCAGCAATGCGGCTCTCAGTTTCTTTCTTCTCCGCCTCGATGGCATCGATCTCAAGCTGCAGAGCCTCCTGTTGAGAGGTGATACGGGCCAATTCCTCTCGCTGCTCAGCCAGCCGGGCATTCAGGACCCGATAGTCATCGGCAGCCAGACCTGTCCAGGCCGTTCTGAGTTCGACGGAGAGTTCCCGGTATTTTGCCGCTTTCGACGCTTGCGTCCGCGTGGAATTCAGCTGCGACTCAACCTGATCCACCAGATCGGTCAGACGCAACAGGTTTTGAGCCACCCGTTCCAGTCGACGCTCCGCTTCGACGCGCCGGGCCTTGAACCGGCTGATTCCAGCAGCCTCTTCGAAGACAGCCCGGCGGGCGGTTGGATTGGCTTGCAGGATCTGATCGACCCGGCCCTGTTCAATGATGCTGTAGGCGGCGGTTCCCGCCCCGGTTCCCATGAACAGGTCGCGGATGTCCTTCAGCCGGACGGGAGCACGATTGAGAAGATACTCCGAATCCCCGCTCTGATAGAGCCGGCGTCCAATCTGGACCTCAGCGGTATCGATCGCAAACAGGCCCTTGGAATTGTCAAATGTGAGTGTCGCCTCAGCAAACCCGCTCCCTTTCCGTCCCGCGGAGCCGTTGAAGATGACGTCAGACATCTCCTTGCCACGAAGGCTCTTGGCACTTTGATCTCCAAGAATCCACTTGATGGCATCAACGACGTTGCTTTTTCCGCTTCCATTCGGACCGACAACACACGTAATCCCCGGAGCGAACTCGAACAGCGTTCGGTCCGCAAAGCTCTTGAAACCAAAGAGTTCCAGGGATTTCAGCACGGTGAATGAGAAACAGACTGTCAGAAGGAGTCGGGCATAGGGGGCGAATTGTCCCGCAGTCTGCGTTCCGGATCAACAGCAGATTTCATTCCTCTGAGCTCACTTACTGCGCCGCCCACAAATGGACCATCAAAGCAGACAACAAACCCCGCAAACACTCCAGTTCGCGTATTTTTTCAGGTCATTTCCGGTCTGTCTGGAACGCGGTTTTTCAACGCTCGAATAAAAGAAATTGGCTCCCCCCGGCTTTTCCGGAGGGAGCCAATTTGAGACACCCACTTATTCTCGGAGTAATGCCTTCTGCGGCTTCTTCGGCACCGCATTTTCGATCGGGCCAGGCTCCGACTCAGGAGGCCGTCCGTCGAACAGGTTCGGAAGAAGTCCCTGTCCTCCCACCGTCACGTTCGGAGCAGCGACGTTCTCTTCCATGGATTCGGGCTTCGGACCCGAGACGCTCGGTCGTTCATAGACCCGCCCCGGCTGAGGCAGTTCATCAATCGCAATCTTGCCAGGCAGGTTGTGCTGCCGCTCCGCCTGAACCAGCATCTGAACAATGTCAGGATACTGGGCTCCCAGCTCGCTTGCAGCCCGGATCACGTCAATCACGCGAGGAGAAACTTCCCGGACCTGAATCTGCTCTCCGGGAGCAATTCGCTTGAGGACCACTTTGTCATTCTGAGCCGAATTCTGGACGAGAATTCGATGCCCCGCCCGCAACACGAGGGGCATTTGAAGTTGCTGCTGATCGTCGAATACGACGATTTCCGCTTTCTTGAACCGGGTCATGTGAATCAACGGCTTGGCCGTGCTGGGGATCGCATGCAGCGTGCAGTTCCCCTCCAGCTGCTCCCCTTTCACGAAGGGATCATTCGGAGAAAGAGTGGAAAGGGCCCGAAACGCTCCGTACCGGGTCTCAACGCTCTCGACGTTCATCAGGTCCCGCAGTGCATCGCTCGCAGCTCCGTCACTGATGGTCGACAGGGCTGCCAGTGCGAAGATTCGAAAGGCCGGTTCCTTTTCAGCCGCCTCTTTCAGAGCGGGAACACCATCGGCATTCCCCAGATAGGCCAGTGCCGTCGCTGCATGAAAACGGGCTTCGAGGTCTGGTGAATTCAGCCCCAGTTTCAACACCGGAATGGAGTCGGTCCCGATCGCTTCCAATTGCAGGGCCGCCATCTCCGATGTCGGACCAAACTGAATTTGTTCCTGAAGCTGTTGAATGCGGATGTGTCGATCGACCGGGGTTTCCGTCAGGGCAATCGCCCGAATGCACTGCAGGTACCGGGGGTAGTTGTTCACGTATCGGTTGTGAACGATGAGTTCCAGTCGCGAATCGGTTTTCGCTTCCGCCAGCGGACGGCGAATTCCATGGTTGTCGTAATCGTAGAATCGCTTTCCGATCCGTTCAGCGATCTGCCGCGACATACGGACCGTTGCGTAATCATTGCGAATGAAGAGAGTCAGACATCGGCTATCCCCCAAATAGGTCGCCCCGCCGGGGATTCGTCCGCGAAGATGCGAGACCGAGGAACCTTTTCCTGCTTCTCCAATGGCATCAATCAGCACCGGACCGGATGCCAGAGCGATCTGACGTCCTTCGCGAACCTCTCCGTTCAGGAGTGCCATTTCCCGCAGGTAGCAGGGCATGAGCCATCCCCCCGCCAGACTGACAGCTTCCGTCCCATCGGGAAGAGTGACCTCCACATCAATTTTTTCTCCCTTTTTGCAGATGGGAGGGATATAGGCGGTCACGACGACCAGTGCGGTATTCGGGGAGCTGATATAGCGTTGCGGATCACGAACATCGTTCTGCCGGAGATCTTCCAGCAGCATCGTCCGAAGCGGTGATGCCGGTGGGTCTTCGCCGGTCCCGTCGAGCCGGTCGACAAGCCCGACCCCCTGAACCTTGATGTAACCATTATCGCCGATCTTCACGTAATCGCCGATCAGTTTCGAGTGCCCGCCGTCCCCTCGCATGGCGGCCCGAACGTTCTTCTGGCGTTCCTTTTCCATCGCCTCTTCTCGCGATGCGAATGGCTTGGCCAGATTCATCTCGCTGCACCCCAATCCGAAGGTGGCGAACAGCAACGGCAGTAGAAGTGCAATACGGCGTCTTGCCTGCATGACAGGTGCATTCCAGAACAACGGCTTGCGACCATCCTGATCGAAACCGTTCTTCGAGGTGGGAAGGGAATGGGGATGGGAATTCAGCTGAGAGCAGCAACGAGTGGCCTGTGTCCTGCCTGCGACGACCTGAACACGTCAGCAGCGATGTCGTCTGCCTGTGTTCCGCCATCGAAAAGCAGGAGCGTTCCACTGGAACGATGCGTCTCGATGTGAGCGGCATGGATAGCAGTTCTTCAAAATGACCCGCAATAGAAAAGCGGCCAGACTGGCAGGAAAAGGGGGTTTCCCAGCGTCTGACGGCAATTTTCGCCATTTCCGATGACAGTTGCCGCACACGTCTCAGAACTCCGAAGTCATTCCCTGACAAGACGTTTCAATCAAGTCCTTCACCAGAACCCTGCCAGAGTCCCGATGCGTCCTGCTCGATAGCAAAAGAAAGGCCACTGATTGTCCAAATGAGACAACCAGTGGCCTTGAAATTCGCAGACAGGGGAGGGGAGCCATCAATATGACTCCATCCCGATGCGACGATTAGTAACGGTAATGATCTGGCTTGAACGGGCCATTCACCGGAACACCCAGATAATCGGCCTGCTCCTGTGTGAGGGCAGTCAACTTCACGCCGAGCTGCTCCAGATGCAGGCGGGCCACTTCTTCGTCCAGATGCTTGGGAAGAACGTGAACACCGATCTCATACTGATCGGACTTGGTCCACAGCTCAATTTGGGCGAGAACCTGATTCGTGAAGCTGTTGGACATCACGAAGGAGGGATGCCCTGTTGCACATCCGAGGTTCACCAGACGTCCCTCAGCCAGCACGAGAATCGCCTTGCCATCAGGATAGATGAACTTGTCCACAGGACCGCCGACATCTGCTTCCGACTTCACGCGAACGCGTTTGATGTCCTTGTGATTCTTGAGGTAAGCAATATCGATCTCGGAATCGAAGTGACCGATATTGCAGACAATTGCATTGTGCTTCATCACATCCAGATGACGCCCGGTGATGACGTTAATACACCCGGTCGCAGTGACGAAGATGTCCCCGAACTTGGCAGCCTCGTCCATCGTCGTGACCTGATACCCTTCCATTGCCGCCTGCAGGGCACAAATCGGGTCGATTTCCGTCACGACAACGCGGGCTCCCAGGCCATCCATTGCGTCGGCACACCCTTTTCCGACGTCACCATAGCCGCAGACAACCACAACCTTTCCGGCAACCATCACATCGGTGGCCCGCTTGATGCCGTCCGCCAGAGACTCGCGACACCCGTACAGGTTGTCGAACTTGCTCTTGGTCACAGAGTCGTTCACGTTGATCGCAGGAAGCCCCAGCTTTCCGGCAGCGTGCATCTGCATCAGGCGATGCACACCAGTCGTCGTCTCCTCAGAGAGACCTTTGATCCCCGGCAGCAGTTCGGGGTACTTTTCGTGGACCATCAGCGTGAGGTCGCCGCCATCGTCCAGAATCATGTTCAGTGGTTTCCCGTCGGGCCAGAACAGAGTCTGCTCGATGCACCAGTTGAATTCTTCTTCGGTTTCCCCTTTCCAGGCGAAGGTCGGAATTCCGGCAGCCGCCATGGCAGCAGCGGCCTGATCCTGCGTTGAGAAAATGTTGCAGCTGGACCAGCGGACTTCCGCTCCAAGCTCCACCAGAGTCTCCATCAGCACCGCTGTCTGAATGGTCATATGAAGACAGCCGGCGATGCGAGCCCCTTTCAGAGGCTTGCTGGGCCCGTATTTTCTGCGGAGCGCCATCAGACCGGGCATTTCGTACTCGGCCAGCTCAATCTCCTTGCGGCCCAATTCGGCAAGGTCAAGGTTCTTCACCTTGTATGGAAGTGCCTCGATCGCTGACATGAATTCATTCTCCTTAAGGATGCGTTCGTCGTTTCGGTGAGAAAAGTTATGTTCCAGTCTGAACTGAACCCGACGAGCGCGACTGCGTACACATCGATCTGAATCACAAGGACCGCCAGTATTGGCCCTGTTCCAGCCATCCGGATGACCGCAATCAGGTGATTGGCTCCATTCCGACTTGACGGATTGTCAAACGATAATGAAGGAATCCGCCAGAGTACAGGGTGATTAACATGGTTTAGGATGAAGATTTCGGCTCACAATCCAGTTGACCATGCTCCAGATCGCCGAATTGAAGGGACAAGGCGCCGACCACTCAGTCATCCATCGGCAAACATTTTTCTGACTGCAATCGTTCACAGACTCCGAATTCTGCCTTAAGTCCGTTACGATAAGGAGTTGGCGATCCNCTGATTCAACATGAGTCCGAATCGGGAGCAGCAGTCGGTGNTGCTGCCATTCATCGCGATTCTTCTCATCAGCAANGGGNAGAATCCAGAAGCATCAGAGGGGAATGGTCGAATGTCGCCGGGCTNANCATTCCTGACAGATGTCGGGATCTTTGAGAAGGAATCGGAAATGGCATCGGTGGTGGTAACGGGCGGGGCAGGTTTTCTGGGAAGTCATCTATGCGAACGACTTCTGGCTGACGGACATGATGTCATCTGCGTCGACAATTATTTCTCCGGCCGGAAGGACAATATCCGCCATCTCCTTTCCAATCCCCATTTCGAACTGATCCGGCACGACATCGTCCTCCCTCTCGTGATCGAAGCCGATCTCATTTACAACCTGGCCTGTCCCGCCTCTCCGGTGGCCTATCAGTACAACGCGATCAAGACAATCAAAACATCCACGGTGGGGATGGTGAACATGCTCGGTTTGGCAAAACGCTGCCGTGCCCGCATCCTCCACACATCCACATCCGAAATCTATGGAGACCCGGAGGTTCACCCCCAGCGGGAAGATTACTGGGGCCATGTCAATCCGCTCGGACCTCGCAGCTGCTATGACGAAGGGAAACGGGTCGCCGAATCGTTGTGCATCAATTATCACCAGGCCCACGGTGTCGATGTCCGGATCGTCCGGATTTTCAACACCTATGGACCTCGAATGGACCCCAACGATGGCCGGGTCGTCTCCAACTTTCTGATGCAGGCGCTCCGGGGAGAAGACCTGACCATCTATGGCGACGGCAGCCAGACCCGATCGTTTTGCTATGTCGATGACCTGATCGATGGCCTCATCAAGATGATGGAGCAGGAGGACGAAATCGGCCCGGTCAATCTGGGGAACCCGGTCGAGAACACCATGCTGGAGCTGGCTGAGGCGGTCCTTTCCGTTGTGAAGTCCAACTCGCGCGTGGTGCACAAGCCTCTTCCTCAGGACGACCCCAAACGCCGCTGCCCCGACATCACCAAAGCCCGCAAGGTCCTGAACTGGGAACCCAGGGTTCCCCTTTCAGAAGGGTTAAAGCGGACAGCGGAGTACTATCTGAATCAACTGAAAAATGGGCAGACTCCTCCTCACATTTCAGGCCAGAAGTGAGGCCCAAAAAACGCCAATTTGGCAGCAAGCCAAACTTAAACGCTCGCCCCAAACACTGCCACTTTGACACCACAGTTACGTCACCATACACGACTCAAAGGCATAAACAAATATAGAACAAAAACTTAAGACAGAAAGACAGTTCTCCGTTGTTCGGTATACCGATTGCATCCTGATGCTGTCACACTCTGAGAAGGGAGCGACAATCAATGGCATTCAAGATGGACAAACTGACTGCGAAGTCTCAAGAAGCAATTCAATCGGCTCATGAGATTGCTCGCGGGATGAATCACCGACAGCTGATGCCGCTGCATCTGCTGAAGGCGCTGCTTGAGGAGGGAGACAGCATTCCCCGGGCAATTCTGGCCAAAATGGGGACAAATACGACGCAGCTTCAACGGATTGTGGACAGCGAACTGCAACGCCTTCCGTCCTCAACGGGATCGAACGTCGATATCGCTGCATCCCGCGAACTGATGCAGGTCTTTGACGAAGCACAGAAATTCGCCGCCAGTCTGCAGGATGAATACGTCTCGACCGAACACCTCTTTGTCGCCTTGATGCGGGTTGAAGATGCGGCCAAACGGGTCCTTCAGATCCACGGAGTCAATGAAAACGACATCATCTCCGCAATGAAACAGGTCCGCGGAAACCAGAAGGTGACCGACCAGCACCCAGAGGACAAATATCAGGCTCTGGAGAAATACGGGAAAGACCTGGTCGAGCTGGCCCGGGCAGGCAAAATTGACCCGGTCATTGGCCGGGACAACGAAATTCGCCGCGTCATTCAGGTTCTCTCGCGTCGCCGGAAAAACAACCCGGTGTTGATCGGAGACCCGGGTGTCGGGAAGACCGCCATCGTTGAAGGACTGGCTCATCGTATTGTCCTCGGGGACGTCCCGCAGGCGCTCAAGGACAAACGGGTCATNGCTCTGGACATGGGAGCACTGATCGCCGGGGCGAAATACCGNGGTGAATTCGAAGACCGGCTGAAGGCCGTTCTGACCGAGGTCGAAAAGGCNTCCGGGAAGATCATCCTNTTCATCGACGAACTTCATACCGTCGTCGGAGCTGGAAAAACCGATGGCGCGATGGATGCCTCCAACCTCCTCAAGCCCGCTCTGGCTCGCGGGGAACTCCACTGTATCGGAGCGACCACGCTGGATGAGTACCGGAAATACATTGAGAAAGACGCCGCCCTCGAGCGTCGGTTCCAACCGGTCGTTGTGCGCGAACCGACGGTGGAAGACACCATCGCGATTCTGCGGGGTCTGAAGGAACGGTACGAACGACATCACGGCATCCGGATTCGCGATTCGGCTCTGGATGCAGCAGCCACACTTTCGGACCGGTACATCAGCGACCGTTTCCTCCCGGACAAGGCCATTGACCTTGTGGATGAAGCCGCCTCGCGGGTCTCCATGGAACTTCACTCCGTTCCAACGGAGATTGACGAGGTTCAGCGGCGATTGACTCGACTCGAACTGGCAGCACGCCAGCTCGCGGAAGAGGACGAAGAACACGCCGCCAAGGAACGAGCCGAGATTCAGCAGGAAACCGAAGCCCTCAAGCAGAAACTCGCCAGCCTGAAGGAACAGTGGGAGTCCGAAAAACTCGGGCTGGGAGATGTCAAAGGGGTCCGCGAAAAGCTCGAACAGATCGAGCTGGAATTTTCGCAGGCGGAAGCCGCCATGCGTGAAAAGCAGGCCAGCGGACGCCTCATTGATGAAGCGGATTACCAGCACCTGTTCAAGCTCGATCAGGAACGAAACCGGCTCCGCAAGCAGGTGCAGGCGCAGGAAGAAGAGGCAGAAAAACAAGATACGGATGCCACTGAACAACGTCCGCGCTTGCTGAGGACGGAGGTCGGCCCCGAAGAGATTGCGCAGGTCGTTTCTGCATGGACGGGAGTCCCTGTCAGCCGGATGTTGAAGACGGAGCGGGAAAAACTGCTCCAGATGGAAACCCTGATTCATCAGCGACTGATCGGTCAGGAAGAGGCGGTTTCCGCCGTCGCCAATGCCGTTCGGCGGTCCCGCTCGGGATTGCAGGACAAGAACCGACCGATCGGCTCGTTCATCTTTCTGGGTCCGACCGGGGTTGGGAAGACTGAACTCTGCAAAGCCCTTGCGGAATTCCTGTTCGATGATGAACGGAACATGATCCGCATCGACATGAGCGAGTTCATGGAACAGCACGCCGTCGCGCGTTTGATTGGGGCTCCACCGGGATATGTGGGATACGAAGAGGGGGGGCGCCTGACGGAAGCGGTTCGCCGACAGCCCTACTCGGTCATCCTGTTTGACGAAATCGAGAAGGCCCATCGCGACGTCTTCAACGTCCTGTTGCAGGTCCTCGACGATGGCCGCCTGACCGACGGGCAGGGGAGGACAGTTGACTTCACCAACACGATTATCGTCATGACCTCCAATATCGGTTCGCAGCAGATCCTCGAACTGGCAGAGGAGGGGGATGAAGAACAGATCCGAACCGTCTGCATGGAGGCACTTAAGAGAGAGTTCCGACCGGAATTCCTGAACCGGATTGATGATGTGATCGTGTTCCGACCTCTGGAACGAGCCGATATCCGCAAGATTATCGAGCTTCAGATTCAGAAGTTGCAGAAACAGCTCGCAGCAAAGGACTACGGTCTGGAAGTCTCCGAAGAGGCCAAGACGCTTCTCGCGAACGAAGGGTACGATCCGGTCTATGGAGCTCGCCCACTGAAAAGGGTCATCCAGAATCGCCTCCAGAACGCACTGGCGGGGGCAATTCTGTCGGGCGAATTCAAAGAAGGGGCGACAATCCATGTCGGAACCCAGCACGGAGAGCTGACCTTCCAGTGAACCAACAGTTGACGCGGACGCTCCCTCCCATAAGGAGCTGACCGTCAACGGTCGATAAACTCGTCAAACGGAATCCGCCTTGTTGACCAGCACTGCTGTCCAGCAAGGCGGATTTTTATTTCCCGGGCTTCCCTCGGCATCTTCCAACGGCGCATTCATTTGGGCACGATTTGTCCCCCGGGTTGGACTCGTTAAGATGCGTTCTCGCGAAAATGCCGTCTGGAGCGCCGCCGCTTTTGACCCCTTCCGCGAACCTTGTCCGTCGTGCAGGTTCTATCCCGAAGCAATGAAGCGTCCCTGTCGTGACAGCAAAATAACCTCCGTTCCCCGATTCACCATCAGCAGCCAGAACCTCTCCCACAACGGTGAGGAGAGACACCTTCAAAAACTGACTTCAGAGTCTTTCGATGCATCACCCTTCGTTTGATGAGTTTTCCCGCCTTGCTGCCCAGGCACCGCTGGTCCCGGTTTATCGGATGATTTACAGCGACACGCTGACCCCTGTGTCTGCGTTCTGCAAAGCGGGCTGGACGAAGAACCGGTTTCTCTTTGAAAGCGTCGTCGGAGGAGAGAAAGTCGGGCGTTACAGCTTCATGGGGGGCGATCCGTTTCTCCGCATCGAGGCCTTCGGGAAAGAAATCGTCATCACGGAAGGGGACAAAGTGACCCGCAGCGTCGTCGATGACCCGCTGACGGAACTGGAATCCCTGATCCAGAAGTATCAGGCTGTTCACCTCCCCGGACTCCCTCGCTTTCTGGGAGGGGCTGTCGGATATGCCGGGTACGATGTTGTTCGCTATACGGAGAAATTGGAGAATCCACCGGAGGATGATCGACACCTCCCCGATCTTTCATTCGGCCTGCACGATGCGATGATCATCTTCGATCATATCCGCAAGATCACGCTCGTGGTCGTTCATGCCCGAACGGATATCGATGATCCTCAGCGGGCCTACGAGCGGGCCTGTGCGCGCGTCGATGTCTTGTGTCAGCAGCTTCAGGACCGGGATTCCGGTCTGGCCATGCCGGATGTGGAACTGGACCAGGCGGAGCTTCCCAACTGGACATCCAACTTCACCAAAGAAGAGTTCGAGCAGGTTGTTGAATCGGCCAAGGACTACATTCGGGCAGGAGACATCTTTCAGGTCGTTCTCAGCCAGCGTCTGGAAGTCGAAACCGATGCGGACCCGATGGATGTGTACCGGGCGCTGCGGGTGGTGAATCCCAGTCCGTTCATGTTCCTTCTGGAGGCTCCGCAAGCAACCCTGGTCGGAAGTTCTCCCGAGATCATGGTCCGGGTGGAAGATGGTATCACGACCATTCGTCCTCTGGCTGGCACACGACAACGTGGGCGAAACGAAGCCGAAGACGAAGCGCTGGCGGCCGAACTTCTGGCAGATCCGAAGGAGCGGGCTGAGCACATTATGCTTATCGATCTGGCCCGCAACGATGTCGGGCGGATTGCCGAATACGGCTCCGTTCGCTTGAGTGATGTCATGGTGGTCGAGAAGTACAGCCATGTCATGCACATCACATCAAACGTCACCGGAAAGCTGAAACCGGGACTGACCTCGCTGGCAGCGCTGAGGGCGGGACTTCCTGCCGGAACCGTTTCCGGAGCTCCGAAGGTCCGGGCGATGGAAATCATCGACGAGTTCGAGAA
>Ga0065721_10005961_pt1 | contig 28877 bp, 23 predicted proteins | sample Mesricmetagenome_FD_59108 | JGI IMG/M metagenome (GOLD analysis project Ga0065721, IMG submission 59108) | Mesophilic microbial community from rice straw/compost enrichment Sample: eDNA_1 v2 (version 2) | ecosystem: Engineered > Solid waste > Grass > Composting > Bioreactor | place: USA: Davis...
GCGGCGTCGGCTCGCAGGCGATCCAGATCGCCCGCGAGGCCGGAGCGATCCCGATCGCGGTCGTGTCCGGGGAATCGAAGGGCGAATACTGCAAGCAGCTCGGCGCCGCCGGCTACATCGATCGCCGCGAGTTCACGCACTGGGGCCAGCCGCCCCACTGGACCGACACCGCCGGCCAGAAGGCCTGGACCGCCCAGGCGCGCGCCTTCGGCAAGAAGATCTGGGACATCCTCGGCGAAAAGCGCAACCCGCGCATCGTCGTCGAGCATCCGGGCGAGGATACGATCCCGACTTCGATCTTCTGCTGCGACACCGCGGGGATGGTCGTGATCTGCGCTGGCACCACGGGCTATTCCGCCGTCGTCGACCTGCGCTACCACTGGGTGCGCCAGAAGCGCCTNCAGGGCTCGCATGGCTCGAANGCCGAGCAGTCGAACGCCTATAACGAACTGGTTCTGGCCGGCCGCGTGGATCCGTGCATGGGCGAGGTTCGCACCTTCGACCAGGTGGGTCAGGCGCATCAGGACATGATGAACGGCAAGCTGCCCACCGGAAACACCACGATCCTCGTCGGCGCTCCCAAGCCCGGCCTGGGCGCCTCATCCCGATGACGAGGGGCGCCGGCCGTCAGAATGCGTTGGGCGGCCGGCCCTCAGGCCTGCGCGAGTTGGGGAGCGGTGGCCGCAGTCGCCGAGCTGCCAAGCTTGGCGCGAAGACCCGGCATCGCCTCGTCGATAACGTCGCGGCGGGTGGTGTAGAAATAGTTGCGGCCCTGCTTGCGCACCGAAATCAGCTTCGCATGGGCAAGAATCTTGATGTGGTAGGAAACGGTCGATTTTGCGATGCCCAGCCGCTCGACGAGTGCGGTGCAAGGCATCTCGCCGGCCTCGTCGATCATCTGCACCATCTGGAGGCGAGTGGCCTCACCCATCGCGGTAAAGATCGCGGTGTATCGCTCAAGTTCATCAGTCATCTGAATCCCAACCTAATTGTTTTGTCGTTCGAAACCTATCTAATGAGGTTGCGCGCGAGAATCCAGCCCTTCGTATCGATTGTCTTTCAAATGGCAAGAGGCGGCGGGGTCGACCAAGCATTTGGGGCATCGATGACCCCGCCAAAGCCGGGGGTTGCAGGGGGTGGAGCGGCATGTTTTCCCTTGACAATTCGATAGTTCCAAATCTTTTATATGATTGGAGAGGGGGACGAGGACATGCCGCAGCCTGAGGGCTGAGTGGGCAGCTTAACTGAAAACTCAGGCAGACGTTACGGGAGGAAATTCGTGACTGAGATCAATGCCCGCTTGGGTGCATATATGATGTTGTCCCTCGCGGCCGGTTTCGGCGCCGCGGCGCCGATGACGGCGAACGCGCAGGACCTGAAGGGCCGCGAACTCAACATCATTTCCTATGGTGGGGCCTGGACCGAGGCCGGTCGGGTGAATTTTTTCGAGCCTTTCGAGAAAGAGACCGGCGTCAAGATCAACATCATCCCGTCGACGGGCGATTTCGCGGCCATGGTGCGCCTGCAGAGCGACCAGGGCGCGCTGCAGATCGACCTTCTCGATGCGGCCTCCGCGGCACTCCTTCGCCAGGACGGATATCTCGAGAAATTCCCGTCCGAGCTTATCGAAAAGCTGAAGGAGCAGAGCCGCGAAGGCATGGTTCGCGAGGACATCCTCGAATACGGGAACACCGCAACCATCATCGCCTGCAACCCGGATCTGGTGAAGAAGTGTCCGACGAATGCCCAGGAATTCTGGGACGTCGAGAACTTCCCGGGTGACCGCGCGATCATCGGCAGCTGGAATGCGCCGCTCGAATTCGCTGCGATCGCGGCGGGTGGTGATCGCAACAACCTGATGCCGATCGACATCGAGAAGGCCCTCGCCAAGCTCGAGGAGATCCGTCCGCACATCAAGGTCTGGCCGGAATCCGGTTCGGCCCAGGAGCAGGTCTTCGTCGATCGCGAGGTCGGGATCGGGTTCATCTGGAACGGGCGCGCGCACATCGTGAAGCGCGACGTGATCCCGAATCTGGAGATTCACTGGGAAAGCGGGGTCATGGGCACGGATACGGGCTGGCTGGTGCCGAAGGGCGCACCGAATGCCGACGTCGCCTTCGCGTTCCTCGAATGGTTCTCCAGGCAGCATGAAGCCCAGGCCGCCTGGACGACGGCACTCACCTATCCGACGCCGAGCAAGGAGCTCGCCGATCGCATCGCGCCCGAGATCGCCGGGTCGCTGCCCGTCGGCCAGAACCTCGTTCGCATCGACAGCAACATCGAGGCTCAGCAGAGGCAGGACCTTCGAGCCGCGTGGCAGAAATTCATCACATCCCGGTGACGCGGAAGCGGCATCGGGACGAAAGCAAGAGCGGCGTCAACGTCGCAGTTTCCGATCGGCATGAATGTTGCCGGACTCGAGCAACGCATTCCGAGAACTGACGAACAGGCGCCGTTCCAAGCCTAGGAGCAGAGTTAAAGTGGAGGAAACCTTGAAACACTCTATTGCCCGCATGGGCGCATATGTGGCGCTGTCTGTCGCAACCGGTTTCGGCGTCGTGGCTGCGAATGCGCAGGATCTCAAAGGCCGCGAACTCAACGTCATCTCCTGGGGTGGCGTCTGGACGGAAGCCAGCCGCGTCAACTTCTTCGAGCCGTTCGAGAAGGAAACCGGCGTCAAGATCAACATCATTCCGGCCACCGGCGACTTCGACGCCATGGTGCGTCTGCAGATCGAGCAGGGCGCCTTGCAGATCGACCTGCTCGACGGGAGCTATGCCTCGCAGCTCCGCAAGGCCGGTTATCTCGAGAAGTTCCCGCCGGAACTCATCGAGAAACTGAAGGCGGAAAGCCGCGAAGGCATGGTTGGTGAGGACGTGCTGCAATATGGCACCACCGCCACCCTCGTCGTCTGCAATCCCGACATGGTCAAGAAGTGCCCGACCAACGCCGAGGAGTTCTGGGACGTCGAGAATTTCCCCGGCGACCGCGCCATCATCGGCAGCTGGAACTCGCCGCTTCAGTTCGCGGCGCTGGCCGCCGGCGCCGACCGCAACAACCTGATGCCGCTCGACATCGAGAAGGCCGTGGCCAAGCTCGAGGAGATCCGCCCGCACATCAAGGTGTGGCCGGAATCCGGCGCGGCGCAGGAACAGGTCTTCGTCGACCGCGAGGTTGGGATCGGGTACATCTGGAACGGACGCGCCCACGTGGTGAAGCGCGACGTGATCCCGAATCTCGAGCTCCACTGGGAGAGCGCGACCGCTGGCAATGACGTCGGCTGGATGGTGCCGAAAGGCGCCCCCAACGCGGATGTCGCCTTCGCCTTCCTGGAATGGTTCTCCAAGCAGCACGAGGCCCAGGCCGCGTGGACGACGGCGCTCACCTATCCGACGCCGAGCAAGGAACTCGCCGATCGCATCTCGCCCGAGATCGCCGGCTCGCTCCCGGTCAACAAGGACATCGTGTGGATCGATAGCTCGATCCAGGCGGATCAGATGATGGACATGCGCGCCGCCTGGCAGAAGTTCATCACTACCCGGTGAGGAGGAATTGGCGCCGGTCGGTCTTCCGGCCGGCGCATGGAGGTGGAGTTTCGTAACGGAATGATCGTTGCCTGACTTGAACACGTCGGCGGCTCGAGAACCGACGATCAAGGTTGCTTTGAAGGTGAATCGAATGACTAGGGAGGGAGCCTTGAAATATTCTATTGCCCGTATGGGCGCATATGTGGCGCTGTCGTTCGCAGCCGGTCTCGGTGTCGCGACGGCGAATGCGCAGGACCTGAAGGGTCGCGAACTCAACGTCGTGTCGTGGGGTGGCGTCTGGACGGAAGCGAGCCGCGTCAATTTCTTCGAACCGTTCGAGAAGGAGACCGGCGTCAAGATCAACGTCATTCCGGCCACGGGCGACTTCGACGCCATGGTGCGTCTGCAGGTCCAGCAGAACGCGCTGCAGATCGACCTGCTCGACGGCGGTACAGCCTCGCTGCTCCGCAAGGATGGCCTGCTCGAGACGTTTCCGCCCGAGCTCGTCGAAAAGCTGAAGGCGGAAAGCCGGGAAGGCACTGTCGGCGAGGACGTCCTGCGCTATGGCAGCACTGCCGGCGTGATCGCCTGCAATCCCGACATGGTCAAGAAGTGCCCGACCAATGCCCAGGAGTTCTGGGACGTCGAGAACTTCCCGGGCGACCGCGCCATCGTCGGCAGCTGGTCCTATCCGCTGTTCCTCGCCGCGATCGCCAATGGCGGCGACCGCACCAACCTCCTGCCGATCGACATCGAGAAGTCGCTTGCCAAGCTCGAGGAGATCCGCCCGCATATCAAGGTGTGGCCGGAATCCGGCGCGGCGCAGGAGCAGGTCTTCGTCGACCGCGAGGTCGGAATCGGGTTCATCTGGAACGGGCGCGCCCACGTGGTGAAGCGCGACGTGATCCCGAATCTCGAACTCTATTGGGACAGCGCGACCTATGGAGATGACGGCGGTTGGGTGGTGCCGAAGGGCGCGCCGAACGCCGATGTCGCCTTCGCATTCCTGGAATGGTTCGCCACGCAGCACGAGGGCCAGGCCGCGTGGACGACGGCGCTCACCTATCCGACGCCGAGCAAGGAGCTCGCCGATCGCATCTCGCCCGAGATCGAAGGCTCGCTTCCGGTCAACAAGAACGTCGTGAGAATCAACGGACGAATCCAGGCCGAGCAGATGAAGGACATGCGCGCCGCCTGGCAGAAGTTCATCACCTCGCGGTGATGCGGGATCAGCGCTGGCCGGTCTTCCGGCCGGCGCGGGATGTGGAGTTGTGTACTGGCATGATCGTGGCCTGACTTGAACACGTCGGCGGGAGGAGAACCGACGACCAGGTCGCGCTGAAAGTAAGTGCAATAACCAGGGAGGAAACCGTGAGATACTCTATTTCCCGCATGGGCGCCTTGATGGCGCTGTCACTCGCGGCCGGTCTCGGCGTCGCGACGGCGAATGCGCAGGACCTGAAGGGCCGCGAACTCAACGTCGTGTCGTGGGGCGGCGTCTGGACGGAAGCCAGCCGCGTACACTTCTTCGATCCGTTCGAGAAGGAAACCGGCGTCAAGGTCAACATCATCCCGGCCACCGGCGATTTCGACGCCATGGTGCGCCTGCAGGTCCAGCAGAATGCGCTGCAGATCGACCTGCTCGACGGTGGCACGGCGTCGCTGCTCCGCAAGGACGGATTGCTCGAGAAGTTCCCGCCGGAGCTCGTCGAAAAACTCAAGGCGGAAAGCCGCGAAGGGACGGTTCGCGAGGACGTGCTGCAATATGGCACCACGGCGACCGTGATCGTCTGCAACCCCGACATGGTCAAGAAGTGCCCGACCAACGCCCAGGAATTCTGGGATGTCGAGAACTTCCCGGGCGACCGGGCCATCACCGGCAACTGGACCGCGCCGCTGTTCTTCGCTGCAATCGCCGCCGGCGGCGATCGCCACAACCTGATGCCGATCGATATCGAGAAGGCCGTGGCCAAGCTCGAGGAGATCCGTCCGCACATCAAGGTGTGGCCGGAATCCGGCGCGGCGCAGGAGCAGGTCTTCGTCGACCGCGAGGTGGGGGTCGGGTTCATCTGGAACGGCCGCGCCCACGTCGTGAAACGCGACGTGCTTCCCCAACTTGAACTCTATTGGGAGAGCGCGACGGTCGGCGATGACGGCGGCTGGATGGTGCCGAAAGGCGCCCCCAACGCAGATGTCGCCTTCGCCTTCCTGGAATGGTTCTCCAAGCAGCACGAGGCCCAGGCCGCGTGGACGACGGCGCTCACCTATCCGACGCCGAGCAAGGAGCTCTCCAGCCGCATCTCGCCGGAGATCGCCGGTTCGCTGCCGGTCGATCGGGACATCGTGCGGATTTCCGGCCCGATCCAGGCGGAGCAGATGAAGGACATGCGCGCCGCCTGGCAGAAGTTCATCACGTCACGATGAAGGAAAACGACCGGCGGACCGGAAATCCGGCCCGCCGGTCAAACCGAGAATTTTCGTCAGTATCAATTCGGGAACATCCAATGTCCGAGAATCCAGAACCCGTCCTTGTCATTGAAAGGGACGGACCTGTCGCCCTCCTGAGAATGAACAGACCGAGCGCCCTGAACGCGTTCAATCTCGAACTGCGCAAGGAAATCGTCAGGGTCTTGGGCGAACTCGCCGAAGACGACGATGTCCGTGCGGTTGTCCTCGCGGGCTCGGGCCGCGCCTTCTCGGCGGGCTACGATATCTCGGGCGGCGGAAACGGCGACAAGAAGCCGTCAGTGGCCGAATACCAGAAGATGTCCATGGGCGAAGTCGGGCATTTCCCGATGGCGATATGGGACTTTCCGAAACCGATCATCGCGGCCGTTCACGGCTATGCCGTGGGCGGAGGCTGCGAGATCGCCATGCTCTGCGACATGACCGTCGCAGCCGAGTCGGCGAAGTTCGGCGAGCCGGAAATCCGCTTCGCATCCAGCTCCACCCTCGTGCTGCCGTGGCTGGTGCCGATGAAGGCGGCGCGGGAGATTCTCTACTCGGGCAAGCTGATCACCGCCCAGCGCGCCTACGAGCTCGGGATGATCAACGAGGTCGTGCCTGATGGCGATCATGAACGCGCGGCCATGTACCAGGCGCAGCTCCTGTCGCGGATCGCGCCGCTGGCGCTGCGGCTGGTCAAGGCCGGCCTCAACAAGACCTACGAGATGGCCGGCTTCCGCAACGCCATCGCGTTCCACGACACGCTGACGGCGATCATTCACGGCTCGGAGACGGCCGAAGGCGTCGCCTTCCGCGAAGTCCAGGCCAAGGAAGGCCTGCGCGCGGCGCTCAAGTGGCGCGACGCCCAGTTCAGCAAGGTCGACGAACTCTATGGAAACAAGGGAGGCTCGAAGTGACGATGGCCTTGGATTCCGGTGCCATCGCGACGCAAGACCAACCCCGCCGCCGGGCCTGGCGCCCGGAGATCGGCGCCTTGCCGTCCGCGCTTCTGGTGCTCCCGTTTGCCGCCATGCTGGCGTTCTTCGTGGTGTACCCGTTCATCCGCCTGACACATATCGCCGTGTTCAACGGAAACGCCGTCGAGAACCTGGTCAACTTCTTCACTGACCGGTCGAACCTCGTCGTCTTGCAGACGACCTACGTGATTTCCGCGATCGTGACGTTCCTCGCCATCCTGTTCGGCGGGATCCTCGCCTGGACCCTCAAGACCACCAGGAGCGCGACGATCCGGTTCATCATCCTCGCATCGGTGCTCGTGCCGTTCTGGATGGGCACGATGATCAAGCTTTATGCGTGGACCGTGGTCCTGCAGACGAACGGCCTCGTCAACAACTTCCTCGTCTGGATCGGGCTGATCCCCACCGACGGGCGGTTCGCGCTGCTCTACAACGAGCTCGCGGTTGTCGTCGGCATGGTCAGCCAGATGTTGCCCTTTGCGGTCCTGCCGCTCATGGTCGCGTTCTCGAGTATCGATCTCGACATCGTTCGCGCGGCCGAGGGTCTCGGCGCGGCGCGTCTGCGGGCGATCACCTCGATCGTCATTCCGCTGGCGATCCCGGGGATACTGGCGACGACGATGCTGGTCTTCGTCCTGTCGACCGGCTTCTTCCTCACGCCGGTGATCCTCGGTGGCATCACCTCTCCGTTCACAGCCTCGCTGATCTATCAGAACGTGTTCACATTCTTCGATCTGAACGCGGCCGCGATAACGGCATTGGTGCTCGTGGTTTCGGCATCGCTGGTCATCTTCCTGGCCTTCAAGATTGTCGGAGCCGAACGTATCAGGAAGGCATTGGGATGAGCAGCACAGCCATGTACGGGAGCTCCACCCTCAGTCGCTCGAACCAGATTCTTGCGCATTGGAGCATCAGGACGATCTTCACCGTGCTTCTGGCCCTGGTGCTGACGATCGCCGTGTTCTTCACGCTCGTCCCCGCGGCCCTCGTGGTGGTGCTGTCGTTCTCCAACGAGAAGCTCATGATCTTCCCGCCGCGGGAATGGGGTTTCAGGCAATACCTGACGCTCGCCGACGCTTCATTCTGGCTGACCGCCGTGCGGACGTCGTTCGGGCTCGCCTTCTCCTCGGCGCTTCTCGCGCTCGCCGTGGCGGTGCCCGCGGCGATCGCGCTGAACCGCGGCGAGGTCTGGGGCCGGAAGGTCCTGGCCGGGGTGGGCCTCGCGCCGCTGATCCTGCCGGGCGTTGCCTATGCGGTCGCGGTCTACATGGTCTTCCTGCAGGCCCGCGTCATGGGCTCGCCGTTCTGGGTGGTGCTCGTCTACGCGACGCACGCCTTCCCCTACGTGCTCCTGATCGTCGGAACGGCCATCAACCGCATTCCGAAGGAGCTCGAGCTGGTCGCCATGACGCTGGGAGCGAGCAAGACGCGGGCGATCATCAACATCACCGTCCGGCTGCTCCTGCAGGCAATGGCCGCGGCCTTCGTCTTCGCCTTCATCGGATCGTTCGATGAATCGACGCTGATCGTGTTCGTCGGCGGACCCGGGCTGGTGACGCTGCCCAAGGGAATCTTCGACTCGCTGAGAACGGGCATGGAGCCCGTGGTCCTGGCGATCTCAACAATCCTGATGGTGTTGACCGGAATACTGGCCGCCGTTGCGAGCTACTGGCGCTCCAACAGCACGAGATAAACACCTCGACTTGAATTCGAAGGAGTTAAGGCAATGGCGGATTCGTCTGTCGAACTTGGACTGGAACTNCAGTCACTGACAAAGAACTTCGGCGCAGCGCGNGCCGTGCGCGGGATCGACCTTGCGGTCAAGCAAGGGGAATTCCTNACCGTGCTCGGGCCGTCGGGCTCCGGCAAGACCACCGTGCTCAGGATGATTGCCGGTTTCACCGACATCACCAGCGGCCTGATCCTGCTCGGCGGCCGCGACGTGTCGAGAATGACGCCGGCCGAACGCAACATCGGCATGGTGTTCCAGAATTACGCTCTCTTCCCGCACATGACGGCCGGCGACAACATCGCCTATGGCCTGAAGATGAGGGGATGGTCGAAAGCGGACCGCGCCCGCCGCGTCGACGAGATGCTGGATCTGGTCGGCCTCAGCGGGATGGGAGGGCGTCTCCCGCGCGAACTGTCCGGCGGCCAGCAGCAGCGCGTCGCGCTCGCCAGGGCCCTTGCGTTCCGTCCGGAGCTCCTGCTCATGGACGAACCGCTGGGCGCGCTCGACCGCGAACTGCGCATCCGCATGGCCGGCGAATTGCGCCGCATCCATGCCGAGACCAAGACCACGGTCGTCTACGTCACCCATGACCGCGAGGAGGCGCTGACCCTGTCGGACCGCATCGCCGTCATGCTCGACGGCCGGGTCGAGGCGATCGATACGCCGGAGCGGCTCTACCGGCAGCCGAGCTCAAGCTTCGTCGCCACGTTCTTCGGAGGCCACAACCTCGTCTCCGGCACGGTCGTGAGCCAGCTCGGCGGCGGCAAGGTCCGGGTCAACGTTCCGGTCTTCGGCAAGGAGGTCGACATCGTTGCGGGAGCGGACGTGTCCGGGGACATCGCCGTCGCGGTACCGGCCCAGGCCTTCCGGTTTGCCGACGAGGTCAAGCCCGACGAGATGCGCGTCACCGTGCAGGCCCACGAGTCGGTCTACATGGGCGACGTCACCCGTATCGTCGGCATCGTCCGCGGATCGGGCACCACGTCCGATCTGCAGATCGAAGTGCCGGGCCATCACATCGAAGCCGCATCGGCCGGCCGTAACCTCGACATGGTGCTGGATCTCGGCCGCTGTGTCGCGGTGCCGGTAACCGAGCGGGTGAAGGGTTCCCACACCGCCGCCGACGCGGCCTGAGGATAGCTGCGCCGGACCCCGAATCCTCGCAGATCCGAGCGTTCCAATATTTCCCTATAAGGAGAGGTGGATAGTTGTGCCTAACAAGAAGTATATAGACAGCAAGTCGATGCAGCGGCTCTTCCGGCCGAAATCGGTGGCCGTCGTCGGCGCCAGCCCGACGCACCAGTGGCTGAAGGGCTCGATCCTGAGCTTCCCCCAGCTCGGCTATGAGGGGAACGTCTACGCGGTCAACCCCCGATACACGGAAGTGGCCGGAGTGCCCTGCTTCCCGTCCCTGTCCGAGCTTCCCGAAGTTCCGGACGCGATCCTGATCGGCCTGAACCGTGACCGCGTGCTTCCGGTCGTCGAGGAAGCCATCCAGCTGGGCGTCGGCGGCGCCGTGGTTCTCGCCATCGGCTTCGCCGAAGCGGGCGAGGTCGGCCGTGAGCGCCAGCAGCGCATGCGTCAGATGTGCCTTGACGCAGACTTCGCGCTCGTCGGCCCGAACTGCCAGGGTCTCATCGACTTTACCTCGCGTTCGGCCCTCTACATGGGCAAGGTTGCGACCTACGAACCCGGCGTCGTCGCCCTCATCTCGCAGAGCGGCTCCGTTACGACCGCGCTCACCGACAACAATCGCGGTGTCCGCTGGAGCCAGATCGTCTCCTGCGGCAACGAGGCCGTCGTCGACAGCGCGGACCTGCTCCGCTATTTCGTCGACGATCCGGGCGTGAAGGTGATCGGCGCGTTCCTCGAAACGATCCGCGACCCCGAGCGCTTCTTCGCCGAGTGCGACCGCGCCAAGGCCGCCGGCAAGCCGGTCGTCGTTCTGAAGTCCGGCACCAGTGAGGCCGGCGCCAAGGCCGCGACCGCGCATTCCGGCGCGCTGGCGGCGCCCGACCGGCTCTATGACGCCCGGTTCAAGCGCCATGGCGTGCATCGTGCGAGCTCGATGGAATCCCTACTCGAGACGCTCATTGCGATGCAGCTCGACCGGCGTCCGAAGTCCAACCGGATGGTGAGCATCACGGCCTCCGGCGGCCAGATCGAGCTGATCCTCGACCAGACCGAAAAGACCGACCTCACCCACAAGCCGTTCGCGCCCGAAACGGTTGAGAAGCTGCGCAACCGGCTGCCGGACTTCCTGGCGACGACCAACCCCCTCGACTACTGGGGCATGGACGACCTGGAAAACAACCATCCGGCGATGCTGCGCGACATCGCGGCCGATCCGAACGTCGACATCATCCTCAGTGCCGCCGGCTTCTCGCGGCATCCGACGGGCACCGACTGGGGCGATCCGGAGAACCGCCTGACGCCGCACAAGGCGCTCGCGGCTGCGACCGACAAGGTCGTGGTGATGCTCGACACGGTCGACGGCACCGTGCCGGCCGAGATCGCCGAAAGCGGCCTGAAGGGCAACATCCTCGTCCTGTCCGGCCTGTCGGAAGGGCTCGAGGCGCTGAGCCACATGGTCGCCGACACGAAGCCGGCCCACAAGCCCGCTCCGGCTCCGGCCTTCGATGTGGCGAAGACCCGCGCGCTCTTCGACGCGATCAAGACGCCGTCCTCCGGCATGCCGACGTCCGATCTGCTTGCCGCGGCCGGACTTCCGGTGGCGGAATCCCGGCTCGTGGAGACGGCGGAAGCGGCGGTCCAGGCTGCTTCGGCCCTCGGCTATCCGGTCGTCATGAAGGCAGCCGATCCGAGCCTCCTCCACAAGACGGAAGTCGGCGGGGTCATCGTCGGCGTCAAGGATGCCCAGGCAGTCGAGGAAGCGTTCAGGAAGCTGAACGCGATCGGCTCCGGCGGCGTGGTGGTCCAGCCGATGGTGAAGGGCGACGTCGAGCTCTTTGCCGGCTTCACCAACCACGAGCAGCTCGGCCCCTTCATCATCGTCGGCACCGGCGGCATCTGGACGGAGCTCTTCGACGACGTCTCCGTCAGGCCGGTCGGCCTCGGCGCCGGCGAGGCGCGCGAGATGCTGGAACGGCTCAAGGGCTACCCGCTTCTGAAGGGCGTGCGCGGGAAACCCGCCTGCGACATCGACGCCGTCGTGGCGCTGATCGAGAAGCTCGATGCCTTCTGCCGCGAGTTCGGCGACAGGATTTCGGCCATCGACCTGAACCCGATCATGGTCACGCCGAACTCCGCGGTGATCGTCGACACGGTCGTGATCCCGAAGGAATAACGCACTCTCGGGACCGCCGCCCGCCGCGGCGGTCCCGCTCGAACGATCGAACCGGAAGAGGATCGTGTTGCGGCTCACGCGGGGCGCAGCCACGACCTTCCATTTCCGGCCGCTCGAGGCATCCGGCAAACCGTGCAGCGCGACAGGCGCCCGCACACCGCCGACGGCACGCGATTTCGTCACGCCCGAGACCCCGTGTTTTCGACGATCCCATTTCCAGCACCGCGTGATCCAGTGCGGGGAGCCTCCCGTATCAGATCGACCGAACGGGAAGCGAAATTCGGAATGTCCCACGTTACTGCCACAGCCCAGACGGACAGCATCTATTCCTGGCGCCGCGTCTTCTATTCGATCCTGATCGGCATCGTCACCAACGCGAGCCTGTGGACCTCGGTGACGCTGATGCCTTCGCTCCAGAGCGAATTCGACCTGTCGCGCACGCAGGCCTCCTATCCCTACATCACCATCATGCTCGGTTATTTGGCGGGTGGGCCGACGCTCGGTCGCCTGACCGACAGATACGGCATTTCCAGGATCCTGCTCGTCGGGTCCCTCCTCGGCAGCTTCGGCTACATTGCGGGCGGAATGGTGCACAATTTCTGGCTCTTCCTGGTGACCCAGGTTTTCGTCGGTCTCGGCACGGCCGTCGGCGTCGCTCCGCTTGCGGCCGACATTTCTCACTGGTTCCGCAAGCGCCGTGGACTGGCGATCTCGATCGTCACCTGCGCGGGCTATTTTTCCGGCGCCTTCTGGACGACGATCATCGCCCGCGTGCTTCAGGATGGCGACTGGCGCGACGTGCACATGATGATGGGAGCGGCACTCTGGATGGTGCTACCGCTGTCGTTCCTCGTCCGCCGGCGCGTTCCCACGCATATCCTCGATGAGGCCGACCGCCACTCGGCGGAAAGGGTGAAGTATCTCGGTCTGTCCCCGACGATGGTCAAGTGGCTGCTCTCGACGGCGGGCATCAGTTGCTGCATCGCCATGGCGATCCCGCAGATCCACATCGTCGCCCTGTGCATGGATCTCGGTTTCACGGTGGGCCAGGGCAGCGAACTCCTGTCCATGATGCTGATCGGTGGCATCGCCTCCCGCCTCGTCTGCGGCGCGATCATAGACATCGTCGGCCCGGTGAGGATCCTCCTCGTCGGCTCAGTCCTGCAGATGCTTGCGCTCAGCTTCTACATGTCGGCCGACGGGCTCACCTCGCTGCGGGTCGTCAGCATCGTGTTCGGCCTCGCCCAGGGCGGCATCCTGCCGTCCTACCCGCTGATCGTGCGCGAGTTTCTTCCGGCGCGCTCCGCCGGTGCGATCATCGGCACCGTCACCATGGCGACGATTTTCGGAATGGCCTTCGGCGGCTGGCTGTCGGGCGTGATCTACGACCATACCGGCTCCTATGCCGCCGCCTTCCTCAACGGGATCGGCTGGAACGCCGTCAACATCGTCCTTATCGGCCTGCTTGCCTGGAAAATGAGGCCTCCGAAGGTCGGAAGCCCCAGCCAGGTCGGCGCCGCCTGATCCGGAGGAGGAGGTCGGAGGCCCATGGAACCGACCGGCGACGCCACGCAGCCGACGGGCTGGGCCGACCTCCTCTCCGAGGGCCGGCTTGCCATGGTGCTCGTCATGGCCGGCGGCACGCTTCTCTACGCGATGAACATGTACTTCACCGCGGCGCTGATGCCGACGATCGTCGAGGATATCGGCGGGGCACGCCATTATGCGTGGGTCATCATCGGCTTCGCCCTCGCGGGGATGGTGGGCACCACCTTCGTCGACCGCAGCCTCGAACTCTATGGCCCGCGCGCCTGCTACGTGATCGCCTTCGTCATCTTCGGCATCGGCGCAACCGCCAATGCGCTCAGCTCGATCTTCCCGCTGCTCGTCTTCGCGCGCGTGGCGCAGGGACTGGGCGGCGGGTTCCTCGCCGGTCTCGGCTATGCCGTGATCCGGGCCGTCATGCCACCGCGGCTGTGGGCGCGTGCCACCGGCATCTCCGCCTCGATGTGGGGAGTGGGGACTTTGCTGGGGCCGGTAACCGGCGGCCTGTTCGCCGAGTTCGGCGCCTGGCGCTGGGCCTATGGTAGCGTCGCCGGCGCCGCGATCCTTCTCGTCCTGCTCGCCATGCGGTCCCTGCCCGGGAAGGAGGCGACGGCTTCGCCGTCGCGCCGTCGGCCCGTTCCCGTCGCCTCGGTCGCCGTCCTGCTTTCGGCCGCGCTGACGATCAGCCTCAGTCGCTTCGCGCCCGGACCGGGAGCGACGCTTGCCGTTGCCGGTGTGGGCATCCTGCTTCTCGCCGCGTTCGTTCTGGTCGAAAAGCGCATGACGACGACGCTCCTGCCAGCCGTGGCCTTCGAGCGATCGAACTCGCTCAAGTGGGTCTACCTGACGACGGCCTTCGCCTGCGGCGGCGTGATGATCGAGAACTTCATCCCGCTCTTCGCCCAGCAGATGAGCGGCATGACGCCGCTGCTCGCCGGCCTCTTCGGCGCGGTGCTCTCGGCGGCATGGGTGATCGCCCAGATGCTGATCGTGTCGGTGGAAGATGCCGGCAAACAGCGCCTCGCCATCCTGGCCGGGCCGATCATGCTCGCCTGCGGACTGACGGCTTACGGCCTGTTCCANTCAAACGACGCCGGAATGCCATCGATCGNGNTCTGGTTCCTNGCGCTCACGGTCGCGGGCGTGGGTATCGGCATAGCCTATCCGTTCCTGAGCGTTGCGGCGATGAGCAGTTCTCCCGATCCGGCCGAGGCGCGCAAGGCCGCCGCCGGGCTGGCCACCACCCAGACCATCGCCTTCACGGTGACGTCGTCGCTCGCGGGATGCTTCATGGGCTTCGGCGGCGACGATCCGCTCGCCTCGGCCCGCTACCTCACCTTCGGAATTGCCGGGATCACCGCGCTCGGAATCGTGACCGCGGTCCTGGCGACCCGGCGCGGCGCCGCGCTTTCGCGGTGATGCGGCGCGGAACCCTGTGGCCGGCAGGCGCGGGCCGATTGTCACCGTTTCAGGATCGCGCCCACGAGCACGCCGACGAGGAGCGTGCCGGAGCAGATCGCCGCAAAGTAAAGCTCGTTGTCCGTCGGGAACAGGTTGAGCAGCGAAATCGCCATGATCCCGAACAGGATCTGCGCGCAGCCGAGCAGTCCCGACGCCGAGCCGATATTCTTCGGATCGACGTTGATGGCGCTCGAGATGATGTTGGGCTGCATCACGCCCGAGCCGATGAAGATGACGCCGATCGGCACGAATATGGAGAACGGATGGTCCGGCCCGATCGCCAGAAGCGCCATCATCAGGACGCCGCCCAGGAGGATGATCGGCGTGCCGATGCGCAGCATCTTCTCGGTGCCGAACCGCCCGGAATACCTGCCCGCGATGAAGCTGCCGATGAAATAGGAAAGCGAGCCGAGCATCCACCAGGTGCCGAACGTGGTCGGGCTGTAGCCCCAAAGCTCGATCACGACGACCGGCGAGCCTGCGATGAAGACGAAGTAGGACGCGTTGATCAGCGAGGAGTAGAGCAGGAAGCGCCAGAAGGTCCAGTAGCCGAGAACCTGGGCGTAGCCGGTCCAGACCCTGCTCGTCGGCCGGGCCGACAGGTTGGCCGTCTCCTTCGCCCAGATGAGGCTCGCAAGCACGATGAGCGTCCCCAGTCCCGAGAGGAACAGGAACGGCGCATGCCAGCCGAAGGTCTCGTCGAGCGTGCCGCCGACGATCGGCGCCATCGAGGTGGCGATGGTGGTGATCATCACCGTGTAGCCGAGCACCGACGCGACGCGGGCCTCGTCATAGACATCACGAACCATCGCACGGCCAAGCACCATGCCTGCGGAGCCGCCGACCGCCTGCAGCACGCGGCCGACGAGGAACATCTCGATCCCCTGGGCGAACGCGCACAGAAGCGAGCCGAGACTGTAGATCGTCATGCCCGCCAGGAGCATCGGGCGGCGCCCCAGCCTGTCGGACAGCGGCCCGTATGCGAGCTGCCCGACGGCAAGGCCGAGCAGGTAGAGCGACAGCGCATACTGGATGGTGGGAATGTCGGTCTGGAGATGTGCGACGATCCCCGGCATCGACGGAAGGTAGATGTTGATGGTGATTGCCGGAAGGGCGGTAATGACGACCAGCAATGGCATGGATACGGTGGGCGGCGAAGCACGCAGGCCGCTCGTGTCTTCGTCACCTGGCGAATTCAGGTCCATGGATACCCCGATACGGTGCGTCTCGCTGAAGCCCGTCTTCGCGGGAGCGGACATCGCGGCGTCCTTGAGGGCGCTGGCTCCGCCGAGGGAGACGGGAGATCGTCGGTCAGGTCGAATTCGCCCTGCGCGGGCCGGCCTGGCGGCGACAGTTTCGTTTCGCCCGAAACGCCGCGGATCATCCCGACCCACGGCGCTCTTTTCGGTGGCTTCCCGTTTCGGGGCCCGGAACCGGTTCCGGGCCTGCGCGGTAGCCGCAGATGTGGTGATGGACAGCCGTCCTCCGGCATCGTCTGCACCGGAGGGCGGGCCGCCTTCGTCACGGTTTGCGCGACGCCATCACATCTTGAACTGGTCGCCGCGCCACTTCAGGGCCGCGCCCAGTCCCTTCTCGGCGGTGATTTCCTTGAACTGGTCGCCTTCCGGCGTCCGGGCGGCATAGAGCATCGACACCACGTCGACCCCGACATTGACCGCGTTGCGGAAGCCGGCGGCTTCGGCGCCGCGGTTGATCGCGAGCTTGGTGTTGTAGAGCGCGTCGGCCGAGATCATCGACATGCGCTTGGCAAACTTGAGGGCGGCTTCCCCGAGCTCCGCATCCGGCACGATCTTGTTGATCATGCCGAGATCGAGGGCGGCCTTGGCATCGATCATGTCGCCGAGATAGAGCAGCTCGCGCGCCTTCTTCAGGCCGATATACCACGGCATGACGATCGCCGGGCCGGCGTTGGAGAAGCGGATTTCCGGCTCGCCGAACAGCGCGCTTTCGCCGGCGATGGTCACGTCGCAGAGCATGGCGAGTTCGCAGCCGCCGCCAAGCGCATGGCCCTGGACCTGCGCGATCACGGGCTTCTTCATGTCCCAGGGCGCGAGCTCGAAGAGGATCGAGGCGCGCAGGGATTCATGCCAGCGAAGTGCGTCGTAACGGGTCTTTTCCTTCTCCGGGTCCTTCGGATTGCCGATGTCGTAGCCGACGCAGAAGGAGCGCCCCGCGGCCCTGAGGAGCACGACACGCGTATCGGGATCCTCGTCGGCGCGGCGGAGCGCGTCCAAGAGGCCCTGCTTCAAATCCGGATTGAGCGCATTCAGCTTGTCAGGCCGGTTCATCGTGACGATGCTGACCTTTTCATCAACTTCATAAAGTACGATCGGTTCACTCATGGTACCTGGGCTCCTCCCTAGAGACACAGTCGTTCGGCATCGGCAGCGGCGGTCTAAGCCCCTGCGATCTCTGAGCTCGCTTCCGATCAGCGGGCTTGTAATTAAGTTCGATAATAGTAGAATGATGGAACTTTCCTAGCAAGCGCCTTTCTTCGGCACCTTGCATTTTTCAGGGCAGGTCGCACTCGTGATGACAATCAGTGAGAGCCTCGGGGGTCAGACGACCATGAGGTGGTGACGCCGGCGAAGAGCTTCGGCGCGGGATGCGTCGAAGCGGGTGGCAATCGTTCAACAACAGCAATCACATGCAGCGCGAGCGTCCCGAAGATGGTCCGCTGACACCTGGACACGGTTTCTGAAATGGATTGGAAGTCCCTGGCCGCCAACGAGATCCGGCGCGATCCCGACAGCCTGATCTGGTATACGCCCGAAGGCATCGCGATCAAGCCGCTCTACACCGCGGAGGACCTCGAGGGTATCGAGCATCTCGGCAGCCTGCCTGGCATGAAGCCGTTCGTACGCGGGCCGCGCGCGACCATGTATGCGGGGCGTCCGTGGACGATCCGGCAATATGCCGGCTTCTCGACCGCCGAGGAATCGAACGCCTTCTATCGCAAGGCGCTCGCGGCCGGTCAGCAGGGCNTCTCGGTCGCCTTCGACCTCGCCACCCATCGCGGCTACGATTCCGACCACCCGCGCGTCGTCGGCGACGTCGGAAAGGCGGGTGTCGCGATCGATTCCGTCGAGGACATGAAGATCCTGTTCGACGGCATCCCGCTCGGCGAGATTTCCGTATCGATGACCATGAACGGGGCGGTGATCCCGATCCTTGCGAACTTCATCGTCGCGGGCGAGGAGCAGGGCGTGCCGCGAAGCCAGCTGTCCGGCACGATCCAGAACGACATCCTCAAGGAGTTCATGGTCCGCAACACCTACATCTACCCGCCCGAGCCCTCGATGCGGATCGTCGCCGACATCATCGAGTACACGGCGAAAGAGATGCCGAAGTTCAACTCGATCTCGATTTCCGGCTACCACATGCAGGAGGCAGGGGCGACGCTGGTCCAGGAACTCGCCTTCACGCTTGCCGACGGGCGCGAATATGTGCGCGCCGCGTTGAAGAAGGGACTCGACATCGACGCCTTCGCCGGCCGGCTGTCCTTCTTCTTCGCCATCGGCATGAACTTCTTCATGGAGGCGGCCAAGCTCCGCGCCGCGCGACTGCTCTGGTCCCGGATCATGGAGGAATTCCAGCCGAAGAAGCCGTCCTCGCTGGTTCTCAGGACACATTGCCAGACGTCCGGCGTGTCNCTGCAGGAGCAGGACCCCTANAANAACATCGTCCGCACCGCCTACGAGGCGCTCGCGGCNGTGCTCGGCGGCACGCAATCGCTNCACACCAACTCGTTCGACGAGGCGATCGCGCTGCCGACGGAATTCTCGGCGCGCATCGCCCGCAACACCCAGCTCATCCTCCAGCACGAGACCGGCGTCACAAAGGTCGTCGACCCGCTCGCCGGCTCCTACTACGTCGAGAGCCTGACGAACGAATTGGCGGAAAAGGCCTGGGCGCTTATCGAGGAGATCGAGGCGATGGGCGGCATGACCAAGGCCGTCATCGACGGCCTGCCCAAGCGTCTGATCGAGGAGGCGGCGACGCGTCGCCAGGCCGCGGTCGACCGCGGCGACGAGGTGATCGTCGGCGTCAACAAGTACCGGCTCGAACAGGAGGACGAGATCGAGATCCTCGACATCGACAACGGCGCCGTGCGCGAGGCTCAGGCCGCTCGCCTGCGGACCGTGAGGCGGCAACGCGATCCCAAGCGCGTTGCCGCCGCCCTTGCGGCGCTGGAAGAGACCGCGGCCAGTGGCAAGGGCAATATTCTGGAGGCGGCCGTCGAGGCATCCCGCGCCCGAGCCACGGTGGGCGAAATCTCCGATGCGCTGCGCTCCGCTTTCGGCGATCACGTCGCCACGCCCAAGGTCGTGCGCAAGGTCTACGAGAAGTCCTATGAGGGCGAGGTGGAGTACGAGACGCTGACGGCGCGGCTGCGCGACTTCGCGGCGGCGCTCGGCGAGAAGCCGCGCGTCATGGTCGCCAAGCTCGGCCAGGACGGGCACGATCGGGGCGCCAAGACCATCGCGTCCGCCTTCGGCGATATCGGCTTCGACGTCGTCGTCGGCCCCCTGTTCCAGACGCCGGAGGAGGCGGCCGACCTCGCGGTGAAATCGAAGGTTCATGTAGTCGGCATGTCGTCGTTGGCTGCCGGCCACAAGACGCTCGCGCCGCAACTGATCGAGGCGCTGAAGGCCCGGGGCGCGGGCGACATCATCGTCGTCGTTGGCGGCGTCGTGCCGCGGCAGGATTATGGTTTCCTCATCGACCACGGCGTGGCGGCGGTCTTCGGCCCCGGCACCAATGTGCTCGACGCCGCCCGCGCGGTGCTCGATCTCATGGAGGGCCGGAGGCGGAATGCCCCTGTGTAAGGCTCCGCCCTTCCGCCACGCAGACATCAGCAGCAGCTAAGGAGCAACCGTGCGCGCAGCCCTTTCCATCGAGCCCGGTCCCGCCGACAGTCTCGAAATCCGCGACATCGAGGCGCCGACGCCCGCGCCTGACGAGGTCGTCGTTGAAATCTCTGCGGCGGCGCTGAATTTCAGCGACACGCTGATGATCCGCGACCGCTACCAGGTCAAGCCGCCGCGGCCTTTCTCGCCGGCGGGCGAATGCGCCGGGCGCGTCGTCGAGGTCGGCTCGGAGGTCGCCGATTTCGAGGTCGGCGATCTCGTCTGCGGCTATGTCGGATACGGCGCGGCGCGGGAACGGCTCGCCGTCAGGGCATCGACGCTGGTCAAGGTTCCCGACGGGGTCTCGCCCGAGCAGGCGGCCGTCCTCATCGTCACTTACGGCACCGTGCTCTATGCGCTGAGAGATCGCGCCAACATTCGCGAAGGTGAAACGCTCGTCCTCACCGGCCTTTCCGGCGGCGTCGGAAGCGCGGCCGTCGAGCTCGCACCGTTGCTCGGCGCGCGCATCATCGCCTGCACGGCCACGGACACGTCCGCACTGCGCGGTCAGGGGATCGAGCTGTTCGTCGATCCTGCCGCGCCCGACGTCAAGCTTGCGGTCCGCGATCTCACCGGCGGCAACGGCGCCGACGTCGTCCTCGACGTGACGGGGGGCCCATTGACCGAGCAGCTCGTGCGCGGCACCGCATGGGGCGGCCGCTACCTGGTGGTCGGCTTCGCGGCGGGCGAAATCCCGCGCCTTCCCCTGAACCTGGTGATGCTGAAATCGATCGACGTTATGGGGATCCACTGGAGCGCCTGGGCGCAACGCGATCTCGCCGCGCACCGGCGCAATACGGAATGGCTGTTGCGGCAGGTGGTCGAGGGCAACCTTTCCCCGAAAATCGACACCCGCCTTCCGCTCGCGCGGATCGCGGAGGGCCTGACGATGATCACCGAGCGGAAGGTCCGCGGTAAGATCGTCATCACGATGTGACGGGCGCCGGCGACCTCGGGTTCGAGGCTGCTGGAAACCCGGATCATAGGACGGGTCCGATCAGGTCAGCAGAAATACTGGCCGCCATTGGCCGTGATGGTCGAGCCGGTGATGAAGCCGGCCTCGTCGGCGACAAGAAAGAGCACGGCGCGGGCAATCTCCTCCGGCTCGCCGAGGCGGCCGACGGGAATCTGCGGCAGGATGCGCTCGGCAAGCACCTTCTCGTCGATGGCCTTGACCATGTCGGTGCCGATATAGCCCGGGCAGATCGCATTGACGGTGATGCCGGCGCGCGCGCCTTCCTGGGCGAGCGCCTTGGTGAAGCCGATGTCACCGGCCTTGGAGGCCGAGTAATTCACCTGTCCTGCCTGGCCCTTCTGGCCGTTGATCGAGGAGATGTTGACGATGCGGCCGAACTTTCGGTCGCGCATGCCGCTCCAGACCGGGTGGGTCATGTTGAAGAGGCCGGTCAGGTTGGTCGAGATCACCTCGTTCCACATGGCCGGCGTCATCTTGTGGAACATGGCGTCGCGGGTGATGCCGGCATTGTTGACGAGAATGTCGATCGGGCCGAGATCGGCTTCGACCTTGGCGATGCCCGCCACGCAGGCGTCGTAGTCGGCGACCGACCACTTGTAGGTCGCAATCCCCGTCTCCGCGGAAAACTTCGCCGCCGCCTCGTCGTTGCCGGCATAGTTCGCGCCCACCCTGTAGCCCGCATCCCTCAGCGCGACCGAAATCGCCGCGCCGATGCCGCGGGATCCGCCGGTTACCAATGCCACTCTGCTCACGCTCGTTCCTCCCTCTCGGTTCTGACCCGCGGCAGCCCGGCCGGTTCTCCGCCGGCCGGTCGAGCCCCGCAGGGTGATGCGATGGCGCGTTTTCGCGTCCTACTCGTCGCGTTTGGCGGGTTCCCTCAGTCCCGCTCGATGCACATGGCCACGCCCATGCCGCCGCCGATGCAGAGCGTGGCGAGGCCCTTTTTCGCGCTGCGGCGCTTCATTTCGAAGACGAGCGTGTTGAAGATGCGGGCGCCGGACGCGCCGATCGGATGGCCGATGGCGATGGCGCCGCCATTGACGTTGACGATGTCCGGATTCCAGCCCATGTCCTTGTTCACGGCGCAGGCCTGCGCGGCGAAGGCTTCGTTGGCCTCGACGAGGTCGAGATCGTCGACCGACCATCCGGCCTTCTCCAGCGCCTTGCGCGAGGCGGGGATCGGTCCGGTGCCCATGACCTGCGGATCGACGCCGGCGGTGGCCCAGGAGACGATGCGCGCGAGCGGCGTGACGCCGCGGCGGGCAGCCTCGTCGGCGGTCATCAGCACGACCGCGGCGGCGCCGTCATTGATGCCTGAGGCGTTGGCGGCGGTCACCGTGCCTTCCTTGTCGAAAGCGGGTTTGAGCTTGGCGACGCCGTCCAGCGTCACGCCGTGCTTGATGTATTCGTCGTCCTCGACCACCGTGTCGCCCTTGCGGCCCTTGACGGTGAAGGGAACGATCTCGTCCTTGAACCTGCCGCCCTTCTGCGCAGCCTCGGCCTTGTTCTGCGAGGCGACGGCGAAGGCGTCCTGCTCGTCGCGGGTGAGCTGCCACTGCCGCGCCACGTTCTCGGCCGTGTTGCCCATGTGGTAGCCGTAGAAGGCGTCGGTCAGGCCGTCCTTGATCATCGTGTCGATCATCTTGTAGTCGCCCATCTTCACCCCGGCGCGAAGATGGGCGCAATGCGGTGCCATGGACATGGATTCCTGGCCGCCGGCGACGATGATCCGCGCGTCGCCCGTGGCGATCTGCTGCATGCCGATGGCAATGGCTCGCAGGCCCGAGCCGCAGAGCTGGTTCAGGCCCCAGGCGGTGGTTTCCTGCGGACAGCCGGCCGCCATGGCCGCCTGGCGTGCCGGGTTCTGTCCCTGCCCGGCCGAGAGGATCTGGCCCATGATGACTTCGTCGACCTCTTTCGGATCGACACCGGCGCGCTCGAGCGCGCCTCTGATTGCGACCGCGCCGAGCTCGTGCGCGGGGACGGCGGCAAACGCGCCGTTGAAGGCACCGACCGGGGTGCGGGCGGCGCTGGCGATAACGATGGCAGAAGAGGACATGGGGTGGCTTCCTGTGCGTTTCGGAACTGGGATCGAAAGTGCCGCAGCGCAGGGGCCATGTCAAACGCGCGCGCCGCGACATCGGGCCTCGGGCAGGCCGCCCGGATGCCGAAACAAGAGGGGGAATCTCTGTTTTCCGCGGCAGTTCGCACTGCGTTCGCCGCAACGCACAAAGAATTTGTCTTGAGCGGTCTTTTGCGCATACAGTCGGCCGACAAGTCAGGCTTCGACCGGAATACGGTCGCGAGGAGGACCAGCATGGCGAAGAACGACGGCCCGGTGATCATCAAGAAATATGCGAACCGCCGGCTCTACAATACGGGTACGAGCACCTACGTCACGCTCGACGACCTGGCGGTGATGGTCAAGAAGGGCGAGGAGTTCACCGTCCAGGACGCCAAGTCGGGCGAGGACATCACCCATTCCGTCCTGACCCAGATCATTTTCGAGCAGGAATCGAAGACCGGCAACACGCTGCTTCCTGTCTCGTTCCTGCGCCAGCTCATCTCGTTCTATGGCGACCAGCTGCAGATGGTGGTGCCGAGCTATCTCGAGCATTCGATGTCGGCGCTCGCCGAGCAGCAGGAACAGGTTCGCGCCCAGCTCACCCGCTCCTTCGGCGACAATCCGATGACGCGCAACATGCAGATCCCGATGCAGATGATCGAGGAGACGGTGCGGCGCAACACCGAGATGTTCCAGAAGGCGATGCAGATGTTCTCGCCCTTCGGCCTCGGCCAGGCGACGGGCGCGGAACCGCCGGCGAGGAAGTCGGACGCCTCCAAGGACATCGACGACCTCAAGGCGCAGCTCAAGGCGCTGCAGGACAAGATCAACGCCATCGACAGCTGAGGCCAAGCCTCACGTCGAGACGACGTCAAACGATGAGCGCGCGCGGCGGCGCGAACCCGTTTGCCGAAATCAGAGCCCGATCGAGACGTCGCGACCCGCCGAGCGGATCGAAACGGCGAAGCCGGCTATNACGTCGATGAAGGCGATCACCAGAAGGATGAAGAAGACGTGGGTGGCGGCGTTCGCCACGAGNAGGAATTCCACCAGGAAGGCGATGAAGATGAACACCGACAGGAGATGGTCGACCACCGACGAGGCGCCGGTGCGGGTCGCCTTCAGGACCTCGAAGAACAGCAGGACGAGCGCGACGACGATGAGGAGGTCGCCGACACTCATCGTCCACACCGCTCCGGACATCATCGGCAGGCTCGTCACCGTCTCGTCGAGCGTGGGTACGCCCGCTCCGGCAATGCCGACGATGACGGCGTTGTAGAGAATGAAGGGGACGATCATCAGGGGAATGGCGGCAAGCATCTCACGCTCCTGGGCGTTCCGTCGTCAGGCAAACGAGAGAAGTGCAGATTTGCGGCCGGAGCACAAGCCGTCTGCAGCCGCCGGCGCGCGTTTCTCCGCAACGCAGCCGCCTATGCGCGTGCGGCGAGCCGGTGCGCCCGGGTCCAGGGTTGCGACGCAAACGCGAAAAGCCGGCCCGCGGGGCCGGCTCGGCAATCCTTGCGGATCGACGCCTGAAGGTCAGGCGTTTTCCTTGGGGGTCAGAACCTGGCGACCGCGATACATGCCGGTCTTCAGGTCGATGTGGTGCGGACGGCGCAGTTCGCCCGAGTTCTTGTCCTCGACGTAGGCCGGCGCCTTGATCGCATCCGCCGAGCGGCGCATGCCGCGCTTGGACGGGGAGGTTTTACGCTTCGGAACAGCCATGACTCACTCCATTCAGCTTCGAAGCACGCTGGCGTGGCCCGCAGGGGGTGAAGTCACCGCATGCCGATATAGGAAATTGCCGGGGCTTATACAGAAGGGAATCGGTTTTGACCAGCATCCCCCGCGATTTTTTCGAAATGACGGGAAGGGCGGCAGTTTTGCCGTCCTGCTACACCCGGGTAAAGCGCGCCATGCCGCCGATACGACCGATCGGCTCTGCCTCCGAGCGGTCGAAAAAGGATCAATACAGGCATTTCACATAGGCGCCGGACTGATGGGCGCGCGCCTCGATGGTGCGGGCGAGCCGGGAGACGCCCTTGGAGGGTTTGGCCGGGTTGCGCTTGGTCGGGCTTGGCAGCGTGACGGCCAGAAGCGCCGCCTGCCGTCGGGTGAGCTTGGCAGCGGGCACGCCGAAATAGGTCTGGGCCGCCGCCTCGATGCCGAAGACGCCGGGGGCCCACTCGGCAATGTTGAGATAGATTTCCATCATCCGCCGCTTCGACCAGACGAGGTCGGCCCACAGCGCGATCGGGATCTCCAGCGCCTTGCGCACGACCGAGCGGTGCGAGAACAGGAACAGGTTCTTGGCCACCTGCATCGGGATCGTGCTTGCGCCACGCGTCGCCTCGCCGGCGAGCGCGTCGTCGATGACCACGTTCAGCGCGTCCCAGTCCACGCCGGAATGGGTGCAGTACCGTCCATCCTCCGACATCATCACCGACTGGACGAGCACGGGATTGATGTCCTCGAAGGCGACCCATTGCCGCTCGTAGGTGCGGCCGGAGGCGAGCTCCATCAGCATCAGCGTCGAGACCGGCCGCACGAAGGAAGGCGTATAGAGGAGGACGAGCAGGTAGGGCAGGATCAGGAGGACAATCAGGGTCAGGACGACGGCACGCACGATGCGCCCCACGATCCCGCTCCGTCTCCGGCTGCTTCCGACCTCGAATGCCAACAGGGCGCTCCCGACACGCCGGGACGGCGGCCGCAGGCCCGGCACCGCCCCTGATCGAGCCCGTATGCCAGACTTTTGCGCCCCCGGTCCAGCCGGGAATGCCGCGGGCGCCGCGTTCCCGCGATCGCGGGCCGAGAAAACTTGCCGGACGCACCCGCTCATGGCAAGAGAGCGCCATGTCAGGACCGGACGCCCAGGATTTTGCCGCCCGTCTTTCCGCCGCTGCCGAGGAGGTTGCGGGGTTTCTCGACGCGCGCCTCGGCGATGCGGCGCGCACCGGCGAGGCGGCATGGCCGGCGCAGCTCGTGGCGGCGATGCGCCACGGCGTCCTGAACGGCGGCAAGCGGCTGCGGCCCTTCCTCGTGCTCGAGACCGCGGCGATGCTTGCCGGCGAGGCCGGGCGTCGCGCGGCGCTGCCCGTCGCCGCCGGGCTCGAGGCGATCCATTGCTATTCGCTGATTCACGACGACCTGCCGGCGATGGACGATGACGACCTCCGTCGCGGCCAACCGACGGTGCACGTCGCCTTCGACGAGGCGACGGCGATTCTTGCCGGCGACGCGCTGCTGACGCTCGCCTTCGACCTCCTGACGGACGAGGCGCTGGCGCTCCCCGCATCGGTGCAGGTCGAGCTGGTGCGCCGGCTTGCCCGTGCCGCCGGCGCCGGCGGCATGGTCGGCGGCCAGATGCTCGATCTTGCCGCGGAGAAGGCGGAAAGGGCTGAGATCGACGAGGCCGGCGTGACCGCGCTCCAGGCGATGAAGACCGGCGCCCTCCTGAAATATGCCTGCGTGGCGGGCGCCGTCATCGCCGGGGCCGATGCCGGGACAGTCGCGCGCATGGAGAATTTCGGCGCACGCATCGGGCTTGCCTTCCAGCTCGCCGACGACCTGCTCGACGCCACAGCCGACGCCACCGTCCTCGGCAAGGCTGCCGGCAAGGACGCCTCCCGCGGCAAGGCGACCTTCGTCGCGCTTCACGGCGTCGAGGCGACGCGCGCGCGCTGTGCCGAGATGGTGGAGGAGGCGACAGCGCTCCTCTCGCCCTTCGGCGCGGCATCGCGTCCCCTTGCGGAAGCCGCCCGCTTCATCGCCACGCGCCGAAGCTGATCCGCTTTTTCGCTGCCGCGGTATTTATTCCGTTGCATGCATTTATTAACCATCCCGCGCCACAATTGCCGGAAGTGTTCGCATAACTTCCGGCATCGGGCCTCCCGCATGACTTCGCATCGGAAAATCAGCCGACGATACATCTATGTGCTGCGGGCCGGCTACATCGTGTCGCTGACGGCGGTCGCCGCCATGTGCGGCTTTTTCATCATCCAGCAGCGCGCACAGAACGATTCGATCCAGCAACTGGGCGAACTCGCGACCCAGCTCGCGATCGTCGACGCCTCGATGCGCGAGGTCGCCGACTACACGGCACGCATGTCGACCACCTATGCCGAGCATGCCGGAGAGGTCGACACCGCCTTCCTGAACATGACGCTCGCCGAGCGCCGGGCCGCCAAGCTCACCCGCAAGATGGACCCCGACATCATCTCCAACGTCAATGGCCTGCGCTTCCGCCAGCAGAAGGCTGCCACGGCGCTGGAGCTGTTGCGACGAATGTGGGCGCAGGCGCCGGTCGAATTGAAGTCCGAGGCATTGCGCACCGGCCAGTTCATGGGCGGGCCCGATCCGCTCGAGCATCACGAGCGCCTTGCCAATACGCTGGATTCGCAGGGCATCTACACCAAGGCCGACCTCTACTGGCAGGCCCGCAAGCTGCAATCGCTCTATCAGAGCTTCGTCGAGCCGACGGACAACCACATCCACGAGCAGGTGCGGATCTATCTCGCCCGCCTGTCGATCGAGGAAGGCGCGATGCTGGAACGGTTCCTCCAGATCGCGCTCATCGCGCTCGGCGTGCTCGGCATCTGCGTCTTCATGCCGATTGACTACGTCATCTCGCGCATGGTCGAGCGCTTGCAGAAGAAGACGCACGAGGCCGCGGAGGCACTGGTGCAGGCGCGCGCGGCAGACCGGGCCAAGTCAGAATTCCTGGCGACGATGAGCCATGAGATCCGCACGCCGATGAACGGCGTCCTCGGCATGGCCGAGCTTCTCGTGCGCACTGACCTCGACACCCGCCAGCGCACGTTTACCGAGGTGATCCTCAAGTCCGGCAACGCGCTGCTCGAGATCATCAACGACATTCTCGACTATTCGAAGATCGAGGCCAACCAGATGGTGCTGGAAAAGCGGTCCTTCTCGCTCGTCGACACGATCGAGGACGTGGCATTGCTGATGTCGGCGCGGGTGGCGGAGAAGGATATCGAGCTCGCGGTCCGGACACGGCCGGGCCTGCCGGCGCGGCTGATCGGCGACCCGGGACGCCTGCGCCAGGTCATCACCAATCTCGTCGGCAATGCCGTCAAGTTCACCGAGGCCGGCAACGTGATGATCGACGTCGGCTGGCGCGAGATCGACGCGCTCGACGAGGCAGCCTCCGGCGACAGGCGGCCGCGCGTCGCCATCTCGATCGCCGTCAGCGACACCGGCATCGGCATTCCCGAATCCAAGCTCGCCACGATTTTCGACAAGTTCAGCCAGGTCGACGGCTCCTCGACGCGCAAGCACGAGGGCACCGGGCTCGGGCTCGCCATCGCCTCGCGCCTCGTCGGGCTGATGGGGGGGCGCATCATGGTCGAGAGCGAGGTCGGCAAGGGCTCCGTCTTCTCCTTCGAGATCGAGATGGACGTCGACGGCGAGCTCGTGCGCAAGGCCGATCTCTCCGAATTGCGCAGCCGTGCCCGGGTGCTCGTCATCGACGACAACAGCATCAACCGCATGATCCTCACCGAGCAGCTCAGGAGCTGGGGTGTCGACTGCGTCGCCGTCGAAAGCGGCGAGATCGGTCTCGATTTCCTGCGGCACGCCGCCAACGGGCTCGGCGTGAAGGTCGATCTCCTGATCCTCGACTTCCAGATGCCTGGCATGAGCGGCGCCCATGTGGCCCGCGAGATCCGCGCCGACCCCTCGATCGCCGCGACGCCGATCCTGCTCCTGTCGTCCGTCGACCAAGCCGACCAACTCGGCGCCATCCGCGATATCTCGATCGACGCCTCGCTGACCAAGCCGGTCAGGAGCCGGGAATTGCGCGCCGCCGTCGAGGACATCCTCGCCCGGCGCGGGCCGGAAGCCTCGATCGCCGCCTCGCTCGCCGACACGGCTGAGCCGATCGGCGCGC
>Ga0065721_10049685_pt1 | contig 28854 bp, 21 predicted proteins | sample Mesricmetagenome_FD_59108 | JGI IMG/M metagenome (GOLD analysis project Ga0065721, IMG submission 59108) | Mesophilic microbial community from rice straw/compost enrichment Sample: eDNA_1 v2 (version 2) | ecosystem: Engineered > Solid waste > Grass > Composting > Bioreactor | place: USA: Davis...
GCTGTAAGCGCCAAAGGAAGCTAACAGCGGGTGAAACTAGTGTGACTGGGTGCTGTAAGCGCCGAAGGAGGCTAACAGAGCGGGAAAGGTGCCGGCATTAGCCCAATCCGCTCGCTGTAAGCGCCAAAGGAAGCTAACAGCAGGAGAAACTAGTGTGAATGGACGCTGTAAGCGCCGAAGGAGGCTTACGGAGTGAGCAAGGTGTCGGTATCGGCTCAATCCAAAAAATACTGACGCTCCATCCAAAAAAAAGCGCCGTGATAAACGATCTGTATTTCGTTTACAATGAAGGAAACAAAATGACGGGCCAATCGGCCGAGGAGCCAAAGCGGATGCGCCTATTTCCCTTATCATCGCTTCTAAGGCAATATCGCCCCCGCAGACTTCGCACGAGAATCCTACTGGCAGTTGTGCTGTTGTCAGTGCCGCCGCTTATTATCCTTGGCTATATCTCTTTTAATATTTCGAAGGATACGATCGTGCATAACCACTTGGACAATAACAAGCATAATTTACAGACGGCCAGCGAAGTAGCGGACTTATTATTTCGCAATGTAATTAATATGCATCGGCTGATTCTGGCGAATGACCAGCTTCGGGACGAGCTCAAGGATAGCGCGGCAGACGACAGCCATGTGCTGGATATCCGGACGGCTAACCGTCTGCAAAATCTCGTTGTGCGCAATTTGATCGATACTCGCCATATCGACTCGATTTGTTTATTTGACCGGGGATTTCATTCGGTATGTTATGGCAGTGTAGATGCAACTGCGGGCATTTATAATGATGAGACAAGCAGGGAGCTGATCGGCAAGACGGACTGGTATCAGCGTGCGGCAGCCGCAAACGGCAAAGAGGTGTTTTTCAGCTACAACGTCCTGCAGTCGCTTAATACCGTGAAGTCCGGCATGTCGTTCTCAAGTGTGAAGCTGCTTCGGGACCCTGCGAATTTCCGCGTAATCGGGCTGCTTATTATTAATATGAAGAAAACGATATTCGAGCAGGCGATGGGCGATGACGGAGACTTTATCGTGCTGGATACAACCGATGGTTTATCCCGCAGCGTTTATGCGCCAAATGCTTCTATAGAGGAACTGATCGACCGGGAAGATGGCGAAGCTGCTGTGCTCCGGGAGCTGCATCAACATGGTTATTTGACGGTTGGCTACCGTAACGCAACGACCAATTGGACCTTTCTTCATATCGTCAAAACAAACGTGCTGCTGCAGGATTCGAACCGGATCGGAACAGTAACTATGCTTATCGCGGCTTTTATTGCTCTGATAGCTATTATCCTATCGATGTTCGTATCGGGCAGCATTACCCGGCCGCTATTGCAGCTGAAGAAGATGATGGTTGACTGGTCCAGAGGTTCCGGCGCCTCTGTCCAGGTGATCTCCTTCGAAGAAGATGAAGTAGGGGCGATTGGAGAAACTTTTCGAAAAATATCCTCCGAGAACAAACAGCTAAGCGAGAGGCTTATTCATTCGCAATTAAAGGAGAGGGAAGCGGAGCTGCGGACGCTTCAGGCGCAGATTAAGCCTCATTTTCTGTATAACACGCTTGATTCGATCTATTGGATGGCTATCCTGCAAAACAACCAGGATATCGCCAAGATGACTGTTGCTTTATCGGAAAGCTTCAAGATCAGCCTGAACAAAGGAAAGGAAACGATTCCGGTGTTCAAGGAACTACAGCATATCGAGCATTATATGACGATACAGAACCTCCGCTATAAGTCGAGATTCCACTACACGGTGGAAGTTGAACAAGGGCTTATGAGCATTGAGATTCTGAAGCTGATTCTTCAGCCGCTTGTCGAGAATGCAATCTATCATGGGCTGGAGCCAAAGATTGGCGAAGGAACCATCCGGTTAAGAGGCAAAATGGAAGACGGCACGGCCATATTTACCGTTGAGGATGACGGTGTCGGGATGGAGGATATTCAGGCGACGGAGAAGGGCTACGGGCTGGTGAATGTCCGGGAACGGATCATGCTTTATTATGGTCATAGAAGCTCGCTTAAGATTAGCAGCGAACCCGGAAAAGGAACAATCGTAGAGATTCGTTTCCGGCCAAGCGAAATCAGAGAGGGGGGATAGCGATGTTAAAGGCCGTTATTTTCGACGATGAATATATCGTGGCAGAGGGGCTGCAATTAATGGTTGATTGGTCCCGGTACGGCATTGAATTAATTGGCACAGCTGCGGATGGTCTTTCCGCCCTGCAGATGGTCCGGGAGCTTCAGCCTGATATTGTGATGACCGATATTCGCATGCCCGGCTTAACCGGACTGCAGCTTATTGAAGAGATTGCGAAGGAAAAACCGGATACGGCATGTATTGTATTTAGCGGTTTTAATGAATTCGAATATATCCGTACAGCGTTAAAGCTTGGGGTCATTGATTATCTGGACAAGCCGATTACACTTGAGAAAATCGACGAGGCCATCCGACGGACAATTGAGCGGATCGGCCATCAGCAGGAGCATACCCAATTAAAGACGCAGGTTGCCGCGAATAAAGAGGCCTTGCTGGAGAAGGCAACCTTAGACTTGCTTCTGCAGGGCGCAGAAGCGCTCCCTGTTTGGAGGGCTGCTTATGGGAAAACGGAGGCTGAGCGGGTGACGGGCGTTACCATACTCGCTGCTACCGGCAAGCCGGATCAGATGGAGGAGCATTCCTCTTATCGATTGGTTTCTTTTCCATACGGGAAGGAATGGATTATGGCTGTCTTCCATTATAAGCTGCCTGCGGATGAATTATGGGAGCAGCTGACAGTCCTCTCGCCGCAGATGCAGGAGACGGTTGGTTCCGGCCAGACATATACCAATCTTGCGGAAGCGGGAGCAAGCTTAAAGGAAGCAAACCGCGCTTTGCGCTATGCGGTATTTCTGGAGGAGAAGGGCTGGACCCGCTTTGAGCCCGCGGAAGAAAGTCTGCCTAAGGGTCTTAGCGAACGGGAGGAAGAGATCGTCTTTTGCATGAGAACGGGCAATAAGGAAGGGCTTCTTCGCCAATTGGACGAGTATAAGCATTGGATGGAAGTCGAGCGGCTAAGTCCGGAGCTCGTTGAACAAGAAGTGATGAAGCTTGCTTATATCGGCTATCAGGTTGCGATGGAAGCAGGCGGTGATACGAGGCAGAATGCCAGGACGCTTGTTCCGCATTGGGAGCTGGGCGAGATGTCATCCAGAGACCGGATGTTCGAATGGCTTCGGGAGCAGATGGAGCTGCTTCATAATTTCATGAGGGCAGATCGGCAGGCTGCGAGGCATAACGCGGTAGAGAAGGCGCTTGCTTTTATCGAAAAGCATTACCTGGAGTCCTTCACTCTGCAGGAGGTAGCGGAGCATGTCGGCATGAATGCCACGTATCTCAGCCTGCTGTTCAAGGAGAAGGTGGGAACCTCCTATATTAAATATGTGACCAAGCTGAGGATGGAGCAAGCGAAGGTTATGCTGCTGAGGGGCATGCTGGTTAACGATGTCAGCAAGAGGGTTGGTTATTATAACTACCGGCATTTTACAGAGCTGTTCAAGAAATATACCGGCGTAACACCGGGACAGTTCCGGGAAGGACATGGTGCCGGTAAACCGCATGAGCTTGTGCAGGAGGTTGGCGATCATGAGTAAGCCCGCAGCGGCAATCGGATTAATAGCAGCCTTCTGCATAGTTCTTGCATCCTGCTCAAGCAGCGGCTCTTACGGATCGGATGAACAAATCTCTGACCCAACGCGGGTAATTCATTATGTATCGTCGGATTTGGAAGAGCAACAGCCCCGGATCATTAGCGAGCAGGCCCGTGAATATGAGAAGGAGCATCCTAACATTAAATATGAATTCGAGAACGTCAACACCTCGGATCTTGTTCAGAAAATCCAGCTTCTAGCGGCAAGCAATGATCTGCCGGAGGTCTTCTCCTACGAATCGGGAAGACCGCTTGAGCAGCTGGCGGATAACGGATTTATTTTGGACATCGAGAAGGTGTTTCGTGAGCTTGGCTTGCAAAATGAATTAAATCCGGCAGCCGTGAAGCTGCTGAAGTCGATGGTCCGGGACAAAGGGCTGTATGCTCTTCCGCTCGAGATCAATATTGAGGGCTTCTGGTATAACAAGAATTTGTTTGCCCAATATGGACTAGCTATACCTGAGACATGGGATGATCTTCTTCATGCGGCGGAGGTGTTCCAGTCTAATGGCATTCAGCCGTTTGCGCTGGCCGGCGCGAATAAATGGCCGATTACACGGCTTATTAACGGTTATGTCATTCGGAAATACGGCTATGATGCGATGCAGCGCGTAGCCCGGAAAGAGCTGAAGGTGACAGAGCCGGGATTTATTGAAGCGGCAGCTATTGTGCAGCAAATGGCTCAACGGGGGTATTTCGGCAAACATGTGAATATGATCGAGACGGATGAAGCCTCGACGTTATTTCTGGAGGGGGAAGCGGCGATGTTTTATACCGGAAGCTGGAGCCTTCGCGACTTTAACAGCCCGCTCAAAAATCAGATTGGCACGGATGCCATCGGATTATTTAATATTCCATTGGTAAATGGCGGTGCGGGAACAAGGGACGACTGGCTGATGAATGCGGGGCTGACGACTTCATTATCTGCTGCTTCCTATGATGATACGATGAAGGAGTGGCTGAAGGCGGTATTTACCGGATATGGGGATAAAGCCATGAAGGAAAATGGCGTCATCTCGGGTTTTAATGTACAAGAGATGCCAGCCGATGTGCCCAAGCTGACACAAATGGCGCAGGAGACAATTGACAGTGTCAAAAATGGCGCATTATGGTTCGAGGCTTTGTTTGATCCGGATACGCAGACGATTGCCTGGAATAATGCCCAGCTTCTGATCGTAAGCAAGGATTATACGCCCGAGATGTATATGCAGGATTTGCAGGCTGCCCTGGATAAGCAGCAATAAGTTGGAATAGAAGATCCCGCAGACCTGATTCGGTTTGCGGGATTTGTTGCGCTTATCAGCCTTTCACCGCACCGGCCGTCATGCCGGCAACGATTCTTTTGTTGAAGAAGATAAACAGAATAAGCGGCGGAAGAGAGATCAGAATAATATCCGCGAACAGCAGATTCCAGGACGTATTGTACATGCTGGTGAAGTTGTACAGGGTCAGCTGGATTGTGGCGTTTTTTGCCCCCGGGAAGAAGTAGAGCGGATTAACAAAATCGTTGTAAATGCCGACCGATGACAGCACGATAACCGTTGAGGTTACCGGCATAAGGAGCGGCAGAATCATCTGGAAAAACATTCGCATGCTGCCGCAGCCGTCTACGATAGCCGCTTCATCAATTTCCCTCGGAATGGTTGCCATAAAGCTGCGGTACAGCAAAACGGCAAAGGATATGCCAAGCGCAACTTCAACCAGGACAATCCCGGTCATGGTCTTGAACAGATGAATGGAATCCAGCACCCAGATTGTGGGTACAACGGCAGGCGGAATCATAAGTCCGGCCATCACAAGAAACTGGATCACACCGGACCAGCGGTCGTTGCGGCGCTGCAGCACATAACCGGTCATCGCGCTTACGACGATCAGGATGGCAATCGACAGCAGCGTAATGAGTGTACTGTTAATGAAGGAACGGATAACCATATGGTCTTGAGCGATAAGAACTTCCTTATAGTTCGACCATTGAATAGAGGTTGGCCAGCTTAGGTCAAGCTGAGCGGCATCCGTTTTATTTTTCAGCGAGTTGACAATGACAAAACAGAACGGGACCCAGAAGATAATGATGGACAAGACAATCGCGATAACCTCGAAAATAATTCGTTTCATGCCATTCAGCTTCATTACAGATCAACCTCCCTTTTGGACAGAAGCTTAAGCAGAGGGAAGGCCAGCAGGGATACGCCGATAAAGAGAATCACGTTGCCCGCCGTCGATAGGCCATAGAAGCCGCCTTGATATTGTTTATAAATAATAGAAGCGATCAAGTCCGTACTGAAGCCCGGCCCGCCTTTGGTCATCGCCCACACGAGGTCGAAGGATCGCAAGCCTCCGATAAAAGCGAGAATAATGACTGAGTTCATAGCAGGAGCAATAAGCGGGTTCGTAATATGCTTGAATCGGTCCCAGGCGTTGCCGCCGTCGATCTGAAGCGCTTCGTAATATTCTTCGGGAATGGACATAATGCCCGCGATAAAAATAACAGTAGCCATGCCAACGCCTTTCCACACATCAACAAATGCAACGGATAAGAGAGCGATGCTCGTATCGCCAAGCCAGTCAGGGCCAACGATGCCTGCAAAAGCCAGGCTTTTATTAATCAGACCTTGCGTCGGATGCATCATGCTGCTGAACGCAATGCCAACGGCGATGGTAGACAGAAGAGTCGGGAAGAAAACAACAGATCGCAAGTAGCCTTTGATCCGGAGGCCGGATGTGAGCGCAACCCCGAGCAATAGTCCCAGGAGGACCTTGAGACCGCAGGTCACAACTGCGTAAACAAGTGTGTTGCGGAAGCCGATATTAAGCGATGATTCAGAGAAAAATGTCTTATAATTATCAAAGCCGATATAGTCCCAGTCCACCAGATCCCATCTCGTCATACTGAAGAAGAAGGACATAAGGGTGGGCAGCAGGAACAATACGAAATAAATAATGCCTGCGGGCAACAAAAACTTATACGTATAAAATTTTTTGGAAGTCTTTGTTATGAAAGCCTTCTGCATGGTGAATCTCTCCTATCTTACTATCTTTACGAAAAGCCCTGTCCTACCGGATAGCAGGGCAGGGCTGCTATTGATTAGCACATTAGAAAATAGAAGTTTTTCGAGCTCGAAAACTCATTTTCTGATTGGCGATAAAACTGCCTTTATAACGCGATCGTTCATCTTCGAATGACCTCGATAGAGGTTTTTATCACCAGCCGGCGATGCCAAGCTGCTTCGCTTGCTTCTCGACATCTTTGTCGTAAGCTTTGGCGTTGTCCTCCGGCGATTTCATGCCTGCGCCGACTTCAACCGTCAGCTGCGGCAGGCTTGGTCCTTTGAGCGGGGACAGGAACTCAAGGGCAGGTGCATTGTTACCGTTATCGAAGTAAGGCATCATTTCTTTTACACCGGCGTAAGCATCATCCGGGAGTGCTGCGCCTTTAATAACATAAGGACCTTCAGGCTTCGCTTTTGTTGCAAGGATGGCCATGCCCTCCGGCGAAGCGAAGAAGTTGATCCATTTTTTCGCCGCTTCGATGTTTTTGCCATCCTTGTAGACTGCGATTCCGGCCGGCATCCATACCGTCAAAGCGGTTTTGTCCGCGCTGTCGGCAGGCTGGGCGAATACGCCGATATCATCGATTTTGTCCGGGTAAGTCGCAAAGATGTTAGAGAGTGCGAAAGTCAGCATCGGGTACTGAACGCCGGTACCGTCAACGAGCATCTTAAGTGCCTGGTCATAAGTTGTCGCGAGATAATCCTTATTCATGTAATCCTTCAGCTCGGCAAGCTTCTGGAAGCTGCGAAGAGCTGCCGGGGTATCGGCGAACTTGGCTTTGTTGTTCGTGAAATCATCTGCAAACGTAGGGGCATCAGCCTGCACGTTCGCATAGTCGGCCAGGAAGATCAGTTGAGAAGTCCAGCTGTCCTTATAGGAGCCGATAACCGCTGTTTTGCCTGCCGCCTTGATTTTCTCGTTATTGGCTTTCAGCTCATCCCATGTTTTTGGAACGGATAAACTAAGCTCCGCGTACACCTTTTTGTTGTAGAGCCAAGCGCCTGCCTGCGATGCGCCGCTTGGTGCCGCATAGGTTTTGCCGTCAACACTGACTGTTGGGAGGAAGGATTCCAGTACATTTTGCATAAACGGTTCGCTGGTTAGATCAAGGAAATATTTTTCAGGCTGCAGCGCTTTGAACAAAGAACCGGAATTGTAGAAGCTCAGGTCATCCATTTCGCCGGTAGCCAATCTCGTCTTCACCAGGTTATCTCCTTCATCGCCGCCTGGGCGCAAATCGAATTCAGTCTTGATGTTGTAGCGCTTCTCGATTTCATCGGCTACTGCTTTAATACCTTCCGTCGAGGTTTGGTTGTCGATCATCAGCTTCAGTGTGACCGGCTTTTCGTAGCGTTCAGATGCTGTATCATTCGATCCCGCCGGAGAGTCGGCTGCAGCGTTCTGGCTTGCTTCAGGGGGGGTGCTCGCATTAGCGTTTGCTGCGTTGCTGCTATTATTGTTGCTGCCGCATGCGGTCAAAGCGGAAGTGAGGAGCATGGCTCCGGTCAGAGCCAGAATTGTTTTCTTTTTAGATTGTGCCATTCAGATATACCCTCCTTGTTATGTTCGAGCATAGTCAAAATTTGCTGTTTATATGGTTATTCGGGGTTCCGGAGCCCTGTGGACCTAAGTGTAAAGGCTTTCATTTTTCCTGTTAAGCGCCGTATTTTTTGGCTGTGTCTGATTTTTTTAGGTCATCCAGCAGCAGCGCGGAGTTTCTGGCAGGCATCCAAATTAATCGTACATAAAACCTGAAAATTACGGACATTCCTTATTTGAGGATCTAAAAAAACCGGATATCCATCCAAAAAGTACGGCTATTGTCCGATAAGAGGCAAGCACATACGATTGTAGTAGATTGGGAGATTTAACAGCATGAAACAGGAAGGGGATTGGTCCATGTTAATCAATCAACTAATGGTCGATAAAGCGGAAGCGTTAATACCTGAACTTGTTGCTTCTATAGCAGAACCGCAGGCGGTCGTTGAGATCGTTGCCGATGATGCGGCATTTCAAGGGTGGCGGGTTGAGCAGGCTGAAGATCAGGACTGGAAGGAGAGGGTACTTGGAAAAGGGGATCATATCGTCCTGGATTTTGGTAATCATCTTGTTGGATATGTCAGTCTGAAGGTTAAGCCGGTAGGCAGTCCGCCGGATGCGCCGTTGAAGCTGAAGCTGACGTTTGGCGAGATGCCATGTGAAATCGCCGAATCTTTCGAAAGCTATGACGGTTGGCTGAGCAGCTCTTGGCTGCAGGAAGAGACGATCTTTGTGGACGTGCTTCCGGCAGAGATTAAGCTGCCTAGAAGATATACATTCCGGTTCATCAAGATTGACGTATTGGATACATCAAAGAAATATAATGTGTCGTTTGAGCAGGTAGAATGCAAAGCTGTTACGTCGGGAGATTCATCTCGTATTGCCCCGTTGCCGGATAGCTTATCCAATGAATTGGCTGTGATGGACAAGATTGCGATCAAAACGTTGCAGGACTGCATGCAGTCGGTATTCGAGGATGGGCCGAAGCGGGATCGCCGGCTCTGGATTGGGGATTTAAGGCTGCAGGCTCAGGCGAACTATCTGACGTTTAATAACCTTGATTTGGTGAAACGCTGTTTGTACCTTTTTGCCGGGATGAGACTTGAGGACGGAGCAGTTGGGGCATGTGTATTCGAGAAGCCGCATGCTCATGTGGATGATACGAGATTGTATGATTATGCGCTGTTCTTTGTGGCTTGTCTTTATGACTATTACGTGGAGTCTAAAGATATGGCGACTCTTCTGGAGCTATGGCCGGTTGCAATGGAGCAAATCGAGATCGCCGTGCAGCGGCTTGATGAGCAAGGAATTGTGCGCGACGATGAGACCTGGTGGAGCTTTATTGACTGGCATCCAGAACTAAACAAGCAGGCACCAACGCAGGGCGTTCTGATTTACTGCTTGAAGCAGGGCTTGGAGCTGGCGCGTATGGTCGGTGAGTCGGACAAGCAGAAGTACATTGAAACGCAGATTGAACGGACTTCCAGGGCAGCGGTTACTCAGTTGTGGGATGAGGAGAGAGGCTTTTTCGTGAGCGGCTCCAAACGGCAAATCTCTTGGGCCTCGCAAATCTGGCTGGTGCTTGCTGATGTGCTGCCTGTCGGGGAGAACGCTGCGCTGCTGGACCGTTTGTTCGAGACTCCGCCAGCGATTGGAATGACAACTCCGTATATGTATCATCATTTGATCGAAGCCCTTTTTTCGGTGGGCAGCAGAGAGAAGGCTGTTGAGCAGATGCAGGCTTATTGGGGTGAAATGATCAAGGACGGCGCGGACACGTTCTGGGAACTGTACAATCCCGAGGACAAGAAGCTGTCGCCGTATGGCAGCAACTTGATTAACAGCTACTGCCATGCGTGGAGTTGCACGCCTACTTATTTCATTCGCAAGTATTTGATCTAATGTGAGAGCAAACGTGGGATGCTCTTCATGGCTGGGAGCTGTAAGCTCCGAAGGAGGCTTACAGCGGGCGAATCAGCAGGTTTGGCGTTCTGTAAGCCTCAAAGGAGGCTAACAGAGGGATGGAAACCGGGGGCGGTATCGAAACTGGGAGCTGTAAGCTCTGAAGGAGGCTTACAGCGGGTGAATCAGCAGGTTTGGCGTTCTGTAAGCCTCAAAGGAGGCTAACAGAGGGATGGAAACCGGGGGCGGTATCGAAACTGTGAGCTGTAAGCTCCGAATGAGGCTTACAGCAGGCGAATCAGCGAGTTTGGCGTTCTGTAAGCCCCAAAGGAGGCTAACAGAGGAGAAAAGCCGGAGTGCCGCACCGAAATCGGTAGCTGTAAGCTCCAAAGGAGGCTAACAGCGGGCGAATCAGCAGGTTTGGCGTTCTGTAAGCCCCAAAGGAGGCTAACAGAGGGATGGAAACCGGGGGCGGTATCGAAACTGTGAGCTGTAAGCTCCGAATGAGGCTTACAGCAGGCGAATCGGCAGGTTTGGCGTTCTGTAAGCCTCAAAGGAGGCTAACAGAGGGTGAAGGCCGGGGGCCGCACCGAAACTGTGAGCTGTAAGCTCCAAAGGAGGCTTATAGCGGGCGAATCAGCGAGTTTGGCGTTCTGTAAGCCCCAAAGGAGGCTAACAGAGGAGAAAAGCCGGGGGGGCCGCACCGAAACCGGTAGCTGTAAGCTCCGAATGAGGCTTACAGCAGGCGAATCAGCAGGTTTGGTGTTCTGTAAGCCCCAAAGGAGGCTAACAGAGGAGAAAAGCCGGGGTGCTGCACCGAAACCGGTAGCTGTAAGCTCCAAAGGAGGCTAACAGCAGGCGAATCAGCAGGTTTGGCGTTCTGTAAGCCTCAAAGGAGGCTAACAGAGGAGAAAAGCCGGGGGGCCGCACCGAAACCGGTAGCTGTAATCTCCAAAGGAGGCTAACAATGGAGTAAAACCTGGCGGGCCGTGCCAGTTGCTCCCCTAACAGCTTGCTTAAAGCGCCAAAAGCAATGCTAAGCAGGCGCTGCGCTATAGGCAGGGCCTTTCAGAAAGAAGACCATAGCTGCTTCCATTGTAAGACTGGTATATACAAGTTGGATTCGCTGGTAAAAAAGCTGCCCCAACGCCACATATGGGCGGGGGCAGCTCTATTGAACATTAACGGCGGCGAAGAGCCGTCGTATGAATGACGCCGTACCGGAACAGCAACTTGCTGCCAAGCCAGCCGACAATGCGGTCGGTCAGGAAGCCCATCAGGCCAAGGCTGATTAAGCCAACAAAGATCCAGTCCGTACGGAAGTAAAGTCTGGAGTTCCAGATAAGGAAGCCTACGCCTTCGTTCGCCGCAATCATCTCGGCGCCAATGATCGCCATATACGAGGTACCCATAGCAAGCCGGATGCCGGTGAAAATATAAGGCGTGGTAGCTGGAATGACGACATGGAGCAAAATCTGCCATTCGGAAGCCCCCATGCTGCGGGCCGAGCGGATTCGATCCTCTTCAATAGCCAGCACGCCTGTTAATGTATTAATAATGACGATAAACAATGTCGCGTACATAATAAGGGCGATTTTCGACTGCTCTCCGATCCCGAACCATACGAGGAACAACGTAATAAACGCGATAGGAGGGATAAACCGGACAAAGTTCAGGAACGGCTCCGCAAAGACGCGGATAGCGGTTACTTTGCCGATGGTAAGTCCGATCGGAATGGCAAGAAGGCTGCCAAGCGCCCAACCGGTGAATACCCGGTAGAAGCTGATACCGATATATTTCATTAATGAACCGTCACTCAGCAGCTCCTGGGCTCCCTGCCAGGTAGCGGCAGGACCCGGAATAATCTCCGGACCGTATATCCATGCGCCAGCCTGCCAGACGATAAAGGTGATGATCCATAGCAGAGGAATCGTTACCCATTTCTTGTGCAAAAGCTTCATGGGTACATGCCTCCTTCCAACTCGGCATCAAAGTGAGATTGAATACGGCGTTGAAGCTCATTCAGCTCAGTTGAGGCCGGGTCCCGCGGATAAGCAAGCGGCACCTGATAGATGCTGGAGATTCGCGCATTTGGACCGGTGGACATGACGGCAATCCGTTCGCCAAGCAGCAGAGCCTCTTGAATATCATGGGTAACGAAAATAACCGTCTTGCCGGTTTCCCGCCAAATCTGACTTAATTCCTTCTGCATAATCCGTCTTGTCATCGCGTCCAGCGCGCCAAACGGTTCATCCATCAGCAGAATCGCCGGATCATTCGCTAATACGCGGGCAAGCTGAACACGCTGCTTCATGCCGCCGGACAATTCGCGCGGAAATTTGTTCTCATGGCCGTACAATCCGACAAGCCGGATATAACGGTCCGAGATGTCTTTCCGCTCGTTTTTCGGTATCTTTTTCATCTTTAGTCCAAACTCTACGTTCTGCCGTACCGTCAGCCAAGGGAAGAGGGAGGAGTCGGCCTGCTGGAACACAACCGCCCTTTCCTTGCCGGGCCTGTCGACCTCGCTGTCCCCTACGCGCAGACTGCCTCCGGTCTTGGAGACAAAGCCCGCAATCATATTGAGCAGCGTGGATTTGCCGCAGCCGCTTGGTCCGAGGAGGACGAAGAATTCTCCGCCCTTCACGACCAGATCGATATCTTTGATGATGTAGTGAACGGAGCCGGCAGCACCGGGCTTCACGTCGGAATAGCTTTTATTAAGCCGTTCGATGGTAATCGTATTTGGAGATGGACTTGTATTCAACATTTGTCATCTCTCCTTATTTCTTATAAGTGAATGAATCAGGCAGAGCTTGCTGTACACCGTCGAGACTCAGCTTATCGGCCAAGTTGAAGTCGTTCTGAATAATGCCGGCCCCGACCATATAGTTCTTCTGATTGGTTAAGCTGTCGAAGGATTGCTGGGTAAAGCCAACCGTCCAGTTGTTTGTTGCCAGATCCCGGAGGGTCGCTTCCTTCGGCTGTTTCGTTTCCTTGAACAGGATATCGGCCGTTTCGTCTGGATTAGCCGTAATATACTTGGTGGTTTCATCCAAAGCTTTCAGGAAATTCGCAATCGCCTGAGGATGATCTTTAATCAACGAATCCGGGGCAATAATGGTGCCGCCGATCCGCACGGATGTTTTGGACATATCGGTCAGCTCGTGAACGCCCTCAATAGCTTTGAACTTATCGACAAGTGTGGCACCAACGACCCAGGTTGCGTCAATTTCGCCTTTCTTGAGAGCAACATAAGCTTCGTCGAAGCCGCCTTGCCCGATTTGCTTCGTATCATCGGCCGCTACGCCGTTATCCTTCAAATAGACATCCCACAGATAAGGCAGGAACGTACCGCGAAGCGTACTCAGCTTCTTGCCCTTCAGGTCTGCTGCCGATTGAATGTCATCACGGACGAACAGCTTCCATTGGGCGGCCGAAGCTTCCGTATCTGTGCCAGTTGCCCCAATAATGGAAAACTCACCTTTACTTATCGCATTCAGTGACGGGAAATCTGCTCCCCAGCCAATATCAGCTTGCTTGATGAACAGAGAGTTAATGCCTTCAGCGGGTGTAGCAAAAGTAATAATGTCTGCATCAATGCCGTATTTCTCGAGGAAACCCTTGTCTTTGGCAACACGGAACACCGGATTGGTTGAAATATCCGCGATCTTGATTTTGACCGGATCGGCAGCAGCTGCTGTCTGCTGGCTGTTATTTGAGTTAACCGCCGCTGTTGCCGGCTTATTGTCCTTGCCGCCGCAAGCGGCAAGCGTGAATGTTAAGGCTAGAACCGTTGCAAGAATACCAAACTTTTTCATCTATCGTTCCCCTCAGCTTTCTTCACCGGAATCGGCGGTACTTGGTTTCTCTTCGGTAGTCGCAACGCAGAACGCGCCTTCGCCGTATTCCCCGGTTCCTACGACCTCGACAACTGAGCTTGCTCCTCTGGCAGCGGCACCTGGGACGCGGTAGTCGGCAACGTCGAGCGGAATAATCGCTTCTTCCGCCGGCTTCTCAAGCTGAGGCACCCACTCATAAGGGACGCGGTAAGCACGGTAGACCATATTGGCATTAATTTTGTTTTTGTACGGGGAGATATATTCCCAGACTAATTCATGCTCTCTTGTAACTTCAAAAATCCGGCCGTCAGCGCCTTCCGTAATAAGCGTATTGCCGTTTGGCAAGCGTTGAGCGGAGCTAATATAAGGGCTGTAGAAGCGGTATGAATCGAGTGGAGCCATAAAGCCTGCTTCCGTTGGCGTATACTGCCATTCAATCTCGAAAGTAACCGGATTAATCTCCAGAATACGGGAATGATCGCGGACGGCATTCTTGATTCCATAGGGAGATGCAGGGTTTGGAAGACCGTAGCCGCCCCAGCCGCCGTTATCGAATACAAGCAGATTGCCTTCGCCGGGCAGTCCCTGCGGAATAATGTGAGCATGATGCTGGCCGATAATCCAGCCCAGATGTTTGACTTCCGGCTTCGAGTAGTCCGGGCCAAGCTGCCAGACGATTTTGCCGGTTTGGCGGTCCGTAATGGCGATAATATTGGATTCTCTGGCATCCCAGATAATGTTGTCCGGATGGAAGCGCTCGTCGCCGGCATCATAGAATTTGTTCGGGCCAACCCAGGATGCGGAGTTGATATGCATCCAGTCGCCGCCGGTTCCACCGCCGAAATGACGGCCGTTAGGATCGCGGAACAGAACGTTTTTCGCCGCTTCATCAAAGCCAAGCTCTTCAAAATGATCGCTTACCGCCCATTGCCACAGGATATTGCCTTCCCAGTCCACCTCGAGAATAACATCGTCGAGCAGCAGTTTATCGGAGATCTCCGGCTTGGTAACATTGCGGTGGGCAAGCACAAGAGTGCGTCCGCTGCTCGTCTGCGGTTCCTGCCCCGGAGCATAGTAGCCAACCGGATTGCCTTCGCGCTGATAATCATGATGCGCACGCGCCATCCACTCTGGCTCATAACCCGGATCCTCTATGTATTCGAGGCGGTTGAATTTCCATACGATATTGCCGTTCCAATCCACCTGCACCAGATCGGCTTCGTCCTGGAAGCCGTATTTCGGATCGCGTTCCTTGGTGCTGCCTACGACATAACCGCCCGGCAAAATTTTGTTCGGGAAGCCGCGCAGACCTTTCCACAGATGAACCTCTTTACCGCTCATATCAATCAGCAAAGCGCCAACATTGGCCGCTTGGAAAATCGTATAACCGCTCCATGCTTTCTCAGGCAAATAAACCGTTGCTCCAGTTGGATAAATAGTGGGATGTCCCATGCTCAACACTCCTTAAATGAATTGTGATAAAGTATAAACTTGTAAAATAATTTAATAATTCAGAAAATAATTTTGATTCGGTTTGGCGGCAGGCGGAGTTTTTGGTTTTTCATCCGCTTTCTGTTCTGCCTTTTGGGTTAATTGCTCTTTGTATTCCTTGACCATAGCCATGTAGCGCTCCGAGAAGCCTTCCAGATTGGCATAAATACGCTCGAAAATTTCCTTCTGACAGGCGAGCTCTTCCTCGCTAAAGCTGCCAAACAGGAGGCTCACTCCGCGCTTTCCAAGCTCAGGATACCGGTCTAACAGCTGCCGGCCTTCCTCCGTAATGTCCAGCCATACGTTCCTCCGGTCGCCTTGCAGACGCCGCCGCTCAGCGAAACCTTTTGCTTCCAGCTTGTCGCATAACGCCGTGATTGCGCCGGAGGTCAGGTCAAGCTGCTCCGCCAGGTCTCCAAGCTTTTGCACGCCGCCAAGCTGAATGCTTCGAAGAATAAGGAAGCCGGGCAGGGCGATGTCCTCGACGGATATTTTGTCGCGCTCCTTAACGAATCTGCGAACCATCCTCCTGAACAGCCAATCGTTTTCTTCCATTTGGGATGTGAAATCTGCCATGTTGTGCTCTCGTTACCTCCTAAAAAGAATGATCACCTAAGTACCTGAGATAGGGCCGCTCGTGATGAATCTTACTTCGAAAGCATAATCCGAAGAAGACAAAAAAGGCCGCAACAGACGTCCTGTGATCAGGTACGTGAGTTGGGCCTTTGGTTATCCAATCGGCGTTATTCAATTAGTTCAACGTTAAAAGAATGAACGTTGAAGGATTATGGATTGATATTAACCTCATAATTCCGACAAGTCAAGTGGTATTTAAAAATAATTTTATGCCTTATGCATTTCCCTGAATTGAAGCGGCGTCATGCCTTCCTGCTCCCGAAAGCATTTGCTGAAATAGCTGGTCTGGGAAAAGCCGGTTTCGAGCGCAATAAGCTTGACCGATAAGCGGGTTGAGGTAAGGAGCTGCTTCGCCCGCAAAATGCGTGCTTCGGTCAAAAAGTCGGAGAAGGACTTGCCAAAGGTTTTATTAAATTTCCGGCTGAAATAATGGGGACTATACCCGGCAATCGCTGCCGCCTGCTCAAGGGTAAAGGGCTGATTGCAGTTGGCGCGTATATAATTGGCTGCCGCCCGGATTTGGTCTGCGGCCTGATGGACAGATACGTTAAGCTGACTGGCAGTAGTCTGAATTCTGGTAAGCAGCTCGTACAGTGTAGAAGCAGCCGCATATTCATCATCCACTTCATAGCTTCTGCCCAGCTCCAGCAGGCGTTCTATTAAGGCTTCGACGGGAGCAAGAGCGGGCAAATGAAAGAGCCAGGGCTCATCGAGACCTTTTCCGTCCAAAAACTCCTCCAGCTGTACGCCAAAAAAATGTACCCACCGGATATTCCAGGGATCACGGGCATCCGCATGATACGATTGTCTAAGGCCAGGTCCGTAGAGGAAACCTTGTCCTTGCGTCAGCTCATAGGTCATGCTGTCTGTATGCAGATAGCCTTTGCCATCCAGTACGATATGCAAATTGTAATAACGGTCCAGGTTATTTTCGGTCGTGGCGAATTCCCGGTTGACGGCATGCTCGGGGAATTCGCTGTAGCCGCCGATAAAGTCGGGGAAGCAGATATGTCTTTGAAAAATCGGCTTGGGAAGGAAGATATGTTCTTTCATTTAAGCACCTCTTAATAACGCAATATTTTTATACGGAATGTGTGTATAGGAGATAATTTGGTTGTTGTCTTTATTCTGGATGACAACATATTAATACATTTCGCATCTTTTTGTCATATCCATCTGTCGGGTCGTCTACTAGAATGGAGGGAGATGCAAGTTACGCAAAGGAGGATATCATTATGGCAAAATCGATTCAAATGAACGAGTTGACTTTAGGAGTCTGTTATTATCCGGAGCATTGGCCGGAGGGGCTGTGGGAGGATGATTTCCGCCGTATGCGGGAGATGAATATCTCGGTAATCCGGATGGCGGAATTTTCTTGGGCGATGCTCGAGCCGCAGGAAGGCGTATTTGATTTCAGCTTTTTCACGCGGGTGATGGACCTGGCGCATCATTACGGTCTGAGAGTCATTCTCGGTACGCCTACCGCAACTCCGCCGGCTTGGCTGACGCATCAATATCCCGAGGTGCTGAATGCAACGAGGGAAGGCTTGCTGATCAAACACGGCATGCGCCGCCATTACAATTATTCCAGCGCGAAATATCGGGAGCTTTGCGAACGAATCGTGCGCAATATGGTGAACGCCTACAAGGACCATCCCGCAGTTATAGGGTGGCAGATCGATAACGAATTCAACTGCGAGAAAAATGAATTTTATGCCGAATCCGACCATGCAGCTTTCCGTGTATGGCTTAAAGCAAAGTATGGAACTTTGGATAATCTGAACAAAGCCTGGGGGACGGTATTCTGGAGCCAGACCTATACGGATTGGGAGCAGCTGCATCTGTCTCAGACGGACTCGCCTAATCCGCATCTGGCATTAGACGAGAAGCGGTTTATTTCGGATAATGTGATCTCGTTTGCCAAGCTGCAGGCTGATATTATCCGGGAGCTGGCACCGCAGCATTGGGTGACAACAAATGGTTTATTCGGGCATCTGGACAGTCATGAGCTGACCGATGAGCTGCTTGACTTTTTCTCTTATGATTCCTACCCGCAGTTTTCGACGATCTTCCCCGGCCAGGACGAGAAGCCGCTTCTGGACCGCGGATGGAGCATGAGCCTGTCTAATGTTCGCTCAATTTCTCCTAACTTCTGTGTCATGGAGCAGCAATCCGGTCCGGGCGGTTGGGTAGACCGTATTGAGATGGGCTCTCCAAGACCGGGGCAAATCCGGTTATGGTCGTACCAGTCGGTTCTTCATGGAACGGATCTGCTGGTCTACTTCCGCTGGCGCACGGCAACCTTTGGAACCGAGATTTATTGGCATGGCATCAACGATTACCACAATCGGCCGAATCGGCGGGTTCGCGAGGTGGCGCAGGTTGGCGGCGAATTTGAGAAGATTGGCTCCTTGATTGCGGGCACGACTTACCGGGCAGATGTGGCGATTATGCAGGATTACGATAATAGCTGGGATGGGGAAATGGACAAATGGCATGGCCCGCTGCAATGGCAAAGCAAGGGCTCCTGGTATAAACAGCTGCAGTACCGTCATATCCCTGCGGATGTTATTACCTTGCGGTCAAATACCAGCCTGGAGGATTTATCGCGATATAAAGTGATCGTTTATCCGCATCCGGCGATCCTGACAGATGAGACGGCTGAGCTGCTGACACGTTATGTTGAGCAGGGCGGCAAGTTATTTTTTGGCGCCCGCACAGGGTATAAGGATATGAACGGACAATGCTATATGCGGCCATTCCCTGGACCGGCAGCCGAATTATGCGGTATTACGGTGGAGGATTTTACGTTAGTCAAAGGCTTGATTCACGCAGCTGAGCTGCAATGGGAAGGCCGCTTGTCATCAGGGACAAAAGCTGTAGGCTTTAACGAGGTTCTGCGCGTGGAAAATCCTGAGGCCGAGGTTGTAGCTAAATACGCAACGGAGTATTACCAAGGTGAGCCGGCATTAACCCGGCGTTCCCTTGGTGAAGGCGAGGCTTGGTATTACGGTGCCGCCTACAGCGAATCGGTGGTCGATGCATTGCTGGATGAGCTAGGCTTAGTCTCCCCGCTTGCCAATCGGATTGAAGCTCCGGCAGAAGTTGAGCTGGGTATCCGCGCTTCCGAAGAGGCTGCTTACGCTTTCCTGCTGAATTACTCGGATCAACCGGTTACGATTCAAGTGAAGCAAGCTGCGATGGAGCTTGTTACGGGAGCAATGCTTGAGGGCGACGTAGAGATGCCGGCATATGGCGTTATGATTCTGAATCTTTAGGAATGGCTGCTTTTGGATTTATGCTTGCCCTTGAATGGTATCGTGGCTCACATAAAACGGGAAATATTTCGGCAGCATAAAGCTCGCCAATTCCCCGTCTTTATTATGATACGAGACAATGTATTGATTAAAGTGAGGATCCAATTCGATATTGTCGAATTGGAGATGCTGGTTACTATACATGCAAAAAGTATAAATTGAAGCGGTTAGTCTTGCTTCGGCATCTCTGATCCCTGCGGGGATCTGCAGCAGTAAAAGAACCGCTGCCGCAATAACGAATACGTTTAGAACAATCCGTTTTTTAATCATATAGGACACCCCGGTTTAGTTCATTTCGAAAAACGAATTTAATAATTTCACCCGCTGTTCCAGATTATCACATCAATAAGATCGAAGTAACCTCTTTATTCTTATTGGCGCGAATTCAGGCTTCGAAGGGATGACGGTCCTTTATTTTGACGATATCAGGAGTAGCGATCAAGCTGCTGCGCTGCTGTCATATTAATCATTATAAGCTTGGTATATAACCCCCTGTACGTTGTGTTTACAATTAACACGAGTAAGGATAAACCAATCGAGCAGGGGGACGATGATGTTGTTGAAGGGAAAGCAGCTTGTTATATTATCATTGCTTATGGTTATTATTCTGCTGACTGCTTGCAGTGCAGACGATCATCCGCCGGAGCGCTTCATTATGGAATGGGAAGACGAGACGGTAGTCGTGAATGATGATCCGGTATTCGACAGCATGGCCATGGATGCCCGCAATATCCCTCCAGGAAGCTTCGGGTCCGAGTATGCCAGAATGACCAAGTTATCGGACAAAGAGTGGATGATTGTCTATACGGTCTATCGCAATCAAGGATATTTGGAGGATGAGAAGGGCGGCACATCCTTAGAAGTTGCGATAAGCAAAGATAAAGGGAGAAGCTGGACGGCTCTGTCAACGATCAGTGACCCGGGCCGGGATTTGGACAATGGACAAATTGTTAAGCTCAAGAATGGGGATTTGCTGCTGTCCAGTCGATCCGTAAGATGGCAGGAATCTTACCGGCTTCCCGTATTCAAAAGCACGGATAAGGGGCGTACATGGAAGCAATTAAGTGAAATTGATAGAAATGAGGGAATGCCCGGAAGTTTGGGGAATCCCGATAAAGGGGTATATGAACCGTATTTTCAGCAATTGGATAAGGGGAAATTAGCGGTATTTTATGCAAATGAGAAGCATGTAATGGAGACACCTTCGTATAGTCAGACTATCTCCGAGAAGATTTCAAGGGATAACGGGAAAACCTGGGGCGATGAAATATTGGTTGCATGGGCGCCCGAGGATCCTGCGGCAAGACCGGGAATGCCGATTTCGAGTAAAATAAAAAATGGGAAATATACAGTTGCATTCGAGGTATGCGGCACTAACAATTGCGATATTTACGAGAAGAACTCGGATGACGGGCAGAAGTGGGAAGCTGGAATAGGGACACAAGTGCCGGTTCAATCCGGGGGCCCCTATGTCACTACTTTGAATGACGGAAGTATGATTCTGACATCCAATACAAATGAAGTTTCCATTCGTACAGATGGCGGAACAAGCTGGGAGCTGAATCCCATCGCTCCATGGAGCGGAACATTCCCGCAATATCTCTGGTCAAGTCTCTATCAGACCGGAACTGACGAGATTGCTGCCGTTACCTCCACTCCGCGTGAGCAAGGCGGACATCGGGTCGAAATCCGATTTGGGCGGATTACGAAGTCATTAACACCATAACAACAGGCCAAAGGCTGCTGCTTAACCAATTAAAAACGGGGATGTCCTATAGTCATTGTAATGACTGATGGGACATCCCCGTTCATCTATATATGATTATAACCCTTCCGGTGTTGGATATTGGACATCTTGAATAAAGGCTACTGGAATGGTCTCACGCCGAGGCGTGTAGCTGCCTTCCATCTGCTGGATAATCATTTCGACGGCCTTTTCCGCAATCGCCGGAATGTTCTGTTTAATGTAGGAAACGAAGGGCAGCTTGGGATCGTCAAAGGAGATAAGAGTCAAGTCATCGGGAATCCGCTTGCCGATCTCATACGCCGAAGCGTATACGAGGCGGGCGAGCACCGTATCAATCGTTATGGCAGCGGTAATTTGAGGATAAGTATGGAAGAACGCTTTGATTTTTTCTTTAAGCCCTTCATCATCCTGCTTCGTATTTCGCTTGAGGTACAGCCAGTATTTCTTGTCGATTGGCAATGCCCGTTCCAGGAAAACATTCTCGAAGCCGGTCTCGCGCTCCCGGGTATTCGTGTTGGAATCCGTCTGGGTTATCAATGCGATGTGCTGATGGCCGGCGCCTAGCAGATAATCGACTACATCCATCGTTCCATAAATGTTGTCGGAGGTAACGCTGCTGTTTGTAATGCTGGGCAAATAACGGTCAACCAGCACATGCGGGAATCTATCAAGGGACAACTTCAATATTTCCTCATTGTAATTCTCCTCCATGACAGGAAAGACGATAAATCCGCGCACGCCGAACAGCTGAAACATGCGAATGGCTTCGATTTCTTTGTCCATTATATCTTCGGTCACCCGAATCAGCGTCTGATAGCCCCTCTCATGAAGGCCGGACTGTATCTTAAAGAAAAGCATGCTTTCAATTGGCATTGTGATGGATGGGAAAATAATGCCGACAATGCCATTAAAGCCGGAATGGATGGATTGTAAAATATCCGTACCGTTTCTCCCTGCGACAAAAGTCCCTTTGCCTTTAAGCCGGATGACAAGATTCTCGTCACTCATCAAGGATAGGGCCTGCTTGGATGTGATTTGACTGACGTTGAAATAGCTTGCTATTTCCTTCTCAGAGGGCACCCGGTCGCCGGGGCGAAGCTTGCCGGACATAATTTGCTCCCGCAAATGGATCGCGATCTGCTTGTACAAAGGGGTCGATTTATCATTCGCCAATGATGATTTTTTATCGCTCATATGGAGCCATCTCCCACAAAATTATACTAAGTTAAAAGTTGTTAATATAATCATATCGGTGAAATAAGAGCGTTGTCAAAGCTTAAATTTTCTGCATTTTCTGAAAATATACTAAGTTTAGTATATAATATTCGACTTCGAACTCGATATGATTAGATGGCTGATAGAAAGCGCATTCATCAATAATACTGCGCATAAGAGTAAACAGGAGCGGAGGCTGGAAAGTTGAACAAGGAAGTGATAAGAGCGGAATATCCAAGGCCGCAATTCAAACGCCTGGAATGGTTGAGTCTGAACGGGGAATGGGATTTCGAGTTCGATGACAAGAACGCCGGAATGAAAGAGGGCTGGTACAAAAGTCATTCCTACTCCAAGAAAATCATTGTCCCTTTTTGTTATCAAAGTGAGCTGAGCGGGATCGGAGATACAGCCTTCCATGATATTGTCTGGTATCGCAGAGCATTTGCGCTGTCCGAAGGCTGGGAAGGGCGCAAGCTTATGCTGCATTTCGGAGCCGTTGACTACAGCGCTGCCGTGTGGGTGAACGGCGTGCTGGTAGCGAGGCATGAAGGAGGCCATACCCCGTTCTCGGCGGATATCGGCCATGCGCTGCGGGAAGGGGAAAATGAGGTGGTCGTTCGGGCGGAAGACTACAGCCATGATGTGACTTTGCCCCGAGGGAAGCAGTACTGGAAGGAAAAAAGTGAAATTATCTTTTATACAAGAACAACAGGAATTTGGCAGTCGGTATGGCTGGAGGCTTTGCCTGAGGCCAGTCTGGAACGGGTGAAGTTTGATCCGGATATTGATCGCAATGAGATTAGGATTCAATATTTTATCGCCGGCTTAGCAGAAGTGAGCGGCAAGCTATCTCTAAATACACGAATTACGTTCGACGGAGAGCTGGCCGCGGAAGAGGAGCATCAGATCACCCATTCCAGCTTAACGAGAACGATTGCTCTGCATGATTATAATGACCATGGACTTGGCCGCTGGTGGTCACCCGAGCATCCTAATCTGTATAATGTCGAGTTTACGCTGAAGGTAGACGGGGAAGCGGTTGATCAGGTAACCAGTTATTTCGGCATGCGCAAAATATCGGTCGAGCATGGTAAGTTATGCCTGAACAACAGGCCTTATTATATGAGGCTTGTGCTGGATCAGGGCTATTTCCCGGAAGGGATTATGACCGCTCCCAGCTTCGAGTCCTTGCAGGCGGATGTCGAATTAACCAAAGCGATGGGCTTTAACGGCACGCGCAAGCATCAGAAGATCGAAGATCCGCTGTTCCTCTATTTATGCGATAAGCTGGGACTGCTTGTATGGGGGGAAATGGCTAATGCCTACTCTTATTCCGAGCAGTATGTAGAAAGGATCACCCAGGAATGGCAGGAGGCGATCCGGCGCGATTATAACCATCCTTGCGTCGTGGTTTGGGTGCCAATCAACGAGAGCTGGGGTGTTCCTAATATACTGGTGGATGAGAAGCAGCAGCATCACGCGATGACACTTTATCATTTGACCAAATCATTGGATGCAAGCCGGCCTGTTATTTCAAACGATGGATGGGAGCATGTCAAATCTGATCTTTACACCGTTCATGATTACGAGTGGAGAGAAAACGTTCTGCAAGATCGTTATTCCGCAATCGAGGGAGCGACAGATGCTCCTCAGAAGCGGGAAATGCATGTTGGAGGTTACGCTTACGGCGGAGAGCCTGTTCTTGTCACGGAATTTGGCGGAATTGCCTACCAGAGAAGTGAGTGGGAAGGCTGGGGTTACTCCGGGGCAGTCAATGAGGAGGATCTGGAGAAGCGGCTTAGAGCTGTATTTGGCGCGCTGCAGCGTTCGCCGCTCGTACAAGGCTTTTGTTATACGCAGATCACAGATGTGGAGCAAGAAATCAATGGCTTGTTAACTTATGACCGCAAGCCGAAGCTGCCGCTGGAGACGATCCGGTCGATCGTGCTTGGACAATAAGATTACGCTAATAAGGCTGCCCGAATTATTAAACTAGGGCAGCCTTATTTATGTACTAAGCTATACTATTTATAGCATTAATAAATTCGATTTGGTGTACTGCCATTTGCAGTGATTTCAAAGGCGATTTGGCAAGTTTCATACTAAGCTTATTATAGAATGAGATTATCCTCCTTATTATACTTAAGTTGTAAGTAAGCGGTTACAAAAATAAGAAGCAGGAGGGTTAATTCTATGAAGAAATGGAAACGGGGCAGTTGGCTGGTAACCATGTGTGCCACACTGCTGATAGCTTCTGCATGTGGCAACAACAGCAATTCCAGCAACAATGTCAATGAATCAGCCGGCAATACAGAATCGACTGCGCCAAGCAGCGACAATACTGCAACGCAGACGGATTCTACAACACCTGAGGGTAAAGTCACCATTACGTATTGGAACGGATTTTCCGGTTCGGACCGCCCGGTTTTGGAAGCGCTTATCAAGAAGTTCAACAGCTCCCAGGATCAGGTTGAAGTGAAGATGGAGATCATGAGCTGGGATGTCCTGTACCAGAAGCTCACCACGGCAACCGCTTCCGGTCAAGGGCCAGACTTTATCGCATTTGGTCCGGAAAATATCGCTAAATATGCGGACCTTGGTGTTCTTGCCCCGGTAGATGATTTCTATGACAACAACATGATTGATACCTCCTTGCTGCCAAAAGGCTATGATCAACTGCTCCATTATAAAGATCACTTCATAGGATTCCCGATGAACTACTTTGCGCATGCGCTTTATTACAACAAGAATATGGTGAAGAATGCCGGCCTTGATCCGGAGAAGCCGCCGACCACTTGGGATGAAATGGCTGACTGGGCTGTCAAAATGACAGATCCGAAGAAAGGCCAATACGGTATGACAATCTCATCGGGTTGGGTATACCTGCCGCAGATGATGTGGGCGAACGGCGGCGATGTCATCGATTATACGAACAAAACCTCGCTGATCAATAAGCCTGAAGCAGTGGAGGCGGTTAAATATTGGGCTGATCTGGCGATCAATAAGAAGGTTTCTCCGGCGCCAAACAGCGATAATTTGAAGATGTTCTCTTCCGGCAAGCTTGGCATGATGTACGATGGCCCATGGATGTCTCCTCAGTTCAAGGCAGCAAAAGTCGATTATGGCGTAGCTCTTATGCCTGCCGGTCCTGCGAAGCAAGTTACGTTTGGCTCCGGCTTGTCCATGCACCTGACGAGCAAAGGCGCGAAGGATGAGAAGGTTAAGAACGCTGTTTATAAATTCGCGCAATGGTGGTTCGAGAAGGATACGCAGAAGGAATGGTCGATCCAGATCGGCTTCCCGCCGGTTCGTACCGATCTTGCCGGTGATCCCGAGCTGCTTGAAGCAAATCCGGATCTGAAAGTATTCATGGAATCTGCCAATATCGGTCAACCATGGCTGGTCGGCATTTCGAACTCCAACAAAATTCTGACTGAAGTATTCCAGAAGTATTTCGATCAAATTTTACTTAAGAAAGCCGATGTTCAAAGCACGCTTGATCAGGCATCAACGGATCTCGATAAAATTCTGGCTACGGAACGATAATCGAATAGAAGGGGATGCAAGGGAAGTTCAGGAGTCCAGCTCCGGCTTCCCGCTCCCTTTGTTTGAGGAAAGGAGACGCCTATGAAATGGAAGGCTTTGGCTTGGAACAAGTCTGCCGTTGGTTACTTGTTTATTTTGCCCAGCTTGGCCGTTATGACCTTGTTTGTCATTGTTCCGCTCTTGTTTTCGCTAATTTCAAGCCTGTTCAGCTTTGATATCATGCTTCATAACTTCAAATTCATCGGCTTTGACAACTACCATACGGTGCTGGATGATGACCGGTTTTGGAACAGCTTGAAGAATACAGTCTACTTTGTTGTTGGAAACGTTCCCTTGCAAATCGTGCTCAGTATTTTAGTTGCCGTTGCGATTAATAAAAAGTCCCGTCTGAATATCGTCTTCCGTACCGTTTACTTTCTTCCCGTCGTCTGCTCAATGGCAATTGTCGCTATGGCGATCGCGATGATGTTCGATTTCAACATCGGTATCATCCCGGCGCTCATGCGCCAGCTTGGCCTGCCTGTCGTTGATGTGTTTAATGATCCGACATGGGCTATGCCGGCCATTATTTTAATCAGTGTCTACAAAAGCTTTGGCTTCACAATGATTATCCTGCTTGCTGCGCTGCAAGGTGTGCCGGAGAGCTTATACGAAGCCGCTGAGATTGACGGGGCTGGCAGAACGGCGACCTTCTTCCGCATTACGCTGCCGTCCATTGCGCCTTCCATCGCTTTTGTTGTCATCACCTCTATCATCGGCTCGTTCCAGGTATTCGACCAGGTCTATGTAACGACCAAGGGAGGACCGATGTTTAAGACCGAAACGATTGTTCAGTACATTTACGATAAAGCGTTCGTGACAAATGAGATGGGGCCGGGCATAGCTAGCGCCATCCTGCTCTTCATCCTTATTCTGATTGTTACGATGGTTAATTTGAGAATGGGACAAAAGTCTGAACAAAACTTTTGACGATGGGAGGTAGTGATAGAGTGGATTCCATAATGAATCGTCGAAAAGGTATTGACCTGGGCCGTTGGGTCATCGTGCTGCTCTTGCTTGTTCTTGCAGCAGCCACCATATTCCCGTTTATTTGGATGGCGAGCACTTCGGTCAAATCAATGGGGGAAGTGCTGTCATCTCCTCAGCGCTTGCTGCCGGCAAGCTATGATTTCAGCACATACACCAAAATTTGGTCGGAGGTTCCATTTGGCCGGTATTTCCTTAATTCTCTGATCTTCTCTTGCTCTGTTGTTGTGATTGCCCTTTTCCTGAATTCACTGGCCGGTTATGCGTTTGCCAGACTGCAGTTCAAGGGGAGGAATCTGCTGTTTATTCTTATTCTGTGCACCATGATGATTCCGTTCCAGGTTACAATGACGCCGCTGTTCCTCATTATCTATAAGCTGGGGATGATCGATACTTATCAGGGGCTTATTATTCCAAGGGCGGCGGATGCTTTCGGAATTTTTATGATGAGACAATTTTTCCTTACGCTTCCCAAAGATCTGGAGGAGTCCGGAAGAATCGACGGCGCAAGTGAATTCCGGATTTATTTCCAAATCATGCTGCCGCTTTGCAAGCCGGCTTTCGTTACGTTAGGCGTTTTTATTTTCATGGGCAACTGGAATGATCTGCTGTACCCGCTGCTGCTGACAAATTCGGAACAGTTTCGACCGATCCAGGCGGCAATCGCCTTGTTCGCAGGCAAGTACGGGACCGATTACAGCTTTGTTCTGACCGGGCTGCTGCTGGCATCCGTTCCAACGCTTGCCGCTTATTTATTCGCACAACGATTCTTTGTCAGCGGCATCGCCATGACAGGAATCAAGTAATACATCGGAGGGATGAACTTGGGCTGGACTACAGAAAAAGCATGGAAATGGTATCGGGAGCAAGGCTGGATCGTCGGATGCAACTACATTCCTAGTAATTGTTCAGGGACACTGGAAATATGGCAAGCCTACAACCACGATAACATCCGGAAAACAATGGAGAAAGAATTAGCTATAGCGGCTTACACCGGTATTAACAGCATACGTATGCTTCTTCCCTACGCCGTGTGGAAATACGAGCATGATGGTTTTATGGAGCGTTTTGATGCTTTCCTGGATCTGATTGAGGCGTATGACATTACGTTGATGCCGATCTTTTTCGACGACTGTGGAAGAAGGCCGATTGAATTCGTCTCGGGCAGCAAGCCGCGTTTCGGAAAACAGCCTGAGCCGGTTCCGGGCTATCATGGAGGTTTTCCATCAAGGGAGCTCGAGCATTCGGTTAATCCGAGTTATCATATGGCGGACGACCGGGATAATTGGCCGGAGATGGAGCAGTTTGTCAAAGAATTGGTAGGCAAATACCGGAGTGATAAGCGTATTCTTGCTTGGGACATCTGGAATGAACCGGGAAACTCAGGGACAGGCGGATACGGCAATGTAAACAAGAGCATGGAGGCGATGGAAGCGGCATTCGCTTGGGCTCGCGAAATGGATCCCGTTCAGCCGTTGACGGCAGGGCCATGGGATTTCTACCACGACTATTTTGACCGATGCCTTCCAGGAGAGCTGACTCCCATTGAGGAGCGGGCTGTAGAATTATCCGATGTCGTTTCTTTCCATTATTACGGTCCGATTGAGCGTTCCATGCAGCTGATTGAAGCGTTCCAGACATACGGGCGGCCTTTGTTCATTACTGAATGGCTGCATCGCCCCTTTAATAATGAAGTGAAGGAGCATTTGCCGCTCTATCAGCAGCAAGGCATCGCCTGCTTCCATTGGGGGCTGGTCAACGGCAAGACACAGACACATGAGCCATGGGATTGGATTCAGCATATGGACCTGGACTTCAGCTCCTGGCAGCATGATCTTTATCACCGTGATGG
>Ga0065721_10004408_pt1 | contig 28852 bp, 28 predicted proteins | sample Mesricmetagenome_FD_59108 | JGI IMG/M metagenome (GOLD analysis project Ga0065721, IMG submission 59108) | Mesophilic microbial community from rice straw/compost enrichment Sample: eDNA_1 v2 (version 2) | ecosystem: Engineered > Solid waste > Grass > Composting > Bioreactor | place: USA: Davis...
ATGGCGGGATGGACGGGACTCGAACCCGCGACCTTCTGCGTGACAGGCAGACGCTCTAACCAGCTGAGCTACCACCCCGTGAGGGGAAAGGCCGGCGAACGTGCTAACCGCGCGAAGGCAAGTCAAGCGTGGTTTTGGCCTTGTCCGCACGTTGCACGAAAGTTACCGCTTCGCTGCGTTTTCTCCCCTCTCACGCGGTGGTAGCTCAGCCGGATAGAGCAACGGTTTTCTAAACCGTCGGTCGCGAGTTCGAGTCTCGCCCACCGCGCCAAACGCCCTCTCCTTCCAAGCCCGCCCCGCGCCGCGTCGTCGCATTTCCCGCGTTCGCAGCAGTTTCGCGATGCATCGAGAGTTGCGCACCTGACATTGCTGCATTTTCTCCAGCCTCGCATGGCTTCCAACGCTTCCGTCCGACCCGATCGCGCCGCCGTCCTCCGCCGTGCTCTTCGAGTCGCCGCAGCGGCCACGCTCGTCGGCGCCGTCGGTTTTTGGGCGGCCAAAGGCGCGCGCGTCGGCTGGAGCCAGCACCAAGTGCCGGTGCCTGCCGTCGACGAGATCACCGGCCTCGATTACGTGCTCTACGAAGATCGCTTCATTCCCGGCGTCGAATGGCTCGCCGCCGCCGCCGGTGTGGCCGTTCTCCTTTTCGGTGCGTCATTTCTTTTCCGTTCCAATTCTTCTCAACACGCATGAACAAATCCCTCCTGCTTATCCTCGCCTCGTTCACCGCCGGCGCTTTCGCCGCTCCGATCTCCTTCGATTTCAAGGACCCCAAGGGCGTTAACACCATCCAGTTCAAACTCGACGCCCCGCTCGAGCAGATCGCCGGCACCACGAATGGTATCAGCGGCACGGTGACATTCGATCCCGCCGCCCCCGAAGCCACCGCCGGCACGATCCTCGTCGACGCCAAGTCGCTCACCGTCCCCAACAAAATGATGTCCGAGCACATCCAGGGCGAACGCTGGCTCGACACCGCGAAGAACGACAAGATCACCTTCGAACTCGCCGGTCTCTCCGACGTCAAAGCCAGCGGCGCCAACTACACCGCCACCGCGAAGGGCAAGCTCACGCTCAAGGGAGTGACGAAGGAAATCTCCGTTCCGGTGAAACTCAGCTACCTCGAAGGCGCTTTCGGCCAACGCATCAACAAGCCCGAGCTGAAGGGCGACCTCCTCGTTGTCCGCGGCAACTTCACCGTCCTCCGCACCGACTTCGGCATCAACCCCGGCAACATGGAAGACAAGGTCTCCAACGAAATTTCCCTCTCGCTCGCGCTCGCCGGCGGCGCGCCGCAATCCTGATTCCGCATCCGCGCGAATTCATTCTCACGAGGACGGTCGGCACAGACCGTCCTTTCTTTTTGTCCCGAACCCGCCCACGTTCGTCCGCGCCGCCATGAATCCCGACGAACTTCAGAGCCTGATCGAAGAAGCCACCGCCGACTACGCGCTCGGCGACGCCGCGACGGCCGTCGAGAAACTCACGCGCGCCACCACCGCCGCGCCCGAGTCGTTCGAAGCTTGGCACGCGCTCGCCGAGGTGCACTTCTCGCAACGCCAGCTCGATCCCGCCCTCGCCGCCGCCGAAAAAGCCCACGCGCTGCGCCCCTCCGATCTCTTCATCAACACCACCCTCTCCCGCATTTGGATGGAACGCGGCGACAAGGCCCGCGCCGAACACTTCGGCGCCCAAGCCAAAATCCAGAGCTGGAAGGATCAGCTCAAGAACCCGTCGTCCGATCCCGGCCTGACCGCCTGAACCGCGTCGCCATCCGCCCGGTGGAAGAGTTCCGCCTGACGGGCGTATCTAGCTGCTTTTGCGTCTGAGCCGCTGCACCAGATACAAACGATTCATCAAGAGAAATTCCGCCGCAGCATCGGGTCCGGTGGCAAAACCTTCGCCGAATACGATGCGATTGAGCGTCTTTTGATTCTGCATCAAAACCACGGCTATCTTCTTCGCGTCCCCGATCGGCAGCTCGGGAGCACAAAGCCGCAGGATTTTCACGAGCCGCTTGTGAACAAGCTCCGGTAGTTTCAAGCGCTGAGCCCATTCGGAGTGTGCGTCCAAAACCGAGAACAAGGCCTTCGTCTCGCCGCGGAGATTCACCATGAAATTGAGGAGACTATCGGCGAGCTCTTCGACGCGCACGCTCGCCGCGGTCCGTTCAATTCCATCGAAGGCCTCCTCGATGAGGACGGCATAACGATCCAGCAGAGCATTGGCCAGGATCTCCTTGTTCGGAAAAAAACGATAGAGCGAGCCAATGGGCGATTTCGCGCGCGCCGCGATTTCGGCCATCGTCGCGACGTCGTAACCTTTCTCGCCAATGACCGCCGCGGCCGATTCCAGCAGCGCGCGGACCCTCGCCTTGCCATGGCTGCGCTGCGGAACGATCGCGCGCCGTTTTTTTTCGTTTGCCTTATTTGAGGACATGCTCGCCTTTCTTGATAGTTGAGGACATGCTCAAACAATCGCATGTCGCCCGGAACCAAGAACGACAGCCCAAAAAACGAAGCAAAGATGAAATACCGCGCGCTAGGCCGCACCGGCATCAAGGTCAGCCCATACTGCCTCGGCACCATGATGTTCGGTGCCGGCGGAAATCCCGATCACGACGAGACCACACGAATCATCCACAAAGCCCTCGATGCCGGCATCAACTTCGTCGACACGGCGGACGCCTACAACAAGGGCGAATCCGAAGAGATTCTCGGCAGGGCCCTGAAAGGCCGGCGCGACAATGTCGTCGTATCCACAAAAGTGTTTCATCCGATGGGAAAAGACCCCAACCAACAGGGCGGGTCGCGACGCTGGATTACCCGGGCGGTGGAAGATTCCCTGCGCCGGCTCCAAACCGATTATATAGATGTTTATCTCCTGCATCGGCCGACACCCGACACGGACATTGAAGAAACGCTCTCGGTCCTCAGCGATCTGATGCGTGCGGGTAAGCTTCGCGCGATCGGCACGTCCACGTTTCCCGCCGCTGATATCGTCGAGGCGCAATGGACCTCCGAGCGACGGCACCTCGCTCGCTTCCGGGTCGAGCAACAGCCTTACTCAATCCTCAATCGAGGCATCGAACGGGACATACTTCCCGCCTGCCAGCACTACGGCATGGGCGTCACGGTGTGGAGCCCCTTGGCGAAAGGCCTGCTGACGGGAAAATACCGAAAAGGGCAACCCACGCCGAACACGCTTCGCGCGAAGTATTTTCCGAAAATGATGTCGGACGAACATAGTCTGGAAGTCGTCGATCAGCTTATCCCGTTGGCTCGGGAAGCCGGCTTGTCACTCACTCACCTGGCACTCGCGTTCGTCGTTTCTCATCCCGCCATCACCTCGGCGGTCATCGGTCCGCGCACGATGGAGCACTTCGATGATCTCCTGGCGGGCGCCGGTGTTTCACTCGACGACGCTCTCCTGGATCGAATCGACGCCATCGTTCCACCGGGCAGTGACATTGCTCCTCTGGACGGGTCGGCCTACACGCCACCCGCATTGCGCAACGTCGAACTGCGTCGGCGTCCCATGGCCGAACGCGCAGCGGCTTGACGCTCGCGCCGCAGCGGATCTCCGCTCCGCGCATTTTCCTCTTCACGCTCCGACTCGCGGCCGGTCGCGCACGCTCACGGTTCTTCCGCTCCGCGCTGCGGACCGCCGTTCCCGTTTCCGTTGCCGTGCCCGTTTCCATTCCCGTTCGTCTTCGGTGGAAACGGATGCCGCGTCAGATGCGCGTTCGGCACTTCGTTGGCGAGCGACACCAACTCGTCGATCACGACGGTCGGATCTTCCTCGGTCCGCAACTGCAGAAACCGCCTCCGCAAGCCCGCATACTCCGCCGGGTTCGCATGCCACTCGTCGATCAGTTTGGCGAACTCGTCCGCGTTCTCCACCTTCGGGCACCCCGCGCCATTGCGGAAAAATTTCCACGTGAGCTGCTCCTGCGGCATGATGCCGCCAAACGCATTGAACACGATCGGACACTCGAAAAAGAGCGCCTTCGCGCACGTCGTCGTCCCGCCGCGTGTCACGATCACATCGCTCACCTGCATCAGCCGGTGCACGATTTCCGAAAAGCCCTCGATGTAGCAGTTGAACTCCGGATGCAGCGCGCGCCAGTGCAGCAGCTCGTTGTAGGCCTGCCGGTTTTTTCCGCAGATCACGATCGCCTGCATCCGGTCGCCGTGCCGGACCAGCGCCGGCAGCATGTCGAAGTGATTGTGCGCACCATTGCTCCCGGTCGCGAGAAACACCGTGAATCGATCCGCGCGCAGCCCCAGCTTCCTGGTCAGAAACGCCCGCCGCTCCACCGGCGTGAACACGTCAAGATGAGCGTGCGGCTGCATCAACAGCCCGCGCACGCGTGAGCGTTCGCGCGGGATCCCGCACTTGACCGCGAAGTCGTTCGCCGTCGCCGTGCGCGACAAATACAAATCCACCGTCGGTTCGATCCAGTTGCGCGAATACCCCCAGCCGCCCGAAAACTCTCCGCAATACGTCGCGCACCGCACGCGGTCCCGGCCCAGGACTTTGCGCGCCAGCGGAAAATAGCCGCGGTTCAGGCAATCGTGGACGCTCAGCACCAGGTGCGGTTTGAACTCCTGCAGCACCTCCACGTAGTAGCGCCGCCCAAACACCACGCGGCGGCGATTGATCACGCTCAACAGCTCCACCACCGCGAAGAACAGCTTGTGCGCGCCTGGCACGCTTCGCTGGATCCAGTTGTAGAGTTGCACGCCGGTGCGGTTCACCACCGACGAACGCTCCAGCATCTGCTCGATCCGCACTTCGACCTCGTGCCGGTAGAGTTGAAAACACCACTCGGCAAACGCGTCCGCGCGAGCGTCGTGGCCGCCGCCGGTGCTGGACGTCAGCACCAATATGCGAACCTTCGACACGTTAGAGTCCGAAATACCGCGCTCTCGCCGCGCGCATCACCGCCGCGGGGGCGCATCGCGCAAACAAGGGCGCGAGCTTCGCCTGAAAAAATCCACCCGAACGCACCACCCCGCCGCGGCCCCGCCCCAACGCCCGCCGCAGATCGTCCGCCGCCCGCTCCGGGCGCGGCGCAGCGAGCAGGTTCTGCTCCAGCCGCAGCCAGGCACGCCTGACTCTCGGACTCGGGGCGGTTGCGACAGGAGAGAGGGAGGACATGGCTTGGTTGAATTCGGTCCGATAATCGCCGGGTCGAAAATCCACCACGGTGATGCCAGTGCCGTGCAGTTCAACGATTAAACTTTCGCTCAACGCACTCAGTCCCGCCTTCGCCACGTTGTAGCCGCTCATGAACGGCAACGGGAAATCGGTCGCCAGCGACGAAACGTTCACCAAGCAGCCGCGCCCGCGCCGGCGCATGCCGCGGACGCCCGCGTGCGCAAGCCGCAACGTCGTGACCAACATGCGGTCGATCTGCGACTGCCACACCGCGAAATCCGTCTCGGCAAACTCGCTGAACACGCCGAAGCCCGCGTTGTTCACGACCACGTCGAAACTTCCCCCCGCCGAATTCGCCGCTCGCGCAAACGCCCGCTCCGCCGCCTCGGGATCGCCGAGATCCAGCGCCACCGGCGTGAACGCCGCCGGAAACTTCGCCGCGAGTTCCGTCAACCGCGCCACGTCGCGCGCCGTGCCCCACACGCGCACGCCTTCCGCGAGCAGCATCTCCGCAAACGCCCGCCCCAGCCCCGTGCTCGCGCCGGTCAAAAACGCATGCGCGTGAATCTCGCCCAGCCGCCTGCTCATCGCCCTCCGCGTTGGCCGCGCGCTCGCGCGCTGTATCCAGCACCACAATACAACCGCTCTCCCGCCGGGCTTAGAAGCATCGTCGTTTTCACACGCGCCGAAACACGATCGCCACGTTCGCCCCGCCAAAACCGCTGCTGTTCTTCAACACCACCCGCGGCGCCGTGTGCTCGGTCTGCCGCAAGATCCTGAGGTCCGCGCACGCCGGATCGAGCTGCGAGATGTGCGCCGATCCCGGCATGAAACCTCCGCGCAGCGCCAGCGCGCAAAACCCGCTCTCCATCGCCCCCGCCAGCGAGAGCCCGTGCCCCGTCAACGCCTTCGTGCTGCTCACCGCCGGCTGTTTGGCCGGTTCCTTGAACACCGATTTCAACGCCCGCGCTTCCGACACATCCCCGATCAACGTCGAGGTCGCATGCGCGTTGACGTAGTCCACCTCCTCCGGCGCCACGCCGCTCGCCCGCAGCGCCTTCGTCATCGCCGCCGCCGAACCGTCGCCTTCCGGATGCGAGATCGCGACATTGTAACCATCCGACGCCTGCGCCCACCCGAGCACCTCGCAATACGGCTGCACGCCGCGCCGCACGACCTCGTCCTCCGTCTCCAACACCAGCACCGTCGCGCCGCCCGTGCCCACGAAACCGTCCCGCCCGGAGTCGAACGGCCGCGACGCCACGTTCGGATCGGTCTGCAGCGAAAGCGTGCGCATGCTCGCAAACGGCAGGATCGCATCCGTGTTTCCATCCTCGCCACCCACCACGAACATCCGCTTCTGCCGCCCGAGCGCGAGATCGTCGAAAGCATACCCGATCGCGTGGGCCGACGACGCGCACGCCGACGAAAACCCGCATGAGGACCCGAGGATCTTGAACGCCGCGACGAGATTGAAGTTCAACGTCCCCACGATCGACGCCACGATCCCCAGCGGCGAACACCGCATCACGCCCAGGCGTTGCAGTCGATCGTGATGGGCGTTCGTCAAAAACGGCGACCCGCCCGACGCCGCGTAAAGCCCAGTATCGGGATTCGAGACATCCGCTTCGGTCAGTCGCGCGTCCTCGATCGCCTGCACCATCGCGCAGTGCGCGAACAATCCATGTGGCGCCATCGTGCGAAGCAGCTCGCGCTTGATCTTGTAGCGCGACGGAAACGTCCAGTCCTCCTGATCCGTCGAGTCGGTCGCAAACTCCTTGATCGTCCCAACCACCTTGCACGGCACGTCCGGCTTCTGAAACGGCGGATACAGTTCAAAACCGTGACGCAGCTCCTGGAGACTTTGCCGAACCGCGGCCGTGTCGTTGCCGATGCTGGTGATGAACCCGAGCCCGGTGATGAAAATGCGAGGCATGATCTGGTAAATTCAGTTCGCCACCCTCACGAGCTCGCTATCGATGGCAAGAGCGGCAATCGAAGGCTTTTCGTTCCTGGCGGTCAACGCACTCGTTCCCGTGTAGTTGCGCGATATGTCGGTCATTCACCCCCAAAAAAAAGGCGGCGTAACTCGCCGCCTTCGCCCGCCGCTCCCGGCAGAGAGCGTTACGCACCAATCGCCGCGCGAGCCGGCGGGGTCACACTCATCTGCGCGGCCGGCGCAACCGCCTTCGCCACCCCGTTCACCGCCGTCGGCTGAGCCGCCGCATCGGCATAGCCAAAGGTCAGCGTGATCTCTTCCGCGATCGCCGCCTTCTCCTGGCCGACGCGAATCGACCCTTCGAAGGTCGCGAGCGGCATCTTCATCCGCTTCGGCTTGATCGAAAGCGTGAGGATGTCTCCGGGCTTGCACACCCGATGCGCGCGCACGCCTTCGCAGCCCGTGAAAAAGATCGTCTGCGGATTCACGACCTTGCCCGGCTCGAGCCCAATCCCTTCGAGGAGATACAAAACCGCCAGCTGGCCGAGCGCCTCGAGCATGATCGACGCCGGCAGCACCGGGTTGTCCTTGAAATGCCCCTGCAGGAAAAACTCCTGCCCGGTGATCTTGTATTTCCCATTCGCGCCGTTCGAGCTGACCGACGCCTCGTTGAGAAACAAAAAGGGCGGCTGAATCGGCATCACCGCGGCAATGTGCTCGATCGGCAGAAACTTCGTCGGCTTCGGCACCGGAAGATCGCGGATTTTGCAATCGATAAACATCTTCACATCGCCGACCGTCCGGAGATTGCGCAGCTCGTCGTTGTTGATCGAGAGCTGGAGCACATCCTCCACCAGGATCACGATTTCCATCATCGTTAGCGAATCGATCCCGAGATCTTCGATCAGCCGGAGATCGTCATCCGCATCCTTCAGCTTCACCCGCAAATCCGGCTCCACGAACCGCTCGATCACGCCGATCACCACCGCCGGCACGTGCTCGGGATTCCCCGTCTTCCGAAACTGCACCGCCGCCTCGAAGGTGGAAGGCGAACAGCGCTTAAGCGCCTCTCTCAAAGCGGTTTCGTCTTCCGGGGTGAAGGGTTTCGCAAGCACCGGGAAGGGCTTGTTCGTTCCCGGATTCTGAGGGTGTGTTTCAGACATTGTTATGCTTTTAGGATTGGTCCGGCTTACTTTGAAGTAAACCCCTATTTCTACGCGTGCGTTGGCCCCTGTAGATGATGAAGTTGGCCAAAATCAGCAGTGTGCGCGCCATGAGGCATCCGGATTGTCAGTTGACCGTCCCGTGAGTAGCGCGTTCCCTCAACCTTCTGTCGGATTTGCACCTGCGTTTCGCAGACATGGGAAACTTCACCAAAGACGCGCCTGTCCCGCCCATCATTCTCATCACGCACGAATTCTATCCTCGGCGCGGCGGAATCGCAACGTTCTCGGAAGAGATTGCCAAAGCCGGCGCCAGCCTCGGCTACGAACTCGAGGTCTGGGCTCAATCCGCACCCGCTCGCGCCGCCGAAAAACCCTGGCCTTTTCGCCTGCGCCGCCTGCCGCTCAGGGGCACCCACGACCTGTGGTGCCAGCTTCAACTCGCCGCCCAAGTCATCCGCGCCCGCCGCAAGCTCCGCCACGCCATCGTCTACCTTCCCGAGCCCGGCCCGATGTTGGCGATGATGCTGTTGCAATTCTTTCACGCATTCCGTCCCGGCCGGCTCGTTCTCACCTTCCACGGTTCCGAAATCCTGAAATTCGCGCGCAGTCCCCTCCGTCGCGCCCTCGCCCGTCGGCTCATCGGCCACGCCACCCGCGTCAGCACCCTCACCTACTACACCCAGGAACTCCTGCTCACGCACTTCCCCGAAGCCGCCGACAAAATCCACCTCACGCCCGGCGCGGTCCGCACCGACTTCGCCGTTGTCCCCGCCCGCCGCGCTTTCCCTCGCGACAAAATCATCGTCCTCACCGTGGGCCGCCTCCACCCCCGCAAGGGACAACTCCTCACCCTCGAAGCCCTCCAGATGCTCGCCCCCGAAGTCCGCGCGCGCATCGAATACTGGATCGTCGGCGGCCAGAGCAAAAACAACTACGAGTCCCTTCTCCGCTCCACCGCCGCACGCCAACCCGATCTCGCCGTTCGCTTCCTCGGCAACCTTCCCGACGACGAACTTTCCAGCGTCTACGAGCGCGCCGACATCTTCGCCATGACCAGCGTGAATCACGGTCATAGCATCGAGGGCTTCGGTCTCGTCTACCTCGAAGCCTCCGCCCACGGCCTCCCCATCGTCGCCCACGACGTCGGCGGCGTCGCCGAAGCCGTCGTCGATGGCGTCACCGGCCTCCTCATCCCGCCCAACCGCCCCGCCCAGCTCGCCGCCGCTTTCGAACAACTCGTCTTCGATCCCGAACTTCGACGCCGCTTGGGCGACGCCGGCCGCCACTGGGCTCTCCGCAACTCCTGGCGCAAATCCGCCGAAGCCCTCTTCCAACCTCTTCCCTTCGACCCATGATTCAGTCGCGCGCCACGATCACGGTTCGCTACGCCGAAACCGACATGATGGGCATCGTCTATCATGCCAATTACCTCCCTTGGTTCGAGGTCGCCCGCACCCAGCTCCTCCGCGAACAAGGCTTCCCCTACCGTCAACTCGAAGCCGACGGCTATCGCATCCCCGTCCTCGAGGTCACCGCCAAATACCGCCGCCCCGCCCTCTACGACGACACCCTCACGATCGTCGCCACCATCCGCGAAAAACCCCTCCTTCGCATCCGCATCGAATACGAGGTCTTCCGCGGCGACGAACTCCTCGCCACCGGCGCCACCGCCCACGCCTTCTGCGATCTTCGCGGCCAACCCACACGCCCGCCCCCCGCGTTCGTCGCCCGCATGAACGAGCTCTTCAACTAACCCGCCTCACCCCGCCCGCTCTTCCGCGCGATACTCCGCGAGCACCATTTCATCCGTTTCCCGCTCGAGCGCCTCGCCCAACAGCTTCCACGCCGCCTCCGCCCCGGCCACCCGAAACACCGCCCATACCGCGTGCGCGCGCACCAGCGGCCTGCCTTCCCCCGCCAGCCGCACCAGCTCCGGCAACGCGCTTTCGTCCCGCGCATTTCCCGCCACCACACACGCGTTGCGCAACAACCCCGCGAGCTTCACCCGCTTGATCGCCGTCCGCCGAAACACCGCCGCGAACCGCTCCGGCGTCAGCTGCAAGATCTCCCGCAGCGTCAGCTCCGCCAGTTCCCGCCGCGCCACCAGCAACACCCCGCGCCCATCCTGCGCGAAGCGATTCCACGGACACACCTCCGCGCACACGTCGCACCCGTAAATCCGCCGCCCGATTCCCGCCCGCAGCTCCCGCGGGATCACGCCGCGGTTCTCGATCGTCTGATACGACACGCATCGCCGCGAATCCACCACGCCCGGCCGCACCAGCGCCTGCGTCGGACACGCGTCCATGCACCGCGTGCATTTTCCGCACAACAACCCCACCGCGCCTTCCTCGCCCGCCGCCACCGCGCGATTCCGCAACGGTTCGTCCGGCTCGATCTCCACGCGCGTCAAAATCGCCGCCAAAAACAACCAGTTCCCATGCTCCCGCGAGATCACCATCGCGTTCTTCCCCACAAACCCCACGCCCGCCCGCGCCGCCCAGTTCCGCTCCAACACTGGCCCGGTATCCACATAATAACGATAATCCTCCCCGCTCACCCCAAACATCTCCTCGAGCACCCGCCCCGCCGCCGCGAGCCCCGCCTTCATCGTGTCGTGATAATCCTCGTGCAACGCATACCGCGCCCACACCGGCCCGCCGCCACCGCTTTCACGCGCGCCATAATTCACCCCCAACGCAACCACCGTCTTCACCCCCGGCAACACCCGCGACGGATCGCCCCGTTTCTCCACCGTCCGTTCCATCCACGCCATCTCGCCGTGCATCCCTTCTCGCAACCACGCCTCCAGCGCCACCCGATCTCCCCCGCACGCCTCCGCCGCCGCGAACCGCACCACGTCGAACCCCAACGCGCGCAATCGCCCCCGCAACACCTCCCGCCGCTCCACGCTCATCCTCAACGCCTCCGCGCTTTCACGAAATCGCCCGCCTCGCGCCGCCACGCCCGCATCACGTGTGACACGATGTCGTTCAACGGCCGCCCATCCGTCAAAATCACCGTCCCCGCCCGCTTGTAAACCGGCTCCCGCGCCGCATACAACGCCCGCACCCGCGCCTCCTGATCCTCCACATTCAACAACGGCCGATGCCGGTGCCGCGCCGTCCGCGCCAGAATCGTTTCGATCGACGCATGCAGGCAAATCACCACGCCGCGCGCCTCCAGCGCCTCCAGCATCCCCGGCTGCACCACCAGCCCGCCGCCACACGACACCACCGTCCGCGTCGGCGGATGCCCGCCCTCCACAAACGTCCGCTCCATCACCCGAAACGCCGCCTCCCCGTCCGTCGCAAAAATCTCCGCGATCGTCCGCCCCTGCAGCCGCTCGATCTCCTGATCGCTGTCCATCAACGCAAACCCCAGCCGCTGCGCCACCGCGCGCCCGATCGTCGTCTTTCCCGTGCCCATGAAGCCCACGAGGTAAAGGTTCACGTCAGCCGCGTTCATGTCAGACCGACACCCCAACGCCGCCCCCCGCCCTTGCCAATCGCGAAAAACTCGCCGCCCCTCCGCTCCTCCCGCTTCATCCCCGCCATGCCCGCTCCGCGCTACGATTTCGCCAGCGACAACACCGCCGGCCTCTGCCCCGAAGCCCTCGCCGCCCTCACCGAAGCCAACACCTCCCGCGCTCCCAGCTACGGCGACGATCCTTGGACCGCCCGCGCCCGCACGCGCTTCCGCGAAATCTTCGAGACCGAGTGCGACGTCTTCTTCGTCTTCAACGGCACCGCCGCCAACGCCCTCGCCCTCTCCGCCTGCTGCCGCGCCCCGCACACGCGCATCCTCTGCCACGAGTTTTCGCACATCGACACCGACGAATGCGGCGCACCCGAGTTCTTCACCGGCGGCGCCAAAATAAACCCGCTCCCCGGTCCCGCCGGAAAACTCCAACCCGCCACCGTCGAAGCCGCCCTCCGCCGCGGCCACGGCGTTCACTACCCCAAACCCGCCGCCCTCTCGCTCACCCAATCCACCGAACTCGGCACCGTCTACACCCCCGCCGAAATCTCCGCGCTCGCCGCCGTCGCTCACGCCCACGGTCTCGCCGTTCACCTCGACGGCGCCCGCTTCGCCAACGCCCTCGCCTCGCTCCAACACCCCCAAACTCCCACGCCCGCGCCCCAAACGCCCCTCTCTCCCGCCGATCTCACCTGGCGCGCCGGCGTCGACGTCCTCTGCCTCGGCGGCACGAAAAACGGCCTGCTCAACACCGAAGCCGTCCTCTTCTTCAACCGCGACCTCGCCCGCGATTTCGACTACCGCGTGAAACAAACCGGCCAGCTCGCCTCCAAAATGCGCTTCGCCGCCGCCCAATGGTGCGCCGTCCTCGAAAACGACACCTGGCTCCGTCACGCCGCCCACGCCAACACCCAAGCCCGCCGCCTCGCCGCCGGCCTCCGCTCACTCCCCGACATCCGCCTCCTCTTCGAACCCGAAGCCAACGGCGTCTTCGTCGAAATGCCGCCCGCCCGCTACGACGCCCTCACCGCCCGCGGCTGGCAATTCTACCGCTTCATCGGCGACCACGGCTACCGCCTCATGTGCTCCTGGGCCACCACCGACGCCGACAACGACGCCTTCCTCGCCGACGCCCGCTAACAACGTCCGCCGCCCAAAAACAAAAAAGCCCCGGCGTCTCCACCGGGGCTTCGGCCTAAAATTCAGTATGTCGACTCACCAACGCCGACTCACTCCTGCGCCGGAACCGGCGGCTGCGCCTCTCCCGTATTTGCATCCTCCGGATTGATGTCCAGCAACTCGACATCGAACACCAACGTCGCCGACGGCGGAATGCCCCGATTGCCGTTTTCGCCGTAGCCGAGCTGCGGCGGGATGTAGAGTTTGATTTTCCCACCCTTCGAAATCTTCTGCAGACCCTCCGTCCAGCCGGCGATCACTTCATCCAGCCGGATATCCGTCGGCTCGCCCCGCTCCAAAGAGCTGTCGAACACCGTTCCATTCACCAGCCGGCCCGTGTAATGCACACGCACCGTATCCTCCGGCTTCGGCGCCGGACCCGTGCCCTGCTCCTCGATCTCATAAGCGAGACCGCTCGGCAGCACCACGACACCCGACTTGTTCTTCAACTCCTCCATGAACGCCACGCCCTGATCGCGCAGCTTGTCCATATAGGCGCCCTGCTTGCGCTGCATGAACGCCTGAAACGCCGGCTGCACCGCCTGAAAATCAAAGGGCGAATCCTTGCCCGCCGCCGCCGCCCGCAATCCCTTCACCACCGCTTCCACTTCCGTTTCGGTAAAACCCAGCTCCTCCAATCCCGACTGCCGCCCCAACAACCACCCGAGCTGCTCGGCGACTTGCTCGTCCGTGTAGCTCTCGCCCGCGGGCTGCGCCGGCTGCGACACCGCCGGCGGGTTGTTGTCCTGCGCGCGCGACGCAGCGGAAAAACCAAGGACCAGCACCACGGCCGGAAGAAGGAACTTCAATTTCATAAGGAGGGGAGGGAAACGATATGTGAACTCCGCCGACACGTTTTGTGCCGCGAAGTTTTCGGGTCTGCCACCCCGCCAGTCGCATAGCAAACAATTACTCCCCGCTTGTCTCCCCCACCCGTTCATCCCTGAATCCGACCCTTTCATGAATCCCGATCAATTCTGGACCAGCCAGGACGGACAGATCCTTACGGTGAAGAACAAGGACGACCGCACCGTCGCGCTCACCCTCGCCTTCTGGCCGCGCAACCCCGCCGAATTCGATTTCCTCAAATCCATTCTCCCCGAGCTGAAATTCACCGAGCGCAGCTCCCTCGCCCGCATCGGCATCGAAATGCTCACCCACGGCTCGCCCCGCGTCGAAGGCAACCGCCTCGAACTCGAAGTCGACGCCTTCATCTACGACACCAGCTTCCCCAACGCCCCCTACTGGAAAAAACTCCTCCGCTCCGGCGCCCCCGTCGGCCGCCTCTTCTACGCCCCCGCCGCCTGCAAACTCTCCACCGCCGAGATCTGGGACGCCGTCAAAGAAAACCGCCTCAAGCTCCCCAACACCATCTCGATCGACCGCGACGGCCACGTCTTCCTCACCCCGCACCAGGTCTCCTACACCCTCAACCCCAAACTCCAGCGGCTCACCTTCGAACGCATCGTCAGCGGCTACGCCGGCCGCGCCTTCATCGACAAGGTCCAGCTCCGCCACGACGCCTCCCCGCTCACCATCCCGCCGCACTCCGGCATCCTCACCAGCTGCTCGATGTATTTGAAAGAGCACTTCGTCGTGCTCAACCAGGGCCACGGCAACTTCGGCATCCACACCAGCGCCGTCCTGCTCGATCCGATCAAGACCTTCGGCACGAATGTCATGCTCGAGATCTACAACTCGGGCGACCAACCCGTCGTCAACCCGCTCGTCTCCGTCGAAATCTTCCGCGCCCCCGAGGCCAACGACCCCGAGTTCAAAACCCTCTCCAAAAAACGCCAGCGGCTCTTCGCCACCGCCAACGAACTCTACAAGGCGATCGACGCCCACCCGCCGCGCGACAACGCCGAATCCAAACCGCGCACCAAGATCACCCTCAAACACCAGAGCGCCACCATGGAGAATCGCGCCTTCTTCATGCGCTTCGGCGACGACCTCAAAAAAACCCTCGGCGAAAACGGCACCTCCGGCGGCCACCGCACCATGATCCAGGCGCTCGACGCCGCCCCGGAAAACGCCGACACCCTCGTCCTCGACTACTTCCCCGACCTCCTCGAACACACCGAACTCGTCACCCGCATCGGCGAGGTCCGCCCCAAGCGCATCATCTTCCGCCACGCGTCACGCACCCACGGATACTTCCTGTCGAGCAACGCCCACGCCCGCCTCGACATGTTCGATGCCATCGGCCTCCAGGTCTACTGGTATGACGAGATGAGCGGCGACCTCTACCTGCACACCTACAAGAAGGACCACGGCTTCTTCGTCCGCGAAGAAATCGCCCGCAAATTCCAGGAGTGCACCATCCTCGCCTTCTACGGCTCCGCCGTCGGCCTCGACGCCCCCGACACCGCCCGCATCTCCGGCCTCGTCGACAAACTCACCGGCTTCTTCGGCCACAACCTCGGCGTCCTCACCGGCGGCGGCGGCGGCGTCATGCGCCTCGCCACCGAACAGGCCCGCTCCAAGGGCGCCCTCACCGGAGCCTGCTTCCTCGAACTCGAAGCCCAGCCACCCGAACTCGGCGTCGACTTCTTCAACACCTTCCAGGAAGCCTCCCGCCACTTCCGCCAAAAGTGGTTCGAAGCCGCCGATTTTTGCATCTTTAACGTCGGCGGCGTCGGCACCCTCGAGGAAATCGGCATCGAGATGTGCAACCTCAAACTCGGCATCCGCCCGCGCGTGCCGTATGTCTTCTTCAACGCCCGCTTCTGGGGCGATCTCCGCAAACAACTTCGCGAAATGATCGTCACCCAACGCGCCCCCGCCTGGATCGCCGACTACGTCCTCTTCACCGACGACCCCGACGAAGTCGTCTCCTTCTACCGCAAAAAACTCCAGGTGCTCTAAACTCGGTCGGACGAGTCTCCGCCCCGCTCCCTCTCCCGCAAAACTTTCATGTCCACTCTCCCCCGTTCCATCCTCGTCGTCGGCTCCGGCGGACGCGAACACGCCCTCGTCGCCGCTCTTCACCGCTCGCCTTCCGCCCCCAAAATCTTCTGCGCCCCCGGCAACCCCGGCATCGCCGAACTCGCGTCCTGCGAACCCGTCGCCGCCGACGACATCCCCGCCCTCGTCGCCCTCGCCCAACGCCTCGACATCGAATTCGTCGTCGTCGGCCCCGAAGTCCCGCTCGCGCTCGGCCTCGTCGACGAACTCGCGAAAATCGGCATCCCCGCCTACGGCCCCAAATCCGACGGCGCCCGCCTCGAAGCCTCCAAAATCTACACGAAGGAAATCCTTCAAAAATATAACATCCCCACCGCTCCCGCCGCGTTCTTCTCCGACCCCGCCGCCGCCGTCGCCTACATCCGCTCCCGCCCCGCGCCGATCGTCGTCAAAGCCGACGGCCTCGCCGCCGGCAAAGGCGTCGTCGTCGCCCAAACCCACGCCGAAGCCGAGTCCGCCGTCCACCAACTCCTCGGCCTCTCTCAACCCTCAACTCTCAACTCTCAACTTCCTCGCATTCTGATCGAGGACTGTCTCACCGGCGAAGAAACCTCCATCCTCGTCGTCGTCTCCGGTCGCGACTACGTCATCCTTCCCACCTCGCAGGATCACAAACGCGTCGGCGACGGCGACACCGGCCCCAACACCGGCGGCATGGGCACCTACTCGCCCGCCGAAGTCGTCACGCCCGCGCTTCTCGCCCGCATCGATCGCGAAATCGTCCGCCCGTCCGTCGACGCCATCGCGTCCGAAGGTATCCATTTTGTGGGCACGCTCTTCATCGGCCTCATGCTCACCGCCGACGGCCCGAGCGTCCTCGAATACAACACCCGCTTCGGCGACCCCGAAACCCAGGTCGTTCTCCCGCGCCTCGAAACCGACGTCCTCGAACTCCTCTGGGCCGCCGCCCAGGGCCGGCTCGCGCACGTCCCGCTCAAGATCCGCCCCGAACACGCGCTCTGCGTCGTCATCGCCGCCCGCGGTTATCCCAACGCCTACCCGAAAGGCGACGTCATCACGCTGCCGAACATCCTGCCGACGTCCGTCTCGATCTTCCACGCCGGCACCGCGCGCAACCCCGCCGGCCACCTCGTCACCCACGGCGGACGCGTCCTCGGCGTCACCGCCCTCGCCCCCACGCTCCGCCACGCCTCCGTCGACGCCTACGCCGTCTGCGACGCCATCCAGTGCACGAGCAAATACTTCCGCCGCGACATCGGCGCCCGCCAGCTCCGCCGCGCCTGAAAACCGTGACGCCTCCGCCCTCCGATTCGGCTCTTTGCAAAGCCCGCGTTTTGGTGTCCATTCGGACCTTTCGCGCTCATGCCTGACACCGTGCTCGTCGTCTGCACCGCCAACATCTGCCGCAGTCCCATGGCTGCCGGCCTGTTGCAGCACGCCCTCGCCGCGCAACCCGAGCCCCTCCGCTCCCTGAAAGTCGAGTCCGCCGGCGTCGCCGCGCGCACCGGCGAGCGCGTCTCCGAAAACTCCGTCCTCGCCCTCCGCAAGGTCGGCATCGACATCTCGCGCCACACCAGCCGCCCCCTCACGCAGGAGATGCTGAACCGCGCCGCCGTCATCATCTGCATGACCGAGTCCCACCGCGCGATGATCCAGCTCCAATCCGAGCCGCCGCCGCGCAACATCCACCTCTTCCGCGAATTCATGCCCGCCGGCGCCGACAAGGAAATCCCCGACCCCTTCGGCGGCCCGCTCAGCGTCTACGAGCTCTGCCGCGACGAAATGGTCGAAGCCATCCCCTCCCTCGTCGAATTCCTCAAGACGCGCCTCACCTCCAAACCCCGCTGATCGACGCTTCACCCGATCGAAAATCGAAATTCGAAATTCGAAAATTTTCCTCATGCTCAACGCCTCGCCGCTTCAATCCCTCGACCCGCTCGTCTACTCCGCCATCTCGGAGGAGTTTCACCGCCAGCAGAGCCACATCGAGCTGATCGCTTCGGAAAACTTCACCTACCCCGCCGTCATGGAGGCGCAGGGCAGCGTGCTCACCAACAAATACGCCGAGGGCTACCCCGCCAAACGCTGGTATGGCGGTTGTGAATACGTCGACAAGATCGAGCTCCTCGCCATCGAGCGCGCCAAACAACTCTTCGGCGCCGAGCATGCCAACGTCCAGCCGCACTCCGGCGCCCAGGCCAACGCCGCCGTCTACGCCGCCGTCCTCCAACCGGGCGACAAGGTCCTCGGCATGAACCTCAGCCACGGCGGCCATCTTACGCACGGCAACCCCGCCAACTTCTCCGGCAAGCTGTATAATTTCTGCCAATACGGCGTCCGCGAGGACAACGGCCTCATCGACTACGACGAGCTCGCCGCCGTCGCCCAACGCGAGAAACCCAGGATGATCACCGTCGGCGCATCCGCCTATTCGCGTATCATCGACTTCGCGCGCATGGCCGAGATCGCCCAAAGCGTCGGCGCGCTCCTCTTCGCCGATATCGCGCACATCGCCGGCCTCGTCGCCGCGGGCGTGCACCCGTCGCCCGTCCCGCACGCCGATTTCGTCACGACGACCACCCACAAAACCCTCCGCGGCCCCCGCGGCGGCCTCATCCTCTGCAAGGCCGCCCACGCCAAAGCCATCGACTCCGCCGTCTTCCCCGGCACGCAGGGCGGCCCGCTCATGCACGTCATCGCCGCGAAAGCCGTCTGCTTCGGCGAATGCCTCAAACCCGAGTTCAAGGCCTACTCCGAGCAGATCGTCAAAAACGCCAAGGCCCTCGCCGCCGCCTTCCTGTCGCGCGGCTACAAGCTCGTTTCCGGCGGCACCGACAACCACCTCTTCCTCGTCGATCTTCGCACGAAGTTCCCCGAACTCACCGCGAAGAAGGCCCAGGAGACTCTCGATCTCGCGAACATCACGTGTAACAAAAACACCGTGCCGTTCGAAACCCGCTCGCCCTTCCAGGGCTCCGGTATCCGCCTCGGCACGCCCGCCGTCACCACGCGCGGCTTCAAGGAAACCGACATGGAGGAAATCGCTTCCTGCATCGACGCCGTCCTCGCCGCCATCGGCACCGATCGCGAAGCCGCCGCCATCGCCGAGACGAAGCAGCGCGTCGTCGCCCTCACCGCCCGTTTCCCGCTGCCGTATCGGCTCGGCTGATACAGAGATTCGCCATCCCGCCCGCCGTTCGCGACGCGCCCCATCGCCCGTCGCGAACCCTTCTGCGTTCGCACCTTCGCGCCGGCGCCCCGCGCTGTCGCTAGCTCGCGCCCGCGCCTTCCAGCAGCCGCAAGAACTCCGCCTCGTCGATCACCGCGACGCCCAGCGCCTTCGCCTTCTCCAGCTTCGATCCCGCCTCCTCCCCCGCGAGCACGTAACTCGTCTTCTTGCTCACGCTCCCGCTCACCTTCCCGCCCGCCGCGAGAATCTTCTGCTCCGCCTCCTCGCGCTTCATCGTCGGTAGTGTTCCCGTCAATACAAACGTCCTCCCCGTAAACACCCCCGCCGTCATCACCGTCCCCTGGGGATCGATCCCGAGCGTCTTCAATTTCGCCAACAGCCGCTTCCCCGGCTCGCTCGCGAAAAACGTCAGCACGCTCCCCGCCACCGCCGGCCCGAGCTCCGACGGCACGCCCGCCAGCACGCCGCCGTTCAACGCCGCGATCTCCGCGTCGATCTCCACGCGCCGCGCCTTCCGCCGCTCTTTCTCCGCCTCGTCCTTCGCCGGATTCTTTTTCGAGTTCGGACTCTCCCGCTCCTTTTCGTCCTCCAACTCCGCCCGCCGCAACACCGCGCGCAAAATCTCCGACTCCTTCAATTCCGCAAAATTCCGATGACGCCGCCCCAGCTCCCGTGCCGTCGTCTCCCCCACATCCGGCACGCTCAGCGCATACAGCCACTTCTCCAACGGCAGCGCCCGCGCCGCCTCGCGCGCCGCGACCACTTTCGTCGCATTCTTTTCCCCAAACACCCGCGGCTCCTCCGCCGTGCCCAGATTCAACGTCGCCAGCGTTTCCAAACTCACGTCGTAGAGATCCGGCGGATCTTTCACCAAATCCAACTCCACCAACTTCGACGCCACGATGTCGCCCACCCCATCGATCGCCAGCGCGCGACGGCTGCAGAAAAACACCAGCCGACCCACCCGCTGCGCGCGACAATCGTAATTCTGACACTTCCACGCCGCGCCCATGCCGCTCTCGGTGTCGACTTCCACTTTCGCGATCCGTCCGCCGCACACCGGACACTTCCCTCCCACCGCCTCGAATAAATCGAACTCCTTCGCGCCCGCCGGCCGCTCCTCCGGAAACGATCGCAACACCGCCGGAATCACTTCCCCCGCACGCTCGATCTCCACGAGATCGCCCACGCGAATATCCTTCGCCCGAATCTCGTTCTCGTTGTGCAGCGTCGCGCGCGCGATCGTGCTCATCGACAAAAACACCGGTTCCAGTTCCGCCACCGGACTGAGAATCCCCGTCTTCCCCACCTGAATCGTGATCGACTTCAGCCGCGTGCGCGCCGTGTCCGGTTTGTATTTATACGCGATCGCCCACCGCGGCGATTTGTCCGTCGCCCCCACGATCCGCTGCTGCTCAAACGAATCGAGCTTCACCACCGCGCCATCCGTCCCATACGCGAAACTCCGCCGCATCGTATCGAGCTCGCCGATCGCCGCCCACGCTTCGTCGATGCCTTTCACGCGCCAGTATTTTTCCACCACCGGCAGCCCCCACGCCTTCAACTTCTCCTGCAGTTCCGTCTGCGAGTTCACCACCATCGGCTCACAATAGCCCATGCTATAAAGCACGATCGAAAGCTTCCGCCGCGCCACCTCCGCCGGATCGAGCTGCTTGATCGTCCCCGCCGCCGTGTTCCGCGGATTCGCATAAAGCTCCTCTCCCGCCGCCGCCCGCTCCGCGTTGATCCGCTCAAACTCCGCCTGCGTCAGATAAATCTCCCCGCGAATCTCCACGATCCTCGGCGCCGCCCCGCGCAGCGTCCGCGGCAGCCCCTCGATCGTCAGCACATTCACCGTCACATCGTCGCCGCGATCCCCGCGCCCGCGCGTCACCGCGCGCACGAGTTTTCCTTCCTCATACGTGAGGCTCACCGCCAGCCCGTCGATCTTCGGCTCGACCGTGTAACAAAGATCCTCCGCCTCCAACAATCGCGCCATCCGCGCATGAAACGCCCGCAGCTCCGCCTCNTTGTAAGTGTTGTCNAGGCTCAGCATCCGCTGCCGGTGCTCCACTTCNCGAAACCCGCGCACGCGGTCGTCGCCGATCTTCTGCGTCGGCGAATCCTTCAGCCGCCAGCATCCGGAAACCGCTTCTCCAGGTCCGCCAGCTCCTGCTTCAGCAGGTCATACTCGAAATCCGAAATCTCCGGCTTCGTCTTCCGGTAGTAGAGTTCGTCGTGATGCGCGACCTGCGCGCGAAGTTCCGCAATCCGTTTCTGCGCTTTAGCGGCGTCCATCGGCGGCGATTACGCACGCCCCCGTTTCGATTTCAACGCACCGTTTGCGAAACAACCCCGACACCGGCGACTCCAACATCCGCCGATACGCCGCCCANTCCGCATACATCACCGTCGCCACAACCGCGCCCAACGTGTCCGCCACCCAGTCCCACACATCCATCGTCCGCCCCGGCGTGAAATACTGGTGCAGCTCATCCGTCACGCCAAACACCGACACGATCAAAATTGCCGCATACATCCCCAGCGGACGCGTCCGCGCCACCGCCTGAACCCGCGCCACCAGCGTCGCCATCAACCCATACAGCGCGAAGTGCACCACCTTGTCGCGCCCTTCGAACGATCCCGGAATCCCATCCCCCGACCGGCTCGAACACCACATGATCAGCACCGCCAGCATCACCGGCCAGATGATCCGCCTCCGGTCCGCCCGGTCTTCATTGGAAATACTCACGCGACTCGTCACCCGTCCTCACTGCCGCGGCGATCCTTCGCCGCCGATTCAAAACTGGTCGGGCTGGTGAGATTCGAACTCACGACCTCTTGCACCCCATGCAAGCGCGCTACCAGGCTACGCTACAGCCCGAACAAGAGAACGGTCACAAAGCGGCACCCCGCCCCCCGACGCAAGAGTTTTTCTGGGTTCGTTTGCCTGCCTCAAAAAGCGTCCGCCTCCCCACCGTGAACCCACTCTCAGCCCTCACCGAAGATCTGTCATTCTGAGCGAAGCGAAGAATCCAGTTAGGCGTTCGCCACTCCGGGCTCTACCTTCGAAAACCCATCCCATTTCCGGGAATTCCGCCTCCCAACTGCGAAAGAATTCGCACACACCCGCTTCACTCCGAAAGCACAATAAAAATTCTAATAATTCATTATAAGCAGCTTACGACGTATCCATTTCTTTGGCACGCGCGGTGCAAACATCGGAGCGAACTCCCACTCCTCCCATGAAAACCACGATCAAAGTCATCGCTCTCGTCATCGCCGCCGGTTATCCGTGCGTGGCCTTCGCCGAATTCCTCGGCGCTCCCGTCCCGTCCATCATCAACGCCGAAAGCGCGCTCGGCCTCTTCACCGCCGCTCTCGCCGTTCTCCTCATGATCGGCGACTACACGCGCCGGCCGCTTCCGCACACCAAGGCGAGCTACACCCGCACGCCGTTCCGCAAGCGCGAGAGCCACCGCCTCGCCGCTTGACTCACCTCCTTCCGGCTTCGTCACTCGCTTCCATGACCCCCCTCGGAATCCCCGCGCATCCTCGTTGCCGACGACCAGCCCGACGTCCTCGAAGCCCTGCGCCTCCTGCTCAAATCCGAAGGTTACCAAATCGAAACCGCGAAGTCCCCGGCCGCCGTCGTCAAAGCGGTCGAGGCTCGCGATTTCGCCTTGGTGCTCATGGACCTCAACTACGCCCGCGACACCACGTCCGGCCAGGAAGGCCTCGATCTTCTCAACAAACTCGCCGCCCTCGACTCGTCCCTTCCCGTCGTCGTCATGACCGCTTGGGCCAGCGTCGACGTCGCCGTCGAAGCCATGCGCCGCGGCGCCCGCGATTTCATCACCAAGCCCTGGGACAACCCTCGCCTCCTCGCGATCGTCAAAAACCAGATCGCCCTCGGCAGCGCCGTCCGCGCCTACTCGCGTCTCCAACAGGAAAACCAGCTCCTCCGCGGCAAAGGCGGCCCCACGCTCATCGCGCAATCCGCCGCGATGCGCCCCGTGCTCGACATCATCGCGCGGGTCGGCCCCTCCGACGCCAATGTCCTCATCACCGGCGAAAACGGCACCGGCAAAGGCGTCGTCGCCCAAGCCCTCCACGCCGTCTCCGCCCGGGCCGCCAAACCTTTTATTTCCGTCAACATGGGCGGTCTCCCCGAAGGCGTTTTCGAAAGCGAACTCTTCGGCCACGTCCGCGGCGCCTTCACCGACGCCAAATCCGACCGCGCCGGCCGCTTCGAACTCGCCGACGGCGGCACGTTGTTCATGGACGAAATCGGCAACATCCCCATGAGCCAGCAGGCGAAGCTCCTGCGCACCATCGAAACCGGCGAGTTCGAACGCGTCGGTTCTTCGCGCACCTACCGCGCCAGCGTCCGCCTCGTCTCCGCCACCAACGCCGACCTCCCCGCCGAAGTCGCCGCCGGCAAATTCCGCCAGGACCTCCTTTTCCGCCTCAACACGATTCACATCCACCTCCCGCCGCTCCGCGAGCGCCGCGAGGACATCGAGCTTCTCGCCCAGCACTTCCTCAAGCAACACGTCGAACGCTACCGGAAACCCATCACCGGCTTCGACGAATCCGCGATCCAAGCCATGCGCGACCACCACTGGCCCGGCAACGTCCGCGAACTCGACCACGCTGTCGAACGCGGCGTGTTGATGTCGCAGGGCAAAGTCGTCCGCGCCCCCGACCTCGGCCTCACCGTCGCCCAAGACGCCGCGCCGCGCCTCGAGGAAATGAGCATCGAAGAAGTGGAAGCCTTCCTCATCAAAAAAACCCTCGCCCGCTGCGACGGCAACGCCCGCCGCGCCGCCGAAGAACTCGGCCTCTCCCGCAGCGCCTTCTACCGCCGCCTCGAAAAATACGGCCTCTGATTTTCGCCGCAAAAACTTCGCCGACCTGTTTCTGAGCCATCAACTCACCATCGAGCTGAAAGCCGTCCGCTCGCTCGTCGACGAACACATCGCCCAGCTCCTCGGCTACCTTCGCGCCGAACACAGTCTGCTGATCAACTTCGAGTTCGCCCGTCCTCCAGATCCGCAAATACGCCCTTTCCGAAGTGATCCCCACCTGATCTTTTTTTGCGCCTTTTGCGCCTTCTTGCGGCCATCCCATGTCCCGCCCTCCCCGCAAGCTCTCCCACGAGCAAGCCGTCTTCTTCCAATGCCTCGCCGGCGCCCTCCCCGCCGTCCTCGTGGCCATGTGGTTCCTCTGGCTCGCCCCCGCCGAGCTTCTCCCCACGCCCAAGGTCCAGTGGACCCTCTCACTCCTGATCGTCGGCTGCTGGAGTCGGTTTCGACGCTCGCCGTTCAAACCCGCGTCGTCCGCCCGCTGCAAACGATGGCCAACCTTCTCTCCGCCCTCCGCGAGGGCGACTTCTACCGTCCGCGCGCGCGGCGCCAATCGCGACGAACCGCTCGGCGACGTGATGTCCGAAATCAACACGCTCAGCCGCACGCTCCAGGAACAACGTCTCAGCGCCCTCGAAGCCACCGCCCTCCTCCGCACCGTCATGGAGGAAATCGAGGTCGCCATCTTCGCTTTCGACTCCGACGCCAAACTCCGCCTCGCCAATCACGCCGGTCAACTCCTCCTCAAAAAACCCGCCGAACGCATCCTGGGCCGCGACGCCGCCGAGCTCGGTCTCGCCGAATGCCTCGAAGGCGAACCCGCCCGTCTCCTCAACATCACCTTTCCCGGCAGCACCGGCCGCTGGGGCATGCGCCGCAGTTCCTTCCGCGAGGGCGGACGCCCCCATCACCTCGTCGTCATCGGCGACCTCAGCCAAACCCTCCGCGAAGAAGAACTCCGCGCCTGGCAAAAACTCGTCCGCGTCCTCGGCCACGAGCTCAACAACTCCCTCGCCCCCATCAAATCCATCGCCGGCAGTCTCGGCAGCCTTCTCCGCCGCGAACAACGCGCCCCCGACTGGGAAGACGACATGCGCTCCGGCCTCGACATCATCGCCTCCCGCGCCGACGGCCTCGGCCGCTTCATGCAAGCCTACGCGCGCCTCGCCCGCCTCCCCGCGCCGACCCGCTCGCCATGTCGAAGTGAAACCGCTGATACACCGCGTCGCCGCCCTCGAGTCCCGCCTCCCCGTCACCGTTCTCGGCGGACCCGACGTGACGTTCTCCTGCGACGGCGCGCAAATCGAACAGGTCCTCATCAACCTCGTCAAAAACGCCGTCGAAGCCACGCTCGATCCGTCCTCGTCCCACCACGCCGACGCGGGCGTGCGCATCGCATGGCGGAAAAACGGCCACCACCTCATCGTCGAAATCGAGGACGACGGCCCCGGCATTCCCAATTCCGGCAATCTCTTCGTCCCGTTCTTCACCACGAAACCCGAAGGCTCCGGGATCGGCCTCGTCCTCTGCCGCCAGATCACCGAAAACCACGGCGGCAGCCTCACGCTCCAAAACCGCCCCGATGGCCTCCCCGGCAGCCTCGCCCGCCTCCAACTCCCCCTCGCCTGATTTCAACGTCTGGCGCGGCAGCGCCGATAGAAACGAATCTCGGCCCCGCCTTCATCGAATCTCACACAACGCGCCCGACCTCCGATTCCGCCCCGTCTCCCGCGTTCGTAATTTTCCCCAGCACACGCTTGGGACCTTTCGTCGCTCCCGATCGTTGCTGATTCTCCCGGAAGCCGCTCTCCTTCCGCCACGCCGCCCCAGCTTGAGGGCGGCTTTTTTATGCTGCCTGCATCGCCCGCATCCTCCGCCGTCAGAATGCGCCGCGCCTTGGGCCGCTTGCGCCGCTCCGCTTTCGTCGAAAGCGCCGCCACCTTCTTCGCGCTCAACCAGCGCCGCGCCCGCCAACGTCTCCGCGGCCGCTTCGTGCGCGGCATCTGGCTTCGCACCGCCGACTACCTCGCCGCTCATCCCGATCGCGGCACTTTCCACCCGCTTCCCGTCACCTCCTACAAAATCCCCGCGCCAACCTTCGTCCCCGACACTCCCGCCGCTCCCCTCGGCGGCTCCATCGTGATCCATCGACACGCGCTCGGTTTCGCCCGCCTCACGCGTCCTTGGGTCGTCGGCCACAGCGGCGCGGTCATCGGCAGCGATCGCCGCCTTCTCTGGGATCTTTCCTACGAATGGCCCGGACGCCCCCAGTCCCACACGACCTACCACCTTCCGCCGCTCGACGTGCCCGAACTCCCCGGTGTCACCTTCACGCTCGCAGCGATGGCCGCGGAGAAAAACTACTTCCACTTCCTCCTCAACAGCCTCGCCCGCCTCGCCTACGTCGCCCGCCTCTCTCTGCCGCTCGCCCCCGACCGCTACCTCGTCAGCGGCGAGCCGCACGCCTTCGTCCTCGATGCGCTCGCGCTCTTCGGCATCGCGCGCGACCGCATCGTCGGCACCGCCGGCCAACCCGCCCTCCGCCCACACACCCTCCTCGCGCCTCCGCTCGTGCACCATCCGTTCGTCGTGCCGCGCGAGGTCTGCGACTTCCTTTATCAACAAATCGTCGGCTCACGTCCGCCGCCGCTGCGCCGCCACCGTCTTTTCATCGATCGCTCCGACGCCCCCACGCGCCGCATCGTCAACCTCGACGAACTCCGCCCCGCCTTCGCCGACTTCGATGTCGAACCGCTCCATCTCACCGGCCGCAGCCTCGCCGAACAAGCCGCGCTCTTTCACGACGCCGAACTGATCGTCGCCAATCACGGCGCCGCCCTCGCCAATCTCGTCTTCTGCAACCCCGGCACGCGCGTCATCCAGATCCTCGCGCCCGGCATGATGGAGCGCGAATACCGCGCCATCTCCCACCATCGCGACCTCCGACACGACTACCTCGTCGCCGATTTCTCCTCGCCCGCCGACGCCCGGCGCCCGCGCAAGGACCGCGATCTCATCCTTCCCCCCGACCGCCTCCGCCGCGCCCTCGCCGCCACTCCGTAAAACCTTTTTGCCGCCATGAAGTCCGCACCGCTCCGCCCGTCGCTCATCGTCAGCACCTCCGACAATCCCGTCGCGCTCGATCTCGTCCTTGAAGGCGTCAGCCTGCAATCCCGCCCGCCCGCCGAACTTCTCATCGCCGACGACGGCTCCGACGATGTCACCAAACAACTGATACAAAAGTGGAGCGCGCGTTTCCCGTTTCCCGTCCAGCATTTCTGGCAACCGCACGTCGGCTTCCGCAAAACCGTCATCCTCAACCGCACCGTCCGCGCGTCCACCGGCGACTACCTCATCTTCATCGACGGCGACTGCCTCCCGCACCGCCACTTCATCGCCGATCACCTCCGCCACGCCGCGCCNNGCGCCTTCGTNCANGGCCGCCGCGCCGGCATNCGCGCGCGCTACGTCCGTCGCGTTTCGCCCCGTCGCATCCATCCGCTTTTCCTCTTCCTCACGCGCCGGCTCTACGGCCTCAAACGCGGCCTCCGCCGCCCCTGGCCCATCGTCCGCGTCAACGACCGCAGTCTCATCCAGGGCTGCAATTTCGCCGTCTGGCGCGACGATTTCTTCCGCGTCAACGGCTACGACGAGTCCTTCGTCGGCTGGGGCCACGAGGACACCGAACTCGCCGAACGCCTCTGCAACGCCGGCCTCACCTGCAAAACCATCATCGGCCACGCCATCGTCTACCACCTCGATCACCCGCGCGTCGCCCGCTACCGCACCGGCGTCAACGAGCGCATCCTCGAGCGCACCAAACGCGAAAAACGCACCCGCTGCGAACACGGCATAACCTCCGCAACACCCGCAACCTCTTGAGCCGCTGGCGGTCCGTCTCGCCGCCCGTCCAGATCAACCCACGCATGCTTCTCCACTACTACAACGCCCTCCCCAACTTCGGCGACCGCCTCAATCCTTGGCTCTGGCCCAAACTCCTCCCGGGCTGTTTCGACGCCGATAAATCCGCCGTTTTCCTCGGCATCGGCACCATTCTCCAAGACACGCTGCCCGACGCCGATCGCTACATCGTCCTCGGCGCCGGCACCGGCTACGGCCGCCCGCCCCCGCTCGACGAACGCTGGCGTTTCTACGCCGTCCGCGGCCCGCTCACCGCCGAACTCCTCTCGCTCCCGCGCGAAATCGCCGTCACCGACGCCGCCTACCTCCTCAACCAAGTCCCGCTTCCCGCGCCCATCGACGGACCGTCCATCGGGTTCATGCCCCATTGGCGTTCCCTCCGCCGCATCCCTTGGCGCTCCATCTGCCAACGCTCCGGCCTCCGCTTCATCAGCCCCATGGCCTCCGTCGATCGCACCCTCGCCGAAATTCGCGGCTGCGACATCGTCATCGCCGAAGCCATGCACGGCGCCATCACCGCCGACCTCCTCCGCATCCCGTGGTTTCCCGTCCGCCTCGGCTCTCACTTCCTCGATTTCAAATGGCGCGACTGGCTCTCCTCCATCGAGGTCGACTGCGAAGCCCTGCCCCTCACCGCCATGGATCCGTGGAGCGAACACCAACCCCGCGACACCCGCCTCGTCAAAGCCGCCCGCCAAGCCGCCAACCTCGTCAGCTACTACGTCCGCAGCGTTCCGCTCGTATCCGAACTTCGGACCCTCCGCCGCGCCCTCGAACAAAAACAACGCCGCCCCTTCCTCAGTCCCGACCGCGTCTTCGCCGACCGCACCTCCACCCTCCAATCCCGCCTCGACGCCGTCCGCCAACACCTCCACGCCCCCGCCTAATCCCCAATGGCGTCCCATTATAAATCATTGATTTCCAGCTGCTCCGGGGGCGCAGTTAGTGGAGTGCTAGTGGTCGATTTTGTAAACAGCTGATCAATAGGGACTCGGGCGCAAGCGTGCAGCGACAGGAC
>Ga0065721_10004416_pt1 | contig 28842 bp, 35 predicted proteins | sample Mesricmetagenome_FD_59108 | JGI IMG/M metagenome (GOLD analysis project Ga0065721, IMG submission 59108) | Mesophilic microbial community from rice straw/compost enrichment Sample: eDNA_1 v2 (version 2) | ecosystem: Engineered > Solid waste > Grass > Composting > Bioreactor | place: USA: Davis...
GTCTGCACAAGATCATCGCCGGCGCACTCAAGGACTGAGCGTCGCTTGACCCCCGGGCCGACCGACAGCTAAGCGGTCGGCCGGCCCGGGAAGCCCCTGTGGCGGAATGGTAGACGCGATCGACTCAAAAAGTGGTTTGTCTACCATGCGACAGAATAACGCGGTGAGTTGAAAATACGTTCTAATTCAAGGGGTTGCTGAGGTACGAAACAGGCGGTCGAAGAAGGCGGAAAAAGCGCTAGGTGCAGAATAGGTGCAGAGCGCGCGGGCCAGAATCGGCGGCAATGTGCGGGCGTGGCGGAATTGGTAGACGCAGCGGATTCAAAATCCGCCGTCCTTACGGATATGTCGGTTCGAGTCCGACCGCCCGCACCATCTTTCTCAGAAGCGCCGCTGCCCGAAATTCGGGTGACGGTTCTCGGACTGTCAGCGCGCTTCTGCTCCCGACACCGCAGGATCGAGAACCTGTACGCTCGACTAGGCGCAACGCTGGTGCTGCATCGCCCGCGCGGGCCTGCGCTTATGCTCGCGCGAAATGGCTCGGCGGGCGACCGACTTCGCGGCGGAACGCGGTGCTGAAGGCGCTGGCGGATTCATAGCCGATGGCAGCCGCGACGGCTTCCATTGGCGGACTCCCCCGGCACAGCATGTCCTTCGCCAGCGCCATGCGCCAACGCATCACATATTCCATCGGCGCCAGGCCGACCTTGCGCAGGAAGCGTTCGCTGAAGGTCGAGCGAGAGAGACCGGATTCGCGCGCCAGCGCGGCGACGGTCCAACGCTCCGCAGGCTGCGCGTGAATGCGCCGCAAGGCGCGCGCGAGCTGCGGATCGTCGAGGCCCTCGAGCAGGCCGGGCTGCGCAAGCGCGCCGATCTCGCCCGCGCGGCAGCGCAGCGCCTCGAGAAGCAGCGTCTCGACCAGGCGCTCGACGACGAGATCGCGGCCCGGACGGTCGCTCAAGGCTTCGTCTGCGATGAGTTCCATCACGCAATGCAGGCGGCGCGCGGCGCGGTGCTCGCGCCTGACGTGCAGGAGCGCCGGCAAGAGGCCGGCGATGAGCCCGGCATTCGCGGGTTCGCATTGGAAATAGCCGCCGATCATCCGGAATGAGGGATCGCCTTCCGGATCGCCATGGCGCAGCGCAGCGAGGCCGGCAGACGCACTGGCGTCGAGCGCGCGCAGGGGCGCTTGCGCATCCGTGTAGATCGCGAAGCCCGGATTGGGCGGCATCAGCACGAAGTCGCCCTCGGCGAAGCGTACGGGCTCCCCCGCGCCGACCCGCAGCCAGCAGGCACCGGTGAGCACAAGGCCGAAGCCGGCATTGTCGACGGCGGCATAGCGGGCGCCCCAGGCGCCCTTGCCGGTGATGAGCTTCACGCCCGCCGCGCGCGGCCGCAGCGCCATGAGGATCGAGGCCAGAGGATCCATTCGGACGATCTATAACGTATTCTGGTGTGTCAATTATAGATCGTACGGATCGCGGCCGCTAGCCTGCACCCGGTCAAAAACTGGAGCGGATCATGAAAACAGTGCTGATTACGGGTTCTTCGAGCGGCTACGGGCAGGAGACAGCGCGCCACTTCCACGCCAAGGGCTGGCGCGTGATCGCCACAATGCGCACGCCCCGCCCGGAGGCCCTGCCGCAGTCGGAGCGCATGCGCGTGCTGGCGCTGGACGTGACGAAGCCCGAGAGCATCGCCGCAGCGCTTGAGGCGGCCGGTCCGATCGACGTGCTCGTCAACAATGCCGGCATCGGTTCTTTCGGCCCGCTGGAGGCGTCATCGATGGCGATGGCCCGCAAGGTGTTCGAAACCAACACCTTCGGCGTGATGGCGATGACGCAGGCGGCCATTCCCCAGATGCGGGAGCGCCGTTCCGGCGTGATCGTCAACGTGACGTCGAGCGTGGTGCTTGCGCCGCATCCGCTTGTGTCCGTCTACGCCGCCAGCAAGTGGGCGATCGAGGGCTTCACGGAGTGCCTGGCGCCCGAACTCGGCGCATTCGACGTGCGCGTGAAGCTAGTGCAGCCGGGCTACGGGCCTTCGACGCGCTTCACGCAGAACACGGACGTGGACTTCGAGAAGGCGATTCCGGAGGACTACAAGGCCTTCGCGCAGCCGATCCTCGCTGGCTTTGCGGAAACGATGCTCACGACAACGGCGGCCGATGTCGCCGAGGGCGTGTGGCGCGCTGCACACGACGAGACCGGCGCGCTGCGCTTTCCAGCCGGCCCCGACGCCGTCGCGTTGGCGAATGCCGGCTAGGCTGGCTATTGCCGTTTCAGCGCTCCAACAATCAAGGCGATCACATCGTCGAGTGCAGCGGATTGGTGCTCGAGCGAACCATCGGTCGCCACCAAGTCCGGGTGGTGATAACGAAAGGTAGCGTTCAGGATTGCACGTGCTGTTGATTTTGGATCGTGAGCCTCGGGCAGAGATCGGCGGCATTGACCGCAGTCTCACCAATGTAGCCCCGGGTCGACGTAGGCCAGTTCGACGGTCTCGCCGGCGGCGTTTTGTATGGCCTGGGCCACTTTTCATAAAAAGCGCTCAGCACTTCGGGAACGTTGGGGTAGTGATTACCTAAGGGCGCACACTTCATCGCCCGCCACTACCCTTTTCGACACGGCTACGATGCCGCGTTCCCCAATCGCAGAGGGGCAGGAGGGCTTCTACCAGCGTTTCTCCGAACGGTGTCAGTGTGTAGTCAACCTTCGGTGGCACCTCTTGATAGTCGTACCGGATCAGCACCTCAGCCCCGACAAGCTCGCGAAGCTGCTGAATTAGAACCTTTTCACTGATGCCTGCGACAAGGCGCTTCAGATCGCCGAAGCGTTTAGGGCCGGAACGGAGGTGATAGAGGATCAGCGGCTTCCACTTGCCGCCCATCACGGCCAGCGAGACGTCGAGGCCACACTCGGGTTGGGTCATGCTCATCAAACAATTCTACACTTACCTTTAGGTAGGTTCTAGTCCAAATGGAAGTGACGCCACATATTTCCTCCACCACAGCAAGGAGACGGAATATGGGTAGGTTGCAGGGAAAAGTCGCTGTCATCACCGGCGCCAACAGCGGTATCGGCCTGGCGACGGCGCGACGTTTCGCCCGTGAGGGCGCGCGAGTGTTCATGACTGGTCGGCGTCAGGCCGAGCTTGACGCTGCGGTGGCCGAAGTCGGCGGCGGCGCGATAGGGGTCCAAGGCGACGTGTCAAAACTGGCCGATCTGGACCGGCTCTATCAGGTCGTGCGCGACAAGGCAGGGCAGATCGACGTTCTGTTCGCCAATGCCGGTGGCGGAGAGTTCGCGCCGCTCAGCGAGATAACCGAAGAAGAGTACGACCGCACCTTTGGCAGCAACGTCAAGGGCACACTTTTCACCGTGCAGAAGGCGCTGCCATTGCTGAAGGACGGTGCGGCCGTGATCCTGACCGGATCGACCGCCGCCACCAGGGGCTATCCCGCGTTCAGCGTCTACAGCGCGAGCAAGGCCGCGATCCGCAATTTTGCTCGGGGTTGGAGCGTCGATCTGGGGCCGCGCCGAATTCGTGTGAACGTACTCGTGCCCGGCTCGACACTCACGCCGGGCTGGCGCGCGCTCTCGCCAACCAAGGAGCAGCATCAGGCCTTCGTCGCGATGTCGGAAGCGGCGACGCCGCTTGGCCGGATGGCAAAGCCTGACGAAATCGCCGCCGCGGCCCTGTTTCTCGCATCGGACGACAGCAGTTACGTGAATGGTAGCGAGCTGTTCGCCGATGGCGGGTCGGCGCAGATTTAGGGGCACACTTTCTGTGAAACTGGCACTGCGTGGAACTCGTAAGGGTCCGCTCGACCTGCCAACCGGACCCGGGACGAAAAGATCGAGTCGTTCAACTGCTACCCCACGGGCGCCGCTGCGCCGGTTTTCCGTTGTTCGATCTGTCCGATCTTAGGGCGGCCATCGCCGCTGTCGCTGCGCCGAAGAAAAGCGGCGACGTCCTCCTGAAATTTGAAATCACGTTATGGAAAGGAATAGCAATGTCTAACAGGACCATTGAGCAGCTCAATGATATTGAGGACATTAAGCAACTTAAGGCCCGCTATTGCCGGCTGATCGATCAAAAGAATTGGAACGAGCTTGAAGCGGAGTTGGTGCCTGATGCAACAATTGAGATTGCTGGCGCCCCAGGTGGGGCTGACGACACGCAGAAATTCAGCTCTGCTCATGGCTTTATCGAGGGCCTGCAGCAGTTGATGGGACCTCTGGTGTCCGTGCATCAGGTGCATGCACCAGAGATCGAGATCCTGGACCGGGAGACTGCGCGAGGAACCTGGACGATCTCCGATCGCCTTGTGTTTCCTGATGGAAGCCCGCTCAAGATTCTTCAAGGATGGGGAATCTACCACGAAACCTACAAGAAGGTTTCGGGAAGCTGGCGTTTTGCAAGCGTGCGGCTTGAGCGGCTGCTGGTGGAGCCTGTTGAAAGCGCCGCTCCGAACGACGCCAGGGCCATAGCCAACAAGCTGTTGCAATGCATTGGCGGCAAGGATCTTGAGGGCATGAAGGAACTGTTCGCCGAAGAGATCGACTGGTTCGTTCCCGGATCGAGCGAGTTGCCTTGGACCGGAAAACGCACCAAAGGAAGCCAAGCACCGGAGTTCTTTGCGGTGATGTGGCCATACTATGTCGAAGGGAAAAGCACGGCGAGCATCAACGACATCGTCTCGGACGGCAATAATGTCGTTATCACCGGAACGTTCTCACACGTCATCGCGGGGAACGACAGGTCGTTCGAGACTCCGATCGCTCTGCATCTGAAGGTGCACGACGGGAAGATCAGCCATCTTCAACTCTACGAGGACACTTTGCTGATCTCTCAAGCTTTTGGCGCAGCCCAAGGAGCCCCGGCGGTCGGCCCGAACGATCTGCCGAAGCATCTCACGGCTGCCGAAAATCAGGCATGAGCGATGCGTTCGCAGCCGAGTGGCTCAGCTTGAGCGATCGGACGGCTACCTTACTTTGAAGGAAGGGACTCGGCCGAACTGCGGCGGAAGCATCTGCAACCAAGCGAGGTCGCCGACCCGCCTCGACGCCAGCGCGTTTTCACTCGATGCCCGGTGCTCCGTGCCTCCGGAGGAGTCGAAATGGCGGTCGACCGGTGGCGGGATATTGACTACTGGTTTGATATAGACTGGATCTGACGTAGCCTGTGCGCCAACCGCGCCATTCGGAAGAACAAGAGCCAGCAATATCGCGAGAAGGTGATCAAACCGCGTCGTCATCGGATTACTCTCCGAGGGATTTCCAGCCCGCGTACCAATAGACGCCTCACTTGGCCATCTTCATAAACGCGCCGAATTTCGCATCTCGGCTGCTGCTTCCCGGATCTGCGGATGCGGAGGCAAGTGACTCTCCGGGAGGTGGTGCTGACGAATTGGCCAGGAAATCTGGCCTCAGCACGGAGACAACGCTGCTGGCGCCCGATCAGGCCTCGATCATCTAAACCGGCGCCGGCTGATATGTGTCGTGACCTGCTATCGGCAATTCGGTGCACCCGCCACCCACGCCTGACTGTCCCAGATAGCCAGCCTTGACATTTTGTATGGCGCCTGACATTATTGTCAGGTGGCTAACAAATCGAACGATATTCATTACGGGTCCGTCGGGGCTTGGGCGAAGCGTTGCTACCTGGCTGGTCGCGCGGCGATGGAGGCGATGCTGCGCCCCTACGATCTCGGCGCCACGCAGTGGTACGTGCTCTACCATCTGGCACATGACGGACCGATCATGCAGCGCGATCTGGTGAGGATCCTCCAGGTCGAGCGAGCCACGTTAAGCGCGATCATAGGCGTGCTTGTCCGCAAGGGGTTCGTCGAGCAGGTGCCGGACAGCGTCGACCAGCGGCAAAAGCTGCTCCGGATGACTGCGGCGGGCATCAAGCTCTGGGACGAGCTGCCCGATCTGGCAGTCATTCACAACATCGCCTTCGACGGCATGGACGACGTTGCGGTCGCCGCAGCGGTCGAGGTTCTCAAGACCGCTACCGAGCGACTCGAGAAGCTCACAGAAAGGAAGTGACGTATGACAGTCTTGATAACTGGTGTGACCGGACTGGTAGGAGCCCGCCTCCTGCCTCGTCTCGTCGAGGCGGGCGTGGATTGTCGCGCCCTTGTGCGCGGAGGAAAAGACGTTCCCGCAGGCGTTACGGCAGTCGAGGGCGACCTTTTCGATCGTTCGACGCTTGGGCAGGCGGTTCAGGGCGTTACAGACATCATCCATCTCGCTGCGGTTTTCCGCACCCAGGACACCGACCTGATCTGGAAGAGCAATTTGGAAGGGGCGCAAAATCTCGTCGGCGCGGCGAAGGACCACGCGCCTGAAGCGCGCTTCATCCTCGCGAGCACCAGCAACGTTTACGGCGCGGACGGCACTCATCCCGGACGGGAGGACGATGCAGTCGATCCCAAACACGCCTATCCCGCAAGTAAGGTCGCGGCCGAGAAGGTATTGCGCGAGAGCGGTCTCAACTGGGCGGTCCTGAGGTTTCCCTTCGTCTACGGCGATCAGGACGGCCATCTGGAAGAACTGCCTAAGCATGCCGTCGCGGGCAAGTGGCACCCGGCGAAGCGAATCAGCACGATTCATCATCGCGACATCGCTACGGCCATCAAACTTGCCTTGGACGGTCTTTTCGACGGCCGCATCGTCAATATTTCCGATGAGGCGCCGAGCTCAATCTATGAGCTCGCGGCATTGGTCGGCGAAAAGCTGGAGTCCTCCGCCGAGCCGCTGGAAAACCCTTGGCATCTCCACGTGGACGCCTCGCTGGCGCGCAGTCTCGGTTTTCAGCCCAGTGTGCGGACGGTTTACCAAGCCGCTCAAGACAAGCTGATGTGACCCACCGGCAGCGCTATCCGCGAATGCGATAGTAATCGCTGCGCAACGAAATCCGGCCTTTTACCGCCTCTTGCGGGTTAGCCGCGATTTCAACGTCGCCCTAACATTCGCAGGTCAAGATTATGGTCACAGATCATATGGCGTTCGGCAACACTGGCCTTTGGGAAGACGCTGGTTCGGTGATCGCGGACTTTGCGGGGTCCCAGCGGATCGCTAGCACGCACACCAAGGAGTGAGACTGTCAACTCGTGCGTTTCTGGCCGCCGCCTCCGCGTGAGGCCGCCATCGCGACCCGAGGTTCTCAAGCCAGGTTTTGTGAGACGAGCCGCGTGGAGTCGCGGGAGGGACGAGACCCTGTTCGATACCTCAATCTTGATAACGGCCCGCGCCGAGCTTTGGTATCGTGGCGCTATACAATTAAATCGGTCGTCGGCTCGTCCGAGTGGTACCGATGCCGTCGCGCGGTATCGGCAACGCCGCCGCTGTCGACATTCAACAACTGGATTCTTCTTTCCTTTCGGGGGCCGGCCTTCATGGGCTCCAGGCTGCGCGTTCGATGCCTGATCTGTCTTTGGACCTGCGATATCTTCGCTATGCGATAGCTGCCTCGGAATCTGGAAGCTTTAGACAGACCGCCTTAGCGCTGAGTGTTTCTCAGTCAACAGTGAGCCGTCGTATTCAACTGCTAGAACGCCGGCTTGGGTTCCCGCTGTTTCGTCGCGATCGAAAGGGCGCTCATCTTACTCCGGACGGCGAATATTTCTTGAAGGAAGCTGCACCAGGAGTTGATCAGCTCCGGCGTGCTATTCAGGTTACTTCGGCAAGGCGCCGCGGAGAACATGGTGAGCTTAACATCGGCATTCTTGCTTCTCTTACCGCGGGGTATCTTCACCTTGTGTTTAAGGAGTTCCATCAGCGCCATCCCGGCATTAAAGCCATTCTTCACGAGGGGACGGCGGAGGAAAACCTTCATCGGCTGGCCCTCGGCAGTCTCGATGTCGTCTTTGTCACCGGCGAGCCGATCGTCCCGGGGCATATTTCCGAGAGGCTTTGGAGCGAACGCATCTATGTCGTCCTGCCTTCCAACCACAGTCTTACTCAGAGGTTAGATCTTGCATGGCGAGACATAAGAAATGAGACGTTCATTGTGACTAGTGGCGGTCCTGGGCCGGAGGTGCATGACTATCTGGTAAGGAAACTTTCCGAATTAGGATTTCGCCCTAGGATCGACATACATGACGTTAGCCGCGAAAGCTTGATGAACCTGGTCGCCATCGGTTACGGGCTCACTCTCACCAGCACATCTTCGTTGGGGACTGCTGCGGTAGGGCTGGCATTTCGACCGTTGTCCGACGATACGGAGGATCTTCCCTCAAGCGCAGTCTGGGCGATGAGTAATCCGAACACAGCGCTCAGGCGTCTTATCAAAGTGGCCAAAGACGTGGCGAGTAGCTATGCGCGCAAGGCATCCTCGGTCGCCATCTGTTGCGCAGTCGCGCTTTCATCGGTCGGCAATTTCATTGACTCGACGAGTTCGTCGAGCCCGCGCAAAACCCCTGTCGGTGTCTATGAAGCGCTGCAGCATCGGTACGATCAACTTGTGCGGATCCACGATAGGCTGCCCCGTCTCGCCGGAAAGCACTTCCGCATAGGCAATAAGGTCGCGGTGCAGAGGCGCGGGCAATTCCACGGTGACCTTGACTGGCTTGTGGTCGGTCAAGGGGCCGAGTTTTAGCTTCGTCATGATCATCCTCCGTAGGGTTCGAGAACGAGATCGCGCGTCACGATCACGCGCACAGGAAAGCCCGGCCGGATCGTCAGTGTCGGCGCGATGTTGAGCTGTCGGCGAACGATCTCCTGACCCGCCTGATTGAATGTGTCCTGACCACCATTGCGGATGGCGCGCAGAAGCCGGTCGTCATCGTCGATCGCCAGCTCGGAGCCGATGCTAAGCAACGTCGAGAGACCTGCCGCCTTGGCTAGATCCCACCAATGATAATCGACGCCATCCTGCAGACCGGCATAGCCCTCGGCTTCGGCCCCAGGTTGGCGCTCCAAGACGATGGAGCGGCCGTTAGGAAAGATTAGGCGGTTCCAGACAAGAAGTACCCGGCTCTGCCCAAACTGGACGTTATTGTCGTATTGCCCGATCACACGCGTGCCCTGCGGCACGAGCAGAATGCGGCCGGTCGGGCTATCGTAGATGTTCTCGGTTACCTGGGCGGTGATCTGACCGGGAAGGTCGGAGCGTATACCGGTAATCAGCGCTGCCGATATGACCGCGCCAGCCTGCAGCACATAGGGGGACGCCGGCGCTGCCACCCGATCCGGGGCAATGGTGCGCCGATCGACGGCGGCATTGAGGAAAGCATTCTGCCGATCCTGGGCGGTCGGCGTCGTCGGCTGCGGTGCAAGGCCGAGGCCCGCGAGATCGGAAATTGCCGGCGCGACCGCAGCCGGTGCCGACGCTGATGGATTGACGCCTCGCGTCTCGGTCGGGGCGAACAGGCGCGCGGTCCGTGCCGATTCAAGCTCCTGAAGCCGCCGCTGCTCTTCGGGGTTGAGGCCCGGACTGAGCGTTGCGACGCCCGGCGCCGGCACGGGCTGTCCGCGATTCTGTGCGTCGAGGATCGGTCGTCCAAGATCGCCGGGCAGCGGCGGGCCGAGCTGCGGGACGCCGCTATAATCGCGCGGCAGACCAGCGATGCCATCGGCCGTGGCCCGATTTTCGGTTGAATATAGCTCTTCGGCCGGGCGACCGCTGTCGCGGGTCTGAAGGGCATAGACCAGCGCGCCACCGATGCCGACGCTGGCGACCAGACCGACGCCGGCCAGCACGTTGCGCGACAGTCGCGTCACGCGCGGCGGCTCCGCGCGCAGTCGCATCGCCGCAGGACTGATCGGCTCGCCCGTCAAGGGCTGAGCACCGTCTTCCGGATCTTCTCCCTTCCGGGTGTCACTGTCGTTCACGACGTCGACCTCCCGTCGGTGCGGACGATTCGGACGCGCTTCTGCTCGCGGCCAGCGCCGAAGCGTAGCTCGGCGGCGGCGAAGAGGCGGTCGACGATCATGTAGTTCGAGCGGACGCGGTAGTTGACGAGTTCAGACGTGTTGCCTTCCGGACCGACGACGAAGAGCGGCGGCATTTCGCCCTGGCCGATGCCGCGCGGGAATTCGATGAAGACCTGGCGCCCGTCATCGAAAGCGCGCAACGGGCGCCAGGGTGCGCGGTCGCCCTCGATTGCGTAACGGAAGTTGACGTTGGTCAGATCGACACCTGTCGCGACGGGTCTCACCGCCTCGGCCTGCGCATTCTGCCGGCGCAGTGCGATGAGCTGATCCTGCGGGTATTGCCAGGAGACAGACGCCATATAGGTGCGCTCCGTCGAGCGCAGTTCCATGTGATAGGTGCGCAAGTTGGTGTTGATGATGAGGTTGGTCATCAGCTCCGGTCGGGTCGGCTTGACCAGGATATGGACCTGTTGCGTCGCCCCTGAGCCGCTCAGCGTGTCGCCGATGATCCAGCGGACGGTGTCGCCGGCGGCGACCGGACCGGAGCCGACGAGCTGCTCGCCGGGTTGGAGGGCGATGTCGGTGATCTGGCCGACCGCCGTATAGACCTGATAGAGCGCCCCTTGTGTGAACGGGTAGACCTGCATCGAGTTGATGAACCCGTCGCGGACGGGCTGCACGCGCGCCGCGGCGTTGGCCTGATTCACCCGTGCCGCTGGATCGGCGGGTTCCGGTCTCTGCCGGGAGCGCTCGACCGGTTTCATCTGGCCGGGAAGCGGAAGCGGCCTCGGCAATTCCACGACGGTGACGGGCGCCGGGGGATCGACTGTCTGCACGGCCGGAGCAGCGTTGTCGTAGGATATCTCCGGCGGTTTGTGCGTGGTCGCGCATCCCGCGAGCGCCGTCGTGGCGAGGAGAATGGCCGGCAGCATGCCGATCCGCAGATGCGGATATGTTTGGATGTGTGAAGCCGGCATTCCGGCTTTACGGAAAAACAGCTTCATTGCCCAAGCTCCCGTGACCAGTTGATGGCGTTGACGTAGATTCCGAGCGGGTTCTTACGCAGCGTGTCGGCGTTGCGCGGCGTCTGGATCACGATCGTCAGGATCGCGGTCCATCGCTCGGTCGTCGCAAGCTGGCCGCTCTCGTAGCGGCGCTCGACCCAGGCGACGCGGAAGCTGTCGGGAGATGCGCGGATGACGCTGGAGACCTCGATGGAGATTTGCTGGCGACCGACCTTGGTGAAGGGGTCATTGGCGCGCGCATAATCATTGAGGGCGGCGGCGCCGCGATCGGTCGTGAAGTCGTAGGCCCGCAGCCAGTTCTGGCGGACGATGATGGCGTCGGCCGGGATCGAGCGCACCTCTTCGATGAAGCGGGCCAGGTGGAAGGCGATCTGCGGATCGGTCGGGCGATAATCGGCCACGGCTGGCGCGACGGCCTGTGCCTGTCCGAGCCGGTCGGTCTGCACCACCCAGGGCACGACGGTGCCCCGCGCCGACTGCCAGACGAGCGCTGCGGCGAAGCCCGCCGAGAGGAAAAGCGAACCGAAGGCCATGAGCCGCCAGTTGCGCGCCTGGACGCGGGCCGAGCCGATGCGCTCGTCCCAGACCTGGCTCGCGCGCTGGTAAGGCGTCTCGGGTTCGGGGCTCTTGCCATAGTGGGTGGAGGGTCGTTTGAACATCAGCGGTCGCTTTCGGAGAGGTTGACGGAGGAGCCGCCGCCATGTGCATCGCCGGAGCGGACGGCGTGGGCCGTCGCCTGGACGGCATGGGTCATTTTCTGGCTGCGGCGCATGCGCTGGGCCCAGGCGGGAGGACTATCGGCCTTGGAAGAAGACGCGGCCTCGGCGGCATCACCGCCGATCGTTCCGCCGGTCGATGCGCCGCCCGTGGCTTCGAGCGCGGCACGCCCGCCGGCATTGAAGCTCGAACGTATGCTGTCGGCGGCGCGCGATGCGGCACGGCGCAAGGGCGAGATCGCCGCGTTTCCTCCGGCGCGGGCGACGCCGCCGAGACCGGATGCGACGCCCGCGGCCCCGGACTGGCCGGCCGCGCCAAGGCTGTAGGCTGTCGAAGCGCCACCCGCGAGAGCCGCGCCGCCACGGGCGGCAGCAGCAGCGCCCCCGACCAACGAGGCCCCTCCCGTCGCGGCCGCGCCCACGGCGCCCGCGCCGAGCGCGACCATGCCGCCAGCGGCGAGGCCCGTTCCCACCGCCGCGCCGGCGCTGAGCTGCGGCCCCCCGGAGACGATGCCCGATGCGATGCCGGGGCCGAAGATGCCGAGGCCGAGTAGCGACAGCGCGGCGAGGACGATGGCCATGGCCTCGTCGATCGAGGGTGTCGCGCCGCCGAAGCCGGCGGTGAACTCGGAAAAGAGCGTCGAGCCGATGCCGATGATGACGGCGAGGACGAGCACCTTGATGCCGGACGAGATGACATTGCCGAGCACGCGCTCGGCCATGAAGGCGGATTTGCCGAACAGACCGAAGGGGATCAGCACGAAGCCGGCGAGCGTCGTCAGCTTGAACTCGATCAGCGTGACGAAGAGCTGGATGGCGAGGATGAAGAAGGCGAGCAGCACCAGCGCCCAGGCCAGGAACATGCAGGCGATCTGGATGAAGTTCTCGAAGAACGACCAGTAGCCCATGAGGTCGGAGATGGAATCGAGCAGCGGCCGCCCGGCGTCGAGGCCCGTCTGCGCGACCTTTCCCGGCCGCAGGAGATCCGCCGTGGTGAATCCGGTGCCGCTTGCCTTGAGGCCGAGGCCTGCGAAACTTTCGAAGACGATGCGGGCGAGATTGTTCCAGTTGCCGATGATGTAGGCGAAAACGCCGACGAACAGCGTCTTCTTCACCAACCGCGCGATAATGTCGTCATCGGCGCCCCAGGACCAGAACAGCGCGGCCAGCGTCACGTCGATGACGATCAGCGTGGTGGCGATGAAGGCAACCTCGCCGCCTAGGAGGCCGAAGCCGCCGTCGATGTAGCGGGTGAAGACCTCGAGGAAATGGTCGATGACGCCGGTGTTGCCCATGTGCCTATTGCGCCTCGACCGGCTGGGGCGCCGTGGGCGCCTGAGGGAGGCGCTCGGCCGGACGGGAACCCGGCGCCAGGAAGCGCCGACGGTTCTCAGCCCATGCACGGCGGCAGGACGGATCGCGGGGACCGGCTTCGCCGAGCGCCTGGCAGCGCAGCAGTTCATCGCGGAGCGGATCGGATTGCGGCGACGCAGGAGGACGGGATGCCCAGGGCTCGGCCGGCTCCTCCTTGCGGCTCATCTCGATCGCCGTCGCGGTGACGGCGATGGCGACGAAAGCGACGGCGGCCAGGCGTGCGAGCATCTTCCCGTCCATGCGCCGACCCTCAGTTGCCGTTGCCGGAGAACATCCGGGCGTTGCCTGGCTGATAGCCGCTGCCGGGCGTCAGGAAGCGCCGGCGCTGTTCGCGGCCCTGCTCGGCGGCGGCCGCGCGCTCGGCTTCGGAGAGTGCCTGCGCGCGGCCATTGGCGGACACCACGGCGGTCAGATCGGCGAGCTGCTGCGCCTGAAGCGCGAGAAGCTGGTTTCCGGCCTGCGTCGCCTGCAAGGCGCCGGTCGCGCCTTGGCTCTGTCCGACCAGCGCCGACATCTGCGCGCGGTTGGTGTCGATATTGCCGACGACACCGGCCTGCACGCGCATGGCGTCCTGAAGGCCGCCGACCGTGTTCTGCCAGCGTTCGCGTGCGTCGGTGACGAGTTGCTGGTCGGGGGCCGTCATCGACGCGTTGCCGTAGGTGGTGCGGAACGCTTGATCGATGTTCTGGACATTGTAGGCGATGCGCTGCGCCTCGCCGAGAAGCTGCTGGGTGCGCTGCACCGACTGCTGGAGCTGCTGAAGGGACGAATATGGCAGGCTCGCGAGATTGCGCGCCTGATTGATCAACATGGTCGCCTCGTTCTGGAGCGAGGTGATCTGGTTGTTGATCTGCTGAAGCGCGCGGGTCGCCGAAAGCAGGTTCTGGGCGTAGTTGGTGGGATCGTAGACGATCCACTGCGCATGAGCCGGAGCGGATAGCAGCGGCAGCGTGATGGCGGAGGTGGTGAGCAGCGCGGCAGCAAGGCGTGCCGCGCGCGAGCGGCGTGGGTTCATGATGACTTCTCCATGATGTTGAGGCCGGGAATGAGATCGACCGCCCAGCCGAGATCGTGGCGGTCGAGCCAGGCTGCGAGAAAGCCGTCGCGACCGTGTTCGGCGACGGTCTGGGCGATGGCGGTCTGGTCGGACTTCGACGACGCGGCGCAGAGCGCCAGCGCCACATCGGACAGGCCGAGCTCGAACAGCCGGTTGCCCCGGCGCGACTGGCAGTAATAGTCGCGCTTTGGCATGGCACGGGCGAGGATCTCGATCTGCCGGTCGTTGAGGCCGAACCGCCGGTAAATGGCGGTGATCTGCGGCTCGATGGCGCGCTCGTTGGGGAGCAGAATGCGGGTCTGGCAGCTTTCGATGATGGCGGGCGCGATGGCCGACCCGTCGATGTCGGAGAGCGATTGGGTGGCGAAGAGGACCGAGGCGTTCTTCTTGCGCAGCGTCTTCAGCCATTCGCGGAGCTGGCCCGCAAAGCCTTCGTCGTCGAGCGCAAGCCAGCCCTCGTCGATGATGATGAGGGTGGCGCGGCCGTCGAGACGATCCTCGATCCGGTGGAAGAGATAGGCGAGCACCGCGGCCGCGGCCCCTGTGCCTATCAGCCCCTCGGTTTCGAAGGCTTGGACGGTGGCTTCTCCGAGATGCTCGACTTCGGCATCGAGCAGCCGGCCATAGGGGCCGCCGACGCAATAGGGCCGCAGCGCCTGTTTGAGATCGTTGGACTGGAGCAGCACGGACAGGCCGGTCAGGGTGCGCTCGGTGGGCGGCGCCGAGGCCAGCGAGGTTAGCGCCGTCCAGATATGCTCCTTGACCTCCGGCGTGATCGCGACGCTCTCGCGGCTGAGGATGGCGGAGATCCAGTCGGCGGCCCAGGCGCGCTCGGCGGCATCGTCGATCCGGGCGAGCGGCTGAAGCGATACGCTGTCGTCAGCGCCCTCGGTCAGACCGCCACCAAGATCGTGCCAGTCGCCACCCATGGCGAGCGCCGCGGCGCGGATCGAGCCGCCGAAATCGAAGGCGAAGACCTGGGCGCGATCATAGCGGCGGAACTGCAACGCCATCAGCGCCAGCAGCACCGATTTGCCGGCGCCGGTCGGCCCGACGATCAGTGTGTGGCCAACATCGCCGACATGGAGCGAAAGCCGGAACGGGGTAGAGCCTTCGGTCTTGCCGAAGAGCAGCGGGGGCGCTGTGAAATGCTCGTCCTGTTCCGGCCCCGCCCAGACCGCCGAGAGCGGGATCATGTGGGCGAGATTGAGCGTCGACAGCGGCGGCTGCCGGACATTGGCATAGACATGGCCCGGCAGACTGCCGAGCCAGGCGTCGACGGCGTTGATGGTCTCCGGCATGGCCGTGAAGTCGCGGCCCTGGATCACCTTCTCGACCAGCCGCAGCTTCTCGGCGGCAATGCGGGGATCAGCGTCCCAGACGGTGACGGTGGCGGTGACGTAGGCCTGGCCGGCATAGTCGGCGCCGAGTTCCTGCAACGCGAGATCGGCATCCGCCGCCTTGTTGGCGGCGTCGGTATCGACCAGCACCGACGCTTCGTTGGTCATCACCTCCTTCAGGATGGCGGCGATCGACTTGCGCTTGGCGAACCATTGCCGGCGAATTCTGGTCAGCAGTTTGGTCGCGTCGGTCTTGTCGAGCAGGACGGCGCGGGTGGACCAGCGATAGGGAAAGGCGAGCCGGTTGAGTTCGTCGAGAATGCCGGGCGTCGTCGCGGTCGGGAAGCCGACTATGGTGAGGATGCGCAGATGCATATCGCCCAGGCGCGGTTCGAGCCCGCCGGTGAGCGACTGATCGGCGACCAGGGCATCGAGATAGATCGGGGTCTCGGGAACGCGGACGCGGTGCCGCTTGGTCGAGACCGTCGAGTGCAGATAGGTCAGCGTCTCGGCGTCATCGAGCCAGGCGCATTCGGGCACGAAGGCGTCGACAAGCTGCAGGATGCGGTCGGTACGGTCGGCGAAGCCGCGCAGCGCTTCATGGGCATCGGCGCCGCCGCGATCTCGCCCCTCGTAGAGCCAGCTTTCCGCGCGGGCGGCATCTTCGGCCGGCGGCAGATAGAGGAAGGTCAGGAAATAGCTGGACTCGAAATGCGCTCCGGCTTCCTCGAAACCGGCCTTGCGCTCGGCATCGACCAGTGCCGACGCCGGATCGGGAAAGCGGCTGTCCGGATAGATCGCCGCCTCATGGCGCTGCGCCTCGACGAAGATGGCCCAGCCCGAGCCGAGACGGCGGAAGGCGTTGTTGAGGCGGCCGGCGACCGCGACGAGTTCGGCCGGCACGGCGCTGTCGAGATCGGGGCCGCGGAAACGTGCGGTGCGCTGGAAGCTGCCGTCCTTGTTCAACACCACGCCATCACCGACGAGCGCGACCCATGGGAGGAAATCGGCGAGCCGGGTGTTGCGATTGCGATATTCGGCGAGGTTCATCATGGCGAGGCCCTCACACCGCGAGATAGGCCGGGATGCGCAGATGCCGGCGTCCGACGTCGACGAATTGCGGATCGCGCTTGGCGGCCCAGACGGCGGCGAAGTGGCCGATGGCCCACAGCGCAATCCCGACCAGCCAGAGGCGCAAGCCCAGGCCGAGCGCTGCTGCAAGCGTACCGTTGAGGATGGCGATCGAGCGCGGCGCGCCGCCAAGCATGATCTGTTCGGTCAGAGCCCGATGCACCGGCACCGAAAAGCCCGGCACTTCTCCGCCATGGTCCGCGCCTGCGACCATCAGACGAGCGCCCCGCCGCCGAACGAGAAGAAGGACAGGAAGAAGCTCGAGGCCGCAAACGCGATCGACAGACCGAACACGATCTGGATCAGCCGCCGGAAGCCGCCCGAGGTGTCGCCGAAGGCGAGCGTCAGGCCGGTGACGATGATGATGATCACCGCGATGATCTTGGCGACGGGGCCTTCGATGCTCTCGAGGATGCTTTGCAGCGGCGCTTCCCATGGCATGGAGGAGCCGGAGGCGTGGGCGGCCGGCGCGAGCGCCAGGCTGATGAAGGTGACGGACGCCGCCGTGGCGATGTGACGGCGGATGCGCAAGGCGTGTCGGATCATGACAGGTCTCCATGGTTGGCGTGCTGGATGGGGGTCACGCGGTAGTCGCCATCGGGGCCGAGCCCTTCGATGCGCCCGAGTTCGGCAAGGCGGCGCGCGGCGCCGCGGCCGGACAGGACCGCGACGAGATCGATGGTCTCGGCGATCAGCGCGCGCGGCACGGTGACGACGGCTTCCTGGATGAGCTGTTCGAGACGGCGCAGCGCGCCGATGGCCGTGCCGGCGTGGATAGTGCCGACGCCGCCGGGATGGCCGGTTCCCCAGGCTTTGAGCAGGTCGAGCGCCTCGCTGCCGCGCACCTCGCCGATGGGGATGCGATCCGGGCGCAGGCGCAGCGACGAACGGACGAGGTCGGACAAGGTCGCGACGCCGTCCTTGGTGCGCATGGCGACGAGGTTGGGCGCGGCGCATTGCAGCTCGCGCGTATCCTCGATCAGCACGACGCGGTCCGAGGTCTTGGACACCTCGGCGAGAAGCGCGTTGGTGAGCGTGGTCTTGCCGGTCGAAGTACCCCCGGCAACGAGGATGTTGCGGCGTTCTGCAACGGCAGTGCGCAGCGCGTCGGCCTGGGCGGCGACCATGATGCCGGCGGCGACATAGTCGTCAAGGGTGAAGACGGCGACGGCCGGCTTGCGGATGGCGAAGGCCGGCGCAGCCACCACAGGCGGCAGAAGGCCTTCGAACCTCTCTCCCGTTTCCGGCAGCTCGGCCGAGACGCGCGGTGCGCCGGCATGGACCTCGGCGCCGACATGGTGTGCGACGAGACGGATGATCCGTTCGCCATCGGCTGGCGAGAGTTGCTGGTCGGTCCCGCATAGGCCTTCCGACAGTCGGTCGACCCAGAGCCGCCCATCAGGGTTTAGCATCACCTCGACGATCGCGGGATCTTCCAGAAAACCGGCGATCGCAGGGCCCAACGCGGTGCGAAGCATGCGTGCGCCGCGAAGGATCGCCTCGGATTTCTGGTGGGGGTTTACCACGTCGTCCCCGTTCTCTTGCGGGCGCGCCCGATGCGCGGCCCTGGATCGGGGTCAAGTAGAAGAGGCAGAAATCAAGGCATTACAACAACTGAAATGTGGTCGTCGTACCGTGGCGTACAAAGACAGGGAAACGGCGGACGTACAGAATACTTGTGATCAACTCTATGGACGACTATTTCGCGTCGCGCGCGGGCTCGACTTCCTCCGAAATCTCCTGCCGGAGCTTCGGTCCGCTGGCGAGTCGCCGGCCGAGCGCGGCGACGAAGGCGTCATAGCGTTCGGCCGCCTTGGCGCGGGCAGCCTGTGCGGCGGCCTCGGGCAAGGCAGGCGTGGTGTTGAACCAGAAGCGCACGAAGATGGCGAGCGTCTCGACGGCGATGCCGACGTCACGCTCCATGCGCGTCATGCGCCGGTCGAGCTGGTCGAGGCGTTTGGTGATGGCGGCCTCCTGGCGCTCTGCGGCGTCGGGCGACAGGAACGAGGCGATGCCGGCCTCGGCGACGAGGGATAGGGACAGATCCCGGCGGGCGGCGTGGAGCGCCAGCGCCTTCATCACCTCGGGTTCGAGATAGACGGACAGACGCTGTTTCCTGGGCGGTTTCGGCATGGGGTTCCTCCTTTACAGCTCGATGCCGTCGCCGGGATCGAGCGAGGCCTGACGTGCGACCTGGCGCATGGTGTCGCGCAGACGGCTATTGCGAGCGACGTCCTCTTCCGGTTCATCGACCGGATCGATCTCGAACTCGTTTTCGACGGATGGCTTCCTTTCGGGCTGCTCCACGCGACTCAGCTCGGGCTGATGGCGACGCTCGGAGTCTGTGGTGTCCTCGTCCTCCGCAGGCGTGGCGGCTTTGGGCGCGGTGATGGTCGGCGCGGGCGGCGGTGTGAGCGCGCTCCAGTCGTCGGGGAGCGCCTTCTCAGGCTTCTTCAGCGCAGGCGGCGGCAGCACGCGCTCCTGAAACCGCGCGTCCTCGAAGTAGCGCGCCTTCTTCGCCCGGATCGGCGGGGTGCCGGCGACCATGACGATCTCGTCGGCGGGCGGAAGCTGCATGATCTCGCCGGGAGTGAGCAACTGGCGGGCCGTCTCGGAGCGCGACACCATCATGTGGCCGAGCCAGGGCGAAAGCCGGTGGCCGGCATAGTTCTTCATCGCCTTCATTTCGGTCGCCGTGCCGAGTGCGTCCGACACACGCTTGGCGGTCCGCTCGTCGTTGGTGGCGAAGCTCACGCGCACATGGCAGTTATCGAGGATCGAGTTGTTCGGCCCATAGGCCTTCTCGATCTGATTGAGCGATTGGGCGATGAGGAAGCTCTTCAGCCCATAGCCGGCCATGAAGGCGAGCGCGGATTCGAAGAAGTCGAGCCGGCCGAGCGCCGGAAACTCGTCGAGCATCAGCAGCAGCCGGTGGCGATGCGCATTCGCCTGCAAGTCCTCGGTCAGGCGACGGCCGACCTGATTGAGGATCAGGCGGATGAGCGGCTTGGTGCGGTTGATGTCGGAAGGCGGCACGACGAGGTAGAGCGTGGTCGGGTGCTTGCCGCCGACGATGTCGCCGATCCGCCAATCACAGCGCCGCGTCACCTCCGCGACGACGGGATCGCGATAGAGCCCGAGGAAGGACATGGCGGTGGAGAGCACGCCCGAGCGCTCGTTGTCCGACTTGTTCAACAACTCCCGCGCGGCGCTGGCTATCACCGGATGCGGTCCGGCTTCGCCCAGATGCGCGGTCTTCATCATGGCGGCGAGTGTGGATTCGATCGGACGCCTGGGATCGGAGAGGAAGGCTGCGACGCCGGCGAGCGTCTTGTCCTTCTCGGCGTAGAGGACATGGAGGATCGCGCCGACCAGCAGGGCGTGACTGGTCTTCTCCCAGTGGTTCCGCTTCTCGAGGCTGCCTTCCGGGTCGACCAGGATGTCGGCGATATTCTGGACGTCGCGCACTTCCCACTCGCCGCGCCGCACCTCCAGCAGCGGATTGTAGGCGGCCGACTTGGCATTGGTGGGGTCGAACAGCAGCACGCGGCCATGGCGGGACCGGAAGCCTGCGGTGAGCTGCCAGTTCTCGCCCTTGATGTCGTGGACGATGGCCGAGCCGGGCCAGGTCAGTAGTGAGGGCACGACCAGGCCGACGCCTTTGCCGGATCGGGTCGGTGCGAAGCACAGCACATGCTCAGGCCCGTCGTGGCGCAGATAGTCGTGATCGAGCTTTCCGAGGACGACGCCGTCGGCGCCGAGGAGCCCGGCCGCCTTCACCTCTTCGGGCCGCGCCCATCGCGCCGAGCCATAGGTCTCGACGTTCTTCGCTTCGCGCGCCCGCCAGACCGACATGCCGATCGCCACCGCGATCGAGATGAAGCCGCCGGACGCGGCGATATAGGCACCCTCCACGAAGATCGGCGGCGCATAGGCGTCGTAGAAATACCACCACCAGAAGAAGGCCGGCGGATAATAGACCGGCCAACCGGCGAACTCGAACCAGGGCGGGCCGAGTTGCGGCTGGAATCCCAGCCGCCATGCCGTCCATTGCGTCGCGGCCCAGGTTGTCAGCAGCACGATCACAAAGACGGTGAGGATCTGGCCCCAGAGAATTTTCGTTGCGGACATTGCAGGGCTCCTTGTCTGTTGGGCGCTAGAGGCCGAGGCCGCGTTTGCGGCCGAAGCTCCAGTCGACACCGCCATCGCCTCGGGCGACGCCGGAAACATGCTGACCGAGCTGGCGTTCGAGCGAGGGCGTCCAGGGCACGAGCTGGAAGCCGAGACCGTCGTCGATCATGGCGAAGCGGCCGGAGGCGAGCGCGAAGCGCTGGCGATAGGTCCCGGCGACATACTCACCCGTTCCGGCCTTGCTGAACGGTCGCCCGGTTTCGGCCGACACCCTGTCGGCGAGTCCGTCCAGTTCGCGCTGGCGCAGCGTGTCGATCAGGTTGCGCGAGAAGATGACGCTTTGGCCGTGCCGTTCGGCGAGGCGTTGCTCGATCAGATGCTCTGCGCGCCGGTCCATGGCGTCGCGGACTTCAGCGCCGAACCCGCCCCCGCCGAGCGCCGCCGGTTCGCGGGCGATCGCCTGCCGGTCGAGCCAGGTGGCGCCGGTCGCGGTTACCTGTCGCTCGATGTCGAGATCTGAGCGGACGGCGAGCGCGACACGGCGCTGGCCACGCGCATCGTCGAAGCGGCGCAACTCGACGATCGAGCCGGGCGCGCTGTCGGCGGCGGCGTCGAGGTCGGGGAGCTTGATATGGTGGGTGCGTCCATCGACGCCGTCGACCACGGCGTAGGCCGTGCCCTTCAACTCGTCGTCGAGACCGCGGTCGACCAGACGGCCGACGATCGGATCGTCGGTGCTCTCGGCGGCGAGTACATAGCTGGCCGCGCCGCGCTCGATGCCTCGCTCGGTCAGGCCGCGATGGATGCGCTTGATGATGTCGCCGCGCTCGCCCAGTTCGCGCAACGTCGCCTCGGCCGTCTCGGACATCGTCCATTGGCCGGGACCCACTTCTTCGGCGAGGCCGAGCCGTTCCAGCTTGCGCAGCCGGCCGACCTTGAGGGCCTGGAATTCGTCGGGCTGGCGGTCGGGATGCGGCGCGAGATCGACGATGCCGGTGCGATAGCTGTCACGGGCAAGCTGACGGTCGAGATCGGTCCAGCGCTCGGTCTCGATCTGGCGCTCAAGGCCTCGGCGGATATCGTGATCGGTGCGCGGCCCCAGTTCCTGGGTGATGAGATCACGCGCCCGGTCGCGCATGCCTTCCTTGATATAGTCGCGGGAGATGACGAGGTTCTCGCCGTCATCGCGGACACCGCGCACGATCAGATGGACATGGGCATGCTCGGTGTTCCAGTGATCGACGGCCGCCCAGTCGAGCCGGGTGCCGAGATCCTTCTCCATCTGGCCGACCAGCTCGCGGGTGAAGCCGCGCAGGTCCGACATTTCCAGGGCATCGTCCGGTGAGACGATGAAACGAAAATGATGACGGTCATCCTCGCAGCGGCCGGCGAAATCCTTCGCATCCACTTCGTCGCCGCCCGGACCGAACAGGTGGGCCTTTTCCCCATCCCGGGTGACGCCCTCGCGGCGCAGATAATTGAGATGGGTGCCGAGCGGCGCATTGCGTCCGCCGTGCCGGACCACGCGCGCCTTGATGACGGCGCCGCGCGATCGGGCGGTGAGCAGCCGGTTGGCCTGCACGGCGGCGCGCTGTCCCCGGCCGAAACGCGAGCGGTTGCCGGGACCGATCCTGCCCTTGCGGGAGACGGAGCCACCGGCCTTCTGCGCGGCGGCCAGCGCCTGCGCGATGAAGGGCCTTGCGGACTGCGCGCGGGTGGAGCGGATGCGGCCGGGCCGGATGCGGAAATCGTCCTCGCCGCTCATGACGGGAACCCCGCACATCGCGCGAAGGCGTGGAAATCATTGTGAAAGCGCGGTGTGCGCACATTGCGCCGATCAGGCGCACATCGCGCAGATGCGCGATAACTCCTTGAAAAACCACAACCGCCCAAAGCCGCACATCGCGGCCCTTTATCCTGCCATCGCGCGGTTGTGGTTCCCGTGCCTGCCCGCTCTCCCGCCCTTCCTGCGCTGGAGCCCGTCATGGTGCGATCCTGTGCGAACGCGGTCATCGCGGCACCGCAGGCGAGGATCGGCCGACAAAGAGGCCGCCGGTTTGTGGGTCGGCCGTCTCGGACGCGCGTTCCGACGGCGGCGCGGATGACGCAGTCGGCGCGCCGTCATGCTGCGACCGGTCCGCGGCCGACCCTCCGTCGGCCTGCACGATGAAGAGCGGAGCGCGCGTCCAGGCGAGCGGATCGGCGGCGGCGACCGTGACGGGAGTTGGCAGGCCGCTTCCGCCGATGACCGGCGCGAGCATGGCGACATAGGCGCGCGTTTCGACCGGAAGGGAGCGGCCGCGATCGCGATAGTCCTCATAGCGGCCGGGACCGGCATTATAGGCCGCCAGGAAGCCGGGCGATCCGTAGCGATCATGCATCTCGCGCAGATAGGCCGCGCCCGCGAGGATGTTGTCGCGCGGGTCGTACGGATCGGTGCCGAGTGCATATCGGGCGCGTATTTCGGCCCAGGTGGCGGGCATGAGTTGCATCAGGCCCATCGCGCCCTTGGGCGAAATCGCGCGTACGTCGCCGCGGCTTTCGACGCGCATGACGGCGCGAATCCACAGCTCGGGAATGGCGAACCGCCGCGCAGCCTCGGCGACGAAACCGGCATAAGGATCGGCGGGCTCGGAGCGCAGCGGTGGCGCGGTCTGCGCACCGGCGGGCGACGCCGGGAATACTGCGGCAGGCAGGCCGGTAAGGAGAAGGAGGACCGTCAGCCGGGCGGCGGGAAACCGCCCGGTGACAGCGCGAAGGCAGCGGGACGGCATCGCTCAGTCCCGCTCGCCACGCCTGGGCGGCCGGTTCCAATGCAGCCCCCAGGACGACTTGTCGTCAGCCAACTGGAAGAGATTGGCGCGGATCGGCTGAAGGAAGGTCGGATCGTCGAATTGCAACGAGACGTAATCGCCGGCCTTCTCGCCGGTGCGCTTCCAGCCGGCGCCGATCTCCGCGCCGGTCTCGTTGTTCATGCCATCGAAGACATGAATGCGGTAGTCCGGCGCGTTCTCGGCGTCCGACGGTTCGGCAGGAACGATGATGATGTCCTGTTGCAGGGCGAGTGTCTGCAAGTTGCCGATGAAGCCGGAATCGTCGCGCGTGAATTGACCGATCAGGGACATGATTGCCTCCATGGGATTGCGGTGAGGATGGACATGGGCGCGCCGTCACCGCGTCGGCGCGCGCCAGACGAAGCGGCCATCGCCGTCCTCGTCGGTGTAGAGAGGGATCGCCCGGCCGATGACGGCGGAGGCCGGAAGCGGACCGAAATAGCGGCCGTCCAGACTGTCGCGGACCTGCCAGTTCATGAGGAACAGTTCGTCCTCGGCGACCACGCGGCAGCCTTGCCAGATCGGCAGCGGGCGGCCGAGGCGGTCGCGCGCCAGCGCGTCGCCCATCGGCACGGCGTCGACCGTGATGGTGACTCCATGCCGGCAGACCCTCTGTCCCGGCAGCGCGGCAATGCGCTTCATCAGCGGCACGCCGCGTCCGATATAGCCGCGCTCGACCAGGAAACTGTCGAGCGGCTCGGGCGCGCGAACCGCGACGAGATCGGTGATCTCCGCAGGCCGTTCCGGCGCGATGGCATAGAGGCCGATCGGTGCGCTGGCCGACGCATTCCAGATGAGCCTGGGCGCGAAGGAGACGATCGACATGACGCCGAGCAACGAGACGGCGGCGGTCGTGGTGATGGCGTAGCCGAGCCGGATCATGCGCCGATCCTCCGCGCGAGGAGGAAGGCGCGATGGCGCGCAGACGAATAACAGCGCGGCGTCTCGCCTGCGGCTAGGCGGTTGTGAACATGGCGCCAGTGATCTGGCGAGACCTCGGCGGGATCGATGCCGCTGGCTTCTATACGGTCGATGAGTTGGAGCACCCGCTCGGCCTTCGGCCAGCCATCGACGCGCAGCAGAATGTCGCCGCCTGGCGTCACGGTGGTGACGCTCTGGCAGGGTTCGCCACGGTGCACGGCGCGCAGGATGTCGAGCCGCGACAGCACGGTGCCGTGCTCGTTCGCGGCCCAGCGCACCAGCGCGAAGATCGTGTCTGGCGCGAAGAACAGGATGCGGCGGCGGCGGTCGAGGACCTGTTCACGGACTTCGCGTCCGAAGCGCACCCAGTGCTCGGTCTGTTTCTCGATCCAGACGAGTTCGACGGCGGTGAGATCAGCCGGCGGCGTGGCGGCGGCCGACGCCAATGGAGCGACAGGGCCGCTCATTGTCTTTCTCCCGACGCGGATGGGAATTCGCGCTCGAACAGCGCGCGCAGCATGTCCGCGACGGTCTGGCCGCGCTGGAAGGCCGCGATCTTGATACGCCCGCGCATGTCGGGGGTGACGTCGATGGTCAGTCGGGCGGAGAAGTCCTCGAGCTGCGACGGTCGGTCGGTAGGCCGCTCGGGCGCCTTGATCCAGCTCTCGGCATCTCCGGGACGCGCGGCAAAGCCGCGTTTCGGGGACCGTGCGTTCATGGCGTGATGCCTTCGACAGCGGCGGTCAGCGCGATGATCTCGGAGACAGCGGGCGCCGCATGATCGAGTTCGCTGACGAGCCGGCCGCCCTGTGCGGCTTCGGCGAAGGCGACGCGCTGGCCGATCGTGGCGGCGAGCACGGGCGGATCGTGATCGATGAGCGCCTCGGCGGTCTCGCGTGCGATCACGGTGCGGGCCGCGCAGCGATTCAGCACGAAGCGCGCCGCAAGCTCGGGGCGATAGATACGCGCCTCGCTGAGCAGGGAAAGCATTTCGGCCGAGGCCCAGCCATCGAGCGGCGAAGGCTGCACGGGGATCAACACGAGGTCGGCCGCGAGCAGCGCCGAGCGCATCAGGCCGGCGACACGCGGCGGACCGTCGATGACGACATGGTCGACGCCTCTGGCCAGCTCGGGCGCTTCGCGATGCAGGGTGTCACGCGCCAAGCCCACGACACCGAACAGCCGCTCCAATCCCTCACGGCTGCGTTGCTGCGACCAGTCGAGGGCCGAGCCCTGCGGGTCGGCGTCGATGAGCGTGACGCGCTGTCCACGCCGAGCCCATTCGCCTGCCAGGTGCAGCGCGAGCGTCGTCTTGCCGACGCCGCCCTTCTGGTTGAGCAGGGCGACGATCATGACGGACTCCCGGCAATCGCGGACTCGTCCACAGAGCGCGAAAAAGCGGTCTGCGTTAGAAAGATTCCGTAGGAATCTAGGTTAGAGAAGTTACGGGGGTCGCAAGCCGCTGATTCAAGAAGCTGAATCGGCGATTTCGGTCCCCGATAGCACGAGACTTCGGTCCCCGATGGCACGATAGTGCCGGTCCCTGATAGCACGAGACGATTCACAGCTTATCCCCAGGCTGGCGGTTGGCACGGCGACGACGGCGCGGTGTCCCGAAGGGGATCGGATCGGTCGGCGCGAAGGTGAGGATGTCGGGACCGCCGGCGCAGGGCTCGATGGTCAGCCTGTAGCCCGGCAAAGGTTGGCGGCGCACGATCTCGCGCAGGTCATAGGCAAAATGCTTGAGCGGCGAGAGACTGCCCGACTTGGCGTGGAGGTGCGCGAAGTCGAAGCTCCAGCCGAATTCCTGTTTGCCGCCATGCTTGCGCACCAGGCGGTAGAGCCAGCGCTCCAGCCCGCCGGTCAGCCCGAAATAATCCCGGTCGATGGTGAGGACGAGTGCGTCATCGAGCACCGCGCCGTAGAACCAGTCGGGCACGATCAGTTCGAGACCGAGCGGCCGGCCACGATGGTCGGCGCGCTCCTTCCACTCGTTGATCCAGGAGAAGCGATGCATGCGCCGCTCGGTCGGCTGGCGGATGGAGGTCGCCACCGTCGTCGACTGGAGCCGGTCGAGCGCGGCCTTCAGGCGGTCGTAATCGCGCAATGAGACGCCGCGGCCGATGAAATTCAGGATTTCGCAGGGCGTGGTCGCCATCAGGCGTGACGGCCGCAGGCCAAGGTCGCGCGCCTCGACGATCTGCGAGGCGGCCCAGATCAGGATGTCGGCGTCCCAGATGGTCGCCATGCCGTGATCGGCGACGGCCTCGACGCGGATCTTCACCGAGCCCGCCTTGAAGTCGATCGGCGCCAGGCGCTTCGACTTGGCGAGCGAGAAGAAGGGATAGGCCATCAGGTCCTGCGCGTCGCGCGGCGCAAGGTCGCCAGGCAGCGCCCGGAACAGATCGAGCTGCGCGCGCTCGCCATGATGTCGGCCGGACGACACGGGCGGTCTCTCAGCGCAGAAAACGGCCGCCGGCGCTGGCGGCGGTTTTCGGCTGGCGCTTGGCCGGTAGCACGGTGCCGCCGCGCGGGTCGGAGGTCGAGGTGACGAGACCGCGATCCGCCCATGTCTGGAGGTCTTCGACGGAATAGACGACACGCCCGCCCAGTTTGCGGTAGGTCGGGCCGGTGCCGTAGGTGCGGTGCTTTTCGAGGGTGCGCTCGGACAGGCCGAGGAAACGCGCCGCCTCCTGGGTTCTCAGATAGCGTGTCGGCAAATTGGCGGCGTGTTCGGCCATGATCGAACCTCCGTGGTCTCGCGGGATGCCGCTGGAAAAGAGCGGCGGGTTGCGAGCACGGTGGCGCGAAGGCGGCGCCTTCCACGATGTCGAAGTAAGGGGATTAAGATCGACACCCTCTCGGGCGTCAGCGATCCCGTCGCGGTCGGCGCAGCAGGCTGCGATAGCCGCCGCGCACGAGCTTCAACCCGTCGCGCACGAGGCGGATGGTCGTTTCGCGGATCGCGGTGCCGACCCATGCGGCGGGCTCGATGTCGTGGCGAGGAAAGAGGCTTTCGGCGATGAGCCGGTATGTCGCGCCGGCGGCGCGGGCATCGACCGCGCGAAGCATCTGGCGGGCGCGGTTGCGGCGCTGATCGGTCATGCGCGGATCGGGCGGAATGCGCTTGCCGGCGATTGCGTTCCAGAAGCGCACCAGAGCCGCGAGGCGATCCGGCGTCAGATCGTCCAGCATCACGATGGCGGCAAGGGCGGAAGGCTGATCGGCTTTCTCGAACGCGAGATCGAAGGATTGGCCCTGAATGACAATCCTGAGCAGGTCCGGATCGTGCGCGACGAGGACATCGGCCGTCAGATCGTCAGCGCGAACACCAATCCTGTCTATCGGTGCTGGACTCTCCGTCAGCACCAAGGTCGCGGGGTCGCTTTGCGGGGTCCAGAAGATCGGCTGGGCGAGACCGGAGCAGTCGGGATCGGTCGCGAAATCGCAACCCCCATTGATTGGCAAAGTCCTGCGCGACCTCTTCGGTCAAACGCCCGCTGGCGACAAGATCCCGATAGGCTTTACGGTAATCGGGGTTACGGCGCAGGAATTCCCACGCCAGATCACCAGGCGACAAAGTGTCGATATAGTCGTATGCGGCTTCTGACCGCCAGTTTTCGTCTTGCGACATCCTCCACTGCCTCCCGCAATATTTTACAACGCGAGTGATGCGGCGGATACGATTGCCGGTTGAATGGCTGGTGGGAAGAACGAAGTGACTGCAAGGTGATGCGGTTTGCGCATCACCTCAGTGAAGGCGCCCCTGGAGCAGTTCGCAAAAGCCGCTCCGTGTCATCCATTTCGCGCGGTCGAGATGGGCGCTGTAGACCTGTCGGGCGCGGGCTTCATCATGAGCGGCATCGAGATCGAACAGGATCTTCGCCACCTCCCGCCAGTCGGCGCCTTGAGCCTCGGCGTCGAGCAGACGCGCGTAGAGTTTCAGATGCGCCTGATCGTAGGCGGTCAGCGCAGCGCCGCCCGGTGGTTGGTCGAGAAATCCGGTTCTTGTCACAACATCCCCCGGAATTGAGGTGTATCCATTCTGGAGGTCATTGTTAACGCTGATTTGATCGTAATCATGACGCAAGAGGCGGAAGCGCGAAGTCGTGCCAATGCCGCGATACGCTGAAACTCAGACTTCCTTCTTGGCATCGACCAACAGCACTCCCTTGCCCTGGTCGGAGTTCAGGAAGACAATGCCAGCGCGCTCGAAAGCCCGTCTCACCTCATCGCGCGTACTCTCGTAGACCTCGAGACCGCTAAGGGATTCGAGGCGCTTGAGAGCGGTCAATGAGACCCGGGCCTTGTCAGCGAGCGTCTCCTGTGTCCAACCCAGCAACGCGCGTGCGGCCCGAGATTGTCGGGCGGTGATCATGCATGACCACCTCCCACACGGACCTACGCGCACGCCAAAACTACGACT
>Ga0065721_10004409_pt1 | contig 28791 bp, 26 predicted proteins | sample Mesricmetagenome_FD_59108 | JGI IMG/M metagenome (GOLD analysis project Ga0065721, IMG submission 59108) | Mesophilic microbial community from rice straw/compost enrichment Sample: eDNA_1 v2 (version 2) | ecosystem: Engineered > Solid waste > Grass > Composting > Bioreactor | place: USA: Davis...
CCGCCCCTGGCGGGAGTCGCCTACCGGCGGGACGATCCGGCCGCGGCGATGGCCGCGATCGGCGCGGACGAATGGACGGCGATCGCCATCGCCACCCACAATCTGGAAATGGACCAGGAGGCCCTGGCCGCGGCCTTGCCGTCCGCGGCGGGCTATGTCGGCCTGCTGGGCGCCCGCAAGCGCTTGGCCGAACGCCTTGCTCCCTTGCGCGCCGCCGGTTTTCCGGAGGCGCGGCTGCAGCAGCTGCACGCCCCCATCGGCCTGGATATCGGTGGTAAGGCCCCGTGGGAGGTCGCCCTCTCCGTCATCGGGGAGATCATCGCCCTGCGCCACGCCCGCCTTTCGGAGGAGCCGCGCAGGGCGATACCCAAGCGGGTGACCGCCTAGACCGGCACGAACACGGGAACCGGCGGCCCGTTCTCGGTCGGCTGGAACTTCACCTTGACCTTCCGCCCGATGGAGAGAGCTTCAGGCTCGACGCCGAGGAAGTTGGTCAGCACGGCCGGCCCCTCGTTCAGGGTCACGTAGCCGATACCGTACGGGCCGGAGGGCGAGCGGCGCATGATGCTGTAGGTATAGATCACGCCTTCGCCGGGGCTCTCTTCCCAGACGGTCTTTTCCGAGAAGCAGAACGGGCAGATGGCGCGCGGATACCAGTGCGCCTCGCCGCAGTCGTTGCAGCGCTTGATCAGGAACTTGCCTTCGGCTGCGGCGTCCCAGAACGGCTTGCTCTCGATGGTGATCGCCGGAGCCGGGATGTCGCGCGTCATCAGCGCGGGGCGGTCTTGAACGTCGGTCATGCTTAGGCCTCCCGTTCCATGATGAGGGTGGCCGCGCCGTGGCGCGTGCCGAGCGAGCCGCCCGTGCCGTGGGCGAGCGCGATGTCGCAATTGGGGACCTGCACCTTGGGGTGGGCCTCGCCGCGGAGCTGGCGCACCGCCTCGATCACCTTGGTGATGCCGCCACGATTGGTCGGGTGGTTGTTGCACAGCCCGCCGCCGTCGGTGTTGAACGGCAGCTTGCCGACGCCGGAGATCAGGTTGCCGTCGGAGACGAACTTGCCGCCCTGGCCCTTCTCGCAGAAGCCCAGGTCCTCGAGCTGCATCAGCACCGTGATGGTGAAGCTGTCATAGATCGAGGCGTACTTGATGTCCGACGGCTTGACGCCGGCCTCCTCGAAGGCGATCGGGCCGGACCAGACCGCGCCGGAGTGGGTGAGGTCGAGGCCGCGGCCGCCCTGCGGTCCCTTCGGCGACTCGCCGGCGCCCATCACCTTGACCTTCGGACGCTTCAGGCTCTTGGCGACTTCCGGGGAGGTGACGATCAGCGCGCCTCCGCCGTCGGTGACCACGCAGCAGTCCAGCAGGTGCAGCGGGTCGGCGATCATCCGCGAATTCACCACGTCCTCGACAGTGACCACGTCCTTCAGGAAAGCGTGCTCGTTGTATTGGGCGTGGTGGCTGGCGGCGACCTTGATCCAGGCGAGCTGCTCGGAGGTGGTGCCGTATTCATACATGTGGCGCATGGCGCACATGCCGTAAGTGTTGTGGGTCGAGCCGCCGTAGATGTTCTCATAGCCGGCCTCGGGCGGACCGTCAGTCAGCTGGCCGGGCTTGCCGCCTCCGCCGCCAAAGAACTTGTTCTGCCGCGGACGGCCGGCGAGGGTGACGAGGGCCACGGTGCACTTGCCCTCGGCGATCGCCTGGGCCGCGTGGCCCACGTGCAGCAGGTAGGAGGACCCGCCGGTTTCCGTGGAGTCCATGTGCCGGACGTTCTTCAGGCCCATATAGTCGACCATCGACATGGCGCCGAAGCCTGGGGCGTCCCCGGCGCAGAAATAGCCGTCGATGTCGTCCTTGGTGAGGCCCGCGTCCTCAAGCGCGCCCTTGGCGCACTCGGCGTGAAGCTGGGGCGTCGACTTGTCGGGCGCGTCGCGGAGCGGATGCTCGTACGCCCCCATAATGTAGGCCTTGCCTTTTATGCTCATGCGTTTCCCCGGAAATTATCTTTGAAGAATGCTTCTCGCTTATCGCAGCGCAGCATGGAGCGCTAGCCTCCTCTCCCCCTGGGAGGGAGAGGTCGGGTGAGGGCTGAGCGCGGCGACGCCCATCCTCTCTCGCCAGCGGGAGAGGGAGCGTCAGCGCTACGCGGGCTGCTGCTCCTTTATCGCTGCGATGCGGGCGTCGCGCAGGGCGGTGCGGCGGACCTTGCCGGCGTCGTCGCGAAGCGGTTCGTCGACGAACTCGTAGCTGCGGGGCTGCTTGTAGGTGACCAGCTTCTGCGCGAGATGCGCCCGCAAGGAGGCCTCGTCGCGCGAGCCCTTGGTCTGCACGATCGCGTGAACGCGGTTGCCCAGATCATCGTCGGGCAGACCGATGACGGCGCAGGACTGGACGTCCGGATGCTCCTCCAGCGCCGCCTCGATCTCGGCCGGATAGACGTTGGAGCCGCCGACCAGGATCATGTCCGTGCGGCGGTCGGCCAGGTAGAGATAGCCGTCCTCATCGAACCAACCGATGTCGCCCAGCGACTCCCAGCCGCCGGGCAGGGTCTTGGCCGTCGCGCCGATATACTTGTAGGACGGCGGCGCGCCCTCCGGCCGGCGCATATAGATCTCGCCGACCTCGCCGGGCGGCAGGAACGAGCCGTCCTCGCCGACGGCCACCATCTCGCCCACCGTGACCTTGCCGACCGAACCTCGGTGTTCCAGCCATTCGGCGCCGGTGATGGTGGTCACGGCCTGGGCCTCGGTGCCGGCATAGAGCTCCAGCACGGTTTCAGCGCCCACCCAATGGATGAAAGCTTCCTTCAGCCAGGCCGGACAGGGCGCGGCCAGGTGCCATAGCGCTTCCAACGAGGAGAGGTCGTAGCGATTGCGGACCTCCTCCGGCAGGTGCCAGATGCGGTTCATCATGGTCGGGACCAGATAGATCCACGTCGCCTTGTGCTTCTCGATGGCCGCCAACGTGCCCTCGGCGTCGAAGCGCGGCAGCAGCACCATGTGCGCGCCGACGCTGAAGGCCGACATCATCATTCCGAAGCCGGCGTTGTGGTAGAGCGGGGCGGGCAGCAGGGCGACTGAGCTCGGCTTCAGCCGCCAGCCGCCGACCTCGGGCGTGTCCCTTGCGGTCTCCCCCTTCTGGCCGGAGAGGATCAGCTTGGGCCGGCCGGTCGATCCGCCGCTGGTCGGCGCCTTGGAAACCGGGGCGGTGACGTCGGGCAGATCACTGTCGTCGTCTGAGAGGGCCAGGAGGTCAGGGATCGAGAGCAACGGGCGGTCGATCTGGTGGTCGAACTCGGCGATGACCACGGGCGTCTTGGCGAGATCCATGATCGCCTCGAGCTCTCCCTTGGGGAGGCGGAAGGAAACCGGCTGAGGCGTCGCGCCCAGCTTCCATATGCCCCAGCAGGCGACCGCGAAGTCCGTCGAATTGGGAAGGCCAAGCGTGACCAGGTCGCCGAACTTCACGCCCTTGGCCGCCAGACCGCGCGCGACCCGGTTGGAAAGCCGGTGAAACTGTTCGTAGGTGAGGGTGACGTCTCCGCAGCTCACCGCGGGCGCATCGGGCTTCAGTTCGGCGAGCTGCTTGAGCTTGGCGCCGAGCGAGATCATCTCGTCTGGCATGTTCGTCCCTAAAGAATGGCTGGAGCTCTGGCGGCTCCTCGGATCGCAATGCGTGCGCCGCCGAAATCCGCAGGCGGGCGAGGCTTAGTTTCCTCTCGGGAAGCGACGAAGGGCAAGCGCCGATTGCGGCGGACGCGGATTCGGGCTTTAGGAAGTCGTACAAATGTTTGAACAGGGAGTAGGCCGCATGTCCGTCGAAGAGCTGCTGAGCCAGGAGTTCGGAACCCTGGCTGATGTGATCAGGGCGCAGGCGGCCGAGCTCAAGGACAAGCCGGCCCTCGTCGACGCCAAGCGGACGATCTCTTACGCCGAGCTGGACGAGCTGATGGACCGCATCGCCGTGGCGCTGCAGCGCGACGGGGTCGGGAAGGCGGACGTGGCGGCCATCTGCGCCACCACCTCGGTCGAATATGGCGCGACCTTCTTCGGCATCCTGAGGGCCGGCGCGATCGTCGCGCCGCTCGCGCCGTCGTCGACGGCGGAAAGCCTGGTGATGATGCTGAACGACTCCGGCGCGAAGGTCTTCTTCCTCGACGCGGGCGTGGCGGGTCAGCTGGAGGGCGTGGCGAGCCAGATCACCGCCAAGCGGGTTTCGCTGGACGGCTCGGCCGCAGGCGTGCCGTTCGAAGAGTGGCTCGCGCCCAAGGGCGCCAAGCCGGCGCCGGTGGAGGTCGAGCCGGACCAGGGCTTCAACATCATCTATTCCTCGGGCACCACGGGCGCGCCCAAGGGGATCGTCCAGCCGCACCGCATGCGCTGGGGCCAGATCCGCCGCGGCGTCTATCCCGCCGACGCGGTGACGATGATCTCGACGCCGCTCTATTCGAACACCACCTTGGTCTCCTACCTGCCGACCATCTCCAACGGCGGCACGGCGGTGCTGATGCCGAAGTTCGACGCCGAGCAGTTCCTGAAGCTCTCGGAGAAGCACAAGGTGACCCACGCCATGCTTGTGCCGGTGCAGTATCGGCGGATCATGGAGCGGGCCGACTTCGACAGCTACGACCTCTCCTCGTTCCGGATGAAGTTCTCGACCAGCGCGCCCTTCTCGCCGGAGATCAAGGCCGACGTGCTGAAGCGTTGGCCCGGCGGGCTGATCGAATACTACGGCATGACCGAGGGCGGCGGCTCCTGCTACCTCGTCGCGCACGAGCATCCGGACAAGCTGCACACGGTTGGCGTGCCGCTGCCGGGGCACGACATCCGCCTGATCGGCGAGGACGGCAAGGAGGTGCCCCAAGGCGAGATCGGCGAGGTGGTCGGCCGCTCGGGCGCGATGATGGTCGGCTACCACAACCAGCCGGGCAAGACGTCGGAGGCGGAGTGGTGGTCGCCGGAGGGCCTGCGCTACATCCGCACCGGGGATGTCGGCCGCTTCGACGAAGACGGCTTCCTCACCCTCATGGACCGCAAGAAGGACATGATCATCTCCGGCGGCTTCAACATCTATCCGTCCGACCTGGAGGCAGAGATCGTCAAGCACGAGGCGGTGCTGGAGGCCGCGGTGGTGGGGGTGGCGTCGGATAAATGGGGCGAGACGCCCGTGGCCTTCGTCGCCCTGCGTCCCGGCAAGAAAGTCGGCGCCGACGAGCTGCGGGAATGGGTCAACGCCAAGCTCGGCAAGACCCAGCGCCTGGCCGACCTGATCCTGGTCGAGGGCCTGCCGCGCAGCCATATCGGCAAGGTGCTGAAGCGCGAACTTCGTGACAGCTACACCGCATCTTCCACCGGAGTGACGGCCGGTTCGGTGGCATGAAGGTGCGTAAACTTGGAAACTCGGCCGTCGAAGGACGGCCGTGGGGAAGGGCCCTGGCGTGACGCAGATCTCAGTCGCTGACCTCTGCGACGAACATGAAGGGGTGATCGAGGTCTGCGAAACCCAGTTCCGCGACTTCGGAGGGCGGACCGCCTTTTCCGGGCCGATCCGCACCGTGCGCTGCCATGAGGACAACTCCCTGGTGAAGGCCACCCTGGCCGAGCCGGGCGAGGGGTGCGTCCTGGTGGTCGATGGCGGCGGATCGCTGCACCGGGCGCTGGTGGGCGACATGCTGGCGGCGGACGGCGCCAAGAACGGCTGGGCGGGCATCGTCGTCTATGGGGCGGTGCGCGACACCGCCGTGCTCGGCACGCTGGACATCGGGATCAAGGCGCTGGGGACCAACCCCATGCGAAGCGTCAAGCGCGGCGAGGGCATGGTCGATATTCCGGTCGCGTTCGGCGGCCTCGTCTTTGTCCCCGGCGACCTGCTCTATGCCGACGAGGACGGTGTCGCCGTGCTCGCCGCGGACGAGGGCTGAGCCATGCCTGACGTTTTTCCGACCCTCGGCGAGGACCCGGTCGCCGATCTCAACGCGATGCAGCAGGGCTACCTGCCGGGCGAACTTGCCCTGGAGGTGCTGGAAGTCCGCCACGGCTATCTGCGCAGCCAGGTGAAGGTCGAGCACAGGCATATGGCGCCCAACGGCTTCCTGCACGCCGCCAGCGTCATAGCCCTGCTGGACTCCGCCGCCGGCTACGGCTGCCGGACGTCCCTGCCGGAGGGCGCGGTCGGCTTCACCACCATCGAGCTGAAGAGCAACTTCCTCGGCACCGCGCGGATCGGCGACACGGTGCTTTGCGAGGCCAATCTGGTCCATGGCGGCCGCATGACCCAGGTGTGGGACGCCACCGCGACCCATGCCGGCAGCGGCAAGCCCATGGCGCTCTTCCGTTGCACCCAGATGATCCTCTATCCGCGCTGATCGAAAGGCGAAAACGCCCGCTTGATCTGTCGTGGCCGGATGAGTAGGTTCCGCGCCTCGCGCTCAGCGGGCTCCCCTTGCGGGCGGCCCGAAAGACGTCTCCGGAGAGGTGGCTGAGTGGTCGAAAGCACCGCACTCGAAATGCGGCGTACCTTCACGGGTACCGTGGGTTCGAATCCCACCCTCTCCGCCATTACAATCTAAGCCGTTGAAACGGCTAGAAGTTCTGGAAAAATAAGGGCTTTTTCACGGTTGGCTGTTACATATGTAATAGGTGAACCGCGAGTGCAGTACCTCGATAAGGTGGGCGCGACCTACTATTTCCGCCGCCCCGTTCCAGACGACATTCGACCCTTCTTCCTGACCAAGAGCGGCAAGCCCCGCACGGATTGGAAGTTCTCCCTGGACACCAAGGAAAGGGCCGAAGCCAAGGAGCGGTGCAACCGCATGGCGTCGCAGTATGACGACCTGATCCGTGAGACTAGGGCCAAGCTCAAACAGGGCATCAAACCCGATCATGCCCCCGCTGCGGCGGCGAAGCCGTCTGAGCCCTATGATCCGTTCCCGACGCTGGAAGACCTGGAAGCCCATGAGGCTGCGTCCCGCTGGATCGCGGAGCATGAGCATGGGCTGGAGAACGACCCTGACAAGCGCCGCATAGACGACGCTGTGCAGGCTGCGCTTGCGCGCCGAGAGGCGGAAGAGGCGGCGGCTCTGGAGTTCGTCCGCGAGGATCAGGCCGCGAGCCGTGCTCCCCTCATGGACCTCTTCGACGCCTACGTTGCGCTGCGCAAGCCTGCTGCGGCTACAGTGAAGCGTTGGCGGCCGGTCATGGAGCATCTGAAAGGCTTCCTCGGGCATGACGACGCGGCCAGGATTACCCGCAAGAACGTCATCGCCTGGAGGGACGCGCTCCTAGCCGAGAAGGACGACAAGGGCGAACCTGTACGCAGCGCCCGCACGGTCAAGGAGACTTACTTAGCCTCCCTCATCGTGGTCCTCGGCTACGCAATGGAGGGCGACAAGATCAAGGCCAATGTCGCCGCTGACGTGGTTGTCCGCGTGCCGAAGAAAGTTCAACTGCGTCACCCGCAGTTCACCGATGCCGAGGCCCGCACGATCCTAAGGGCCAGCCTTGAGCCCCAGCCCGACAGCCTCGCCCCGGAACACCGGCTTGCCCGGCGCTGGGTGCCCTGGCTCTGCGCCTACACGGGCGCTCGGGTGAATGAAATGACGCAGCTTCGGGCCGAGGACGTGAAGGAGATTGAGGGGGTTTGGACCATCAACATCACGCCCGAGGCTGGCGGGGTTAAGAACGGCAAGGCCAGAACCGTGCCAATCCATGAGCACCTGATTGAGCAGGGCTTTCTTGTCATGGTGAAGGCTCAGGGCAAGGGGCCGATGTTCTACAATCCAGAGCGTGGACGCGGGGGCTCAGAGGGCAACCCGCACTACAAGAAAATGGGCGAGCGCCTAGCGGCCTGGGTGCGCAAGCTGGGTGTCGATGACCCGAACGTGCAGCCGAACCATGCTTGGCGACACCTGTTCACCACGCTTGCCCATGGCGTCATGGACCCGGAAGCAAGGGAAACCATCAAGGGTCACGCGATGAAAACAGAGGGCCAGAAGTACGGTGTGTACCCTCTGGCCCTCCTGGCGAAGGAGCTTGATAAGTTCCCCCGCTTTGAGACGAATGATCCCGCCTAGATCGTCTCCGCTTTGATGCTGGCCCCGGCGTTCGCGTAGTCCGCCCTGATCTCAGCCTTGGACTTGAACGCGGGGGCGGGCATGGCGTGCAGGCCGTCGCTCCCGATCCGGTGTCCCTCCAGCAGGGTGCGCCCGGTGCCAGCGCCGGTGTAGGCCGTGGCGTCCCAGCGAGCGCGGTTCACGATCATGCCGCTTCCCGATCCCGTGGCGGACACCTGCTTGTCCGTGCTCTTGGCCTGCGGCTGCGCCTGGGAGCCGAAGCCGGGGAAGCTCTGGCGCTGCGCCTGAGGGGCGCTCTGCTGGCTGGAGTACACGTCCTCAGGGCGGCCCTGGGGAGCGCCTGGGGCGGCCTCCTGGCTGGCGGCTGGGGTAGTGGCCTGCGTGACCACGGCGTCCGCCATGGCGAAGCCCAGGGCGCTCTCGATGGCCTCCCCGGTCAGGGCTCCCTCAGGAAGCTCCCCGTTCTTCACGGCCAGGGCCACGCTGTCCTGCGCGATCATCGGGCCAAGGGCCACAAGGGCGCTGTCGTCCCCGGTGCTGATGTACTCCGAGAGCGCCGCGTCATACTTCGCCACGGTCGCCACGTCCGACGCCTCAACAAGGCGGGTGATCTTGCCCAGGCTGTTGCCGATGTCCGGTTGCCCGGCGGCGAACTCATTGAGCGCCATCTGATAGGCGCGGGCGTCCGTATGCCCCATGCCGACGTACTCCCTGGCCCAGGTGACGACGGTCTGTGCGTCATAGCCCTGGGAGTAGATGAGGCTGAGTGCAGCGTTCACTTTCACGCGCTGCTTGATGCTAAGTCCCATGCGAGACGATCCTTTCGATTTGCTGTTGGTACGGCTCAAGCGCCTCGCTGGCTGCTTGCCGATCACGCTGGTTGCGTTGGTTCTGGATGCAGCGAAGGACGGACTGCTGCGTGGTCCTCATGCTGCTAGCTAGGCCGGGGGAGCCTGCCGCTTCCCAATCCCTGATGATGTCCAGGGCGAAGCGTTCGATAGCCTCGCGATGCTTCCTCGGGAGGTCCGCCAGGAGCGAGCGCCAGGGGTGCAGGTCGTGGCGAATGTGGTTCGTCACCGCCAGGGCGTGAGAGCGATAGAGGCGGATGGCGTCCAGAGCGCCGGGAGGCGCTTTGTCCTGGCGCATCAGCCAGACGGAGACTGCGGACAGTTGGGCGTCATGCGCAGCCCCGTCCCCGTACTCCCCGAAGTACTCCCGCAGTTCGTCCAGGGTCTTAGCCCATAGCTCGCTGCGGACATGGCCGTCAGAGAAGAAGCGGCGATAGGGAGCGGGCTTCAATGCCCGGCGATCCCGCTCGCGAGGGTTCATCCGCCGAAGGCGGGAGAGCGATGCTCTCAAGCCGCATCCGCTTCCGTAACCGGGCGACGGACCCAGCCGCGCTTCTGGCTGGTGAAGTACTCATTGAACGCTTCCCAGGCGTCGCCCGTGGGGCTCAGGGACAAGATGGAGGCCGGGACTTGATCCGGGCGCACGTTCAGCAGGTAGCCCCACGCTTCATCGGGGAGGGAGCCGAAGCCAGCGACGGTGTTCGTCACCTGCACGGTTTCCCGGCCATCCCACTGATTGCGGACGTAGGTGATCGTGAAGGGTCGAGACAGAAGGCCCTCGGTAGTCGAGCCCTCGGTGATTTTGATGTCCTTGATGTTGGCATACGCAGCCGCACGCCGGGTTTCGACCTCTGAGGCCATAGCCTCCGACAGTTCGGCTTGAGCCGTCTCCAGCAGGGGAGCGAGGCGCTTAACCTCAGCCTTCGCCTGCGACAGGCGTTCCAGCAAAGCCGCATCCTCCTGGGCTTCACGGAGGGCGGAAGCCAGGTCTTCGACGCGCTCAACAAGAGCGCCGGTATTGTTGGTCATGTTCGTTCCTTGGGTTGGTTTGATGGTGGCGCGCGTCAGCAGCGCGGTTGTTGGTCGTCGTGTGCCCTGGTCACGGGGTTAGCCTTCGGTCACGCAGACCGGGCTTTGGCCCTAGCGACAGCCTGCGGAGAGGCGTTCGGCCTACGGGCGGCTAGGGCGTAGTTCGGGGTCTTCCCGTGATCCGCCTCATAGGCGGCGGCGATGTCCTTAGCGGGAGGACGACCCGGCGGCCTGCGCTTGGCGTACTCAGGGACAGGGATGCGGAGCATTTCGAGCGTAGCCCGCACCCCGATCAGCACCCGCCTATCAGCACGTTCGAAATACGCGACTGCGGCAGGGCTATGGATGACGTCATCGTTGACGGTGAAGGCCGCCATGCGAACTCCTTATGTTAAGCGTGGGTTGTGAGAGGGGATTTCGGGAGTATCTGTCCCGCGAATACAAAGAGATGGCGCACGGATACGCGCCCGTATTGCTAGGGGCCTAAATCAAGGCGTGGCTAAAAGAACACGCTCACTTGTGTTCAAGGAAGGGAAAGGCTTAGCCGCTGCGTAGGTGGAGCCTACTCACCTTCTGCGATGCGCTTACAGAGACAAGGTTCCTTTCGGAAGCTTGGTCACGCAGCAGCTAAGCCTAGTCAGAAAGCACGGGTGTTCCCGTACTCCATCAACCTCTTGGATGATCAGCGCACACATAATCGCCGAACTATTCTCTCGTAGGAGAGACTGCGAAGGACCAACCAAGGAGCAAAAATCCTAAGCAGGCGCGCTGATCATCAAAGAGGATGCGTATATTTATCCAGGGATATAATCCCAGGTTATATAGGTATATTATACCAGGTTATATATAGGGATATGTATATCCCATAGTTCATCCTAGATTGGATGAGTTGGGTTAGCTCTGGGTTCCCCGTGCAAATAGATACGGCCTAAGCTTTTCTATCTGCAACGCGAACCATACTCTTAGCTTCATCCTGAGTTGGATTGAGCGGGTTGAGCCCTGGGTTTCCCGCAGGCCAGCCTTACAGCTAGCCCCCGTGCAAGCGGGATCATGTTTAGCGTCATGCCTGACGGCAGAAGGTTTCCTTCTGTGTGTGGGTATCAAATCGAGCACCCGGCGGGCGAGCGAATGGTTCCTTCTGCACGTGTGTATCGAAACTCGGGAACGATTATATCCGGGTATAAAGGCGGAGCCTATGGATCGCCCAGGAGCGCCGCCAAGCGTAGGGTGCCACCTACCTAGCGGAGCATTGCGGGAAGCCCACCACGGCCCGGCTCTGGCCCCGCAATCGTATCCCTCAAGCCGCCCGCTTCTCGACGCGCTGGATGGCGGCACGGGATACCCCGTACTCCTTCGCCAGGACGCCCAGGGAGACGCCCTCAGAGCGCCGCTGTCGGATGGCCTGCTGATCCTCAGGGGAGAGAGCGGACGGCCTACCCAGGGCCTTCCCTTCCGCCTTGGCGCGGGTGAGCCCAGCTTGGGTGCGCTCGATCAGCAAGTCCCGTTCGAACTCCGCCACGGCGTTGAGCACGCCCATGGTCATCTTCCCGGCTGCGCTGGTCAGGTCCACCCCGCCGAGGGCGAGGCAATGCACCCGCACTCCTGACGATGCTAGCGCCTCGACCGTAGCCCGAACGTCCATGGCGTTACGGCCCAGGCGATCCAGCTTGGTGACGACAAGCACGTCCCCGTCTTCCATCCTATCGAGAAGGCGGGCGAACCCCTTGCGCTCAGATGCAGCGACGGACCCGGAGACGGTTTCAGCGACAACGCGCTTGCCGTCCACCTTGAAGCCAGCGGCCTCGATCTCGTGGACTTGGTTGTCCGTGGTCTGATCCGCCGTGCTGACCCGGCAGTAAGCGAATGTGCGAGCCATGGCTTGCCCCTCTGTATCGAATACGAGGCTCGTTATGTCTCACGTATCGGAATGGTCGTCAAGTTATGTTTCGATACAGGTGGCGCGGCCGTATCGGAAACGGTCGTATTCGATACAGGGGTTGGCCGCGCTCAATCCTGCGCAGGGGGCTACGGGGAAACCGGGCCTTGTAGGATCAGAGGCATCCCCTCCCGACAGCACACCGTTTTTTGGTCGTGGCTCTCCAAGCGGGGCCACGTTGACGGGGACAAGCTCTGCTTTTGCTTGCAACCTGAAATGGGCTTGTGCATCCAATGGTTAAGGCGAGCGGCGAAGGCGCTTAGATTGCGAGGGGTGGCGTGGCGAACTCATTTCACGATTTGATCTTCACGCCGCGCATAGACGAAATGATCCCGTCCGACACGAGGGGGCGGGTCAATGTGCTCACCGGGACCAACAACTCAGGGAAGTCAGCCTACCTAAAGCAGGCCGTTGATCAGCCGGGTAAGCTGTATATCGGTGTAAACAGATTTTACTCCTTTCATCACCTGCAGCTATATAACGACAACCGCAACGAAGTGAATGAGTTTTACAATAATCTGCAAAATACAAAGCATCAGCCGTTTCAGAACTTCGAAGGATCTTTCTTTAATGCCTCCAGTGCGCTTGTTAGGCTAACCAATGATCGGCGTAAGGTTCTATTCGAGACCTTCACCGAGCTATTTGGGCTGCCAATAGAAGTTCGCGCGGAGACGCCAAACAACGACTTCTCTAACAAATATGTATCCGTAGCAGGTGATAGCCTAAGTGTGACTTCGAGCGGCACGAGGTTGTTCCTTGGCATACTCGCTGCGATCATGGATGAAAGATTTCACGCGGTCGCCATAGATGAGCCTGAACTTGGCCTGTCTCCACCATTGCAGAGGAAGCTTTCTGACATAATAATGAAGGGAGAGTTCCACGAGCGACTGTTCCCTCATAAGCCAAGCATAATATTGACGACTCATTCTCACCTATTCCTTGACAAGGCTACCCCGACAAATAACTGGGTCGTCTCTAAGGATGGGGTGAATATCACCGCGAAAAGGTGTGAAGGGTTCTCTGAACTCCACGATATACAGTTGCGCTTGCTCGGGAATGATCTTGGCGATCTTTTTCTCCCTCATGCCGTACTATTTGTGGAGGGGGAAACCGATAAGCTTTACCTTGAGCAGGTCTTTAAGCGGCTTTTGCCTCGTTCGAAGTTGGTCATTCAAGATTGCGGCGGCGACATCGCGCAGCGGCTGAACTTCTGGGCCCAGGCCCTCGGCGACATACAAACCAGTCCCTATCGGCAGAGGACTTTCGCCATCTACGACAAGGTTGAGCAAGCCGGTCTAGATCGCGTCTGCAGTAGATTGGGGTTGCCCGAGGCGAACAAGGTAAAGTGGAGCGGTAACGGGATAGAGTTCCTGTATCCGATCTCAATCATGCGAGAGATTTATAGAAGCCATGAGTTCCAGTATTCTCAGATGGAAATCTCAGGCGACTATGTGAGTTTTGGCGGATTGAGCTACAAAAAGATGGAGCTTTGCCGCCTAGTCTGCGACCGCCTCACTGAGGACACTGAGTATCCCGAGGAACTGGATGCGAAGCTGATTGCGGTGCTCCGGAGCCTCGAAGGATAGCCTTCACAGAACTAGCTGCGACTGTTACATGCGGCTATCGCAACCGTTACAGTCGGTCGCAGAAAAGTTATTATTTTTCAAATGGTTGGTCAGGTCCGGGCAAAATCCCACCCTCTCCGCCATGACCGATCAAGCTTGAGGCGAGCGCCCAAAGTCCCATGAAACAGGTCATCGTCGTCAACGAGGCCCTTGGCCTGCCGCCGGGCAAGATGGCTGCCCAGGTGGCGCATGCGGCGGTGGGCGGCCTGCTCAATGCGCCGCGGGAGAAGCAGGCGGGCTGGCTGCAGGTCGGCATGCCCAAGGTGGTGCTGCGATGCGGCTCTCAGGAGGAGCTTTTCGAATTGGCCGAGAAGGCCGAGGCGGCGGGGCTGCCGGTCATGCTGATCCGCGACGCCGGGCGTACGGTGGTCGAGGCGGGCACGCCGACCTGCGTGGGCATCGGACCCGACGAGATTTCCAAGATCGACGCCGTGACCGGCGCGCTGAAGCTGATGAGGTGACGAAATGGTCTATTCGACCAAGCGTGGAACGGGGATCATCGGCACGCTCGAACAGCCGCTGGAGCCGGTGACCTTCGAGGCGACCATCGAGCACGGCCAGACCGCCATCCTCTCCTTCATCGCCAAGGCCAGGACGCTCAGCGGCAAGAGCCTGGCCGAGTACAAGGGCCAGAACCTCGTCCTGCAGATCGACGATGGTCCCGCCCTGGCGGTGGTGATCGTGCACATCGAGGGCGAAGAGGCCGTTCTCAACCTCGCGCCCGGATGAGGCGTCCATACCCGGCGCGACTGGGGCTATGAAACCACGGCGGGTTTTCAGGCGCGGCCTGGCGTGATCCTCTCCCCACATTTGAGTGGGGAGCTTTCATGACAGTCGTAAAGATCGTGCGGGCCGCCGTGGCGGCGTGCCTGCTGTGTTCGGCCGCGCCGGCCGCCTTGGCCCAAACCTATCCCGTCGGCAAGGTGGCGAGCCTGAAGTCCGCCGCCGTGGCGGGCGTCGAGGGGCGCGCCAAGCTGGCGCAGCAGATGAACGACCAGATCTTCTCCTTTGGGGAGCTCGGCTTCCAGGAGGTCGAGACCTCGAAATACGTGACCGGCGTTCTCGAGGAAAACGGCTTCAAGGTCGAGCGCGGGGTCGCGGGGCTGCCCACGGGCTGGACTGCGACCTGGACCCACGGCTCGGGCGGGCCGGTCGTCGTGCTGGGCAGCGACATCGACGGCATTCCTAAAGCTTCCCAGAAACCGGGTGTCCCTTGGCACGAGCCCCTGGTGCCCGGCGCGCCAGGGCACGGCGAGGGCCACAATTCCGGCCAGGCGGTCAATGTCGTCGCCGCGCTGGCGGTGAAGGACCTGATGGAGAAGAACGACATCCCTGGGACCCTGGTGCTTTGGCCGGGCGTCGCCGAGGAGCTGTTGGGCGGCAAGGCCTACATGGTGCGCGACGGCGTCTTCAAGAACGCGGACGTGGCGCTCTTCACCCATGTGGGCTCGAACCTCGCCACCGGTTGGGGGGCGACCTCCGGCACGGGCCTGGTTTCGGTCGAATACACCTTCAAGGGCGCAGCCGCGCATTCGGCCGGAGCGCCCTGGCGGGGCCGCAGCGCCCTCGACGCCGTCGAGCTCATGAACATGGGCTGGAACATGCGCCGCGAGCACCTGCGGCCGGAGCAGCGCTCGCACTACGTCATCACCGACGGCGGCGACCAGCCGAACGTCGTGCCGTCCACCGCGACGGCCTGGTACTATTTCCGCGAGCAGACCTTCGACGGGATCAAGAAGAACTTCGAGATCGGCAACGCCATGGCCGAAGGCGCCGCCAAGATGACCGACACCACGGCCTCCTGGCGGATCGTCGGGACCGCCGCGCCCCGGCACTTCAACCGCCCGCTCGCCGAAGCCGCTAAGGCCAATATCGACAAGGTCGGCTTGCCGAAGTGGACCGCCGACGAGCAGGCCTTCGCCAAGGCCGTCCAGAAGAACCTCGGCACGACCAAGCAGAAGGGCCTCGCCACCGAGCTCGAGAAGCTGGAAGCGCCGGTGGAAAAGCCAGAAAGTGGCGGTTCGGACGATATCGGCGACATCTCGTGGACCCTGCCGACGATCACCGTGGTCTATCCGTCGAACATCCCGGATCTGCCGGGCCACCACTGGTCCAACGCCATCTCCATGGCCACCCCGATCGCGCACAAGGGCGTGGTCGCCGGCTCCAAGGTGATCGCCATGACCATGGTCGATGTCCTGACCAAGCCCGAGCTGCGCAAGCAGGCCAAGGACTATTTCGTGAACGTCCAGACCAAGGACCAGAAGTACGTCCCGATGATCGGGCCGAACGACAAGCCGCCGATCGAGCTCAATGGCGAGGTGATGGCGAAGTACCGGCCGGAGATGCGGAAGTTCTACTACGACCCCGCCAAGCACCCGACCTATCTGGACCAACTGGGCGTCAAATGGCCGGTGACCGACCTCACCCCGCCCGAGGGATACAAGGTCGACTGACGCGCGACGAAAACAACAAGCGCTGCAATAGAACTCGATTGAGACTCAACCTTTGGTGTGTTCAGCTTAACCTCAGATTAACCACGATCGACGGGCGCGGCGCCCGTCGATCTGGTCTGTGGGAGAGGTGGAATGAGGAAGGTTCTGGTGTCGGCGGCCGCCCTCGCGGTCGCCGCTTTCTCCTCGCCGGCTTTTGCGGCGAAGATCGTGCTCAACAACATCGGCGGGGTCGAGGCCGGCACGGAAGCCCACAAGGGTTTCTCCATCGCCGCCGAGTTCTGGGGCCAGCGGCTCACCAACGACGTCGTCATCAATCTGGACGTGGGCTTTCAGAAGCTGCCCGAAAACGTGCTGGGATCGACCGGCAGCAGCTCGGCGGTCGTGCCGATCGAGCTCGTGATGGGGCAGCTCGCGAGCCTTGGGAATTCCCAGATCGACAGCATCGCCACGGCGAACCTGCCGGGCCTGAAGGTCGGCGACTACGGCTGGGGCGCGCTGGACGTCATCACCTCGGGCTACAAACTGCCCACCGGGGAGGGCGTGGACACCACCAAGCTCGTCTTCGACAACGACCTGAGCGGCAACAACAGCTTTCTCGACGCCAACACCGCGAACCTGAAGGCGCTGGGCTTCACCGGCTTCGGGGACGACGCCGACGGCAGCATCACGTTCAGCAACGAGTACAAGTTCGACTTCAATCCGGCCGACGGCATCGCCGAGGACGCCATCGACTTCATCAGCGTGGCGGTTCATGAGATCGGCCATGCCCTGGGCTTCGTGAGCGGGGTGGACACCTATGACGTCCTCGGCGCGCCGAACGGTCCCCTGACGAACGACCCTGAGCTCGCCCTGATCAATCTGAACGACTATGCGGTCGCCTCGGTCCTCGATCTCTATCGCTACAGCGACGTGCTGGGCGAAACCCTCCTCGACTGGTCGGTGGGCGGAAACCCGTTCTTCTCCATCGACGGGGAGACCATCTATGGCGGCGGCTACTTCTCGACAGGCCGCTTCAACGGGGATGGGCGCCAGGCTTCGCATTGGAAGGACAACCTGCCTGGCCAGCCGCAGCTTGGTATCCTGGATCCCACCGTCGCCTACGGCCAGATGGGACGGGTGACCTCCCTCGACCTGGCCGCCTATGACGCCATCGGCTGGAACATCGATTACGACGTGTTCGGCTCGGGCCAGGCCTTCACCACCAAGGACATCTATCTCGCGGCGGTACCCGAACCTTCGACCTGGGCCATGCTGATCGGCGGCTTCTTCATCACGGGCGCCGTGATGCGTCGGAGGAGGGCTCTGGCGCTCGCCTGATGAAACGGTCGCGGCTCATTTTCGCCATGAGCCGTGGCCAACTTCCTGAGCCGTTTCTCGGAGGTTTTCAGCATGCGCCTGACCAGCCTTTTCATCGCCGCAGCGGTGCTCGCCGGATCGACAGGGATGGCCGCCGCGGCCCCGGGGCGGTTCATCCACCCGGCCGACACCAGCAAGGACGACCGCATCAGCAAGACCGAATGGGTCGCCTATAAGCTGCCGGAAGCCGAATTCGCCAAGGCCGACAAGAACAAGGACGGCCAGATCGACGGTCCCGAGTTCGTCGCCTGGGACACCGCGCAAAAGGCCGCCCATAAGGGGCACTAGGGGCGCATCCTAGGCCAGGGCCTGCTCCAGGTCGGCGATCAGGTCGCCGGCGTCCTCGATCCCGACCGACAGCCGGATGAGGCCGTCGGCTATGCCGATGCGTTCGCGCGTCTCCGGCGGGATCGAGGCGTGGGTCATGATCGCCGGATGCTCGATCAGGCTTTCGACGCCGCCGAGGCTCTCGGCCAGGGTGAAGAGCCGCGTGCGTTCCAGCATGCGCCGGGTCCCGGCCAGATCCCTGTCCAGCACCGCGGTGATCATGCCGCCGAAGCCGCCGCTCATTTGACGCTTGGCGAGCTCGTGCTGCGGATGGCTCTCCAGGCCGGGATAGATCACCTTCACCACGTCCCCGCGGGCCTCCAGCCAGCGGGCGATCGTCAGGCCGTTCTCGCAATGGCGCTGCATCCGCAGGGCCAGGGTCTTCATGCCGCGAAGGGCAAGGAAGGAGTCGAAAGGCGAGGCCACGGCTCCGACGGCGTTCTGCAGGAATCCCAACTGGTCGGCCAAGTCCTTGTTCTGGCCCACCACCAAGGCGCCCCCGACGATGTCCGAATGTCCGGAGATATATTTGGTCGTCGAGTGCATGACCGCGTCGAAGCCGAACTCCAGCGGCCGCTGGCAGTAGGGACTGGCGAAGGTGTTGTCCGCCGCGGCGAGCAGGCCCCGCCGCCTGGCGAGCTCGGCGATGGCCGAAAGGTCCGCCAGCCTCAATAGCGGATTGGTCGGCGTCTCCACCCAGATAAGGCGGGTGTTCGGCCGGATCGCCGCCTCGATGGCGGCTACGTCGCTCATGTCCACGAAGCTGAACTCGAGCCCCGCGGTGCGGCGACGCACCTTGTCAAAGAGGCGGAAGGAGCCGCCGTATAGATCTTCGCTGGCGATGACGTGGGCGCCGGCGTCCAGCACCTCCAGGAAGGTGGAGATCGCCGCGAGGCCTGAGGCGAAGGCATAGCCGCGAGCCCCGCCTTCCAGGTCCGCGATACCGCGTTCGAAGGCGAAGCGGGTCGGGTTCTGGCTGCGGGAATATTCGAAGCCCTTGTGCTCGCCCGGGCTGGTCTGGGCGTAGGTCGAGGTCGCGTAGATCGGCGGCATGACCGCGCCGGTGGATGGGTCTGGAAACTGGCCGCCATGGATCGCCCGGGTGGCGAACTCCAACCGGTTCTTGCCTTGATTGTTCTCTGTCACGCCGCCCGCCGAAGATAGTTGATGAGATCGATCCGGGTGATCAGCCCGACGAATTCATGGCCCTCCAAGACGATGGCGACCTGATCGCGCTCGAACACCGGCAGCAGGGCGTCCAGCGGGTCGCTGGCCTGCAAGGTGTCGAGCTTGGCCGTCATGGCCGCCGAAACGGGCTGGGAGAACCGCTTCTCCGGCTTGGAGTCCTCGACGGCCTCCAGAAGATCGCTCTCGTCGATCAGGCCGATCAGCCGTCCGCCGTCGAGAACCGGAAGCTGGCTGACATCGGCCTGGCGCATTCGGTTGTAGGCGGTGAGCAAGGTGTCGGCTGGTCCTACCGTCACCGCGGCCCCTTCGGCGGCGGACCGCGCGATGAGGTCGCGCAGATCGCCGTGCAGAGGCCGCTCGGTCAGGCCCTGCTCAGCCAGCCAGCTGTCGTTGTAGACCTTGGAAAGGTACTTGGCGCCGGTGTCGCAGACGAGGGTGACCACGCGCTTCGGCTCCGTCTGCTCGCGGCAGTAGCGGAGGGCGCCGGCCAGCAGGGTGCCCGAGGAGGAGCCGCCCAGCACACCGGCCTTGGCCAGCAGCTCGCGGGCGGCGGCGATGCTCTCCTGATCCGGGATCGTATAGGCCGCAGAGACCAGCGAGAGGTCGCAGTTGGAGGGCACGAAGTCCTCTCCAATGCCCTCGACCACCCAGGATCCCGGCTCGATCATCTCGCCAGTGTTCACCAGCGGCGCAAGGATCGAGCCCTCGGGGTCGGCCAGCACCATCTTGGTCTTGGGCGAAGCCCTGGCGAAGAACCGGCCAAGGCCGGTGAGGGTGCCGCCCGATCCGACGCCCACCACGACGGCGTCGAGATCGCCCTCCATCTGCTCCAGGATTTCGGGCCCGGTGGTCGTCTCGTGCGCCTTGGGATTGGCCGGGTTCGCGAACTGATTGATGAAGATCGCCCCTGGGATATCGGCGGCCAGGCGCTCGGCCATGTCCTGATAGTACTCCGGGTGTCCTTTGCCGACGTCGGAGCGGGTGATCCGCACGTCGACCCCCATCGCCCTCAGATGCTGGATCTTCTCCCGGCTCATCTTGTCGGGGACGACCAGGAGGATTCTGTAGCCCTTCAGAACGCCAACCTGCGCCAAGCCAAGACCGGTATTGCCCGCCGTGGCTTCCACCAGGGTCCCGCCGGGCTTCAAGGAGCCGTCGGCTTCCGCCGCCTCGATCATCGAACGCGCGATGCGATCCTTGATCGAGCCGCCGGGATTGGCGCTTTCCAACTTCACGAACAGTCGGCAAGGGCCGGTGTCGAAGCCGACCAGTTCGACCATGGGGGTTCGACCGATGAGGTCGAGGGCTGACTTGGCGGGAGGCGGCAGCGGACTTGCGCCTTGGGTCATCCAATGGGCTCCTGAGCGGACCTTTTCAGCGGAAACGCTCGGGGTCGATTTCCGCGCCATCACCCTCAGCATATGGGCGATTTTCTCGCCCTGACCAGCCGAACGGCGTTCGCCAGGTCGCGGCCGGGCGGGCTTCCGGCGAATTTCAGCCCGGGCCACTCGACAATTGCGCCTTGCTCGGATGATGTTCCCGCCGTTCAGAAGTGGGGGCGTTCGTCCATGTTTGCTCGTTATTTCCTGTCGGCCGCCCTGGCCGCGGTCCTCGTCGCGCCGGCGTTCGCCGAGCCGAACAAGCCCGAGGCGCCGAAGTGGGATGTCAACGCCCCGCCTGGAGCGACGCGGCAGGTTCCCATCGATGTGACGTCCGGCACCTGGATGAGCCTGGACGTGAGCCCTGACGGCAAGGAGGTCGTCTTCGACCTGCTGGGCGACCTCTATGTGATGCCGATCACCGGCGGCGAGGCGCGTCCCCTGACCAGCGGAATGGCTTGGGACATGCAGCCGCGCTACTCGCCCAACGGCCGCTGGATCGCCTTCACCTCCGACCGCGGCGGCGGCGACAACATCTGGATCATGGATCGGAACGGCGGCCAGCCGCGGCAGGTCACCAAGGAGACCTTCCGCCTGCTCAGCCAGCCGGCCTGGAGCCCGGACTCCGAGTTCATCGTGGCGCGGAAGCACTTCTCCTCGACGCGCTCCCTCGGCGCCGGCGAGATGTGGCTCTATCACCGTTCCGGCGGCGAGGGCCTGCAACTCACCAAGAAGCGCACGGACCAGAAGGATACGGGCGAGCCTGCCTTCTCGCCGGATGGCCGCTATCTCTATTTCAGCGACGACTCCACGCCCGGCGGGGTCTTCGAGTACTCCAAGGACGTCAACAGCCAGATCTACGTCATCCAGCGCCTGGATCGGGAGAAGGGCAAGGTCGAGCCCTATGTGACGGGCCCTGGCGGCTCGATCCGTCCGACGCCGTCGCCGGATGGCAAGTCCTTGGCCTTCATCCGGCGGGTCCGGTACAAGTCCGTGCTCTATGTCATGGACATAGCGTCAGGCCGCGAGACCCCGGTCTTCGACGGTCTCGACCGCGACATGCAGGAGACCTGGGCCATCCACGGGGTCTATCCGTCCATGGCCTGGACGCCGGACAACCGCGCCCTGGTCGTCTGGGCCGGCGGCAAGATCAAGAAGATCGACGTCGGTTCCAAGGCGGTCAGCGAGATCCCCTTCCACGTCCAGGGAACGCGGTCGGTGCAGGAGGCGGTGCGCTTCCCGGTCGAGGTCGCGCCCAAGGACTTCAAGGTCCGCATGCTGCGCTGGACGGCGGTGAATCCCCAGGGCGACAAGGTCGTCTATCAGGCCCTCGGCCACCTCTGGATCAAGGATCTGAAGAGCGGCGCGGCCCCGCGCCGGTTGACCCGCCAGAACGATCATTTCGAATTCTATCCGTCCTGGTCGCGCGATGGTCGCTCGATCGTCTACACCACCTGGAACGACCAGGACTTCGGGACCGTCCGCGTGGTCGGCGCCGGCGGCGGCGAGGGCAAGGTCATCTCCAGCCAGCCGGGCCACTATGTCGAGCCGGTCTTCAGCCCAGACGGTTCGCGGGTCGTCTATCGCGCGGTCTCGGACGGCTTCCTGACCTCGGCCATGTGGGGACGCGAGCCCGGTCTCTATGCGGTCTCCGCCAAGGGCGGCGCCAAGGCGGAGCGTATCTCCGACAAGGGCGTGCAGCCGCAGTTCGGCGCCTCGGGCGACCGCGTCTTCTTCATGACNTTCGAGNCTGAGAACAAGCGCGCNCTGCGTTCGGTCGAGCTGGATGGCTCCGATGAGCGCACCCACCTGATNAGCGAGTTCGCCACCGAATATGCGCTCAGCCCNGACGAGAAGTTCGTCGCCTGGACCGAACGGTTCAACGCCTATGTGACGCCNTTCGTGGCCACCGGGCAGAGCGTCGATCTCTCGCCCAAGACGGCCTCCATTCCGGTCAGCCGCGTGACGCGCGACGCCGGTGAATTCCTGCACTGGTCGGGCGACGGAAGGCGCCTCTGGTGGTCCCTGGGGCCCGAGCTCTATTCCCGCGACCTGAAGGACGCCTTCGCCTTCGTCGACGGCGCGCCCGCCGAACTGCCCAAGCCCGCCGAGCAGGGGATCGACATCTCCTTCACCCAGGCCGCGGCCGCGCCAGAGGGGCGGGTGGCGCTCACCGGCGCCCGCATCGTCACCATGAAGGGCGACGAGGTCATCGAGGACGGCGCGATCGTCTTGAACGGCAATCGGATCGAGGCGGTGGGGCCGATGGCCTCGGTGGCGATTCCCCCGGGCGCCAAGGTGATCGACGCCAAGGGCAAGACCATCATCCCTGGCCTGGTGGACGTCCACTGGCACGGGGCGATGGGCGCCGACCAGCTCATCCCGCAGCAGAGCTGGGTGAACTATGCTGCGCTCGCCTTCGGCGTCACCACGATCCACGACCCCTCCAACGACTCCGGCGAGATCTTCGCCCATAGCGAGCTGCAGAAGGCCGGCGAGGTGGTGGGGCCGCGCATCTTCTCCACCGGCACCATCCTCTATGGCGCCAAGTCGCCCTATACGGCGCAGATCGACAGCCTGGACGACGCCCGCTCCACCCTGCGGCGGATGAAGGCCATCGGCGCGTTCAGCGTGAAGAGCTACAACCAGCCACGCCGCGACCAGCGCCAACAGATCCTGGCCGCCGCCCGCGAACTGGGGGTCATGGTGGTGCCGGAAGGCGGCTCGCTCTTCGAGCACAACATGACCATGGTCGTCGACGGACATACCGGCGTCGAACACTCCATCCCCGTCGCCAAGATCTATGACGACGTGCGCCAGCTGTGGCCGGCCACCAAGGTCGGCTACACGCCGACCCTGATCGTCGCCTATGGCGGCTCCTTCGGCGAGAACTATTGGTACGAGCATACCGATGTCTGGGCCGACGAGCGTCTGTCCAACTTCGTGCCGCGGCGGCTGCTGGACGCCCGCGCGCGCCGTCGGATCAAGATGCCGGACGAAGAGTACAACCACGTCGACATCGCCAGGGTGGCCAAGGAGCTGAACGACCTTGGGGTCTCGGTTCAACTCGGCGCCCACGGCCAGCGGGAGGGGCTTGGCGCGCACTGGGAGCTGTGGATGTTCGCGCAGGGCGGCATGACTCCGCTGCAGGCCCTGCGGGCGGGGACGCTTTCGGGCGCGGAATATCTCGGCATGGACAAGGACATCGGCTCGCTCGAGCCGGGCAAGCTGGCCGACCTCCTGGTGCTCGACGCCAATCCCCTGGAGAACATCCGCAACACGACCTCCATCCGCTACACGATCGCCAATGGCCGGGTGTTCGAGGCCATGACCATGAACGAACTCGGCAAGCCCGCGCCCAAGCCCTTCTGGTTCCAGCAGCCGGGCGGCGAGGGTTGGGGCGCCGGCTCCACCGTGGCGGTCAGTCATCAGGAGGACTGATGGCCAAGGCGACCCCGGCGACCCGCGCTCTGGACAAGGCGGGGGTCGCCTACGAGCTTCACGCCTACGACTACGATCCCGACGCCCCGCGCGTCGGGCTGCAGGCGGCCGAGAGCCTGGGCGTCACGCCCGATCAGGTGCTCAAGACCTTGATGACCCTGGTCGACGGTAAGCCGGTTTGCGCGGTGCTCGCCTCCGACCAGGAGGTCGCCATGAAGAAGCTGGCCGCCGCCGCGGGCGGCAAGTCGGCGCAGATGATGAAGCCTGCCGACGCAGAGCGGATGACCGGCTATCGCGTCGGCGGGGTAAGCCCGTTCGGTCAGAAGCGTCAGGTCCCGACCTTCGTGGACGCGGGCGCCTTGCAGCACGCCAAGGTGTTCGTGAACGGCGGCCAGAGGGGCCTGCAGGTGCGCCTGTCGCCCGCCGACCTGGTGGCCGTCCTACCCGCCCAGGTGGCGTCCCTCACGTGAATGTCGTTGCGTAAGGTCGCGGAAAGGGCCTTAACTAAGCAATGATAACCTTGGTCGGCGTGACTGCGTCGGCGGAAAACACGGGCATAGGCCTGGGCAAAGGGGGAGGCGTCATGACGGCGGTGAGCCTGGAGCGGCGGCGCACTTACCACGTGGGCAATGTGAAGGGGCAGCTGCTGGCGGCCGCCCGCGACATATTGCAGGAAAGCGGACGCGCCGGGCTTTCCTTGCGCGCCATAGCCGATCGAGCCGGCGTCGCGCCCGGCACGGTCTACTACCACTATGCGGACAAGGCCGCGCTGTTGGCCGGGCTTGCGGTCGATGGTTTCCGGCAGCTCGCCGAGACCATGCGCCTGGCCTATGAGGGCCGGGGCGAAGACAGCGGCCTGCGGTCCACGGGGCTCGCCTATATCGGTTTCCTCCGCGAGAAACCCGAGCTCTACGAGCTGATGTTCGAGGCGCGCGACGCGGGCCGCCGAGACGACGTCATGGCGGCCGAAGCCGAGGCGATCGCGGTGTCGCAGATGGCGATCATGGGCGACTTCTCGACCCAGCACTCGCCGGAACTCGCCCAGATGATGGCCGAGGCGATCTGGGCCTGGGGGCGGGGGATCGCCGCCGTCGCCCTGTCGCGAGCCCATCCGGGATCGGGACCGGAGGACGAGACCCTGGCCTCGGCCCTGCGCGGCCTGGAGGCCCTGATCGTCGGGCGTTGAGGGGCTTTCGGCAGCCTTTTCCTAAGCTTAGCCGTTTCGGACGCCTAGACGCCGCGTTCCTTGCGCCACAAGGCGACATCAAACTGCAGGGGACGACGCTTTTCCCTCTATTCGAACGCCGTTCGAGATACCCAGCCTGGACCATCAAGCACTCACGACGGGCGACATAACGCCCGCGTTGGCTGGGAGGTTTAATATGATCCAACCGCTGCGCCTGCGCAGTCTGTTCATCATGGGCGCGTCCGTCGCGGCCATGTCCGCCGCCACTCAGGCCGCGGCCCAAGACAGCTTCACAATCGAAGAACTCGTCGTCACCGCCGAAAAGCGGGAGCAAAGCCTGCAGGACGTGCCGGTGGCCGTGACGGCCTACACCTCTGAACGGCGTGACGTGCTGGGCGTCGCCACGGTCGAGGACCTGGCGCGGGTTTCGCCGAGCATCGCCTACACCAACAACGACCGTCTTTCGATCCGCGGTTTCGGCCGCCTGACCAATGCGATCGGCACCGACCCGTCGGTGGCGCTGTATTCCGACGGCATCTTCTCGAACTCGATGGCCGATTCCTCGACGCCGTCGCTGTTCATTGAGCGTACCGAAATCCTCCGCGGTCCTCAGGGCACCCTCTACGGACGCAACTCCATCGGCGGCGCCTTAAACATCATCGGCAAACGCCCGAGCGAGGAGTTCCAGGGCGAAGTCCGCGGCATGGTCGGCAACTACGGCTCATGGCGCACTGACGCTCTCGTCACCGGCCCAATTGCCGACAACCTGCGGTTCCTGGTCGGCGGCTCGCTTGAGCGCCGGGACGAGGGCTTCATCGAGAACGTCGGTCCTGGGGGCGATACGAGCGCGGTCAAGCGCTACATGGTCGAGGCGCAGATCGAGGCCGACCTCGGCGAGAACATCACCGCGCGCCTGCGCTACACCAAGTTCGACTGGGACGACAGCTACGGCGTCGGCAACGTCCATGAGGCGGTGATCAGCCCATACGACACCGTCTCGCCCACCGGCATCGAGAATGCGGCGCTCTATTACAACCCCACCTTTGGCTATGCGAGGACGAACCCGTCCACGTCCGATCCCTACAAGATCGACATGGACCAGACGATGGAAGGCAAGCTCAGCAACCACAACCGCTTGCACTTCGACCTCACCTGGGACCTCGGCGGCGCGACGCTAAAGTATCTGGCCGGCTATCAAGCCTATACCTACGACACCAATGGCGACGAGGACCGCTCCTCGCGTCAGGGATTGTTCAACATCCCGCTGGGCGCCTTCACCGCGGTTGGGGTCTCCCCGAACGAACGCTTCTTCTATCAGGAGAAGCAGAAATGGTGGTCGAACGAGATCAACCTTTCGTCCAACTCCGATGGCCCGCTGCACTGGATCGTCGGGGTCTTCCAGTACCATCAGGACTACAGCCAGCCTCAGGGGCTGCGAGTGCTTGGCGATGCGGCGATGCAGACGCCCATCAACCTGGCCACAGGCGGTCTCGCCGCGCCGAACCCCGACGGCAACTTCCTCTATGTTGACGGGACACTGGAGGTCGACTCCTACGCGGTCTTCGGTCAGATCGACTATGAGTTCGCCGAGAATTGGACGGTGACCGCCGGTCTGCGGTGGACGAAGGACGAGAAGTCCGGCACCGACTTCGCACGATACGTCTCGCGCAGCCCGACGACGGCGGGGCTTCTTAATCAGTTCGCTGGAATCCCGCTGCAAGTCGCTCAAGGCATTGCGGTCGACTTCACCACCTTCGTGGCCTGCGGCGGAGCGACCATCGCGGCGTGCCACGCGATACCCGCTTACGCCAACGTGCGCGAACTCCCGACCGGCGGGCTCGTTCGAGACCTCAAGGCGGACTACGACGCCTGGACCGGCACGCTGGGTGTGCAATGGCAGCCGGATGGCGACACCAACGCCTACGCCCGCTATAGCCGCGGCTACAAGTCGGGCGGCTGGCTCGCGTCGAACGGCCTGACTGCGAACCCCTACGCCGATCCGGAATACGTCAACAACTATGAGATCGGTCTGAAGAAGACGTTCGGCGGCCGGTTCCAGCTGAATTCGGCGATCTTCTATGCCGACTACGAAGGCTTCCAAGCGCCGCTGCGGGTGATCATCAATCCGACCACCGGCGCTACGGGCACGCAGTTCCTGAATCTCGACGCCCGCAACTGGGGCGTGGAGTTGGAAGCTCAATGGATGCCGATCGACAACCTGCAGATCTATGGCAGCTACGCCTACATCAACGCCGAGATCACCGAGGGCTGCTGCTTTGTCGACACCAACGACCCGCGCGCTCTGCAACCAGGCGCCAATCCGGTGGGTGGCACGCCCACAGCGCGGACCCAGGACCTGAAGGGCAATCGCCTGCCCATGACGCCGGAGAACAAGTTCAATATCGGCGCGAACTATACCTGGGACTTCGACATGGGCAGCCTGACCGTGGGCGGCACCTACACCTATACGGACGAACAGCAGACCACGATCTTCAGCCAGGGCAACTACACAGCGCCATCCAACGAGATCGTAGACTTCCGAGCCCTCTGGAAGGACGGCCAGGATCGCTTCACAGTCATCGGCTTCGTGAAGAATGCGTTCGACGAAGTGGCCTATCAGAGCTCGAGCTCGACCGGCCTGACCGCCGCAGGCACCTTCCGTCAGACGGTGAAGCTGAATTTCCCCCGCACCTACGGGCTGGAGCTTCAGTATCGCTTCTAAGCGGTCTTAGACCTTGTGGAGAGGGCGCTGCGGTCAGCCGCAGCGCCCTTTTCCTTTGGCTCAGTCGCCCGGCGACCAACTCGCTGGTTGCAGGTGAAGGGGCATGGCCACCGGCAAGGGCGCCCAGCCCAGCTTGGCGATCACGTCGTTGCTCTCTTTGGCCGTGCGGCCGGGAGCCAGGGACCAGGTGATGTGATAGACGCCGCCGTCGGGGCGGGCGGACGAACCGTCGATCTCGACGATGGCCGCCTGCACGCCCTCACGGTCATTGGCGAAGCCCACGATCTCCGCGCGCTCATGCTCTGGCGGGAACGGTCGCCGGTCGCCGAACTTCAGGGTGACATGGTCGCAGACCACGACCTCATAGGCCGGTGGAAAGCGCTGCAACAGGGCGTCGCGCTCGAACCGATCGAGCTTCCATCCGAGTATCTTCGTCGCCATGGCCGACCTCGCTGGTGAGCGAGGTCAACCACGCTGACGAAATTGCGTTCCCTGTGAATTCAGAGCGAAGAGCGGAGCATCCAGAGATGCTTTTCGTGCGCCGTCAGCCGATCGGAAACGAGGCTGGCGGTGACCTCGTCGCCCGCTTCCTGCGCGATCGGCAGGATCGAATAGAGGGTGCCGATCACCGTCTCCTGGGCGCCGATCAAGTCCTTGATCATGCCCTCGGCGTTCTTCGACGGATCGCCGTCCTTGATAGAGGAGAGATTGCCGAAGGCGCCGTAGCCCTGCGGCGCGAGTTCGCCGAGCGCGCGGATCCGCTCGGCAACCTCGTCGATCGCCGCCCACATCTCGGTGTACTGGCTCATGAACAGGGAATGGAGCTGCGAGAAGTTCGGGCCTGATACGTTCCAGTGATAGCCATGCGTCTTCAGATAGACCGCATAGGTGTCGGCCAGGAGCTTCGAAAGTCCCTCGGCGACCGCCTTGCGGTCCTTCGCGCTGGGTCCGGCGTTGGGCATCAGATCGTTTCCTATTCTCAAGCTTCGACGCTCGCCGAACGAACGGTCGGCGAGCCGGTTCCTTTGGCGCCGATCCGCGCCCATACACGTTCGTGAATTGCGAAGGCCAGCGTCTGGAAGATCGGTTCGATCATTCCGATCGCCAGCGCCGCCCGCCAGTCGCGGGTGAGGGCGAAGGCGACGGTGACCGCCACCGTCAGGTGCATCACACTGTAGCTCAGGGTCTTCTTCGCCGTCTGCATCATTCTCAAACCGTATTGCGA
>Ga0065721_10049687_pt1 | contig 28775 bp, 27 predicted proteins | sample Mesricmetagenome_FD_59108 | JGI IMG/M metagenome (GOLD analysis project Ga0065721, IMG submission 59108) | Mesophilic microbial community from rice straw/compost enrichment Sample: eDNA_1 v2 (version 2) | ecosystem: Engineered > Solid waste > Grass > Composting > Bioreactor | place: USA: Davis...
GGCAACGGCTCGCCTGCCGTGCTGATCTCGGTCCCCGGGTCGGGAGGCTGGTATCCGGCAAGGCAACGAATCAACGTTGACTTGCCGGACCCATTCTCACCGACCAAGGCATGCACTTCGCCCGGCAGCACGTCGATCGAGAAGTCATCCAATGCCTTCTGGCCAGGGAAGGACTTCGACAGCGACCGAATCGTGACGACAGGCGCGGTCATCGCCCTACTTGCCCCAGACCTTGAGGTAGTCGGGACGGACGTCGAAGTCGCCATCCCAAGGACCTGAATCGGGCACGTTGTCCGCGTAGAGGAGCTTGTATTGAACTCCCTGGTCAACGGTCTTTTCGCCCGCGATCAGGCGATTCAAATCGTCCACCATCGCGTACCCGACCCACTGCATCGGTAGACCGATCGTGGCCTTCTGGAACCCACCATCGCGGATCTCATCCAGGTTGGCCTCGTTCGCGTCGAAACTGACTCCGAACGCGTCCGTGTTGATCCCCGCCTGACTGATTCCTTGCGACATGAACGTCATCCCGGCGTCGTAGGAACCCCAGAGGACCGTGAAATCCGGATTCTGGCGGACGACGGTCGACGTGATCGACGGCACCTTCGTGCTCAGTTCGGTAATCAAGTAGTTGGCTTGAGCGATGACCTCGCAATCGCCGCCCGCAGCCTGACACTCGCTCATGAACTTGTCGGTTCCCTCACGGCGGAGACCGAGAACCTCGAACTCCTTGTCGATCATCTGGATCATCTGGACGTTGCCGTCACTCAGCTTGTAGGCGGCCTGACCGATCGTGTAGCCAGCTTTCGTCAGGTCGCCTTCCGGGGGGATCAGCGAGTCGTAGACCTTCGCACTGTCGACGCAGGCGAAGCAGGACAGGTAGATGCCCGCCTCGCTGGCTTGCTCGAGGGGCTCCTTGATCGTCGAAGAGTCGATAGCCATGAGGGCGATCGCATCGGCGCCCAGGGATTGGGCGCGGGTCACTGCCGCCGCCATCTTCTGCGGATCTCCGTCCGCATCGATCAGGGTCGTGTCCCAGCCGATCGCCTTGCCGGCCTCCATGGCAGCGCGAGATGGGCGAGCGCAACCTTCCGCCGACATCGCACAAGAAATGACCACCAATTTGCCCGGCTGAGCCTTCGGCCCCTCTGTGGGGGGCTTGGTGGTCTGGGGTTCGCTTGCCGCCTCGAAGCCCTTATCGACTTGCTCCTGAAAAGCGGTCAGGTCGGCTGACGATCCCACATTGCTGCTGTTGGAATCTGAATCATCGTCGCCTCCGCCGCAGGCGGCCAACACCAAGCTGGCAACCAGCGCCGAGACGACAATCGCCAATTGGCGTCCACGCGGTCGTAAAACCATTTCCTCTCCTCCTTCTGGAATGGGCGGCCCTCCCGCCCTAGACAGTTGATAGGAGTGTATACCGACCGTTCGGCTTTAGTCAAGTCCGACCGATCGATACAGTCTGTGAGGAAGCAAAAAGCGCGCTACGTAGCGCGCTTTCCCGTCTCCGTAAGTCAGTCGATCTCGATGCCTTGGAGAAAGATCGACGAGAACAAATCGGCAATCTGGTAGGGCGAGACGCTGCCCGACTTCGAATACCACTGGTACGAGTAGTTGATCATCCCGAGGAACGCGAGCAGGGTGAGGCGAACGTCCGCGATCCTGAAGCTGCCTTCCTTCTCCCCACGCCGCAGCACGTCCGCGACGACGTCCTCGAACTCTTTGCGAGCAGCTCGGATGTCGGTCCAGGCGTCGTCATTCTCAACCGACTTCCATTCGTGAAGGAAGACGGTGACCTGCGCCTGATACTGGTCTATGTCCGACATCAAGGCCCGGGCAAGCTGCTTGATCGCATCCGTCGCCGGTTGGTCGATCGCCGCGATCTCCTTCGCGTCGCCGAGCAGCGGGATGATGAACCGCTCGTGGATCTGGATCAGTAGATCCTTCTTGCTGCTCATGTAGTGGTAGAGGCCGCCCCGCTGCAGGCCGGTGGCCTTGACCAGATCGTCGATCGATGTCGCCGAGTAGCCTTGGGCAGCAAACAGCTCTGCCGCTGTATCCACGACTTCGGCGCGCCTGGCCGTCCAGCGATGGCGTTCGGATTCCGTTCGCCCCCGGACGGTGGGAGCTATCACTGACTTGTTACTTTCGTTGTTTGCCACTCGTTCGTCGTCTTTCCAGGTCAGGCCTGACTCCAGCATGGGTCGGATGGGTCGACCTTTGAGATTCATCCGTTCGAAACCGGTCGGAACCCAAGATCGGGACACTCACGGTCGGATCCGATTCTAGAAGCGGACCACCGGCAACGAAGCTTCCGTACCGTCGGTGGGGATTTGACGCCCCGTCAGCACAGTCGAGAATCAACCCGCTCAAGCCAGATATCCCCCGTCCACATACAGGGTCGTGCCGGTGACGTAGCGGGCTATGTCAGAAGCGAGAAAAACGATGCCGTCCGCGATCTCTTCAGGGGACGCCCAACGCTCCAGAGCGATCCGCTCAAGGGTCTTGCTGAAGAACTCGTCGTTGTGCCGCAGTCCGTGGCTCAGTTCTGTCTCGGTCCAGCCTGGCCCGAGACAGTTGACCCGCACGCCACGAGTGCCCCACTCGCGGGCGACAGCCCTGGTCAGGCCGAACACCCCCGACTTCGCCGCCGAGTAGTAGCACATGTCCTTGAGCCCCGCCGCCGCGGCCACCGAGGTTACGTTGACCACGCTCGCCTCGCCAGGATGATCGAAGAGAAGCGGGGCCGCCGCCCTCATGGTTTGATGGACCGCCATCAGATTCAACCGCACCCCGTCGGCGAAATCCTCCGGGCTCAACTTCTCCGCCCCCCTGATCCAGCGGGCGCCACCCGCGTTGTTGATCAAGATGTGCAAGCCACCGAGCTCCGCCGCGACCCGAGAGAGAGCCTCTTCGATTTGCTCGAGAATCGTGACATCGCAGACGAGCGGAAGGCAGGTGCCGCCACCCACTTCGATCTCTTCCTCGAGCGTCAGCAGCTGCTCTTCGGTCCTTGCCAGCACGGCCACCTTGGCCCCATGCCCGGCAAGACGCAATGCTGTCTCACGGCCGATCCCCCGACCCGAACCTGTGATCAGCGCCACACGACCCTCGAGCCCGAACTCGACCCTCGGCAGGGTCCGACCTTCCTTGTTCATCTGACCGTCAACCCCTGACTGGCCGCATACCGCGCGATGCCTTCATGTATGTCGACGGACGGCTGGTATCCGAGTTCGGCGCGGGCCCGCGAATAGTCCAGGCGGGCGGGCCACTCCGCCTCCCCTTCGGAAATGAACTCGAGCTTCGCCTCCGGGAATCTCTCCCGCAGGAGGTCTCCGACCTGGGCGGGCGTGTAGGTCTCGTCGGAGGAGATGTTGAAAACCCTGTGCTCGACGCTGACCTTGGCCAAGGCCAGCATGATCGCCTCGACCACGTCGTCCACGTAGACCCAATTCTGCACCGAGTCGGGGAACACGAGACGGGTCTCGGCACCGGAGAAGGCTCCCTCGAACAGGTTGCTGACCTGCGCGCTGAAACCACGATCGCGCCCGGGCGGACCGTATCCCAGCGAAAGGCGAAGCGAAATCTGGTCGAGGCCGCGATCTCTCGTGTATATCGCCGCCATCTGCTCGTTGAAACGTTTGGTGGCACCGTAGAGAAGGTGTGTATCTCCCCGCAGGTCCTCCTCGGAGATCAACTCGTCGCCGTAGGTTTCGGGTCGACCGTAGACGGCACTGGAGCTGAGCCAGACGACTCGTCGGACATCGTGGTCGATCGCCGCGTCGAAGACCTTGGCCGTACCGAGGCAGTTGACCGAAAGTGCCCGGCTCACGTCAGCCTGTGAAGCGGGACCGAGCAGGTACGCCAGGTGAACGATGGCCTCCGGCCGCCGTTGGGCGACGATCGAATCGAGGGCCCCCGGCTCGGAGACATCCAACGGCAGCAGATCCGCTTCGATGGAGGGTGAGGCAGCGATCAGCGATGGAAGGTCCGCCACCACCACTTCAACGCCTTCGCCGATCAGACGGGCGACGAGGCTGGAGCCAAGCCAGCCGCATCCGCCGGTGACCAGTACCGGACCCCCTGCCCATTCCATCAGTCGGTCTCCTTCCAGCCGGTCTCGGCCGGCTTGAAGTCATCGATGATCTTCGACGCGTCGATCTCGTCGCAATGCCCGATCGAGTCGAGAAGCTGGAGCAGGCTGGCCTCGTCGAGGTGAGTTTCGTCGCGAAGGCGGAGCGCGTTCTGCCGGACCCCTTGCGCGTCCCATGAAAACTCCGGTTGTGGCTGCTCGATCGACGAGCGGATGATCTGTCCGTCAGACATCTTCAGTTCGATGGCGGCCGTCTTCGGCTCGCGATCAGCCAGTGGCACGAGTTCCGTCGCCGCCGCGATCCGGCATTGTGGATCGCCGTCGAAGCGACCTAGGGAGGCGAAGGTGATCTCTCCGCCGACCAGGGCCGTGGCGACCGAGAACTGCGTGCTCATCAACGTTTCCTCGATCGCCTCGTATGGGCCTTGATTATCCATCCCGGGATACCTGGCTTCCCGCTCGTTCATCTCAATGCGGACCGACTCGACCTTGGAAACATCGACCTGATCGTCGGCATGGAGGCGGGACGCGATCAAGGCCGGCGTCTGGTTGAAGGCACAGACCGGAAACGGCTTGAAAGTTACCTCCAGTATCCCCCAGCTTGAGCCCAGCGAGGATGCCACCTCGCCGGCCCCTTCGGTCGTTCCCGGATAGGCCTCGAGGAACCCGCCGGGACCTTCGAAGGCCGCATCTGACCCAAGCGCTCCGGCCGCGGCCAGGTTGGCCGCGATCACGCCGCTGCCAGCAGCCAGCCCACTCTGGAAATGCCATTCATGCGTGCCCGCACCGAAGGACTCGGTGGTACCGCCAGAATGGGCGGCGGCAATTGCCAGCGCCGCCGCAGTGCGATCCACGTCTAGACCCATGATCCGGGCCGCAGCGGCGGCGGCCGCAACCGGTCCGTAGACCCCGGTGGCCCGATGGGGCGGCGTGGAAAGCTCCGTGTATCGGCGCGACAGCGCGATTCCGACTTCGTATCCAATGATCACGCCGTCGAGCAACGTCTTTCCGTCCCCGTTCGCGACCTCGGCCGCGGCGAGCGCGGCAGGCAGCACCACCACTCCCGAGTGGAAGGTGCCATGCGTGTCTTCCTGCGCGCGAGCCTGCAGGAGCGTGCCGTTGATGTGGGCGGCCACCTGTGCCGCGTAACGTTCGCCACTGACCAGTGAACGCGCACCGCCCGACGAGAGCGGCGGACCGGCTGCAGCCTCCGCGATCCCGCCGAATCCGGTCTGGACCGAGGCGGCGCCTACGACCAGACCGTGCACCAGACAGGCTCGAGCCCGCTCTCTGACCTCCTGAGGGATATCTCCCGATTCGAGCTCGGCGGAGAACAGAGCTAGGTCACGATCGAGGCTCATGCGTCACCTGCCTCCCGAATGCGGCAGAGAACAGTGCCGACCGGCACGGTCTCCTCGGCTTCGACGCAGATCTCCTCGAGCACGCCGGCGACTTCGGACTCGATTTCACCGTCGGCCTTGTCGGTTTCCACCTCGACCAGGGCATCCCCGACCGAGATTTCGTCTCCAACCTGGATCAGCCACTCGATCACTGTCGCGTCTTCCATCACCTGGCCCCACTTGGGCAGCTTCAACTCATGCATATGTCACCTCATCGATCGATCGCTGCCTTGACCTCAGCGACCACTTGCTCAGCTGTCGGATAGAACCGCTTCTCCAGCTCCGGAGAAAACGGTGTCGGTGCGAAGGGAGGGCCCACCACGCGCGGAGCCGAGCGCAACAGTGTCGGGTCTTCCTCAGCAACGCTTGAGATCGCCATCTTTCCGATGCCGAACGGAACCGGGGCGTCTTGCACGGCGACGAGCGCGCCGGTTCGGGCGACGCTCTCGATCACGGCCTCCGCGTCGAACGGGCTGATCGACCGAAGGTCGATGATCTCCGCCTCGATGCCATCGACGGCCAACTGCTCGGCCGCCTCGACCGCGGTCGCGACCGCTCCGCCGGCCGAGACCAAGGTCACGTCGTGACCTGGCCGGCGGACTGCCGCCTTGCCAAGTGGAACCACGTGCTCGTCGGGCACCTCACCCGAGGTCCGCCACAGGGAAAGGCTTTCCATGAAGACGACCGGATCCTCGCTGCGAATCGAAGTCCGCAACAATCCGGCCGCATCGGCGGGCGTGGTCGGCCAGACCACCCGTAGGCCGGGGACGCCTCCGAGCCAGGCCTCGAAGCTCTGGCTGTGTTGAGGACCGCTCTGGGTTCTCGATGCGACCAGCGTCCGCACGGTCAAAGGCACCGAATAGGCGCCACCGGCCATGAACCTCATCTTCGCCGCCTGGTTGACGATCTGATCGAGCGCCAGCTGAATGAAATCCATGTACATGATCTCGATGACGGGCCGCAACCCGGTCATCGCGGAGCCGGTGCCGACCGCAGCGATCGCGAGCTCGCTGATCGGGGTGTCCCGCACGCGGCTGGACCCGAATTTATCGAGCAAACCTCGTGTGGCGCCGAATGACCCTCCGCCGACCGCGATGTCTTCGCCGAAGGCACAAACCCGCTCGTCGCGCTCCATCTCGGCGGCCAGCGTCTTGTTGATCGCCTGCCAGTACTTCAGCTTGCGTCCGGATCGTTCAGCCATTGAGAACCTCCTGGTAGGTCAGACGCTCGAGATCGACCGCCGGCAATGACCCTTCTTCGGCGAAGGCGATCGCATTGCTCAGGCGGCGGTCCGCCTCGGCGACCATCGACTCGAGTTCGACTTCGCCGACCCCTTCGGCGAGCAGCTCCTTCCTAGCCCTCTGCAACGGGTCGAAGACAGTCCAGGATTCGACCTCATCTTCCGGCCGGTACTTCTCCTGATCGCCCTCATAATGTCCCGCCAGACGAAACGTCTTGCATTCGACCAGGGTCGGACCCTTCCCTGTCCTGGCCCGCTCTACAGCCACCACCACGGCGTCGTGGACCGCAACGGCGTCGTTTCCGTCGACGGAAGCACACTCGATCCCGTAAGAAGCGCCACGGCTGGCCACGTCGGTCACTTTGGCTTGAACGCCGGCTGGAGTCATCTCCGCGTAGCCGTTGTTCTCGCACAGGTAGACGACCGGCAGCTCCCATACTCCGGCGAGGTTCAGCGATTCATGGAAGCTGCCGGTGTTTACCGCACCGTCTCCGAAGAAGGCCATCGCAACCTGGTCGGTGCCTTCCACCTGATAGGTGAACCCAGCTCCGGTGGCGAGCCCGATGCTGGCGCCGACGATCGCGTTGGCGCAAAGCACACCGCATTTCTTGTCGATCAGATGCATCGATCCACCGACCCCGCGGCAGAGCCCCTCGTCGCGCGCGAAGAGCTCGGCGAACATGCGGTCCAGGTCTCCACCCTTGGCCAAGACATGACCGTGCCCCCGGTGGGTGGTGACGATCACATCGTCGTCACGGAGCGGCTCACATGCCCCCGCCGCCACCGCCTCCTGGCCGATCGAGACATGAACGAAGCCGGGAAGCCGGTTGTCTTTGAAGAGGCGCTGCACTTCCTCTTCGAACCGTCGGATCAGGACCATCTTTTCGAAGAGTCGAAGCAGCAGACCCTTTTCCACCGCGCTCACTTGCTTTCCTCCGCGGTCTCGAGCTCAGTCATCCATCCGGGCTCTTCGAGCGCGTCCGCCACGTCGCGCAGATACTCGGCAGCCGGGGCTCCATCCACCACACGGTGATCGCAGGACAATGACAGCGACATCCGCCCTTCAGGATTGACCGCGCTCACGGCTAGAATCGCCGCCTGCGGGGGCACGACCAATGCCGTGAAGCGGTCCACGCCGAAGGGCCCCAAGTTCGAGATAGTGAAGGTCACTTCGGCCAGTGCCGCAGGACTCACATTTCCCGAACGAACCGCTTCGCCGATCTCACGTCGAGCCTTTGACAGATCCTTGAGACTGAGGCGGTCCGCCGTCATGACCGGTGGAGAAATCAGCCCGTCGTCCACGGCGAAGGCAAGGCCGATGTTGACGCTGGCCAATTCGACGATGATCTTGTCCTCGGGAACGATGGTCGCGTTGAGCCGTGGATGGGCAACCAGTGCCCGCGATACCGCGGCAACCAACTGGTCGGTGAACGAGATCCGGTCCGCCGCGTCGAATAGTGCCCTCTGGTCAGAGAGGGCCGCAGTGGAAACGACCCGTTCAACCGTGAATTGCGGAATCGCCGCGCTCGCGGTCATCGCTCTCCCGATCGCCCGACGCATTCGAGACAGAGGAACCTCGCGGTTCTCGGTCAGCGGAATCGGTGTGGTGCTCATGCCTGTACCTCCGGTCGGCCGGCCAATTCGGCGGCTAGTTTTCTCAGCTCGCCCTTGCGAGCCTTGCCACTCGGCGTCCTGGGCACCGAGTCCACGATATGCACGTACTTGGGAACCTTGAACTTCGCGAGATTCGACCTGCACCTCTCACGCACGAGCTCCGCATCGACCGAGCTTCCCGGCAGAGCCTCCACGAACACGGCCGGCACTTCTCCCCACTTCTCGTCGGGAGCCGCCACCGCAGCCGCTGATTCCACTCCGTCGATCGCTCCGACCACCCGCTCGATCTCCAGCGAGCCGATGTTCTCCCCTCCGCTCTTGATCATGTCCTTCTGGCGGTCGACCACGTAGAGGAAGCGGTCCTCGTCGAGCAGGCCGATGTCGCCCGTGTGGAACCAGCCCTCCTCGTCCAGCGTTTCCCTCGTTGCCTGTTCGTTGCGCCAATAGCCTTGAAACAGCTTCCCGCCCGAAACCAGAATCTCTCCCGGTTCGCCCGTTTCCACATCGCGGCCTTCGGCGTCGACCACCCGCATCCGTTCGTACATCACCGGCCGATCTATGGAACCGACGGCGCCAGCCTTCTCTGGATGGCTCCGCACATCGATGAAAAGGCTTCCTGAAGCCGTTTCTGTCATCCCGTATCCGTCCGCGATGACCGCGTTCGGGAATGCGGTCGTCGCCCGACCGAGCAGGTCCGGCGACGACTGACTCGAACCTGTCAGGACGACCCGCACGCTGGCGGTGGCAGCGCCTGGGAGCTCGTCGGCCGCGGCCAGGATCATCTCGGTCATGGTCGGTGCCGACCAGAGCACCGTGACGCCTTCCCGTTCGATCGTCTCCAGCACGAGCGACGGCTCGAAGGTCGGGAGCACGACGAGGGTTCCGCCCTGGTTCACGATCGCGACGCCTGGGGCGTCGAGACCGCCCACGTGGAACATCGGCCCCATCATCAACACCACGTCGTCGGGACGGAGGTCGAACTCGCGCTCGTACGCGGCGTTCTTGAACAGGATGTTCCCGTGGCTCAGGATCACGCCCTTCGGATGGGCGGTGGTCCCGGACGTGTACATGATCCGAGCCGGCTCATCGAGTCGGACCGGCGCCAGAGGCGGATCTGGCGCCCTCTCGGCCGATGTCCGAGCAGTCCAAGCGCGCTCGGATGGCGCGTCGACCGCGAAGAGGGTCCACCCACCGCCGAGTTTGTCCACATCGGCCAGCAGATCGTCCTCGACCACCACCACCGTAGGCTCGAGGTCATTCAGGATGAAGCCCCACTCCGCAACGGCCAGGCGCCAGTTGACCGGGGACCAGATCGCCCCCAGCCAGGCGCAGGCGTACATGAGCTCCAGGCCCAGCACCCGGTTGTGGAGGATCGAGGCGACCCGGTCGCCCCGACCCACTCCGAGCGCTGCGAGCGTGGCGGCGCTGCGACCGACCCGACGATGGAACTCAGCGTACGAGATCGTCTCGCCGTCACCCTTCAGGAAGGTCGACTGTGATCGCTGCCGCGCCATGCGCTCGTTCACGGCGTAGAGGTTCACGCGCAGGCCCTCTTCTTCACCCGACCAGCGAGAGCGCCGCGTTCGCATATATCTCAGCGAACTTCGCTACCTCTTCGACCGACACTTCCTCGTCAACCGAGTGAGCCTGACGGTAGTCACCGGGGCCGTAGGTGACGACGACTGGACGCTTGTCCCGTCCTTGCATCCGGCTCACCGTGGCGGCGGTCGGAACGTAGCCGATCCGCATCTTGGTCGCCTCGGCGTCCACACCTTCGATCGCCTTCGCGGCGTCTTGGATCGCACCGACGATCGGTGAGTCCGTCGGTTCGTCGACCGGAGGCAGCCACATGTGGGTCTCGCGGGGGATCAGGGAGACGGATGCCTCCAAGTCGGGGATCTCACCCTGAAGATCACCGATGAACGAGTTGAGGTCCTCCTCGATCGAGCTCAGGGTCATCCCGGCCACCGAGAAGACGATCATGATGAACGTGCACTCGTCGGGAATCTCAGCCTGAGCCTTGTTCCTGATGCCGTGCACAATGCCGAACGGAGTGAAGAAAGGATGCGGCTCGTGCCTGAAGGTCAGCTTTCCTTCCTCGACCGCCTGAATCACCTGGCTCGCCTGGTAGATGGCGTTCACACCTTCTTCCGGCTGGGTCGCATGCGCTGAGCGACCCTTGACAGAGACCCTCCAGAGGGAGCTGCCCAGATAGGAGACGCCGATCTCGTCGAGACCAGTGGGTTCGCCCGAGATGATGTAGTCGACATCGTCGACCGTGCCATCCTCGGCCATCAAGAACGCGGAGCCGAACTCGGCTTCGCCGTCGCCAGGAGAGATCAGCATGAGGTCACCTGAGAGCTCGGCGCCCGACCAGACGATCGCCTCCAGAGCGAGCACCATGCCGGCCAGGCTTCCCTTGCTGTCCACAGCCCCGCGGGCGATCATGGCTCCGTCCTTTTCGGTTGCCGACCACGGGTCTACAGACCACCGAGCCGGGTCTGCCGGCTCGGTGTCGTAGTGACCGTCGAACGCGACCACCGGTCCGTCACCGGCACCCCGCAGGCGGGCGACGATGGACTTGCCTCCACGGTAGCCGGGCCGACGGAATGATCTCACGTCGAATCCGAGCTCCCGCATCCATGTCGCCACCAGCTCGTCGCATCCGGTCGGTTCGGAGAGGACGCTTCGGCAGCGCAGCACGTCGCCCAGCACCTCCCGGGCACGGTCGCGGTCGACCGAGATCTTCTGCTTGTTGTTGCTCATCTAACCTCCTTCAGACAACCTCCTTCAGACCCGGGTTGCGATGCGGACGTCGTCGAGAATCGGGTCCCCTTCCAACGCCACCTCGGTTTCGAGCTGGGTCGCGCATCCGGGACAAACGAACTGGCGGAACAAGAGCTTCGGATCGACGAAGATCGACGGATCCTTGGAAAGCGGCGTGGCGACTTCGACCGAACTTTCGATCATCGCCGCCCCGGCCTTGTAGCTGCCATCGGTGCTGTCAGCCAAGTCGTATCCGCAGCGAGCACAGGAGATTCCGTCGTCGTCCACGACCAGCGACTCGGTGATCGCGTCGCCTTCCGCGGCTCGGCCGGCATCGATCTCTGTCGGATCGCCGTCGACCCCGGCCGCACGCAACCGTTCGGCCCGTAGCTCACGCCGACGCTTCGCCGTGGCTTCGAGATCGGCTTCACCCGAGTCAAGGATCACGGCGCCATAGACTTCCGCCGCCGTCTCCGGGGTAATCAGCTCGAGCTCCAGGTCACGCGCCACGCTGGCTGGATCTCGCTCGAGCGGATCGCCGTAGCCTCCGCCGCCGTTCCAGTTGACGTGATAGACGTCGGCGGCCGCTTGAGGGATCGCCGGATCCTTGGGGTTGAGGGCAACTAGTTCGCCCTTCAACTCGTCGAGCTCGGCCGGCATGCGGCTCGCCTTGAACTGCTCGAGGATGTCAGAGTCCTTCACCATCCAGTACCAGTTCGGGCAGCCCGGATGCCCGCCGAACAGTCCGGTGCTGGTTGGCACAACCACGCCACCACCGAACGTCGAGTGGGCGAAGTCATCCGTCTTGTGAGGAATGAACGCCATCTCCCCCGGCAATCCGCCGCGGAACTTGCCGGCGCCGCCCCCGTCACGCACTTCCCGCCGGTACAGGTAGAGAAGCGGATAGTACTCCTCGTTGAACTCGACGTTGGGAATCATCGCGGTCGGGCTCCAGAAGAACCCGCCGGTCGAGGTGCCGTCGTGGTCCGGGAATGCTCCGAGCGAGCCGGCCAGGTGATCCAACATCACCGTGCCAAAAGGCTCTCCGGACTGGTTCGTGCCGTAGACCGTGGTCCCGGCAGCGATGCTGTGCCCACCCGGCAGGTTCATGTCACCCTTCAACTCAGGGCTCGTTGCCAGCATCTTCGAGATGCATTCAGCCGCCATCGTCACCGCCCATTCCATGCCGAAAGCACCAGAGCAAGAGATCGAACTCGGCTGTTTCGCGCAGTTGATCAGCCCCGGTTCGGCGTCGAACTCGATGTGACGCAACGGCCCTTCCAACGCATACAGCTGGTCGGCGAGCAGAGAGGAGCTGAGCACGCACAGCACGGCGGCGCGCCATCCGCCGAATGTATTGTTCAGACAACCGATCTGAGGGTCGCTCCCCGCGTTGGAGAAGGTCAGGATGTCTCCCTCCTTCTTGAGAGTCATCACGCCCCGGTACACCCCACGATCACCGAAGCCGGAGATCTCCTGATAGGAGCGGGCGCTCCATTCCCCATCGGGAATCTTGCCGAGCTTCATCGCGAACAACTTCTCGGCGTCCTCGCCGACCTTGGACATCGCCGCCTTGATCGTCGGCGCGTCATAGCGGTCGATCAGGGCGAGCAGCCGCTCGCGAGCGACGTTGTTGCCGGCGATCTGAGCTCGGAGGTCCAGCCCGACGATATCCGGTAGCCGGCTCTGAGCCAGGTACATCTCCTCCACATCGCGCTGGATCTCACCGTTCTTGACGATCTTGATCGGAGGGAACCTCGTCGGTTCGGTGTAGATCTCGGTGGCGTCGATGCAGAAGCTACCCGGAACGCTGCCACCGAGGTCATATTGATGCATGGCGTTGACGGTCCAAGAGAAGATCTTTCCGTCGACGAAAATCGGGGCGACGATGAATACGTCCGGTTGGTGGGTACCCGCGATCCACGGATCGTTGACCAGGAACATGTCGCCTTCTTCTATGCCCGGATTCTCGCCAAGGTTCTCGAGGATCCACTTCACGACCAGATCCGAACCACCGGTCAGGAACTGGATATAGGGGCCGAAGAAGACGAAGCCGCCGCTCTCGGTCAGGAATGCCGTGTTGAAGTCACGGGCGAACAGGGCAACCGGGGAACCGCTGACCAGTTCGATCGTGCGTCCGTGCTCCTCGTTGATGCTCCAAAGAGCGTGGCGCACCACCTCATAGGTGATCGGGTCGATGTCCTCGGCCCGTTCGGTGTGCAGGGGTACGGCGTCCGGGATCGGAAGCGGCTCCTCCGGCCGGTAGGAAAGAAACCGGCCATCCCACTTTGTTTCGGTGCTCACAGTTCTCCTCCTTATTTGCCCTGAGTCGGCAGTTGAATGACTATGTTCCCCGTGATGTCGACATCGGCCCGTTGTCCGGGATGGATCACCACCGCGGTATCGGGGAAGTCGACGATCGCGGGGCCCTCGATCCGGGCTCCAGCGCTCAATTTCGGTCCGTCGTAGCAGGGTGTCTCGCTCTTCTCACCAAGGGTGGGCCAGTAGGCCTGCCTGGTACCGACCGGGTCGGGGACGCTGTGATCGGCATCCCCAGCCTGATATTGCGGCTTGGGCACGGGCCCTATACCGCGAACCCTCACGGTGACCAACTCCAGCGCTGCTTCTCGGTATCCAGCACCACGGCCGAAGCGCTTTTCGTAGGCGGCCATGAAGGCCGCCTCGAGATCTGTGATGTCATCGCTGGTCAACGGGCCAAAATCGATGGGAACGGTGATCTCGTGGGCCTGAGCCTTGAACCGGACCTCCACCGAGGCCTGGAACTCGGCCGTCGATGTGTCTATCCCGTCATCAGCGAGGCTGCTCCGAGCTTCGTCGACGAGTTCGTCACGAACCTTGGCGAGCTCTCCCGGGTCGAACGGCGACTTCAACATCGGTCTCGCTTCCCGCAAATGCACGATGTCTCCGGTAGCGCACCCGAAGGCCGACCAGACCGAGGACAGGTCTCCGCGAGGGACGATTATCTGTTCGGCCCCCAGTTGAGCCGAGTAGCCTCCGGCGTGAACCGGACCGGCGCCGCCGTACGCGAAGAGCACGAAATCCCTCGGGTCGTATCCGCGTGAGACCGTCAGCGTGCGAATAGCATCGGCCATCTGGCTGTCGACTATCCGGACGATGCCGGCCGCCGCTTCGAGGACGGAGAGGCCCAGGCGCTCGGCGACCGGTTTGATCGCAGCTTCGGCGGCCTCTGGATCGAGGTCGATCGACCCACCCAGCTTCTGTTTCGGATTGAGGTAGCCGAGCAGCACGTCGCTATCGGTTACGGTCGGTTCGGTGCCGCCCTTTCCGTAGCAGGCCGGCCCCGGAATGGCGCCGGCGCTATGGGGACCCACCTTCAGTAGGCCAAGCGGCTCCTCGACCCGGGCGATGCTGCCTCCGCCGCTGCCGATCGACTGAACTTCGACCGATGGCAGATAGAACTCGTACTGCTGCATCACGGTGGTCGATGCCTCGACCGGGCGGCCGTCGACGATCAGCCCGGCGTCAAAGGTGGTTCCACCCATGTCGGTAGCGATGGCGTTCTTGTAGCCCATCGAGCTGGCCAGGTGCTGTGATCCGACCACACCGGCGACCGGACCCGATTCGAGCAGGAGGAGCGGCGCCTTGACCGCTTCCTCCGCGGAGAGGACGCCGCCGGTGCATTGAGTGATCCTGAGCCTGGATCCATAGCCGACCTCATGCAGGCGGCTGTCGAGATTGCCGATGTAGGTGCTGGTCAACGGCCCGACGTACGAGTTGACGGCGGCGGACGCGGTACGTTCGTATTCGCCGGCTTTGGCGACGATTTCACTCGAAAGCGAAATGAAGAGGTCCGGCTTGGCTTCGATCAGTATCTCCCGCATGCGCAGCTCGTGATCGGGATTCAGGAAGGACCACAGGAAGCTGACAGCGACAGCTTCGACGTCCTGTGAGAGCAACGACTCGCAAGCTTCCCGCGCTTCCTCCTCGTTGAAGGGCACCACTACGTCGCCCGCATAGTCGAGGCGCTCGCTCACCTCGGCGATCAAAGACTTGGGGACGATCGCGTCGGGCTTGGATGTCCCGGCCGCGTGGATCTGCATTTCGGGGGGCAACCCCGCGACCCGACCGATCGAGCGCATCATGTGGATCGCGTCGCGATGCCCTCTCGTCGTGATCAGACCGACTTTGGCACCCCGCTTCTGGGTGAAGGCGTTGGTTGCGACCGTCGTGCCGTGAACCAGATGGGGGCTCGACTTGAGCAGGTCCATGGTCGAGATCCCGATGCCCTCCGCCATTGAACCGAGCGCATCGAAGAAGCCGTCGGCCGGGTTCGCAGTCGTAGGAACCTTGGAACTCAGGATGTCCCCATCTGATGTCGCCACCGCACAATCGGTGAAGGTTCCACCGATATCGATTCCGACCTGATACTCCATGTTCACCTCTCCTCAAAGGTTGTGGACTTATGTTTCGGCCGAAGAGCACCTGCTCTGCAGCCTTCCCTCATATAAGACCGAACGATCGGTATAGCTTACCTCAGCGCCGCCGACCCTGTCAAGTACGAGACCGACCTCAGCTCACGAACCGGTCCATTCCGGATCTCGCTTTTCAGTGAACGCGGCGACGCCTTCACGGTAGTCGTCACTGCTCAAGACAACCTCCCAGGCTTCGTCCGTGCAGTCCCAGGCTGCCGACTCCGAGTCCTCGACCGCCCGGCGGGCTACTTTCCGACTTTCCTGGATCGCCAGGGGGGCACCCGCCTCGATGCGCGCCGCCATCTGCTTCGCAACATCCATCAAGTCATCGGGATCGGTGACGACGTTGATCAAACCCAGCCCATGAGCCGACTGGGCGTCGATCCGAGCGCCGGCCAGGATCACTTCCATCGCCCGCGCGTAGCCGATCAGACGCGGCAGGCGCTGCAGCCCGCCCGCCCCGGCAAGAAAGCCGCGGCTGACCTCCGGCAGGCCGAACTCGGCCTGAGCGCTGGCGACGATCAAGTCGCAGGCCAGGGCAATCTCGAAGCCGCCGCCGAGCGCGAGCCCGTTGACAGCCGCGATCAGAGGCTTGGACCGTGGATGCCGGGCCCCGGCGAATCCACCTGGCTCAGCTTCGACTATGTCGGCGAGCCCCCCGGCGGCAACCTCTTTCAGGTCCGCTCCGGTCGAAAACGCACGGTCGCCGCTGCCGGTGACGATCCCGACCAGAGCCTCCCGGTCTGCCTGGAATTCGCTCAGACCTTGGTTCATCGCCCTGCTCATCGCGGCGTTGACCGAGTTGAGACGGGTAGGTCGGTTGAGGACGAACAGCCAGGTCGCTCCCTGGCGCTCGATGAGCAGCGGCTCCTCCATCGGGGAGAGTATAATGACTAGTCGGCTTAATCTATTATGAGCCCATGACAAAGCTCGCAATTCCCTCTGGGGAACCCGAAAGGCTCGTCTCGACGGAGCGCATTCATGTCACTCGCTCGCGGGCCAACCCGGGTGGTGGTGATGTCCAGAGCGAGGACGCGATCCCGTTCCGTTCCCGCAAGCCGTCCTGGCTGAAGGTGCCACCCCCCGGCGGCCCGGTCTACCGGGAGATCAAGCAGATGATCGACGGCGAGAGCCTGAACACGGTCTGCGAGGAAGCGAACTGCCCGAACATCGGGGAGTGTTGGGAGCGCGGCACCGCGACCTTCATGATCCTCGGGGATGTCTGCACCCGCCGTTGCGGGTTCTGCAACGTCCAGACCGGCAAGCCTTCCCACAACGATCCGCTCGAGCCGGCCCGGGTCGCGATGCAGGTCAAGCGCCTCGGCCTCTCGCACGCGGTGATCACCTCGGTCGACCGGGACGACCTGCCCGATTACGGAGCCTCAGCTTTCGTCGGGGTGATCCGTTCGATCCGGGCCCAGGCCCCGGACTGCAAGGTGGAGATTCTCACCCCGGACTTCCGCGGGCAGGAGATGCCGCTGGCCCGGGTCGTCCATGAACGGCCCGATGTCTTCAATCACAACGTCGAGACCGTGCCCCGGCTTTACCCGAAGGCCCGCCGCGGTTCGAAGTTCTTGCGCTCGGCCCGGGTGCTTCGCCTGGCCCGTGAGATGGGCGAGGGCGAGGTGATCACCAAGTCGGGACTGATGGTCGGGCTCGGCGAGGAGTTCGACGAGATGGTCGAGACCTTCGGCATCCTCCGCGAGCATGGAGTCCAGATCCTCACCGTCGGCCAGTACCTCAGACCGACCGTCAATCATCTGCCGGTAGAGAGGTATTGGCACCCCGAGGAGTTCGAGGCCCTCGAGAAGGCGGCCTACGAGATCGGCTTCGAGTCCGTCGCCGCCGGGCCGCTGGTCCGCAGCTCCTACCACGCGGACGAAAGCGCCCGCAAGGCCGCCGAAGCAATGCCTGGAGATCCGGAGGGCGAGGTAGCGGCATGACCCCGGCTTATCTCTATCGGCACCCCGGCATCGCCGGCAACGGCGCCATAGCAACTGGACTTGCCGCCCTTTGCGCCGTGAGCTCGGACACGACCGTCCTGGTTCGCAGCCAGGGGGCGGTTCGCCGGGCCGCGGACAGAATCGGGCGACTTTGCGAGAAAATCGATGGTGCCGATTTTTCCCGAGTGAGCATCACGACCGACGATGCTGACCTGGCTTCCTGCGACGTGGTCGTGGAGGCCATTGTCGAGAACCTCGAAATCAAGAGCGACCTGCTTCGGAGAATCGACGCTGTAGCTGCAGAATCAGATATCGCCACGACGACCTCCTCGCTCAAAGTTAGTGAACTCGCACGTTTGGCAGACATCGACCGCCTCTTCGGGCTACACGTGTTCAACCCGGTGCCCAAGATGGATTTGATCGAGGTATGCATCCCGAATGGCGACGCTGGGACCCGGAGCAGAGCCCTCGCGTGGTGCGACGCACTCGGGAAAACCGGGATCGAAGTTCCAGATCAAGTTGGATTCGTGGTGAACCGTCTGCTTTTCCCGTATCTGTTCGATGGGGTACGGATGCTGGAGGAGACTGGAATGCAGCCTCCCGACGTCGACGCATGCATGAAGCTTGGTACCGGCCATCCGATGGGGCCGCTGGAGCTGCTCGATTTCGTCGGCTTGGACGTAGCTCTCGCGATCGGAATATCGCTCTTCAACGAGACGGGAAACCCAGCCCACAGCCCTCCCGACACGATCCTTGCCCTTGTGAAAACCGGCAAATTGGGACGGAAGTCGAACGAGGGATTCTACGACTACGAACCGTAGACCCCATGGTCACCCGCTCGATCGCAGCATGAGTTCACTCGCCACGCATCGAATGGCTCTCTACCGCCCGGAAACCGATGTGCCAAGCCGCAGGCTCGTTGCTCTCTCTCGGAGCTTGTCCTTCCGGACCTTTCCGCTCGCCACGCGTGGTAGTGACGAGACGAAATAGATGCCCTTCGGGACCTTGAATCGCGCCAGTTCTCGCTCGCAGCGCACGCGAACCTCGTCACTCGTTAGTTCGGTGTCGGGAAACAGCGTGATGAATACAACTGGCACTTCACCCCAGTGATCATCCGGCACACCGACCGCAGCGACATCCTGAACCTCATCAAATCCGTGGACCACCCGCTCGATCTCGAGCGACCCGATGTTCTCCCCGCCGCTCTTGATCATGTCCTTCTTGCGGTCGACGATGAAGAGATAGCCATCCTCGTCCACGGTCCCGATGTCGCCGGTTCTGAACCAGCCATCCTTGAACGCCGCCTCACCTGCCTCGTCAGCCAGCCAATATCCGGGTGAGGTCTTTGCGCCCGAGATGAGTATCTCACCTGCGACCCCGACACCGACATCAACGCCTGAGTCGTCGACGATGCGAAGCTGCTGATACAGCATCGGATGGCTCAACCGTCCAACCGAGCCCAGCTTGTCGGGGAATTCGCGCATGTCTAGAAAGATGTCGCCGCCGACAGTCTCGGTCATTCCGTAACCGTTCACGATCGCAGCATTTGGAAATGCGTCGAGAGTCCTAAGCAAGAGCTCGTGCGGTGTCTGAGCCGAACCGCATACCAGCAGTTTGACCGTGCTCAAGTCTCGATAGCCGTTCTTGTCCAGGTCCTCCAGCAGCGTGGCAACCATTGTCGGCGCCAAGAACATCGACGTGATGGCCTCGTCCTCGATCGCGGACAAAACCGCCTGAGAATCGAATGCCTTCATTATCACGAGCTTGCCCCCTTGATTGGCCAAGGAGATCCCGGGAGCGTCGAGGCCCCCGACGTGGAACAGGGGTGCGACCATAAGGACGGCATCATCCGCCGAAAGGCGGAACTCACGCTCATAAGCCGCGTTCTTGAAGAGCACGTTCGCATGTGTAATCACGACACCCTTCGGATTTGCGGTAGTACCAGACGTGTACATAAGACGGGCGGGATGATCAAGCGCGACCGGGATGGTATCTATTTCACCGCCTCCATCCGACGCCAATACATCATCCCAGGTGCCAGTCTGCGCCGATCCACCAACCACCAGTTTGAGAATCTCCGGAAACTGTACGTCTGAGTGATCGAAAGCGTCTTCAAATTCGCTCTCCATGATAACCACACGAGCGTCGGAATGCTCAAGAATAAATCTCCATTCCGGAGGGGCTAGACGCCAATTGATAGGGAGCCAAACGGCACCGATCTTGGCACATCCATACATAAGCTCAAGCATCAGTGATGAATTATGAAGAATCACAGCGACTCGATCTCCTGGGCCGACGTCAAGGCCCCTCAAGGCAGCTGCGACGCCGCTGACCCGACGATCGAACTCAGAATAGCTGAGACGTGCCTCGTCATCTATAACAAAGTCCCTATCAGGGAACTCCTTGGCCATCCTCTCAACGATGCTATAAAGGTTCATAGCTAGCTCCTTTTGCGGGAAGACCCCGTTCCGTATTCTTCGAAGCTTATTGTGCGTTCTTGGATTCTCCACAAACTGCCATCGGCCACCAATGTATCGAGAAATACGCCAAGTGAAGCAATGTCTGAGCCCGCTCCGGTGATACATCTGAGCTCGAAGTAACTTCGGCCCGAAACTACACCTGTGCGCTCACGGCATAGCTCCGGCAGATGCTGTAGGTGGCGCACCAGCCGAAATCCGACGGTATCGTCGTGTACCAGCTTGCGAATAGCGTCACGGCCTGATGCTTGACGCTCTCGCCCGCGGTGGTCGCGCACCGTCAGGAGCGCATCCACGGTGAAGCAGTCGGCCCAGCGTTCCCACAGTCCATGGTCGACCGCCCAGCAATATCTCTGGAGCAGACCCATGATCTCGGTGAAGTCGGCAGGGTCGACCCCTTCCTCTTCAAGGTTGCTCACAGCGAACTCCATCCCCTAGGTCTCTCATCTGCCGAGGACGACGTGCCGATTTGCGATGTTTGTCCGGTATACGGCCATGTTCAGAACGATCGAGGAAGTCCGAGGTTCTCGGCAATCAAGTTTCGCGCCATCTCATTGGTGATCGGGGCCATCTTGAACAGGCGAGCATCTCGCCAATAGCGCTGCATATCAGTCTCGGCGGCATACCCCATGCCGCCGAGGATCTGGATACCCAGATCGGCCGCGTCCACCGCGTATTCCGAAGCCGTGACCTTTGCGATGTTTGCCTCCTGAAAACAATCGCGGCCGTTGGCCTGCAACCAAGCTGCGTGAAGTGAGACCAGCTCGGCCTGCTTGGCCATCATCGCGATGTTCGCAATGTAGTGCTGCAGGATCTGAAACTGACCGATCTTCTTCCCGAAGGCTTCACGCTCCTTGACGTATCGAACAGCATCTTCAAGAGTGCCGTCCAAGATCCCACAACAAAAGCACGCCATGAGAATACGCTCGTTGTTGAGGGTGGGGAGCAACATGTACCATGCCCTGTCCGGCTCGCCAAGCACCAGGTCATCGGGAATAAAAACATCGTTGAGGGTCACATCGGAAGTACCAAGACACCTCATTCCCAGCTTCGGAATCTGAGAAATTGTGACCCCATCCGCGTCGGTGGGCAGCAAAAACAAGGTCAGACCCTGATGCTTCTTTTCCACGTTCTTGTCGGTACGGGCCAAGAGCAAGAGATAGTCCGAAACATGGGCCGAGCTAGACCAGGTCTTCGTACCATTCAATATCCAACCGCCATCCGATCGCGTCGCAAAAGTCCGCATGGCTCCCAAGACATCGGTCCCTCCTCCAGGCTCCGTGAACGCGATCGAAAAACGAAGCTCTCCCTTGCAGATCGCCGGCAGAAACCTCTGTTTCTGCTGGTCAGTACCATAGAGACCAACCGACTTCGATCCCGCAAACGATGTCGAACCCCAGACCCAGCCAAGTCCGGCCAGCGTCCGGGCCAAACCGCGAGCCAAGAGCGCCTGCATGAAAATATCGCCACCCTGGCCGCCGTATTCTTCGTCCACGCTGATCCCGTGAAAGCCTGCCTCCGCCATCTTTTGCCAGAGCTCAACCGGATACGCATCATCTTCCTGCTCAAGCTGGTTGGCCCATGACTTTGGTGCCTCGCGCTCAGTCCATTCTCTTACTGTCTGAACGAACAGTCGCTGCTCGTCGGTTAACTCAAAATGCATCCTCTTCCTCCTTAAGATGATCCGACGACGATCATTTGATGTGCACGAACAGGCCCTGGTCTAGTCGATCAACCTAAAACTAAAATCCGTTATGCGACCCTCCGGCTCATCAACGAACTCGACACGTACCCGACAACCTGGCGCAAGCTGCCTTTGGGCTTCGTTAAGATCCGAAAGATCCGCACCATCCACATAGTTTGCGACGGCAGAATCGACCCCATCGAGACGTACAAATGCAATCGCTACTGGTGGCGGTCGCTTACCTTCAAACCCCCGAACAACTACGGTCGAACACTCGATCGTTCCCTCGTGTCCAGCTTCGACCCAGCTATCACAGGGTTCAAATGTTCGCTCACAAAACGCCCTCGGGGGCAAATACGTCATCTGAGATGTTGAGCAATGCGAGGCGAGAATCTTATTCTCTTTTAGCCCGTTCAAGAACTTCCCGGCTACCTCACCTAGCGCATAATCATATGTGAGCGTCAACTCTTGATGTAATACTTCTCTGTCTGTATCGCTCATTTTCCTCTTCTCCACTCCTCAACTATCAACATGATCGTCGCCAAATACGGTTACATTGGCAAATTGCCAGGTGCCGCCGTTTGAGTTGGCGACTGCATTGCGAACACCAGACACTTGAATCTCCCCCGCAGTACCCATGACTTGGTTCGCCGCATCTATACAACGCGCGAGGCCTGCTACGGATATTGCGTTGGAGCAAAGCGTTCCTCCTGAGGGACACACTGCGACGCCTCCGCCATCGATATGCCACGCTCCTTCATCTTCATATCGAGCTGCTTTCCCCGGTGAGCAGAAGCCCAGCGCTTCAAGCTGCGCGTAATTCATGTATGTATAAGGATCGTATAATTCAGCTACTTGAATCTCATTAAACGGATCATTGATCTGCGCATGGGCATAGCATTGCTTACCGGCCAGCTTGAGAAGCTCATAGCCGAAAAATTCAGTTTCTGTGCTAGGCACCATTCGATCACCAAGCCAGTATGTATCGCTGATGCTGCCGATCCCGTTGATAAATGCTGGTCTGGTCTGGTACTCATCAAGCACCGACTGATCCCCTACTATCATCGCTGCGCTTCCAGAAGAACGGGGACAGATGTCAAATAGCTTGACAGGGTATGAAATCATCGGCGAGTTCATTACGTCATCAACGGTGATCTGACCTTTCAGATGAGCTATAGGATGCTTTAGCGCGTTAGATCGCTGGCGTACCGTAACTCTGGCCAAGTCTTCTTGCGTCACATTGTGCTGCGCCATCCAGCGGGAGCAGATTAGCCCGGTGACAGTATTCGTTGATAGTGGAACATCACGTTCATAGAACGGATCGAATATGAGGTTGAGCACCTCTTGAGCATCCGGCGTATCGGCGACTCTGTCCGCGCCGACTATCATCACAGACTTGTAGAGTCCTGAACGCACGAGTGCGTAGGCGGCGTGTACTGCAGATCCTCCAGTGGCACCTCCGGTATGGACGCGTATCGTCGGCTTCCCGGTACCGAAGGCGTAGTCGATGGCCCAACGGTCCGCATCCGCGATCCCCATGAACGTGGTCGGTGCCAGCGAGAATACGATTGCGTCGATATCGTCGGGCCGCATTCCGGCGGCGTGTAGGACGCCCGTTGCCGCCTGCTGGATCTGCTCAACAAATGTAACGTCAGGATGGTTCGAGCGATACGGAGTCTGGAATGTTGATACCACTCCTACGGTGTCATTCATGTTGGTGCTACGCTCCTTCATATACAACGACCGTGTTGGCCTGTTGCGCATAGCCGTGGCAGCCGTGAGAGGCGGCGAATCTCACGCCTGCCCGCTGGACGGGCCCAGCGCGTCCCGACACCTGAAGGGTCGCCTCGACAGCGTTGACTAAACCAGCGCATACAAATGGGTTTTGGGCGAATGTTCCGCCCGACGGCGTGACCTGACCTTGTTCTAGGCCGAACGCGCTGACGTACGCGGCCTCATGGAATCCCGTCGGAGTGTCAAGCTCAACGACGTCGAGCGTCTGAGCATCCGCTAGGTTCGCCCGCCGTAGCGCATGGGACCACGCGGCTCGCGCCGAGGAGAGAGCCCCAAGCCTGTTGCGACTCAGACCGTACGAGTCGGTAGCCCAACCAACCCCCGAGATCCGCGCCAACGGCTTGTGCTCGGGATGGAGCCGCAGCCAGTCGCCGCTGGCAAGGACCATGCACGCGGCGCCGTCGGTGAATGGTGCGCGATAGCCATCCCGCAGTGGTGTCGCTACGTACTCGGTGCGATTCACATCTTCTGCCGTCGGAACCGCATGGCCCATTCCGCGCGGGTTGCCGGCGGCACGCGCAAACGCATCGGCGACCCGTTTCGCGACCTGGCCTTCGGTGATCCCCAACTCGCTGGAGACCACCTGCGCGAACAGTCCGTCGGCCACAGCTGAACTCATGCCCAATGGCCTTGTGTAGAAAGGGTCGGCGGCCGCGTTCATCACCTGGTCCACGTCTACCTTCGAGGACTTGCACCAGCTACTGACCAAACCGAGGTGAAAGTCCCCCGAGAGAATCCGAGCCACCGCGAGGCACAAGGCCGTGGCCCCGGAGTCCGCGACCCTCACTTCGTCGGTCATGAACGCTCCAGATGGTGCGGCGAGCAACATGCTCGAGATCGGTCGGCCATCGACTTCGTCGCTCGCCCCAAGAGTCACGCTATCTAGCTGACGTCGTCGGACACCGGCGTCGTCCAGCGCGGCAGTGGCCGTCGCGTATGCCAACTCCTCCAGCCGCATGGAATCGTGCCTCTCCGTAGGTGGGTGTGTGGCGACACCCAGCACAAACACTTCAGGTCGCGCTTCATCGCCCACCGTCACGAACCTTCCTCGGTGGTATTTCCCTGCGCGTAGTCCCCAAACGCAGAATCCCGGTCTTCAATGGCACCCTTCAGTCCCTTGGACATCACCGTCTGACCGAACTCGGCATTGGCCGCACCGGTCAGGCAGATTGCGTCGAGGTCATCGGCAACATGCATCGCCGCCCGAATACCCTGCGTCTCATACCAACGATTGGTAGTGTCTTTCTGAGCGTAAAGAAGATAGGCGGGAATCTCAATAAGCTTGTCAACATATTCTTCGACCGTATTTTCAAGCTGATCGAACGGGACAGCCCTGTTGATAAGACCGTATCGCTCGGCTTCTTCTCCGCTCATAGCCTCGCCGGTTAGGGCATATTCTTTAGTCTTGCGTGGCCCGAGGTATGTTGGATACATCCCAAAGGTGTGGACAAGTCCTTGCCGGCGCGCTTGTGGCTGACCAAACTTGGCGTCGTCTGCAGCGAATACGAGATCGCAGACGGCGATGAGGTCGACGCCACCGACGAGACAATAGCCATGCACTTGAGCGATAGTTATTTGTCGCACGTTCCACAGACGCATCCATCTTTCTTGACTCATTCGGAACGTCCGGCGAGTTATGTTCGGGTCGATTCTTTGCCCGGACCAGTTGAATTGCTTTACCTCTTCGACATCGTAACCACCACAGAACGAGTTGCCGGCGCCCTTGATCACAACGACCTTGGTGACATCGTCTCCCTCCAAGTCTTGTACGATCGCGTCGATACCGTCCCGCATTCCGATCGTGAGCGCGTTCATCTTCTCCGGGCGATTCAACGTCACTGTCGCCGTCATTCGCTCCGGATCCTTCTCGTACGTAATGCACTCCAAGTCTTCAGGGTCAAGGGTCCTACCACCCCCGACCGCAGTCCGATAGTCATGCTCAGCCTGGTTGCGCTTGAAAGCTCTTGCCATTTCGGCTTTTCTCCTCACCCGGAACGGGAGCGCGCCTCATCGCTCCCCATCGGTTTCATTTGGCCAACAGATTGTACCAACTGGTCGGCATAATTGCAACTCCGGTTCAACGAAAGACTCCGCTAGCGGTCCATTGACGGCGAGGCGACCGCTCCCAGAGCGTACGTTGATCTCGCGGCGATCGCCGATGGCAAGCCGACAAACGTCCTGTGATCCGACCGTGACCAATCAGACTTGAGATACCACGCGCCACCCTCGCCTAATCAGAGCGGGTTTCTCTGGCTCACCGTCCCGCTCAATGTACGTCGCTTCAGGCTGGGAACTGCCTGGGCCTACACAGGTGGGGCTAGAGGCGACCTGAAGCGAGGTAGGCGGGTGTGGGCTTGCGGAACCGGTTCCAGCCTCGGTGGCTGGGGACCGAGACCGTCTCGAATCGGGCCTGGGCGGGCCTTGGGAGCCTGAGTTTCCTGGAGAGCAAGGATCTGCGGTTCCCCGTGACCACTCACGGTGAGGCGATCGCAGATGCGGATGTGGTGGTCAACGCGACTCCGGGTAGCGCTTCACTGGAGGTGTTCGAGACGATCGGCGACCAAGCGCTGACAGGCAAGGTGCTGATCGACCTGGCCAACCCGACGACCCCTGAGTTCGAGTTGATCTACCCGAACTCCAGCCTGGCGGAGAAGCTCCAGGACGCGTTGCCGGGCGCTCGTGTCGTCAAGACCGCTAACACGGCATACATCGGGGTGATCGCCGATCCGTCGACGTTGGGGGAGAAGGGCAACCTGCTCCTCTCAGGTGATGACGAGGAGGCCAAGCAGGTGACCCGGGAGCTTCTGGTCGATCTCGGTTGGGAGGGTAACTCGGTGACCGATCTCGGCGGCATCGAGACAGCACGAAACGTCGAGCCCTACTTCCTGCTCTTCTTCAATCTGGTGCAGGCCACCGGCGGACCTCAGTTCAACATCGCCGTCGTCTCCTAGTTGACCCAGGGCTCGACAGGGGCGGCAGACCGGAGATCCTCCTGGGCGGATCTTCACCTCACTCTTCGTCTTCGTCCCGCCCCTCGGCCGGGCATCTAACGACCCGCCTCCGGCTCGACTTCGTCGTCGTTGTCTAGCTCCTCGTCCGGCGTCTCTTGACGGTCTGCCAGATCAGACTCGGCTCATGCGAGTTGGCTGGATGGATCGGCACCACCCCTTCCGGGACCTCGTCCACATCCTCGCCGGCCGCGATCCGCCTGTAGAGATCGAGGTTGCCCGGGGCCGGTGCCGCAACCCGGTCCCACTCCTCCCCGTTCCAATATCTAGTCCGATCCCCGTAGTACGGATCGAGCTTCCAACCAGGACTTAGGTCCGGGGGCGGCTCGATCCCGGCAACCAGTTCAGGATCGTCCTTCCACGCCATCCCGAGACACACGTTCTTCGCATACGGCCAGAAGACCGTCCATCTGTCGAACCCAAGCTCCTTCGCCCGGATCGCCGCCGCGGCGAACCGAATTCCCTCATACGCGGACTCCAAAGCCAGCAGCACGCTCTTGATCTCAGCCACCTCCCTTTCTAAGCTCTCACCCCAGGTGCCGATCTCCTTTTCCTCGTCGGTCAGCCAGTGCTTCTCGTTTCTATGGCCCGAGGAACTCATCGCTTGTTCTCGCTGATCACGAACGCCCGAGGTGACTTCTTGGCCTGCCGGACCTGGCTGGCCTTGGTCAACCGGGCCAGGCAGTTGGCGACCGTGCCCGAGGAACGATCAATCCCCTTCGCGACCGCACTCGCGGTGAGCGGACCATCGTTCTTGCGCTTCGGGAGATGCGCGAGAACGAGGCTATCCAGCTCTCCCGGACTCAGGCGCTTCTTGGTCGAGGATTTCTCTTTGGCCTTGGCGGACATCGGATGCTCCTTTCATCTGAAGCACCGAAGGCACGCTGCGATGAGCCCAGAAAGGGACCATGGCAGATACCGTGCACCTTGCATCGAAGCAGGGACTTCGGTGCCACGCCCCGGGGTGTTAGCGCACCGCCGGGGCACCTATACGGTCGCGACCGAACTTAGCTCGGGACGCAACCGAAAGCGAGCCGAAACCACCGAAATCGGGATCAATCCCCGCATATCTATGCCAGATTGGGAACTCGTTCCCAATCTGGAGCGGATACGCGAGGGTGATTCTGGGTTGCCTGCGCCCCACGTTCCGCATGGGATGGGAAAGCCCGGAAGCGGATTCGAACCGCTGACCCCTTCCTTACCATGGAAGTGCTCTACCTACTGAGCTATCCGGGCGTGGGTTGGGAATCCTACCGGGGCGCGGCTTCCGCGTCTTCCTCGCCCAGGTCGCGCCTGATCCCCTGGGAGATTGCCTTCTCGGAAACCTCTTCCATGGCGAACTGGAACGAGGCGATGAACGCATCGGACGCGAGCGGCCTGAGCCGCCGGAGCGAGTCGCGGACCTCCGGCCACTTCTCCCGCGGCCGGCCCGCCCGGTCGAACGGCTCCCACACCTGTTCGTCGAAGAGCCGGATGAAGATCTCCGCCACGGCGGTGCTGCGTTCCTTGAGCGTCTCGAGCGTGTCGAGGCAGTCGTCCATCGGCACCCCGATCGCAGCCAACTCGTGGCCGGCCCGCAGGAGCTTCGGGCTGAGCACCTCGTAGCGCCCGTCCCCGAGCGGCCGCATCAGGCCGAGCGCCTCGGATCGCTCGAGTCGGTCCTGGTCGAACTCGATCTCGCCCCACGGCCCGGCGATCTCGCGCAGGGTCATCACCTCGGGCTGCTCGTCCTCGTACGGGGCGCGGACGTCGCGCGTGAACCGCAGGAGCTCGCCCGGCGACTCGCCGGCGGAGTCGACGATCCGGCGGATCGCCTCGAGGTTGAACCCCTCCTCCTGGAGCTCCCGGATCAGCTCTATCCGGTCGATGTGCTCCTGGTCGTAATACCCGGTGCGGCCGACGACCTTCGGCGGGGCGAGCAGCCCGCGCGACTGGTGGGCCCGGATGTTCCGAACCGTCATCCCGGTCCGTTCCGCCAGCTCGCCGATCGTGATCCGGTCCCCGGTTTTTCCGTCGTCTGCTGCCACCTGGGAAGATCGTAGGCGGAAACCCGCGTCCGGGACTCGGGGACGACCCCGATGCGACGTAAGGGTCATTCCCAATCGACAGGAGGGGCCCGGCCGATCAGCCTGAAGGCATGAAAGATCAGTCTCATCCCAAGAAACTCACCCGCTCCCGGTCGGACCGGTACATCGGCGGGGTCGCGGCCGGCCTGGCCGAGCGGATCGGCATCGATCCGATCTTCGTGCGAATCGCGTTCGTCGCCAGCCTCGCCTTCGGCGGGCTCGGCCTGCTGGCCTAC
>Ga0065721_10004412_pt1 | contig 28764 bp, 19 predicted proteins | sample Mesricmetagenome_FD_59108 | JGI IMG/M metagenome (GOLD analysis project Ga0065721, IMG submission 59108) | Mesophilic microbial community from rice straw/compost enrichment Sample: eDNA_1 v2 (version 2) | ecosystem: Engineered > Solid waste > Grass > Composting > Bioreactor | place: USA: Davis...
CGCCACCTCGAAATCGAAAACGAGCGAGCGAGAATTTGCTTCTCGCTCAACGGGCGCCGCCGGCGCTCCGCACGCTCAGAAATCGAATTGATCGATGTTCTCTTTGTTAAACACGAAGGGCGTTCCGAGCAGGATATTGTCGCCCTTGATCTCGAACGTGCCGAGCGAACCGGCCGTGAAACTCGTGTCGCCCGCGTTCAATTTTCCCTGCGCGAGCGCCGCCGCGGCCTGCACCGTGAGATAACCGAGATCTTCCGTTTTCCAGAGGATCACGCTGTCGGTCACGCCGTCCTTCACGTAGCGACGATTTTCATTCGGCAGCCCGAGCCCGATCACATGCACCTGCCCGGCTTTGCCGGCCTGCTTCACCGCTTCCGCCGCGCCCGGCACCGCGGGCGACGCGATCGCCATGATCAATTTCAAATTCGGATTCGCGCTCATCAACGCCGTCGCCTCCGTCTGCGCCTTGTCCTTCAAATCATCGCAGGGCCGCACCGCCACGAGCTTCATCTTCGGATACTTTTCCGCGAGTCGCGCCTCGATGTGCTTCTGCCACTCGCGCTGATTCGCCGCCGTGAGCGACGCGGTGATGATCGCGAACTCGCCTTCCTCACCCGTCACGCGCGCCGCTTCATCCATCAGCTTGTAACCGATTCCCTCCGGCGTCGCCTGATTCACAAAAAACGCCCGCGCATCCGGCATCGCGTCCGCATCGTAGGTGATCACCTTGATCCCGCGCGCCTGCGCCTTCCGCAACGCCGTCGAGATGCCTTCCTTGTTCTCGCACGCCGCCGCGATCGCATCGACCCCGAGCGTGATCCAATTCTCCACGATTTCGTTCTGACGCGCCGGATCCGTGTCGGTTGGTCCGTCGAAAATCAGATCCACCCCCAGCTCCTTCGCCGCCTTCTCCGCGCCTTCCTTGCACGAGATGAAATACGCGTTGCCCTTCGCCTTCGGCAGCAGCGCGATCGTCAATGGACGCTCCCCGCTTCCCGCCGCATCCGGCGATTTGCTGCAACCGGCGATCAGCGCGACCAGAGAAAGAAACAGGGGAAGGAGCGTCAGCTTTTTCATGTTTGGGAAAGGGGTTCGATTGGACCGCGACTTTCGCGCTTCGGACCGAATCAGGAAACAGTTTTTTCCGCCGCCGCCACGATCGCGCGCCGCGCCCGCCAATCCGACCACAACTTCGGCAACACCCCGCTCGCCAGCGCCAGCACCAACAGCCCGCCCGTCAACACGCCCGCCGCCTCGCGCGGCAGCCGCGCGTGCACCAGGCCGTTGTTCAACACCGCGATCGCCGCCACGCCGATCAACGTGCCGTGCACCGATCCGCGTCCGCCAAAAATACTCGTGCCGCCCAACACCACCGCCGTGATCGCGAACAGTTCGTAACCCGTTCCCGCGTCCGCCTTCGCCTGCCCAAGTCGCGCGGTATAAATGATCGCCGCCAGCGCCGCGATGACTCCCGCCAGCACATACGCCGTCGCCACGCGCCGCTCCACCGGCACGCCCGCATAACGCGCACCTTCCGCCGAAAATCCAATCGCCCGCACCGTGCGCCCAAAGGTCATGCGATGCACGAGCAGCCACATCGCCACGACCACCACGACGAACACCGGCGCCTGCGCCGGGATCCCGAGCCAGCGTTCCTGACCCCAGAACAGAAAACTCGCCGGAAAGCCCGTGAACGTATCCACGCCGCGCGTGATCGCCTCCGCCACTCCGCGGAAAAGCGAAAACGTGCCCAGCGTCACGATCAGCGGCGGCAGCTTGAGCCGCGTGATCAATGTCGCGTTCACCCCGCCCGCCAGCGCGCCCAGCGCCAGCGTTCCCGCCACCGCCACCGGCAGCGGCACCCCGGCATCACGCCAGAGTTTTCCGAAACACACCGCGCACAATCCCAGCAGCGATCCCACGGAAAGATCGATGCCGCCCGTCAGGATGATCGGCGTCATCGCCACCGCGAGCAGGCCGATCTCCACCGAGTGACGCAGGATGTCGAACGTGTTGTCCAACGTGCCGAAACGGGCTCCGACCGAGTTGAAATACATCCACTCCGCCGCCACGAGCACGAGCAGCACCGTCTCGTGCCGCAGCCACCCGCGCGACTTCTGCGAAGCTTTCACCGACGCGCTCACGAGCGTCCCTCCTTTCGGCTGCGCAAACCTTCCGCCACCACCGCAAGCAGGATGATCGCCCCTTCGATCGCGCGGCTCCAATACGCCTCGATGTGCAAATGCGTGAGCCCGGGCGACACGCACGCGAGCAGCAACGCGCCCGCCAGCACGCCCCACAATGTCCCGCGTCCTCCCGAAATGGATACGCCGCCCACCACCACCGCGGCGATCGCGCGCAGCTCGAGCCCCGTGCCCGCCTTCGGATCCACCTGCGGCGATTGCACGGCATTCATCACCGCCGCCGCCGCCGCCAGCACGCCCATCGCCACAAAAACGCCAAATGTCACCGCGCGTGGCTTCAACCCCGCCAGCCGCGCCGCCTCCTCATCGCTCCCCACCGCATACACGACGCGCCCCACCGCGAGATGCCGCAACCCGATCGCGAGCGCGACAAACAACGCCGCCGCCACCGCGATCAACAACACCTGCCCGCCGCCCTGGCTCAGCCCGAGCCACTGCACGCCATCGGGCAAATCCACGAATTGTCCCTGACGCCACCAGCGCAAGCCTTCACGCCACGCCACCATCGTCGCCAGCGTCACCACGATCGACGGCAATCGCAGCCCCGCGATCAACCATCCGTTCACCGCGCCGAGCAACCCGCCGAAAAGCACCGCCACGATCGCCGCGAGCGGAAACGCCATACCTTCCGCCGCCAGCAATCCAAACGCCACGCCGCACACCGCGAATTGCGAGCCCACCGAGATGTCGATCTGCCGGCCCAGGATCACCAGCGCCATTCCGCCGATCACCACGAGCGTCGGCGCCTCCCGCGCCGCAAGCGACAGCAACGGCTGCGGCGAGAAAAACGCCGGCGCCACCACCGCCAGCAACAGCAGCACCAGTCCCAACACCGCCGCCACCGAGAGTTCGCGAAAATACCGTCTCACGCCTTCCCCTCCCCTGACGGCCATTGGAAACTCTCTGGAGCTTGAATCTTGGTCCTTGGATCTTTCATCACGCATTCCTCCCCAGCGCCGCACTCATCACTTCTTCCGCCGCCGCGCCACCCGGCAACACCGCCGTCAAGCGCCCGCCGCGCATCACGCCGATCCGATCGCTCATCCCGATCACCTCCGGCAAATCGCTCGAGATCAGAATCACCGCCAGCCCTTCGTTCGCGAGTTCACGAATGATCCGGTGAATCTCGCTCTTCGCGCCCACGTCGACGCCCTGCGTCGGTTCATCGAGAATCAAAATCTTCGGCTCCGTCGCCAGCCACCGCGCCAGCGCGACTTTCTGCTGATTGCCTCCGCTCAAGCTCCCCGCCGGCGCCTCCGGTCCCGCTGTCTTGATCGCGAGTTGCCCGATCATCCTGTTCGCCAGCGCCCGCTCCGCTCCGTCGCGCAGCCAGCCGCCGCGAAAGATCTTCGGATGAATCGCCAGTGTCGTGTTCTCCTCCACCGCCATCTCCAAAATCACGCCATGCCGCCGTCGGTCTTCCGGCACATAGGCGATCCCGAGCGCCATCGCGTCACGCGGCGAGCGAATTTCCACCTCGCGTCCGCCGACCACGATCCGGCCCGCCGTCGCCGGCGTCAGCCCGAACAGCGCCCGCGCCAGCTCCGTCCGCCCCGCGCCCACCAATCCCGCCAAGCCAAAGACCTCACCCGGCGCGACGTCGAAACTCACTCCGTTCACGCCACCTTCCGCGCAGCCCACGTCCTGCAACGACAGCGCCGGCCCGCCTGAACCCGCGCGGCTCGCGTCTCCACGCGGCGGATACAAATGCGTGATCTCCCGTCCGACCATCAGCCGGATCAATCCCGCCTCGTCGATCTCGCTCACCGCCCGCGTGCCCACGCTTTCGCCGTCCCGCAGCACCGTCACGCGATCCGCCAGCGTAAAGATCTCCTCGAGCCGGTGCGAAATGTAGATCACCGCCACGCCCGCCCCCCGCAGGTCGCGCACGATCCCGTAAAGCCGCTCCTGCTCGCGCCGCGTCAACGACGCCGTCGGCTCGTCCATGATGATCACCCGCGCCCCCGCGCCGAGCGCGCACGCGATTTCCACGAGCTGCTGCTCGGGCATCGACAGCGCGCGGACTTCCTCGTCCGGCGCCACCTCCGCCCCCACCCGCTGCAACAATTCCTTCGCGCGCTCCCGCCGCTCCTTCCAATCGACGCGCCGCCAGCCCGCCCGCCCCTCGAGCCGCAATCCGATGTTCTCCTCCACGCTCAGATCCGGAAACAACGCCGGCTGCTGGTAAATGCACGCGATGCCGCGCCGCCGCGCTCCCGCCGGATCGAGCCGCCCCAACGCTTCCCCGCCGATCTCGATCGTCCCCGCGTCCGGCTGGTGCGCCCCCGTCGCCACTTTGATCAGCGTCGACTTCCCCGCTCCATTTTCCCCGAGGAGCGCATGCACTTCGCCCGCCTTCACGTCGAAATCCACCCCGCGCAAGGCCCGCACGGCGCCAAATGATTTACGCAGATTTCGGAACGCGAGAATGGGTGGGGCACCAGACATGAACAAGACGACGGTTGAAGCGGCGGATAAGGGGACACGCCGCTCGCGAAAACGCCAGCCTGCTTACACGTGCCGCGTCTGCTCCACCCCTGCCCCCGGTCGCCCAAATCCGCTCTGCGTCAGCAGTTGCTGCGCCTCGAACGCCTTCTTGAGCGCGATGGTAAGCCCGGTTACCTCCGGCACTTCGGAGCCCTGGCGCGCATCTTCCACCCAGTTCAATTCCTTCGCCGAAAACTCGCGAACCGCCCCCGATCGATGCACCGCCTCGATGATTGCCGTGTGGCGCGACGCCATCTCCGATCCACAGATCGGCGCCGCCGGATCGCTCATCCGCGCCAGCACCGCCGCCATCATCGAGCGCCGCGTCGCCGTCATGTCCGGCAGTCGCCGACGATCGCCCCCGCCGTTGAGATCGCGCCACCACGCTTCGCGTTCATAGCGCCAGCCCGCCGTCCCTTTCTCGCCGTGAATCACGATCTCGGGCTCCTCCGTCTCGCGCGAGGCGTGGCTCACGCCGAACCAGAGTTTCACGCCATTCGCCGTCTCCGACGTCACCACCGCCGTATCGAAACTTTCGATGCGGTGCGCGCGAAACAGCTCCGCCTGCTTCACCACCGCCGACGCGGCCTCCGCCGTCGGACTCGCGAAATACAGGCTCAACAGCACGAAATGCCCGAACGCGTTGTTCAGCGGCGAATCGAACACCGGCACGCCGTCCACCTTCACGCGCCCCGCCCACTCGTTGCGCTCGAAATATCGCCGCGGCCGCGGCCAGATTCCCAGAAACCGCACCGATTCCACCGCGCCGATCGCGCCGTTCATCAGCTCGCGTTTCAACCACGTCGTGCCCGGCTCGTAGAGATCCTGAAACCCCACCGCCACGAAGCGCCCCGTCTCCCGCTCCGCCGTCCGCACCGCCTCGATCTCCGCCAGCGATCCCGCGAGCGGTTTCTCCACCAGCACGTTCGCGCCCGCGCGCAACGCCGCGATCGTCATCCGCGCATGCCAGTGAATCCCCGTCGGGATCAAACACAGGTCGATCTGCCCGCGCTGCTCGCGCAGCATCTCCGTGTAGTCCGCGTAAATCGCACAACCGTGCGCGCGCAGCTCGGCGACGTTCTCCGCCTCCTCCTCCACGTTGATCACCGTCGCCGCCACGATCGCCACCTCGCCGCGCGCGCGACACTCCCGCGCGAGCTGCAAATGGATCCGTCCGTAGCCGGAGATCCCGATCAGCGCCACTCGCCACACCTTCCCGCCCGACGTCATGCCCTGCCTCCCGATGCGTGACTGCGAGCGCTGTTGCGTGAAGAACCTGCGTCGGACGCAGGCGGAGACGAAAAAGATGAAGTTCCCAACATCAGGAAAAAAAGGAAGGGGGCAGAGTCGCGAGGGGCATCAGCGCGGCAACGCGCCTTCGTCGCGCACACTTGCTCGGCGATTGCACGAGGCCACGCAGCCCAATCCTTGACAGTCCGAGTTGCCGCACATTGCACCAACCCCCACCTTGCCGACGTTTCGCCTGTTTTCCTCCCCCCGAAACTCGCGGAAGGAACACCGCCGATCTCCCCACCCGGTCACGCTTCAGCCTCCCCGCTTCCCCATGCTTCGTCGCCACCTCCTGCTCCTCGCCAGCCTCGCCGTAGTTTCCTCGCCCGCCGTCGCCCTCGACTGGCCCGAAGTCCGCCGCGAAACCAAACCGTGGTCCCGCTGGTGGTGGTTCGGCAACGTCGCCGACAAGCCCTCCCTCACCGCCGCCCTCGAATCCGCCGCCGCCGCCGGCCTCGGCGGCCTCGAAGTCACCCCGATCTACGGCGCCCGCGGCTACGAAGACCGCTTCGTCGATTTCCTCTCGCCCGAATGGGTCGCCCTCCTCGAACACACGCTCGTCGAAGCCCGCCGCCTCGATCTCGGCATCGATCTCGCCACCGGCACCGGCTGGCCTTTCGGCGGCCCCTGGCTCTCCCCGGAACACGCCGCCCACTACGTCGCGCACCGGTCCTACACCGTCGCCCCCGGCGCCCGCCTCGCCGAACCCGTCGCCTTCACCCAACCGCCCGTCGTCCGCTTCGCCGGCCCGCGCCGCATTCCCCTTTCCGATCTCCCGCAGCCCGTCACCGCGTATCCGAATCTTCAAGACATCGCGCTCGATCAGGTCCGCTTCGAACAACCGCTCCCGCTCGTCACGCTCATGGCGTTCCCCGCCTCGCCCGACGCCGCCCCCCTCGACCTCACCGCGCGCGTCGACTCCGCCGGCCAACTCGACTGGACCGCCCCCGCCGACCACGGCCCCTGGACGCTCCACGCCCTCTTCTCCGGCCCGCACGGCAAGATGGTCGAGCGCGCCGCCCCCGGCGGCGAAGGCTTCGCCCTCGACCATTTCTCCTCCACCGCCCTCCAAGCCTACCTCGCCCGCTTCGACGCCGCTTTCGAAAAGTGTCATATAATGTATGACACCTCTTCCCCGCTCCGCGCCTTCTTCAACGACTCCTACGAAGTCGACGACTCCGCCGGCGAAGCCAACTGGACCCCGCGCTTCCTCGCCGAATTCCAAAAACGCCGCGGCTACGATCTCCGCCAACACCTGCCCGCGCTCTTCTCCGGTCCCGACACCCGCGTTCTCTCCGACTACCGCGAAACCATCTCGGACCTCCTCCTCGAAGAATTCACGATCCCTTGGCGCAACTGGGCCAACGCCCGCGGCGCCCTCATCCGCAACCAGGCCCACAACGCCCCCGCCAGCCTCCTCGACCTCTACGCCGCCAGCGACATCCCCGAGCAGGAGGGCAACGGCCTCCTCGCGATGAAACTCGCCTCCTCCGCCGCCCACCTCACCGGCAAACGCCTCGCCTCCGCCGAAACCGCCACCTGGCTCAACGAACACTGGGTCACCACCCTCGCCGAACTGAAACACGACGCCGACACCTTCCTGCTCTCCGGCATCAATCACCTCTGCTACCACGGCACCGCCTTCTCGCCCCTCGACGCCCCCTGGCCCGGGTTCAACTTCTACGCCTCCGTCGAACTCAACCCCCACAATCCCCTCTGGTCCGACTTCCCCGCCCTCAACACCTACATCACCCGCGCCCAATCCTTCCTCCAACATGGACGCCCCGACGAAGACGTCCTCCTGTATCATAATATCCACGACACCTGGGCCGAACGCCGCGACAACACCCTCCCGCATTTCGGCCACGGCTCCGACCAGCCCGTCGGCGTCACCGCCGCCACCCTCGCCGCCGAACTCCACGCCCGCGGCATCGGCTTCGACTACGTCTCCGACCGCCTGCTCTCCTCTTTCCGCGTCGAAAACGGCCGGCTCACCAACGGCACCACCCGCCACCGCGCCCTCGTCCTCCCCGCCATCCAAAACCTCCCCGCCGCCACGCTCACCCAACTCGCCGCCTTCGCCGACGCCGGCGCCACCCTCCTCTTCCACCGCCATCTCCCGGAAAACCCCGCCGGCCTCCTCGCCTCGCGCGAAGACTTCAACCGCACCCTCGCGCAACTCCGCCGCCACCTCGATCGCCGCGTTCACATCGCCGACGACCTCGCCTCGCTCCTCTCCTCCCTCCCGCGCGAACCGCTCGTCGATCTCGGCCTCGCCTTCGTCCGCCGCACCTCCGACGCCGGCCCGTTCTACTTCCTCGTCAACCGCTCCGATCGCCCCATCGACACCTGGATCCCCTTCACCCACGCCCGCGCTCACGCCGCGCTCTTCGACCCCGTGACCGGCGCCATCGCTCGCGCCGCCGTCCGCGACCAGCGCGTCTACCTCCAACTCGCGCCCGGCGCGTCCACCCTCATCCAGTTTTTGGATACACCCGCCGACGTCCCGCCCGCGCACTACGTTCGCCCCTCCGGGCCACCCCTGCCGCTCACCGGCGAGTGGTCCCTCGCCTTCGAAAAGGGCGGCCCCACCCTCCCGCCTCCCGCCCGCCTCGACTCCCTCGCGTCCTGGACCGACTCGCTTAACGAAGAAACAAAATCCTTCGCCGGCACCGCCCGCTACACGCTCGCCTTCGCCGCCCCGACCCACCAATCCGAAACGTGGCAGCTCGACCTCGGCGAGGTCCGCGAATCCGCCCGCGTCCTCCTCAACGGCCGCCCGCTCGCCACCCTCATTCAGTCCCCCTTTCGCGTCGTGATCCCGTCCGACCTCCTTCGCCCGCACAACACCCTCGAGATCGTCGTCACCAATCTCGCCGCCAACCGCATCGCCGACCTCGATCGGCGCCGCGTCCCCTGGAAGATTTTCTACAACGCCAACATGCCCGCCCGCCTCCCCGCCAACCGCGGACCCGACGGCCTCTTCACCGCCGCCCACTGGTCGCCTCGACCCTCCGGACTCCTCGGCCCCGTCACCCTCACCCCGCTCGAATCCTTCACCCCGTAGGCCGCCCGCTCGCGGGCGCTCACCAACGCAACGCTCCCTCTCATGAACCGCCCCAACCGCCCCCGCGCTCTCGCCCTCACCGCCATGCTCACCCTCGCCACCCTCAGCTACGCCGCCGCTCCCAACGCCAACCTCATCCCGCTCTGGCCCGAAGGCGTCCCCAACGCCAAAAACCTCGGACCCGAGCAAGTCGACGAACGCGGCTTCATCACCAACATTAGCGAGCCCACCCTCGAGGTCTTCGGCCCCGCCGTCGACCGCCCCAACGGCACCGCCGTCATCGTGTGTCCAGGCGGTGGATACCGCGGCCTCTCCCGCGCCCGCGAGGGCGTTCAATACGCCAACTGGCTCAGCCACCTCGGCATCACCGCCTTCGTCCTTACCAACCGCGTCGGCGAATTCGGCCACCCCGCCCCGCTCCAGGACGTCCTTCGCGCCATCCGCATCGTCCGCTCCCGCGCCGCCGAGTTCAAAATCGACCCCGCCCGCATCGGCGTCATGGGCAGCTCCGCCGGCGGCCACCTCACCGCCACCGCCGGCACGCTCTTCGACCACCCGCACGGCAAAACCGGCGCGCCGCTCGATTCCGTCAACGCCCGCCCCGACTTCCTCATCCTCATGTATCCGGTCATCACCATGGATGACCCCGCCGCGCACGCCGGCTCGCGCGAACTCCTCCTCGGCAAAAATCCCTCCACCGACTTCCTCCTCCTGCTCTCCCCGGAAAAACAAGTCACCGCGCAAACCCCGCCCACCCTCCTCATCCACACCCAGGAAGACCAAACCGTTCCCATCGAAAACAGCATCCTCTTCTTCCAGGCCCTCACGCGCGCCGGCGTCCCCGCCGAGTTCTACGCCTTCGAACGCGGCTCGCACGGCATGGGCATGCGCGACGGCCTCGGCACCTCCTCCGACTGGCCCAAGCGCGCCGAGGAATGGCTCCGCGCCCGCGGCCTCCTCTCCCCCCGTTAACCCGTCGGCGTTCTGCGCGATGAAGCGTTCCGCGCGTCTTTCCCCGATCGGAACCGCTCCCGTGGGAACGGCCCTCCGAACCGTCCGCCGCCAATCTGTCCGCCCCCTGCGCTGCCTTCTCCCCTTCCTCCTCGGGCTCGCCTCCCCCGCCTTCGCGCTCGAGAAACCCGAAACCACGTATCCGGTTTTTCAATTCCCCCGTGATCGCATCCCGCGCATCGACGGCGACGCCGCCGATTGGTCGATCGTCCCCGACTCCTACGTCATCGGCACCGACCAGCTCCGCAACCACGCGAGCCAGCCACCCGCCGCCGGTGAAAAAACCCTCTCCGTCCGCGTGAAGGTCGGCTGGGTCGCCGGACTCAACCGCCTCTACTTTCTCTACGAGGCCGAGGACGACTTCTGGGATTTCTCCTCGCCCGGCCTGCGCAACGACACCTTCGAAATCATCGTCGATGGCGACGCCTCCGGCGGCCCGCTCGTCGGACGCGATTCGAAAAACATCTGGACGCCCGAACGCGCCGGCGCCCCCGCCGCACGCGCCGACGAACGCATCAGCGACGACGCCTTTCGCTGGGCCGTCCACGGCGTGCACGCACAGAACTACCACATCTTCACGCCCGCCGTGGACAAGGACTGGACCATGGCCTGGGGCGCCGCGACGTGGATCAAGGAATTTCCCTGGGCCAACTCCGCGCAAAACTTCCACTTCAAGCACGGCGAATCCGGCAAGCTCACGCTCGAGTTCTGGATCACGCCTTTCGACTACGCCGGCCCCGAAGGCCCCGCCCGCGCGGTCGAGTCCGTGCTCACCGAAAACAAGATCATCGGCCTCTCGTGGATCGTCATCGACTACGACGGCGACACGCCGCGCGGCTTCTGGACGCTCTCGCCCGAACGCACGTCCTTCGGCCACGCCTCCGAACTCTGCGCGTTTCGCCTGATGCCGATCGAGCCCGCGCTGCTCCCGCCGCTCGCCGCCCGCTTCAGCCTGTCGATCGTCGACCACCAACGCCGCCTCGTCGCGTTTCACGATGAATCCATCGGCCGGATCAACGCCTGGCACTGGGACTTCGGCGACGGCACCACTTCCGCGGAACAGTATCCACAACACACCTACGCAAAGCCCGGCAACTACGTCGTCGTGCTCGAAGTGAGGGACAACGACGGCCACACGTCGCGCTTTTCGCGAGTATGGGATGTGCAACTGAAATAGCCGCGGAGCGATCGCCGGATCGCTTCCGGCATTCTTGCTTCACCCGTCATGAACGCGCGCCTTGGCTTCGCCGCCCCGCTGTTCGCGTTGGCTGTTTCTCTGTTCGCAGCCGACTCCGCTGTTCCGCTCCCCGCCATGACTCCGCCCTCGCCGGAACGGGAACGAGGTTTCCATTTCGCACTTCCCCGGGGCTTTCAGCGCAACCCGCGGCTCTCCATGACGGCCGTCACCGAGTTCACCGCCTACGGTCGGACGCTGCCCGCCCCCGCCGCCGACCACCCGATCTACTACCGGCTGCACCTCACGCCCATGCAGCAACGCGGCGCCCTCTACGCCGGACTTCGCGCACCGCCCCGCGAGCGCCTCACCGCCGTGCTGGAGCACTCGCTCCGCGAACGCGGTTTCCTTCCCGCGGACGAACATCACCCGCCGAGCCTCGCGCTCATCGTGCACTGGGGTGCGCACTCGGTCATGGACTTGGAGATGCGCGGCCTCTTCCCGCAACAGGCCTCGAAACACCGCTCCGAGCGCCTGTTGCTGGTCGGCGGCCATCGCTATCAAGACTTCGTGCGACGCCGACACGGCTCCAGCGAAAATCCCTCCGGCCATCCGCACAAATACCGCTGGCTGCTGGAGCAAGCCATGCAGGACCTGTATTTCGTGATCATCTCCGCCTACGACCACGACGCGCTCGCCCGCAACGAGCGCCGGCTCGCCTGGCGCACGCACCTCACGGTCGATGCCCTCGGCGTCCCCATGACCGAAACCCTCCCCGCCTTGATCGTCTCAGCCGCACCGTTTCTCGGACGCGAAATGACCGAGCCCGCCACGATCTTCCGCCGGCTGCGCCGCGGTGTGGTCGAATTCGGCGAAGCGCGCGTGCTCGAGACCGACGTGCCCCTCGACCAACCCAAATAGCGCCCGCCGCACTCGCGTTTCCGGCGATCCTACCGTCCGACCCGTCCACCATTTTCGAACCCGTCTCCTCTCGCTGAACTATCTCATTCCCATGTCCTCCACTCGTTACGCCTTCGTCGGCACCGGCGGCCGCGCCATCAGCTTCATCGAGCCGCTCGCCACCACCCACCGTGCGCACAACCGCATCGTCGCCCTCTGCGACCTCAGCCCCACGCGCATGGCCTACTACAACAATCTCCTCGCCAACGAGTGGGCCCACGGCGCCGTCCCCACCTTCACCCCCGACCGGTTCGACGAACTCATCCGCACCACGAAGCCCGACGTCGTCTTCGTCTGCTCCGTCGACGCCACGCACCACGACTACATCGTCCGCTCGCTNCACGCCGGNTGCGACGTCATCACCGAAAAACCGCTCACGATCGACGCCGCCAAATGCCGCGCGATCCTCGACGCCGTCNGCGCCACCGGCCGCCGCGTCCGCGTCGCCTTCAACTACCGCTGGGCCCCCTTCCGCACNAAGGTCAAAGAGCTNCTCGCCGCCGGCACCATCGGCCGNGTCCACTCCGTCAACCTCGAATACCTNCTCGATACCCANCACGGCGCCGACTACTTCCGCCGCTGGCACGCCCACGCCGACCAGTCCGGCACGCTNCTCGTCCACAAATCCACGCATCACTTCGACCTCGTGAACTGGTGGCTCGACGCCATCCCGCNACAGGTCTTCGCCTACGGCGACCTCGTCTTCTACGGCCGCAAAAACGCCCTCGCCCGCGGCGACGAAAACCTCACCCGCTACGACCGCTACACCGGCGAACCGCTCGCCCACGACGACCCGTTCCGCCTCGACCTCGAGGAATCCGAACCGCTCCGCAGCCTCTACCGCGCCGCCGAGGCCGACTCCGGCTACATCCGCGACCGCAACGTCTTTCGCGACGACGTCACCATCTACGACCAGATGTCGGTGAACGTCCGCTACCGCACCGGCCAGCTCCTCACGTATTCACTCACCTGCTACAGCCCGCGCGAAGGCATGCGCGTCTGCTTCAACGGCGACCGCGGCCGCCTCGAATACCACGAGTTCGTCGGCACCGGCATCAACCGCGGCGTCAAACCCGGCGAGTTCAAGCTCGAGGAGCGTCCCGGCGCCGAAGCCGAGGGCGAATGGATCCGCGTGTATCCACATTTCAAGAACAGCTACCTCGTCCCCGTCCCGCCGCAGAGCGGCCCCCACGGCGGCGCCGACGAAATCCTCTGCCGCTCCTTCTTCGATCCGTCGTCCCCGCAAACCGACCCCCTCGGCCGCTTCGCGGAGCACGAGCAGGGCGCCGCCTCCATCCTCGTCGGCATCTCCGCCGTCGAATCGATCCGGCGCAACCTCCCCGTCAACCTCCTCGACCTCGTCCCGCTCGCTCCCGCCGCCACCAAACTGAGCGAGCTCCGATAGGTGGCGCGCGCCACGGTAGGGCGCGTTGTCCCCAACGCGCCGCCCCCCGCCCCATCCGCCCCTTCGCCTCCACCGGGCCGCTCTTTTGCGCCTTCTCGCGCCTCTTTGCGGCCATCCCTCATCCCGCCCTCTCCCGGTCGCGAACTGTCCGACCGCACCGCCTGCATCATCCCTCCGCCCGCTCCGTCTTCCTGCGCATCCTTTCCCCATGCGCACACCCTCCCCCCTTCGTCTCCTCCTCGCCCTCGCTTTCGCCGCCACCGTCGCGGCCTTTACCTCTCACTCCGCCCGAGCCTCCAACGTCGGCCGCGTCTTCCCCTCCGAAAAACGCACCTACACCGACGCCGTCACCGGCCTCACCGTCAACGTCCTGACCACCGACCCCGCCACCGACGCCAAGCCCTACCAAACCCACACCACGTGGACCGCCGACGGCGAATGGATCATCTTCCGCTCCAACCGCGGCGACAACGGCTCGCAAGCCTTCCTCGTCCACGAACGCGACGGCACCATCGTTCAGCTCACCGACGGCCCCGGCACCGGCACGGGCAGCCTCAATCTTTCGCGCAAAGCGATGAAGCTCTACTTCACCCGCACCCTCGCGCACGCCAACGCCACCTCTGCCGACTCGTCCACCACCCCGCCCCGCCAGCTCATCGAGCTCGATCTCGCGAAACTTCTCCCCGACGCCCTCGCCCGTCGCGTCACCAATCCTTCTTCCTACGAACGCGTCGTCTGCGATCTCCCGACCGACCTCCGCGACTCCGGCGGCATGGCCCTCGACGCCGACGAATCGTGCCTCTACTGGGGCGTCGCGTTCGGCCCGCCGCCGCCTCGCCCCGCGCCCACTCACGCCAACCGCACCGCCGACGGCCGTTCGCAAGTCGACGCGAATAACACCAACCCCGCCGAGCAACGCGCCGCCGCCCGCGCCCGTTTCGCCGCCGCCGGCAAAGGCCCCGGCGGTATCCGAAAAATCGATATCGCGACCGGCGCCATCTCCAAGGTCATCGACGTCGATCTCCGCATGGGCCACGTCCAAACCAACCCGTGGGTCCCCGGTGAAATCATCTACTGCCACGAAACCACCGGCGACGCCCCCCAGCGCATGTGGACCGTCCGCGGCGACGGCTCCGGCAATCGCCCGCTCTATGCCGAAACCGAGGACGAATGGGTCACGCACGAAACCGTCTCCGGCCCCGACGAGGTCATGTTCAACATCATGGGCCACCTGCCCTACCTCCGCGAACGCCCCACCGGCGTCGCCGTCGTCAACCTCCGCACCAACAGCATGAAAATCCTCGGCCAGATGGAGGAGGAAATGCCCAACGGCACCCAGGGCGGCTTCTGGCATTGCAACGGCTCCCCCGACGGCCGCTGGGCCGTCGCCGACAACTTCTCCGGCACCGTCACCCTGATCGATCGCCGCGACGGCCGCCAACGCGTCCTCACCACCGATCACAAGATGAAGCCGGATCACACCCACCCGATCTTCAGCCCCGACAGCAAACGCGTCCTCATCCAGTCCGGTCATCTGTCCGATGGCAAAAACCTCGACCTCATGACCGTCGAAATCCCTTCCGACTGGTAAANCGTGGGAAATCGGTTGTGGGGGGCTTCACGCTCCGGCTCCGGCTCCGTCCTCTCCACATCCTCCCCAATTTGATAATCATTGCCCCGCCGGCGCCGTTATTAAATGGTCGCCGGCGTGCCTCGCCGTCCCGCCGGGAAACCTTCCCAAACCCAGCTCGCCCGTGAGTTGGACGTCTCGCAATCGCTCGTCTCGATGGTCCTCAATGGCCGTCGCACCGGCATTTCGCCCGACACCTACGAGCGCATCTGGGCCCACGCCGTCAAACGCGGCTACCACCCCAAGGGCATGCGCCTCACCGCCTCGCCCGTCGCCGCCCGCCCCCGCTCCGTCGGCTTCATCCTCCGCCGCCCGCTGCGCATCGGCACCCTCGGCAGTTACTTCGCCCGCGTCCAACAAGGGCTTCACACCGGCGTCGCCGCCGCCGGCCTCACGACCACGTTCCTCGGCTCCGAGGACCTCCTCGACCCCGCGCAGCTCGCCGCGTTCTTCCCCGCCGGCCACGCCTACCAGGGCGTCGTGATCCTCGGCGAGGTTTCGATCTCGTTCCTGGAAACACTCCGCCAGCACGAACGCCGCATCGTGATGGTTTCAGGCCGCCATCCCGGCTTCTGCCACTCCGTCCTCGGCAACGAACCCCAGGCGCTCACGCAGCTCGTGCAACACCTCGTTTCGCTCGGACACTCCCGCATCGGCTGGATCGGCGGCAACGTCGGCCTGGGCCGGCACGAAACGCGCTTCCAAGCCTTCGCCGCCGCCATGCAAACCGCCGGACTGAAACTCGACGAGCGCTTCACCATCACCCTGCCCGAGGGCGATCGCGCCGAAGGCACCGAGGCCGCCCACGAAGCCATCGCGCGCACCAAGGGCCGCCAAAGCCGCCCCCTCCCCACCGCCTTCGTCTGCTACAACAGTCTCATGGCCGAGGGCGCCGTGCGCGGCTTTGAGCGCAACGGCATCTCCGTCCCGCGCCAGCTCAGCATCGTCGGCGCCGACGCCCGCCGCAGCGACGCCACCGTTCACCCGATCATCACCAGCGCCGGCGCGCCGCCCGAAAAACTCGGCGAAGCCGCCGTCCGCCTCGTGCTCTCCAGCACCGGCGAACCCGACGAGCCTTTCAACGACCTGCTGCTCCCCTCCCAACTCTTCCTCGGCGAATCCACCGCCAAACCCGCCTAGGCGGAGCCCGCCGTCTCGTCGGCTCGTCCTTGCTCACTGATTCCTGCCCGCCCCCATCGCCCTTTTTCGCTTGGAAATTAATAATTATTAGGATCAATTCGCCCCTCTCCCCGCCCGTCAACCTTCACCCCGCCGCGCCCCGCGTCCCCCGCCTCGGACCCGCATGACCTCCTACGACCACGCCGTCCTCACTTTCTATTTCGTCTTCATGCTGGCGATCAGCTGGGTGTTCCGGCGCTTCATCCGCAACGTCAGCGATTACTTCCGCAGCGGCGGCCAGGTCCTCTGGTGGATGGCCGGCGGGTCCGCGTTCATGGTGTCGTTCAGCGCCTGGACCTTCACCGGCGCCGCGAGTCGCGCCTACGGCGACGGCTGGCCGATCATGGTCATCTACATCGCCAACGCCGTCGGCTTCTTCTGCAACGCCGCCTACTTCGGCCCCAAACTCCGCCAGCTCCGCGTCATCACCGCGATGGAAGCCGTCCGCCAGCGCTTCGGCCGCGCCAGCGAGCAAACCTTCACCTGGATCACCCTGCCGCTCCAAATGCTCACCGCCGGCATCTGGCTCTACGGCCTCGGCGTGTTCTTCGCCGCCGCGTTCAACATGGACGTCGCCACCACCATCATGGTCACCGGCGCCAGCGTCCTCTTCATCTCCCTCGTCGGCGGCAGCTGGGCCGTCATCGCCAGCGACTTCATCCAGGTGCTCGTCCTCATGCCCGTCACCGCCGTCGCGACCTTTCTCGCCATCGCCCACGTCGGCGGCTGGACGCCCATGATGGAGCAACTCTCCGCCACCACGCTCAACCTCGAGAAGGTCTTCACCGACGACTTCCTGCTCTTCTGGTGCATCGCCATCCTCTTCAAACAATTCCTCTCCACCAACAACCTCGCCGACGCCTCGCGCTACCTCTGCGTCAAAGACAGCCACCACGCCCGCAAAGCCGCCCTCCTCGCCGGCATCCTGTTTCTCGGCGGCATCTTCATCTGGTTCCTCCCGCCGATGGCCGCGACGATCTCGCACCCCGATCTCGCCGCCACCTTCCCCGCGCTGAACCAGCCGTCCGAAGGCTCGTTCTTCGCGATCGCGCAAGCGACGTTTCCCGTCGGCATGATCGGCCTGCTCGTGAGCGGCATCTTCGCCGCCACAATGTCGTCGATGGACTCCGGCCTGAACAAAAACGCCGGCGTCTTCATCAAAAACTTCTACCAGCCGATCCTCCGCCCCCGCGCGACCGAACGCGAACTGCTCACCGCCGGTAAGATCGCCACCGTCATCCTCGGCTGCACCGTCGTCAGCATCGCGCTTTTCTACAGCAGCATCCGCGAGCTCACCCTTTTCGAGCTCATGGTGAAATTCCAGATCCTCGTCTCCCTCCCTTACATCGTCCCGCTGCTCCTCGGCCTCGTCATCAAACGCACCCCCGGCTGGGCCGGCTGGTCCACCGTGATCGTCTGCTTCGTGACAAGCTTCCTCACCGATCGCTTCCTCAACATCGAATGGGCCGCACGCACCTTCGGCGTGGTCGACGGCGTCGGAAACTGGGAACGCCAAAACTGGGAACAGGGCATCGGCGTCTTCACCATCCTCGGCGCCGGCATCGCCTGGTTCCTCTTCACCAAACTCTTCTACGCCCGCGAAACCCCCGCCCAAAAAGCCGCCATCGAGCAGTTCTGCACGAACCTCGCGACGCCCGTCGACTACGCGAAAGAAGAAACCGCCGCCGCCACCGACGACAAACAATCCTGGCTCATCGGCTGGCTCTGCCTCCCCTACGGGGCGTTCGTCGCGCTCATGGCCTTGATTCCCAATCCGCTCGTCGGCCGCCTCGGGTTCGTCTTCTGCGGCGGCGTCGTGATGCTGATTGGCTGGGCCCTCGTCCGCCAATCCCGCCGCCCCGCCGCCTAAACCCGGCCCCCTCCTCCTGGAGAGCGGCGCTCCGTCGCCGCCGCGCCCGTTCGCGCCCCCTTCGCCCCGGCGAACCCCGCCGCGCTCCACCCACGGCGCGTTTCATCATAGATATAAATCCATCCCATCGCTTCCACTCCGCAATCCCTCGGTTGCCCTCGGATCCCGACCGTTCCTATTATTTAATAATTATTATCTTCTCACTTGAAAATCCCGCCTTCTCCCGCCAGCCTGTCTCCGCCGTCCGCGCTTTGCCGGACCTCCGTCGACGTGCCGGCGGCCTTCGTCAACCAACCCCCGCAAACCCCGTCTCCATGAAAGTGAAAGCACCCCGTCCCGCCTCCTCGCTGCCCAGGCGCAGCGCCGCGTTTGCCTTCCTGCTCGCGTCGCTCTCCCCCGCTCTGGCCCAGCTCGCCGCCCCCGACGCGGCCGATACCGCCGACGACCAGGTCGTCACGCTCACCGAATTCACCGTCACCGCCAGCGCCGCGAGCGAATACATGGCCTCCGAGTCGCTCACCGGCACGCGCGTCGCCAGCCGCATCCAGGAGCTGCCGTTCGCCGTCAACGTCGTCACTTCCGATTTCCTCGACGACTTCCTCGCCCTCGAATGGAGCGAATCCCTCGGCTACGTCTCCAACGTCGGTCAGTCGGAGGTCCAGTCGCCCGGCTACACGCTCCGCGGCTTCGAAGCCGACGTGCAGCTCCGCAACGGCTTCCGCCGCATCGGACTCATCGACAAGGTCGCCATCGACCGCACCGAGGTCATCAAGGGCCCCGCCGCCTCCATCTACGGCACCGTCCTCCCCGGCGGCATCGTCAACGTCATCACCAAGAAACCCCTCGCGCGCCCCGAACACCGCCTCTCCGTCACCGCCGGCGACTACGATCTCCTCCGCGCGCAGGCCTCGTCCACCGGCCCCGTCGGCAACAGCAAGTCCGCCTTCTACCGCGTCGACCTCTCCGCCGACCAGCGCACTTACGAAACCCGCTTCAAGGAAAAGCGCACCGAGGCCGCCAGCCTCCAGTTCCTCTTCAAACTCGCGCCCCAAACCAGCCTCCTCATCGAGGGCGAATACCTCTCCCGCCGCGAAGACGGCAACACCACCCAAACCATCCCTTTCATCGTCGAAAGCGTCCGCAATCCCTGGCGCGCCTCCGGCAACTACAACCGCTACGTCGCCCTCGCCGATGACGAGCTCTTCGATTTCTCCACCCAGGGCCCCGACACCTACAGCTACCGCTGGGTGAAAAATCTCTCCGCCACCCTCGAGCATCGCATCAACCGCACCTGGGCCCTCCGCGCCTCGGCCAACTGGTTCGATCGCGACCTCGATCGCAACGAGGTCGGCGGCCGCGACCAGTTCAATCCCGTCACCCGCCGCGTCCAGCGCGGCACCGGCCGCTATCGCCAATTCCCCGAAGGCGGCGGCGGCGCCCAGGTCGACCTCCTCGGCCAGTTCGAAACCGGCTCCATCAAACACCGCCTTCTCGTCACGCTCGACTACCAGCGCCAGACCGAAGCGCCCTACCAATACGACGCCGCCACCAACGACGCGTTCCCCACCTCCGTCGCCTCCGGCCTCAGCGTCGACGATCCCGACTACCGCTTCATCTCCTACCTCGAGGATCCGTCCCTCTACACGCTCGTCTCCTCCAGCAAGGGCGAAATCGACATCTACGGTCTCTTCATCAGCGAGCGCATGTCGTTCTTCAACGACCGCCTCATCACGCTGACCGGCGTCCGCTTCGACTCCGCCGAACGCAACAACCTCGATCGCCGCACCGGCAACCGTCAGGAGATCTCCACCGACGACGTCACCTACCAGCTCGGCGCCAACTACCGCCTCTTCCCCGGCATCATCCTCTACGCCAACCACAGCACGTCGTTCGTCCCGCCGTTCGGCACCGGCTCGCGCGCCGACGGCTCCACCTTCGTCCTCCCCAACGAGGAGGGCTCCGGCTTCGAAACCGGCGTCAAGTTCGCCGTCCTCGACGAACGCCTCACCTTCACCGCCGGCTACTTCGACATCGAGCGCCGCAACATCGCCCGCTCCACCTTCGACTCCGCCACCGGCAACCCCGTCACCATCATCTCCGGTCGCGAGGTCTCCCGCGGCTTCGAAATCGATTTCAACTTCGTCGCCACCCGCTCGCTGCAGTTCTTCGGTGGATACGGCCACGTCAACGCCTACGTCGCCGAAAACGAGGAACGCCGCTGGCTCGAAGGCGTTCCGCTCCGCCGCTCGCCCAAGGACAACCTCGGCCTCGGCGCGAAATACGAAATCAAGGACGGCTCCTTCAAAGGCCTCTACTTCACCGCCGGCCTGAAAGCCTACGGCCGCTCCATTGCCAACACCGGCAACGGCCAGAACATCACCTCCGTCAGCAACAGCAATCCGTTCATCAATCTCCGCTACCCCAACGGACGCCTGCCGTTCCCGGAGTTCGAAGAGGGCGCGCTCATCACCTCGCTCCCCCACGCCATCAGCGTCCCCAACAATCGCGAAAACGTCTACAACGCCGCCTACCACGTCGTCGACGTCGGCATCGGCTACAAATGGCGCAGCGATCGTTTCCGCCACAAACTCCAGCTCAACCTCAAGAACATCGGCAACGAGCGCTACACCTACGGCTCCTCCGCCCCCGGCGATCTCCGCAACTTCGCGGTCACCTACGACCTGACGTTCTGACGCCCACGCCGGTCGTCCGAATCCCCCCGCCGCCGCATGCTTCCGCCTTCCTCCGCTCTCCGGCCCGCACCCTTCGGTCGCGCCACCACCGGCCCGCGGGCGAAGCGGAAGTCTCCGCCGCGCTCGGATCTTCTCCGCCCAACGCAACCGGCGTCGACGTCCTCGCCGCCGCCGCGTAGCTTCGGGGCGATTATCCGGACCACCTTCTCGTCCGCGCCGCCGGCCCGCCCGGCGTCGCGTTTCCCTCGCTCCCATGTGCCCGGAAATCACCTCCGCACCATGAACAACACCCCGGGCACTTCTTCCTCTTCCGCTCCCCGCGGTCTCGTCCTCCTTCCGCAAAACCGCGTGTGGCGCTCCTACACCGGCGGTCGCACGCTCGACGCCCTCGCCGGCCTCGCCGCGCCCACCGACGGCCCGTTCCCCGAAGACTGGATCGGCTCCACCACACGCGCCATCAACCCGCCCAACGCCTCCCGGCACGCGGCTCCCCGCCCCGCCCTCCCACCCGAAGGCGTCTCCGAAGTCCTCATCGCCGGCGCGCCCCACGACCTCGCCGCGCTCATCGCCGCCGATCCCGAATACTTCCTCGGCGCCGCGCACGTCGCGAAATTCGGCGCCCGTCCGATGCTGCTGGTCAAGTTCCTCGACTCCGCCATCCGGCTCCACTTCCAGGTCCATCCCACCGCCGCCTTCGCCCAACAATTCCTCCACTCGCCCAGCGGCAAAACCGAAGCCTACCACGTCCTCTCCGTCCGCGACGACGGCTCCACCGCCGAACCCACCGGCTACATCTACCTCGGCTTCCAACGTCCGCCGTCCCGCGACGCCCTCCGCCGCATGATCGAAACCCAGGACCTCGCCGCGCTCGAGGCCTGCTTCGACAAAATCCCCGTCCAACCCGGCGACACCTACATCGTCCCGGGCGGCGTCCCGCACGCGCTCGGCGCCGGCGTGTTTCTCGTCGAGATTCAGGAACCCAGCGATCTCGTCGTCCGTTTCGAATTCACCCGCGCCGGCATCACGCTCCCCGAATCCGCGCGTTTCATGGGCCGCGATCTCGAGTTCTGCCTCGATGTCTTCGACCTCACGCCGTGGCCGCTCTCACGCGTCGCCGTCGAAGCGGCCTGCCCGCCCAAACGCCGCCGCGCGCTCGGCCCCGACTCGTGGCAGGACGATCTCGTCGACGCCTCCCGCACGCCGTGCTTCCGCGTCCGCCGCGCCCGCCTCGGCGGCGAGGTCGTGAAAAACGAAAACAGCTTCCACATCGGCATCGTCACCGCCGGCTCCGTGACCGTCACCGCCGCCGGCGAACGCCACCGCCTTTCCCGCTTCGACAAGTTCCTCGTTCCCGCCGGCCTCGGCCCGCTCCACTACGCGCCCGAGGGCACCGCCGAGATCCTCGAGTGCTACCCACCCGAAAGCTGAACCTTTTGATGCGCCCTATCGCCCACCTTCTCGCCGCCCTTTCTCCCATCGAGCTGCGCGACTTCCTGCCCGAACCGCTCCTCGGCGAACTCCGCTCGCTTACCCGCGACTTTCAACGCTTCGACCCCACCGCTCACTCGCCGGAGGAATTCTACCGCACGCTCGCCGACGCCAACCCCGAGGTTCTCGTCGCCGCCTGGAAAACGCCCCTGCTGCCCGCGCGACTCCCGCCGAATCTCCGCTACGTCTGCTACCTCTGCGGCTCGGTCAAAAAACTCGTCANGCGCGAACACCTCGAGCGCGGCCTCCTCGTCACCAACTGGGGCGGNTCCATCTCCCGCATCGTCGCCGANTGGGCGCTCTTCCACACGCTCTGCGGCCTCCGCCGCGCAAGCTACTGGTCNCTCGCCATGCACCTCCGCGGCGCGTGGAAGGACACCGACACCACCACCGCCTCGCTCTTCGGCCGCCGCGTCGGCCTCCACGGCTTCGGCATGGTCGCCCGCGAATTCGTGAAACTCCTCGCGCCTTTCGGCTGCACGATTTCCGTTCACGCCCCCGACGTCGACGACGCCGTCGCCGCCCACTGGGGCATCCGCGCCGAACCGTCGCTCGAAACGCTGTTCTCCGACAACGACATCATCGTCGAACTCGCCCCGCTCATTCCCGAAACCGAGGGCATCGTCACCGAATCCCTCCTCCGCCGCATCCGCCCCGGCGGTGTATTCGTAAATCTGGGACGCGGCGCCGTCGTCGACGAAGCCGCCTTGATCGCCGTCGCCCGCGAGGGCCAAGTCTGCTTCGGCCTCGACGTCTACGAAACCGAACCCCTCCCCGCCGACCACCCGCTTCGCGGCCTGCCCAATGTCATGCTCACGCCGCACATCGGCGGCCCCACCACCGATCGTCGCCGCGACGCCGGCGCGTTCGCCGTGAAAAACCTCCGCGCCTACGCCGCCGGCGAGCCGCTCGAGGCCCTCGTCACACCCGAAGTTTTCGCCGTCACGTCGTGACCCTCCCCGCGCCATACCGGCGCTGGCAAGCGCACGCCCGCGCCCTCCTCGAACCGCTCGCCGCGCTCATGTCGCCCGGCCGCGCCGACCTGCCCATCGCCGGCCGCGCCAGCGATCACGACGCCCAGGCCGATCGCCTCGAATCCTTCGCCCGCCCGCTCCTCCTCGCCGCGTTTTATCTCCGAAGCGCGCCGGACAACGACTCCGCGGACGACACCTCTTTTCGCACGCGTCTCGCCGACTGGTTTCGCCGCGGTCTCGTGATCGGCACCGATTCCTCCTCGCCGCATTACTGGGGACCCGACGCCAACTACCACCAGCACCACGTCGAGATGGGCCTGATGGCGATCGCGCTCCAGCTCGCACCCACCGCGTTCTGGGATCCATTCACGCCCGCCGAACGCTCCCAGATCGCCGCCTGGTTCGCCACTTCGCGCGGCGGCGGCATCGTGAACAACAACCACCTGTTCATGAGCGTGCACATTTTCGAGTTCCTCGGGAAAACCGGCTTCGCCCACCGCACCGACCGCGCCGTCATCACCGCGCATCTCAACCAGCTCGAAACCATGCACCGCGGCGGCGGCTGGTTCGAGGACGGCATCAACCAGGCCTACGATCACTACAACGCCTACGCTTTCCACTTCTACGGCCTGATGTGGTCCCGCCTCCACGGCACGAACGATCCCGCCCGCGCCCAGCGCTGGCGCGACTGGGCCAAACTCTTCGTGCGTGACTACCAGCACTTCTTCGCCGCCAGCGGCGAACACCCCGCCTTCGGCCGCTCCATCGCCTACCGCTTCAACGCCATCAACGTCTTCGGCCTCGCCCTCGCCGAAAATTGCACCGACGTCGCGCCCGGCCTCCTCCGCCGCCTCTGCACGCGCAATCTCGAGTTCTTCCTCTCCCGCCCGATCACGCAGGAACAGGGCTGCCTCTCTCTCGGTTTCACCGACCGCTTCGACGCCATCGCCGAGCCCTACTCCTGCGCCGCCTCGCCCTACTGGGCCGCGAAGGGTTTTACTCCGCTGCTCCTCCCGCCCGTGCATCCGTTCTGGCACGACGCCGAACAACCGCTCCCCGCCGAACGCGACTTCGTCCACGTCATGCCCGTCCCGGGTCTCGTCACGCGCCGCCTCCCCGACGGCGAGATCGAGCTCCTCAACGCCGGATCGATGGTCGGCAACACCCAGACGCGCTACGGCCCGTGGAAATGGAGCAAGCTCTCCTACCGCACCGGCACGCATTTCACGTTTTCCTTCCCCGAGGGTTCCACCTGGTCGCTCGACCACGCGCTCACCGCCGAGATCGACGACGGCCGCATTTTCGGCCGCCACTCCACCGTCGCCGTCGAGCTCGCCGCCGATCATCTCGGCTACGCCTACAATCTCGGCACCAAAACCGGCCAGATTTCCACCTCCGTCGAAACCTTCGTCTGGTGGCGCGCCGGCTGGCTCCTCCACGTTCACCACGTCACCCCCCGCCAGCCCGTCACCCTCCGCCTCGGCGGCTTTTCGCTTCCATCCACCAAACCCAATCTTCAACCCGGTCAGCTCGACGCCTGGTCTTCCGATGGCCGCGGCACCGTCCTTCAACCGCTTCTCGGTTTCACCGATTCCGAATGGGACACCCGCCTCGACGACACCACGCCCCGCCGTCACGTCGCCGCCCCTTATCACGCCACCCCCATCCTCAAAACCGCCCGTCTCGCCGAACCCATCGTCCTCGCCGCTCTCTCCTGGACCGGCCGCGACCGCGCCGAATCCGCCCCCTGGCGTATCCAATCTTTAACGACAACCCACTGGAAACTTTCCCACCCGNCTCTCGGCCCCTGGGAAATCACCCACGGGTCCCTNACCCAGTAGNANGGGTCTCCGACCCGCCTTCCCTCCGCCCCATGCGTCTCCTCCTNAGCCTCACCTTCCTCTCACTCGTCTCTGCCGCCGCCCACGGCGCCAGCCCTTCTGCCCACGTCCCCGCCCACGCCCCGCGCACCGCCATCCTCGCCGGCCAGCACGACGCCTTCCGCGCCTACGTCACCACCGGCGAAGGCGCCGCCGCGTTCGCCAAACTCAAGGCGGACTTCGACCGCGACTACCTCGCTCTTCCTCTTCCGCCCGAACCGCTCACCTACGGCGATCCTTCGCCTTCGAAACGCACCTCCGCGATCGCCGACAAATGGCGCGACGTCCAGGACCTCTGCGGCCTCGTCTCCGCCGTAGCCGAAGCCGCCACGCTCTGCTGGATCGTCACCGGCGAGGAACAATACCTCGCCAAAGCAAAAGACTACCTGCTCGGCACCAGCCGCTGGCACCTCGCGCCCGACTGGCGCCAGGGCCCGGTCCCCGGCGCCACCGACATCGCCTACAACGACGAGGGTCACTTCCGCCTGTGGCGCAAACTCCCGCTCGTCTACGACCAGATCCGCGACCACCTCACGCCCGACGAAAAGAAACTCGTCCTCGACCACTTCCGCGAACGCGGCCGCCGCTCCGCCGCCTGGATCGAACACGAGGGCAACATCTCCGCCGTCACCCGCAACTCCATCGCCGGCCGCCTCTCCAGCCACCCGATCCGCTTCATGCCCATGACCGGCCTCGCCGCGCTCGCACTTTGGGACGACCTCCCCGAGGCCCGCGAATGGTGGAAGTTTGCCTACACGTTCTACCGCGACCGTTTCACGCCGTGGGGCGGCGACGACGGTGGCTGGGCCGAGGGCGTCGCCTACTGGCGCGGCACGATCGAACACGCCTTTTTCCAGGATGCCCTCCTCGCGATCGGCGACCCGCTCGCCTACGCCTCGCCGTTCTGGAAAAACTCGCCCTACTTCGCCGTCTACCACGTCCAACCCTACCTCGCCACGTCCTTCGGCGACCTCCCCAACGCCGGCAAATTCAACCTCGAGCCCGCCGTCGCCGAATACCTTCTCCACCTCGCCCGCATCCACCAGGACGGCTTCCTCCGCGCGTATTCAGATCTTGAATGCGACCCGCGCCCGCGTCCCACCGAGCGCGGCCTCGGCAAGCTCGATCGCACCTACCCCACCACCGCCGAATTCATCGTCCGCAATTTCCTCTCCTCCAGCCGCCCGCTTCCCGCGCCGCGCCCGCTCACCGAGCTTCCGCCGGCCCGTTGGTTCCGCGACGTCGGCTGGGTTTCACTCCACCGCGCGCTCGGCCGGCCCGACGACGACATCCACGTCACTTTCGTCTCCAGCCCCTACGGTTCCTTCAGCCATAGCCACGCCGTCCAAAATGCCTTCATCCTCAATGCCTACGGCGCCGGCCTCGCCGTAAAATCCGGCTTCCGCGAGTGGCACAACTCCCCCCATCACGACCAGTGGGTCCGCCAGACGATCTCCGCCAACACGATCCTCATCGACGGCCTCGGCCAGAAAACCAAAAGCAAACAAGCGACCGGCCGCATCACCCGCTTCGAACAACACCCGCGCTACACCTGGACCACCGGCGATGCCACCGCCGCCTACGCCACGCTCCAGCCCAAAGGCCGCGTCAAATCCGTCTCGCGCGACCTCGTCTTCGTCGACGCCCGCTACCTCGTCGTCCGCGACCATGTGCGCCTCGCCGATCCCGGCAAAATCACCTGGCTCCTCCACACCGAGCGACGCCTCGACTGGACGCCCGACCGCGCCACCGCCTTCACCCGCAACGCCGACGCCACGCTCACCACGCAGCTGATCGCGCCCTACGCCTGGGACGTCCGCATCACCGACGAGTTTCCCGTCCCCGTCGACCCGCGCTACGTCTCCGGCGAAGCCAACTACTCCACCACCGGCGAGTGGAACCTGAAACAAAACCACTTCGCCGCCGAATCCGCCGTCGCCGCCCCCGAACACATCGTCTTCGCCGTCCTCTGGCCCGATCGCGCGTCGAACTCCACCCCCGGGCTTCGCGCCGAACTCGCCGACAACGTCCTCGTCGTCCACCGCCCCGACGGCCGCACCGACCGTATCCGCCTCACCGATACTTCACTCCGGCTCGAGCCATAGTTCCTGCCACCCCATGCGTTTCCTCCGCCTTCTTCTCACCGCCTGCGCCGCCGCCCTCGTCCTCCGCGTCGCCACCGCCGCCGACGTCCCCGCCACGCCCACGTCTCTCCCCGGCGCCGAAACCTTCGCCTACCGCGACGCCGATCCGCGCCTGCTCCTCCACGTCTTCAAACCCAAGGGCTGGCAAAAATCCGACACCCGCCCCGCGCTGATCTTTTTCTTCGGCGGCGCCTGGGTTCGCGGCACCCCGGAAAAATCCGCCTCCTGGGCGAAATACGCCGCCAGCCTCGGCCTCGTCGGCATCGCACCCGACTATCGCACGCGCGAGCGTTTCGACTCCTCCCCGCTCGACTCCGTCGCCGATGCCCGCGCTTCGCTTCGCTGGATCCAGGAGCATGCCGCCGAGCTCGGCATTGATCCCGCCCGCATCGTCGTCGGCGGCAACTCCGCCGGCGCCCACCTCGCGCTCTGGACCGCGATCTCCCAAACTCCGCCCGGCTCCTCCATCGACGAAGCTCCGCTCCAACCACCCGCCGCGCTCATCCTCGTCAGCGCGCCGTCGGACACCTCGATGCTTGGCGCCCAGCCTTCACGCCGCTTCGGCCCGCACGCCGTCGCACTCTCGCCGCTCCATCAGCTCGACGCCCGCATGCCGCCCGTCCTCGCTTTCCACGGCGACGCCGATCGCACCGTGCCGTTTTCGCAAGCCACCGCGCTCCGCGACGCCCTCCTCGCCTCCGGCAACACCTGCGAGCTCGTCGTGATCCCCAACGGCACGCACGGCTTCACCACCCAGTTTCCCGAGTGGCGCGAAAAATCCCGCACCCGCGTCGCCGCCTTCCTCAAAGCCCAAAACCTCCTGCCTCCACGATAAAGCTTCGGCCCAAAAATCCGTCCCTCTCGCCGACGATTTCCCACCGCCGATCGTTCGCGCGCTGATATCTCTCGCCACCTTCGCGCAACCCGCCCGCTCACCCGCTCCACACGCCGCCGTTGATATCCAACGTCGCGCCCGTGATGAATCCGCCCCACTCGCTCGCGAGAAACACCACCGCGCGCGCCACGTCCTCCGGCGTCCCCGCCCGCGCCAGCGGAATTCCCGCGACCGTCGCCTGCGCGCTTTCCGGCGTCGTATGCACCGTGTGAAAACTCGTGCCAAGAATCAGCCCCGGCGCGACCGCGTTCACGCGAATCCCCCGCGGCCCCAGCTCCGTCGCGAGCGCCCGCGTAAACGTCAGCACCGCCCCTTTCGCCGTGCTGTAAGCCAGCGATCCCGGATGCCCGCCCTTCCTCCCCGCCAGCGACGATAGATTCACCACGCTCGCCCCGCCCGCCGCCCCCGCCGCG
>Ga0065721_10049688_pt1 | contig 28751 bp, 31 predicted proteins | sample Mesricmetagenome_FD_59108 | JGI IMG/M metagenome (GOLD analysis project Ga0065721, IMG submission 59108) | Mesophilic microbial community from rice straw/compost enrichment Sample: eDNA_1 v2 (version 2) | ecosystem: Engineered > Solid waste > Grass > Composting > Bioreactor | place: USA: Davis...
ACGTAAAGAATCTTTTTAATCGAGAAATATTTAAAATAGAAACATGGCACATTCAGTACCGGTTGAACAAAAATGGTGGTCCGGAGGTAAGAGCCCGTTTAACGTAGAGTATGGCAAGCTGATGATGTGGTATTTTTTGATGAGCGATGCCTTTACTTTTGGCGCCTTTTTGATCTCTTATGGCACTATTCGCTTTTCAAGCAACTCATGGCCCGACCCGAACTATGTATTCAGGTCATTTCCTGTAATAGGTGAGATGGATATTCCGCTGGCCTTCGTGAGCTTGATGACCTTTATATTGATCATGAGTTCGGTAACCATGGTACTGGCCGTAGGCGCCGGTCATGAGAACAACCGGAAAGAAGTGCTGAAATGGCTGGGTTATACCATCCTGGGTGGACTTGCATTCCTGGGTTGCCAGGCATGGGAATGGACGCACATGTATCACCAGGGCGCCTGGTGGGGCAGCAATCCTTTCCCCAACATCGATGGATCGCAGTCTTCTACCAACTTTACCAACTTCTTCTTTACCATCACCGGTTTCCACGGGTTTCACGTGTTCTCCGGGGTGATCATCAACATCGTAATGTGGATCATGACCTATAAAGGGGTATTTGAAAGAAGAGGCCATTACCTGATGATCGAAAAAGCCGGTTTGTACTGGCACTTTGTAGACCTGGTATGGGTATTTGTATTCACTTGCTTTTACCTGTTTTAATTTAATGTGTTAGATTTAAATCGAGTTTATGAGTAACGTACATACATCTGTAGCATCTGATCATCCACACGGCGAGCACAGCTTTGATAAAAAAGCTGTCTGGAGAACATTCCGCATACTGTTATACATCACCATATTCGAGCTGGTACTGGCTATCGGGTATTATTCTATTGATTTTTCCAATCCCGAACTGGTGAAATACTTCCTGAACGGTGTATTCATCATTCTTACCCTGGCCAAGGCATTTTACATCATTGCCGAGTTCATGCACCTTCGTCATGAGATCCGCAATATGATCATGACCATTTCCATACCGGCGCTGTTGTTCATATGGTTCATCACCGCATTTTTGTGGGATGGAGATTCATACAAGAACCTGCGCAACACCTACGACCGCCATCATAAGGAGCAAAGCCAGCAAAAGGCTACGCCCAAACCCGGTCACGGTGAACATCACGACGCACAGGAACCCGGTAAACTGCATTAAATGTTTGAAGTCGGAGGTCCGAAGTCAGAAGTCTGAAATACAACCAATTCAGACTTCTGACTTCGGACCTCTGATTTTGTAAAAGGGTTACTGTTTTATTCTGTTAAAATATGCCACGGCATTGCCCTGTGCGGTAACTTTGCGCAGCAAAAGCATACATTTTGAGCCAGAAAGCATTATTAGCATTGTGTATTGCCATTCTGCTACCCCTGCTCAGTTATTTCATCGTAAAAGGGGTAAGCAGCGATGCCGTGCACATGCCCAGGAAATATTACCCCGAGTTTGTAAAGGATACCGTGATCAATGGAAAGATGGTGAGCGATACCATCTGGCACCAGGTAGGCAATATTACCCTGCAAAACCAGTTGGGCGATACGGTTTCACTGCACGACCTGCGTGGTAAAATAGTGGTGGCCGATTTTTTCTTTACACGCTGCCCTTCCATCTGCCCCTATCTTACCCGGAACATGAAGGGTTTGCAGGACGGGTTGAAAATGAAAGACCGCACCAAACTTGTAGATACCACCTTTGTACATTATGTGTCGTTCAGCGTTGACCCCACCCGCGATACCGTAGCTGCCCTGAAACAATATGCCGACCGGTATGGCGTAAACCCAGATATATGGTGGATGCTTACCGGCCCCAAAAAAACCATTTACGATTTTGCGCTTAACGAAGTAAAACTGGGGCTGCAGGATGGCGAGGGCGTGGACAGCAATTTTATACATACCGAAAAATTTGTGGTGCTCGACAGGAATGGCATTGTACGCGGATATTACAATGGGTTAGACACCACTGCCCTGGCGCGCCTGGCCGAAGACCTTACCCTGCTGATGCTGGAAAAGGACAAGAATGCACCATCGAAAGTATTCCAACAGTTAAAAAGCATCTGGCCCATATACCTTGCCGTTATTGCCGGTGTTGTAGTGTTTTTCTGGATCACCCGCCGGCCTCGTATGGAACCAAAAACAAAATAATATGCTTCCTCCCGTACTGGCTAAAAACGATAAACAGGCCAACTGGCTCATCCTGGTTTTTTCATTTGTAGTGTTTGCTGCCGTGGTATTGCTGGGCCGTGTAAAGCTGGATGTTGACACCGGGTTCGATATACATGTATTCGCCAAAGTGAATGCCATCATCAATTCGTTGGTATCGCTGTTGCTGCTGGCCGGTTTTATGGTGGTGCGCCAGGGAAAATACCTGCTGCACAAAAAGATCATGATCACCGCCCTGGCATTTTCGGTTCTTTTCCTGGTAAGTTATATATGCCATCACCTGCTGGCCGGCGAAACAAAGTTTGGCGATATCAACCACGATGGAGAACTAAGCGCTGAAGAGCTGGGACTGGTGGGTTCGAAACGTACCTTATATTACATCATATTGGGAACTCATATACCCCTGGCCGGTTTGATACTACCTTTTATTTTGTATACCGCCTACCGCGCCCTTACCGCTGAATTTACAAAACACGTAAAGCTGGCCCGCATCACCTGGCCTGTTTGGTTGTATGTATCGGTTACCGGCGTGCTGGTTTATTTACTCATCAGCCCTTACTACTAATGCCCAATGTTTTTAAAATATTAAAGACCGTGCACCTGGCCCTGTTTATGGGCATGCTGGCTTTTGCCATTGTAAGTATGGTGGTAGTGCAGCAACAAATGATTCCTGTGGCCGATGAATCGTTCCAGCGTATATTCCAGGTGGTTTGTGTGATGGCATCACTGGCCAGCCTGGTGATTGGTTTTAATATCTTTAAACGCAACATGCTGGCGGCACGCAACCTGCCCGAATCAGGTGGGAAAAGGATGGAGAAATACCGTACCGCCTGTATCTTGTGGTGGGCTATGATAGAAGGGCCCGGGCTGCTGGCCACCATTGGTTATATGCTTACCGCCAACCTGTCGTTTTTGGCGTTGGCCGGTTTACACATATTGATCATCCTGGCCTTTATGCCCCGCAAGGAAAATATCATTGTATTACTCAATCTCACTGCTGCCGACGTAGCAGAACTGGAAGGAAAAGCATGAAACAACTTGTTTGTATTACGCCTGGTGAACTGGAATATCAACAGGCCGGTGAGCCAGTTATGGGCGCCGGCCAGTCGTTGCTTAAAATAAAACGTATTGGTATTTGTGGTACCGATTTGCATGCCTACGAGGGCACCCAGCCTTTTTTCAGCTACCCGCGCATACTGGGTCATGAGCTGGCGGCCGAATATGTAGATGGCGATGCAGAAGGTTTTCAAAAAGGTGAACGGGTTACCATCATTCCCTATTTTAATTGCGGAACATGTATAGCCTGCAGAAATGGCAAGCCCAACTGCTGCACCGGCATACAGGTATGCGGCGTGCATGTTGATGGCGGTATGCGCGAATACCTGGTTGTGCCTTCTTATTCTTTATTGCACGGCGGCCATTTGAGTTTCGAAGAGCTGGCCCTGGTAGAACCGCTGGCTATTGGCGCCCATGGCGTACGCCGCGCCGGTGTAAATGCCGGTGAGTTTGTATTGGTAATAGGCGCCGGGCCCATTGGTTTGGGCATTATGGAATTTGCCCGTATCGCCGGCGGCCAGGTGATAGCCATGGACATCAATGAACAACGCCTGCAATTTTGCCGCGAAAAATTACAGGTGGCGCATACCATCAATGCCGCCGGCGATGATGTACTAAAACGCCTGCAGGAAATTACCAATAATGACATGCCCACCGTGGTGATCGATGCTACCGGCAGTTTGAAGGCCATCAACAACGCCTTTCAATATATGGCGCATGGCGCCCGTTATGTGCTGGTGGGATTACAAAAGAACGAGATCAGTTTTTCACATCCCGAGTTTCATAAACGCGAGGCCACCCTCATGAGCAGCCGCAATGCCACCAAAGAAGATTTTTCGCTGGTGATGAGCAGCATGCAAAAAGGATTGGTAAAACCCGCTACCTATATTACCCATACCGTATTGTTTGATGAGGTGCGGTTGAACTTTGCCAGTTGGCTGAAACCCGAAACGGGCGTCATCAAGGCGATGGTGGAGTTATAACGACAATTCCTGGGCGGGGTCCCAGAACAGTTTTTTAAAATCGACCACCGTATTATTCTTTACTTTAATACCCTCTTTTTTCAGCAGTTCCTCCATTTTGGATGGCGGGTTAAAATGATGTCTTCCGCTGAGCAGGCCAACACGGTTTACCACGCGGTGCGCTGGTATTTTGGGTTTGGCGGTATGGGCGGCATTCATGGCCCAACCCACCATACGGGCAGATAGTTTTGTACCCAGGCAGTTGGCGATGGCGCCATAGGAGGTAACACGGCCTTTTGGAATTTGCCGGGCCACTTCAAAAACCAGCTCATAAAACGAGGGGTCTTTTTTACCGGAAGGGGTAACCGTTTTTAGCTTTTCGCGTACTGCTTTACTTTTCGCCATGGTTGTTTTTTTGTTGCAGTAATAAGGTCTTTCGCGGTTCGGGCACATTGGCGTATTCGTAGGGGCAGTGCCGGCATCCATTGCCGCAGCAATACCCACGGTCCAGGTGATATTGGGCTGTGAGCACCATCAGGCCGTTTTCGTTATAGTAAAAATCAACTCCTTCGGTCAGTTTCTTCTTCACGTAATAAGAGTTTTAAGGCCTCGTCTTTATCGGGTAAAGGCGTGGCGGGCAGCATAAACTGCAGGTAATGCACTTTATTACTTTGAGCTATATCCAGGTTTTCGTAATGGGTTTTGATGGCCAGCTCCTCGCTTACCGGTTGTTGGGCGTATACATCATCGATATCCTGCACCAGGGGCAGATCGTAGAGGTCGATCACCCATTTGGTAAAGCGGTAGAGGCTGGGCGAATCGGTTTTCAGGTGAATATAACCGCCCGGACGCATAATTTGTTGATACAGGCGCAGGAATTTGGGGTGGGTGAGGCGTTTGCGCGCCCTGGAGGTGCGCAATTGCGGATCGGGGAAGGTGAGCCAGATCTCCGATACCTCGCCGGGCGCAAAATACGTGGCGATGCGATCAATTTGTGTGCGCAGGAAGCCCACATTGGTTAAGTTTTCTTTCAGGGCGGTTTTGGCGCCCACCCAAATGCGGTTGCCTTTGAGGTCAACCCCCAGGAAGTTGCGGTGGGGGTGCAGGCGGCCGAGCCCTACTGCGTATTCGCCTTTGCCGCAGGCCAGTTCCAGTGTGATGGGGTTATTGTTATGGAAGAATTGGCGCCAGGTGCCCGCGGTATTTTCCGGGTATTGCAGCACATTGGGGAAGGTGCTGACCTCGGCGAAGCGTTTGAGTTTTTTTTGACCCATGGGGTGGCAAAATTAGGCGTTCTACCGCAGCAGGCATAAAAAAAGCCCCAGAATATTGATTCTGAGGCTTTTGCTGTAGAGGGAGGATTCGAACCTCCACGGGGCAGTTAGCCATAGCGCAATTCTGTGGTGGTCAACCCCAGTCAGTCTATTGCTAGACCGGCATTACACTACGTTTATCCCGAACTCCCCACCCCCGAGACAAGAGGGCATGTCTGCCAAAGTTCCATCACTCCACAAGGTTGAATGATTTAAACAGGCTTTATCAGTTCGCTATTTAAAAGATCAATTACGATGTAAAATTAAAGAAATTGCCGATTCATTGTAAATTATTCAAGAAAAATTTTGAAAGTTTCGACATTCTACAAATATTTGCATAGTTGTTTGAATAATGTAAAAAAACGATTGCAAAAATGGCAGCTAAATTGAATTTGGATAAACTCGATCTGCAAATTATCCACGAAATGATGGAGAATGCAGAGATATCTTATGCTGATCTGGGCAAGAAACTATTCGTGTCTGGAGGTACTATTCACGTGCGAATCAAAAAATTACAGGAAGCAGGTATAGTTAAAGGTACTAAATTAAATGTTGACCTGAAGGCTTTGGGCTACGATGTGATTGCATTTATTGGCATATATCTTGAGAAAAGCTCCTTGTATGATTTTGTAGCCAAGGAGTTGCAGCGCATTCCTGAAATAGTGAGATTGAACTATACCACCGGCAATTACAGCATGTTTGCAGAAATCATCTGTAAAGATATTAACCAATTACGGTACGTATTACACGATGAGTTACAGAAAATAAAGGGTATTGAACGTACAGAAACCTTTATTTCACTGGAAGAAAGTTTCAGCAGAAATGTTCAGGTATTTACACCATAAAAGGTCATAAGCGGTTAATGGTAGCATGATACAGCTTATGACCCCGGTAACCGGAAAACTGTATTCCAAATAATAATCTCACTACCATTATGAAACAATTTATCCACCTTGGTTGGGTTTTGCTTTTGTTACTGATTGTAGCACCAGGCTGTAAAAAAAAGAAAGACGGCGGCTGTACCGAAGCCATTATGGAAGTATCTACGCTTCCTGCCGACGGCTCTGTTGAACCCCCCTCTGTAGGTCCCGATTTCCCGCTGAAAGTTAACATCACTTCCAACCTGCCTACATCGGGTGTGTCCATTGTAATTACCGCCCGTCCCGAAGGCGCCAGTTCAGAACCCTTCTTTTCCGACACACTGACCAACGTTACCCAGCAAACATCCGAAATTATGATCGTGGGTACGCCAACCGGCTCTGCGGCTACCGTGGATATTGTTGTTACATCTAATTCATGCAATACGAATAAGTGGACTGGTAATTACCGGTATTCCATGAAGTAGGAAGTAAGAAGCAGGAGGTAGGAATGCGCGACACCCTTCCTACCTCCTACCTCTTACATCCTACCTCATTCCTTCACCTGCAACGCATCGCGCAACCCATTACCCAGCATATTAAAAGCCAGCACCAGCAGCATAATGGCAAAACCCGGCGCCAGCGCCAGCATTGGATTATGCGTAATAATAAAATTGTAATTCTCCTTGATCATAAGCCCCCAACTGGGCTGCGGCGGCTGTACGCCCACACCTAAAAAACTCAAACCCGCCTCTATTACAATGGCCGATGCAAAATTAGAGGCAGCCACCACCATCACCGGGCCCATCACATTAGGCAATACATGTTTGGCAATGATGCGGGTTTGCGAATAACCCAAAGCCCGCGCCGCTTCTACATATTCCAGCTCCCGCACACTCAATACCTGCCCGCGGATAATACGCGCCACGCTTACCCACATAGTGAGACCAATCGCTACAAACACCTGCCAGAAACCCTTACCCAATACCAGGGTGATGGCAAAAACCAGTAACAGGGTGGGAATGCTCCATATAACGTTTATAAACCACATGATCACGTCATCTGTCTTTCCCCTGAAATAACCGGCCAGCGCACCCAGCAATACGCCAATGCTTAATGAAATAAGCACGGTAACCAGGCCAACAGCCAGGCTCACCCGCACACCCACGATAAGCCGGCTCAATATATCGCGGCCATACCGGTCGGTGCCCAAATGATAGGTTTTGGTGGTGATAGCATAGGGCAGGCTCAGCGGCCGGCTCATTTGTTCCGACATGCCTTCGTCGATGAACTGCTGATAGATCAAACTGTCTTTTGTTTGCCGGTACCCGCTGATGGGAATGTACTGGTACCTGTTTTCTTCACCGAATAACAAGCGCTTAAAAAAAGAAGTGGATGCTATTTGTCTGTCGCGTGGAATTTGCAGGAACTGTTGGGTGTAACCGGGTTTTTGTCCGCCGATCTCCACCGTCATTTGATTGGCATTGGGCGATCCGTCGGGCGCCAGCAGGTAGGCAAAGATGGCAACGATCACTGCCACCGCAATGATCACCATACCAAATAAGGCGCCCTTGTTTCGTTTCAGTCGCCGCCATGTTGTTCTGGTGGTGGCCTTAGCCATCGGGAAATTGTTTACTTATTTTTTTATTTGCCGGCCCTTCCATTCATATCGGCCAAACTTGCCCAGCCATCCTGCCACGATCGTATACAATATATGCAGGGGTTGCAAAAAAGGAAAGTACTTCATTAAGCGTTGTCGGCCAAAAAAGATAGCAACTGAATTTACAAAGGGAAATTCAATCAATACTTTGGCCAGCATTAATAACAGCAGGAAGAAGAACCAGATGTTTTTAAAGAAAGAAGCTACGGCCATCACCAGGAAACATACATTTAACAGGTACACCAGCAGCAGCACCCAGAATATCCTTTTATCATCATAGCGGTCGGCCTTGCTGGCCCATCGAATGCGTTGATGAAAGAACTGCTTCCAGGTGGTGGCGGGTTCGGTGGTAACGATGGCCGCTGCGCTTTTTAAATAATGTACATCGTTGGGATACCGCTTGTAAATTTTATGCATCAGCAGCATATCATCGCCCGATGGAATATTATCTATTTGTTCAAAACCGCTTACTTCAATAAAGGCCGAGCGTTCATAAGCCAGGTTGGCCCCATTGCACATGCTGTGAAAACGTTTGTATACCGATGCGGCGGTAATACCCTGCAGGGTGATAAAATCGAGCGATTGGAAAACCGATAACAAAGTTTTGTTGGTATTCATCACCACAGGGGCTGCAATAAACCTGGCGCCCGTTTTTTCATAAAAGGCGGCTATGGTTTGCAGCCAGGCTGCATGAAACCGGCAATCGGCATCGGTGGTCACGATCAGTTTGCCTGTAGCCAATTGAATACCCGCTTCAATAGCCTTCTTTTTATAAGCGCCATGTTCCGGCTGTTGTTCCAGGCGCGCAGCGATCTTTGTTAGATTAGGATAATAGGTTTCATTCAACAAGTTCCAGGTATCGTCGGTGGAATGATCGTCGATAATGATCACTTCATACAAATGTTTGGGATAGCTTTGTTCGTACAGCGATTGCAGCAACTCTTTTATATTTTTCGATTCGTTACGGGCCGCGATCACTACCGAGATCTTTGTGGATGGTGTGGGGTCGGTGGCCGTAAAGGCGGGTAGGCGGTTCCATGCCTTGTGATAATAGGCTATCAATACTGCATACGCCACCATCAGTAAAAAAAACAGGAATAGGAAAAGTGGCATCATTCAATAGGTTTTGGAATATTTATTTAAGACTGTAATAAGCGGATTATATCCTGTACATGCTTTTCCTGTAACAACTGGTGTCCTGCCTGAATCACCTGCAACGTACAGAAAGATTCAATACCATCACGAAATTTTTCTCCTCTTTTGGGCAGTATGATGCGGTCGTATTTTCCATATAGTAAACGTACGGGCACCTGGAATTTATGGATAATCTTTTTTATAGATACCAGCTTGGGGCGAATGCTGTTGAGGCAGGTCCACCGTTCGTATAACAAACGGCGCGCGGTGCCATCGTGTAAATAATACCGTATGAATTTATAAATGCTTTGATTGATGAGCCGCAGACGATTGCTTATGCTGAGCATAAAAAAGAACCATTGCGGATGGCGCATGGTATACCTGAATAATTTGTTGCCAATAGCGGTTTGGGTGGAAAGCCAGTACCAAAAATTAACTTTCAGGCCATCTGGCGCCAGTAATATCAGCCTGTTAATTTTTTCCGGCATTTGTTGCAGCAGTTGCAGGGCTATTCGTCCGCCCATGCTAAACCCCAGCAGGGTAAGGTTACCGTAGTTGTGCGTGTGTTGCACGCGTATGGCGTCGATGATTTTGATGAGATCGCTGGCGGTGAAGGAAAGGTCTTCGTGCCATTGGGTTTGGCCGTGGAAGGGAAGGTCAATGGCGAGCAGGGCGTATTCGGGTGGCAAATGCGGTTGAAGGAACTGGAAGGAGGCGGCGGATTCCCCGTAGCCATGCAGGCACAGCAGGATGTTGCGGCCGTTGCCGAGCCAGAGGTAGTGGATGAGGGAGGTTTTGTAGGTGATGGTGGGCATGGAGGTCAAAAATAACATGTTTACAGGGTATAACCCATACACCAGGCTGGCGGAGCCGTTGGGATCCGGCAGCACCGGCAAGGAGAAAAAAACTTGTGTATTTCCGGATCTTTCCCTACCTTAGGATAGTTGTATAAACAACTATATGCCAAACAACCAATTCAAACGAGGCGAACTATACAGCTTTATCACCGGTAAAGCCTCCACCGCCATTGCCCGCCGCCTGCAGAAAAAATTCAACAGCGCGGGACTCAACCTCACCATTGAACAATGGAGCGTGCTCTATCATTTGTGGAAACAGGACGGCATCAGCCAACAGGAACTTTGCAACGCTACCTTCCGCGACAAACCCAGCATTACCCGGCTGGTTGACAACCTGGAAAAACTGCAACTGGTAAAACGGGTATCCAGCGAGTCAGACAGGCGCATGAACCTGATCTACCTCACCAGGCAGGCATTGCGGTTGCAGGAACAAACTATGGACCTGGCCAATCAAACCCTGAACGAAGCGCTGGAAGGCGTTTCGCCCGAACGCATCGATGTTTGCCGCGAAGTGTTGCAGATCGTATACGACAACCTCACCGTAAACGCCTGATCGATGAACCATTGCATCACCATATAAAAAACCATATTATGAGTACCGAAACACAACAAAAAAATATATTGAAAGGAGGCGAATGGCTGATCAAAGAAAGTTCGCCTTTCGAAACCTTCATCCCCGAAGATTTCACCGAAGAACAACAAATGGTAAAAGACATGTGTGTGTCGTTTGTGGATGCCGAAGTGTTACCCATTCTCGACCGCATCGATAAACTGGAGCCCGGTTTGATGCCCTCGCTGATTGAAAAAGCCGGTGAACAGGGACTGCTCAGCGCCTCCATTCCCGAAGAATACGGGGGGCTGGGTAAAGATTTTGTGACCAGCAACCTGGTGAGCGAACCACTGGGCGGCGGTTTCTCCTTTTCCGTAGCCGTATCGGCCCATTCGGGTATCGGTACCCTGCCTATTTTATATTTTGGTAGCGAAGCGCAAAAACAAAAATACATACCTAAACTGGCCACCGGCGAATGGAAGGGCGCTTATGGTTTAACCGAACCCGACAGCGGCAGCGATGCGCTGGGCGCCAAAACAACCGCCAAACTCAGCGCCGATGGAAAATACTACCTGTTGAACGGGCAGAAATGCTGGATCACCAACGGCGGTTTCGCCGATGTGTATACGGTGTTTGCCAAGGTAGATGGCACGCAGTTCACGGCATTTATTGTAGAAAGAGGTTTTGAAGGATTTACACAGGGCGCCGAAGAACACAAGATGGGTATCAAAGGTTCTTCCACCGTTCAGTTGTATTTCCAGGATTGTAAAGTGCCCGTTGAAAATGTACTGGGCGAAATTGGCAAAGGCCATGTGATTGCTTTCAACATTCTGAATATCGGCCGCCTGAAATTATGCGCCGCCGCCCTGGGTGGGGCCAAACGTTCGGCCACGGGCGCTATTCAATATGCCAATACCCGCGAGCAGTTTAAAACACCCATCTCGAGTTTTGGCGCCATCAAAGATAAGATAGCCGAGATGGCCATATACATGTGGGTAAGCGAAAGCGCCCTGTACCGTACGGCCAAATGGATAGACGATAAAGAACATGAGTTGCTGGCCGCAGGCAAACCCTTTAACGAAGCCCTGCTGGGTGGCGCCGAAGAATATGCCATCGAATGTGCCATATTAAAAGTATTGGGCAGCGAAATGCTGGACTTTGTGGTAGACGAAGGCGTGCAGATACACGGCGGCAACGGCTTTAGCGACGAATACGTGATCTCAAAAGCTTATCGCGATAGCCGCATCAACCGCATATTCGAGGGCACCAACGAGATCAACCGGTTGCTTACGGTAGATATGGTGTTGAAACGCGCCATGAAAGGCCGTTTAGACCTGATGGGTCCTGCCATGAACGTGCAGAAAGAACTGATGAGCATTCCCGATTTCGGCAGCGGCGATGACGAACCATTCAGCAAGGAGAAAAAGGTGATCGCTAATTTCAAAAAGGCCATTCTCATGACAGCCGGCGGCGCCGTGCAAAAGCTGATGATGAAAATTGAACAGGAGCAGGAAATACTGATGCATATTGCCGATATGGCCATCCAGACCTTTGCCGCCGAAAGCGCCCTGCTGCGCGTGATGAAACTGGTGGAGCGCAATGGCGAAGCCGCCACTGCGTATGAACTGGATATTGTACGCACCTTTTTGTACAATGCAGCCGATATCATCAACAAACACGGTAAAGATGCCATCAATGCATTTGCCGATGGCGATGAACAAAGAATGATGTTACTGGGATTGAAACGGTTCACTAAAACAGAACCATTCAACAGCAAGGAAGCGAAAAGAAGAATTGCCGATAAGCTGATCAGCGATAACAAATATCCACTGTAGGAGTCGATCAATCATCATACAAGTATAGCCTCTGCCATGTTATGGTGGAGGCTATTTTTATGAAGCTAACTAACAGAAGGTTCATCGCTTTTAAAGGCGGCACGCGCCAGCAACAGGAAACCATTGGTTGCATGCAGTATGAACAGGGTATGCGAAACTTTATCGTTATAACCGGTTCCGGCGATCATCCACGCTGTGCCGGTCAATACGGCCAAAAATCCCACAACTAATAAACTATTGATCAGGGGAAGGATACGCATATTTTTATTATTTGAGCCACAAAATTCAGTTACAGTACGGACACTGTCCTCTAAATAACGCGTTTTTGGGCAAAAATGAGGCGTTATTAACATAAAAAATAAATATCAATCTTTAGCATTAGGTAGAATTACCTATGTCAAATATGACAGGTGCTGGTAGCTGCCGGCCGATTATCTTTGCCGCCATGAACTGGCAGCAACTGTACAGCACCAAACGCAGCGGATCGGAACAAAAAACGGCCTATGCCGATGCCATACGCACTTCATTTTTACGGGATTACGACCGCATTATATTTTCTTCGGCCTTCCGCCGTTTGCAAAATAAAACACAGGTATTTCCCCTGCCCGGGCCGGTGTTTGTGCACAACCGTCTCACTCACAGCCTGGAAGTAGCTTCGGTAGGCCGCTCGCTGGGCAAGGCGGTTGGCGATGCCATTGCCGCACGCTATCCCCATGAAAACGAACAGTTCAGGGAATTTTACAAATACGAGCTGCCCTCTGTCATAGCTGCAGGCTGCCTGGCCCACGATATCGGCAACCCGCCCTTTGGCCATTCCGGTGAAGATGCCATCCGCACGTATTTCAGACAGCTGGAAGGCGATGCCAGGAAAAAATTTGAAGCGGAATTGAGCCCTAACCAGCAAAGGGATTTTTTATATTTCGAAGGTAATGCCAATGCCTTCCGCACCCTTACCCATAAATTCAATGAAAAGTCGGGCGGTTTTAAATTGACTTATTCCACCCTGGCCTCCATCATCAAATACCCTTCCGACTCAAGCAGCGGCTTTAATAAACAAAGGCTGGTTACCAAAAAGTCGGGCTTTTTCGATTCGGAGATCAATACCTATATCCAACTGGCGAATGAGCTGGGTATTCCCCGCCTCGATGCGCAGCAACATGTGTATGCCCGGCATCCGTTTGTATACCTGGTAGAAGCGGCCGATGATATTTGTTACCGCATCATCGATTTTGAAGATGCACACCGCCTTAACATCATTTCCATCGATACCATCAAAGAACTCTTTCTCTCTTTCTTTGATCATGAACAGGGTTATGATGCCCGCGACCGGGTAGAGCAAACCTTTAACGACATCAACGACAACAACCAGAAGGTGCAGTACCTGCGCGCCAAACTCATCAACCTCCTCATCAACCGTGTTACCAACGTGTTTATGAACAACGAGGCGGCCTTACTGGAAGGCAGCCTTCAGAAAGCGCTGATAGATTACCTGCCGGAAAGGGAGCTGGAACTGGTAAAAAAGATCGATGACTTTTCGGTGGCGCATATCTATAATCATCGTTCGGTGGTAGAAATTGAAATTGCTGGTTATAATGTAATAGGCGGTTTGTTAGAGGAGTTTGTCGCCGCCGTACTGCAACCCAATTCCACCAAATCGCGGAAACTGCTGCAGTTAATATCCCAACAATTTACCATCACCGGCAATAACCTGTACAACGATATGCAATCGGTGGTAGACTTTATTGCCGGTATGACCGACCTGTATGCAGTGGATATTTACCGCAAAATCACCGGTATGGCCTTTCCGCAGATCAGGTAGCAATTTGTAAATTGCTGTACTAAAATTGTCCATATATGACCACGCGCCGGAATTTTATAGGCAACACAGGCAAAGCCATGGTTGCCACAGGATTAATTACCTTAGCAGAAAACAAGCAACCTGCTATGCTCGAGAACAAGTTTATTCATCACGTGTATTTCTGGTTAAAGAATCCCGACAGCAAGGAAGACAAGGCCAAACTGGTAGAAGGATTAAAAAAGCTGTCGAAAGTAAAAACTATTAAGATGTTCCATATCGGCCAGCCGGCAGATACCAACCGCGATGTGATCGACAGTTCCTATGCCGTATCGTGGTTTACCCTGTTCGACAATGCCGCCGACCAGCAAAGCTACCAGGTAGATCCAATTCACCTGAAGTTTGTGGAAGAATGTTCGCCGTTATGGAACAAAGTGGTTGTATACGACTCTGTAGATGCAAAATAAATGAAAGGCTACTTATTAAGGGAACAACCATTCACCGCCGGTGACAATACCTTCATTGAATGTACCGCTGAAGAGAACAACTATGCGGTGGTGTTTGAAGACGATACCGATACCGGGTATTTCTATGCCGTGGAAATGGACCCGGCCACAGGCGGCCAGCGCATCCTGGATGCCCTGCATATATATAATATCGAAGAAGTGGCCGATGAGGAAAGACAGGGTACCATCAGGATCATCTGGAGTACCGATTGGCTGCGTTGTGCACTTGTCATCAACAAACAATGCCATGCGGTTTTCGATTTCAAAAACCACGGCGGGTATTGCCGCAGCGAGTTCCCTCCGCCCAACCAGTTCTGGACAAAGGGCGAGCGAACGCTCACCGATGAAATGGTATTCAGCTTATTTAAGTAGCGATGCCGCCGCTTCATCTACAAACCAATGCAACTGGCCGCTGGCCGGTTGTATGATCTGCGACGGATACTGATCGATATTTTTTTCCCCCCTGGTCACTTCATACAGGGCTTTGGCTTTGTTTTCACCAAAGGTGAGAAAGACCACGGCATGTGCGCGGTTCACCACCGGCGCCGTGAGTGTAATGCGGTACATCTGCTGGGCTTCGAGGTAAAATGAACTTACCCAGGCATCTTTTTCATGAATGACGGATGTATGCGGGAACAGGGATAAGGTATGTCCATCATCACCCATGCCATTCAGCACCAGGTCGAAAGTAGCGCCGGCATCATCAAAGTATTTATGAAGAATAGCTTCGTAAGCCCTGGCTGATTCTGCAGGCTGCAATTTCGTATCCATAATATGCACCTGTTCTTTTACCATGGGTACCTTGTTCAACAAATGCTCGAAGGTCATCTTTGCATTGTTGCGGCTATCGTCGAAGGGCACTGCACGTTCATCACCCCAGAATATATGCATCTTAGTCCAGTCAATACGGTCTTTGTATGGAGCCGCTGCCAGCAACGCATACAATTGTTTGGGCGAGTTGCCGCCGGTGACCACAAAGGTAAACCGGTCTTTAGTAGCTAAAGTAGTTTCGATTTTCTGTGTGATCCATTCGGCTAAATGCGCACTTACTTCAGCGGCATCTTTATATACATGCAACTCCATACTTTCTTATTCTTTATTCCTTATTTCTTATTTCTCATTTCCATGACCTGCCTGCACACCCTGGTGCGCCACGGGCAGCGTAATCCAGTTCCGGCCATCGCGGGCAATCAATGCTTCGGCATCTTCGGGTCCCCAGCTGTCGGGTGCATAGTTCGGGAAGTCAACCGGCGGACGGTTTTCCCATGCCTCCTGTATAGGCATCACGATTTTCCAGGCAGCTTCTACCTGGTCGCTGCGCATAAACAGGGTGGCATTACCTTCCATCACATCCAGCAGCAGGGTTTCGTATGCTTCGGGATCGTTGTCGTCGCCGTAGGTTTCTTTGTAGTTGAAGATCATGTCTACAGGGTTCAGCGTCATATCCTGGCCGGGACGTTTGGCCTGGAAACGCAGGCGTATGTCCATCTCGGGCTGAATGCTGATGGTAAGCCGGTTGGGCCGCCAGGTAAGGGCCGACTCGGCAGGGAATGCAAAATTGGGCGCCGGCTTAAACTGAATGATAATGATGGTTGATTTTTCGTGCAGGCGTTTACCGGTACGTACATAAAAAGGCACACCTTCCCAGCGCCAGTTATCGATATAAAACTTTACAGCGGCAAAGGTTTCTACCGGTGAGTTGGGCTGCACTTTGGGTTCCGACTGGTAGCCGGGCACTTTTTTACCCTGCATCCAGCCATCGCTGTATTGCCCGCGCACGGCAAATTTATGTACCTCTTCCTTGCCGTATTTGCGAATGGCATTCAGCACATCCACTTTTTTATTACGGATCTCGTTGGCGTCGAACGAAACCGGCGCCTCCATACCAATGATACACATCAGTTGCAGGATATGGTTTTGTACCATATCGCGCAATGCGCCGGAGCGGTCGTAATAATCGCCGCGGTTTTCCAAACCAACGGTTTCCGCCGCAGTGATCTGTATATGATCGATGTAATTACGGTTCCAGATGGGTTCAAATAGGGCGTTGGCAAAACGCAGGGCCATGATGTTTTGCACAGTTTCCTTACCTAGGTAATGGTCTATACGGTAGATCTGTGTTTCGTCGAACATAGAGGTGAGCAGCGTATTCAGCTCATGCGCACTTTGCAGATCGTGACCGAATGGTTTTTCCACTACAATGCGGGTGCATTTGGTATCGGCACAAATATTCAGCGGGCCCAGTTTGCTTACGATCTCGGGCACCAGGTGCGGCGCCACCGACATATAAAAGATCACATTGGGATGTTCGCCAAATTCCTGTTCTTTTTGTTTTACGATCTCGGATATCTTCTGGTAATCCTCTTCTTTCCCGGCATCCATTTGCAGGTAAGAAACATGCTGGGAAAAGGTTTGCCATTTACCGTTTTGTTCGCCCTTGCGCCTCGAAAATTGCTGGATACCATCCAGCAGGTGCTGTCTGAACTTATCATCACTATAGGCGGTTCTTCCGATGCCCACGATGTGGAACTTTTCCGGCATCCAGTTATCGATAAATAAATTATATAAAGCCGGTGAAAGTTTACGCTGGTTCAAATCGCCGCTGCCACCAAAAATGAATAACAGGGAGGCCGGAGGACGTTTATGGTTTTGCATAAAAAAAGAATATAAAAGTTGAAATAACTATCTGTTCCACTCCGTGTGGAAGCTGCCTGCCTCATCGATACGCTGATAAGTATGGGCGCCGAAATAATCGCGCTGCGCCTGAAGCAGGTTGATGGGTAACTGGTTGCTGCGGTATGCCTCAAAATAACTTAAAGCTGTCATGAGGGCGCCGGCAGGCAGGTTGTGCTGGATGGCCAATGCGGTCACCGCGCGCATTCCCTGCGACTTGTTTTGCAGCAACTGGGCTACCTGTTTATCTAATAACAAATTTGGAAGCTGGGGGTTGAGTTGGTATGCCTGTGCAAACAGATCGAGCAGTACCGAACGGATGATACAACCGCCGCGCCATACCCTTACTACCTCGGGCATAGGTATTTGCATGTCCAGGTCGGCCGATGCTTTATGCAGCAGCGACAAACCCTGGGCATAACTGATCACAGTGGCGAACAGCAGGGCATCGTGCACCTGTTGAATCACCTGTTCTTTGGGCAGGCCGATCAAACCGGTAGCGGTAGGGGCGGGGTATAAACCCGAGGCCTGCACCCGTTCGTCTTTGATGGCCGAAATGTTGCGCATGGTGACCGCCATATCGATGGTGGGGATGGCCACACCCAGGTCCATGGCGTTTTGCGAGGTCCATTTGCCGGTGCCTTTGGCGCCGGCTTTGTCCAGTATCATGTCTACCAGCCTGTTCGATGTTTTATCGTCGGGCTGCAGGAAAATATCGGCAGTAATTTCTACGAGGAAGGATTGCAGATCGCCTTTGTTCCAGGTGTCGAATACCTGGTGCAGTTCGTCGTTGTTCAGTCCCAGGCCGCGATGCAGCAGGTCGTAGCTTTCGCTGATGAGCTGCATGATGGCATATTCGATGCCATTGTGCACCATTTTAACATAGTGTCCGGCTGCGCCTTTACCCAGGTGGGCCACGCAGGGAATATTATTTACCTTGGCTGCCACGGCTTCGAGCATGGGCCGTACATGGGGATAGGCTTCGGGATCGCCGCCGGGCATAATGCTGGGTCCTTTGCGGGCGCCTTCTTCACCACCGGAAACACCGATGCCCATAAAATGAATGCCCTTGCCTTGCAGGTAATTCACACGGCGCAGGGTGTCGGTAAAATGAGAGTTACCACCGTCTATAATGATATCGCCTTTTTGCACCAGGGGCAGCAGGCTTTCAATCACGTCATCTACCGGTTTGCCGGCGGGTACCAGCATCATGATCTTGCGTGGAGTGGCCAGCAGGTTGATCATTTCCTGCAGGTTGCCAACGCCTTTTACCGTGGTGCCGGGCGTGGCGGCGGATTCCAGTGCGTCTGTTTTTTCTTTATTCGAGTCGAAACCTGTTACCTTAAAACCATGGTCGGCCATGTTGAGCAGGAAATTTCTTCCCATCACCCCGAGGCCGATCATCCCAAAGTCGAATTGTTGTGCAGCCATGATGAATGAATAAGGCTGCAAAAGTAGGCAATGTTAATTAACCGGTAACAACATCGGTCTGTTACTTGCGCTCTTTTTTGGGGGTTTGATTTTCCGGATGGGACTTCCCATTGTGGCAGGTAACACAGGTTACGGGCGCCACGGGGTGCTCAGCATCTTTTTTATACTTGAAGAATTTTTTGTTGATGCGGTTGGTCATACGCATCATGGCGCGGGCGGCATCTTTTTCGGGTTTGGCATCGCTGGCGAAGTCGAGCCGTTTGGGATTGTCTTTTTGCTGTGCATGGCAGAAACCACATTTTACACCCAATGCATCGTTAAAATGATGCATAACGCTGTCCAGTTCGTCGTGCGTGATATTTTTGGGTAATACTTTCAGGTTTTTGTAGGTGGGGTCGGCAGGGGCGGTGGCGGCAATGCCTAATACAACCAGGGCAACCAGGGTACCGGCAACCGGCAATTTCTTTTTCCAGAACATAGCAGTGTTGTTTTTGCTGTTGAAAGGGTTATAAACTCTAATATATCGGAAAATACGAATGCAATCGTCACCATTTAGATGTGAAGGAAAAAAAATTCCTGCGTTTGAATTAAATTAACATTAAGGAGACTGAATTTTATATTGGAATTCAGGGCGAATGGTCTATCTTTGCGTTCGAATTTGAGCGCTATTGCAAACAGTAAGTGAATTATATATCCCGCTACGCATATCTGCTAATCGTGTTAGTCTTTCTTTACTCCCTGCTTTACCTCAGATGAATCATAATTTAAAACCAATTTTGTTAGTTGTATGAACATTTATGTTTCGAATTTAAGTTTCAATGTTACAGACGATGATTTGGAAGGTTTCTTTGCCGAGTATGGTGAAGTTTCTTCTGCCAGGGTGATCACCGATAAATTCACTGGCAAAAGCCGTGGATTCGGTTTTGTAGAAATGCCGGATGACGAGGCTGCCAGGAAGGCAATTGCCGAGTTGGATGGTGGAAAAGTAGAAGGCAGAGAGATCAAGGTTGCTGAAGCTCGTCCTCGTGAAGAGCGCAGCGGCGGTGGCGACAAACGTTCTTTCTCTCGCAGTAACAGTTACAACAACCGATATTAATCTATATTTTTGATTCAATACCGGAAAGCCGTTGTGCATATGCGCGACGGCTTTTTTGTTCTTGTAGGCGTTAGGCGCTCTTACACTCTTTCAAAAAAAACGTCAACGTCGTTCCCTCGTGGCGCTGGTTGTAAATACTGATACTGCCGCCCAGTTGCCGGGCAGCCTGTACCACGTGCGAAAAACCATGCGAAACGGTACTGTAAAAATAGGTGCCGTTGTTGCGTACCCTGATCTGCACCCCCTCGCTGTTACTACACGCTTCTACCCTGATACAAACATTTTCAGTACCGTTAATGGCGCCGCTTAACAGGTTGCCCAGCACAAAGGCCAGCACATTTTCATCGGCATGTACACGAAACGTTTGCTCAATATCATTAATGACAAAACTCCTTTTACCGGTAACCAATGGCAAAAGGCCAACCATGAGTTGATCTATCAGCCGGTGAAGAGGAACAGGTTCAGTAGATACAGTTTGGGTAGAAGACAAAGCTACTGGGGAGAATTGCATCAGGCTTTTCATGCAACGGGATTTTAATTGTTACTCGAATACTCCGGTTCATAGGGTACAATTAAAACGTGGGGCTGGTGACGGATTATTTCAGAACCATAACCAAAGACTCTCTTGAAAATGATGCACAATTTAACAAACTTAAAACGTTAAAACGACAATTCTTTTCATCTTATTTTTTAAATAATAGCATAATTAAGGGTTCCCAGGTATATGTTTTCCTGTAGAAGATGAGAAAGATCAAATATTTTATACATGCAACACCTGCTTTTGCAGGAACTGTGCATTGGCAATAGCAGCGGTTTGCGCAGTGTTATTAAAATATAAGAATGCTTTAGCTACCTGTTTAGCAGATCGTATGCTTTTAAAAACATGCAGTAAGAAGTCCTCACTATATGGAGAATAATACAGATCGGGCACACCATGAAAACGGTAATATGCAGTACGCGTATTCACAACGGCGGTATCGGGCAATACAGGATGACTGATGCCGCAAAACGTTAGTTCATGACTCGCCAGTGCATCGTATACCGCCGGCTTCCACCAGCTGGCATGCCTGAACTCCACCACATTGTTGAACGATTTATCGGTTTGTACTAACAGCTGTTCCAGCACTTTTTCTGAATAGTGCACCTGCACCGGCAACTGGAACAATACGGGTCCCAGTTTTTCTCCCAACCCTTCCTGTATCGTTCCATAAAAATCGCTCAGCAACGATTGGGTATCATTGAACTTCTTCAGGTGGGTGATCAGCCGCGGCGCTTTTACGGCAAATAAAAAATGCGCGGGACTTTTGCCATACCAGTTTTGCAGAAAAGACAATTGGGGGAAGCGGTAAAAGGTAGTATTCAGTTCAAGCGTATCGAAGTGTTTACAGTAATGATCGAACCAGAGGCGTTGGGGAACTCCTTTCGGATAAAACACTTCCTTCCACTCCTTATAATGAAAACCAGAGCAACCAATGTGCCAATCTATGTTGAATGCATCGTGCATAAAAACTATAGCACTAAAAAGGCATGCCATGCAGTATCAGCTGCTGTTTGCAGCTAATTTTTTATGGTTAGCCGCGGCGAATCCATTTATTTTGCAGCAACTTTTTTTACTATGAAACAGGGCCGGTCTGCAGCATTAAAATTTATTTTTATCACGGTACTGGTAGACGTGATAGGCTGGGGATTGATCATCCCGGTGATGCCAAACCTCATCTCCGAACTCAAACATATTCCAGCCAATGAAACCAGTAAATACGGCGGCTGGCTGCTCTCGGTATATGCCCTGGTGCAATTCTTTTTTGCGCCGGTATTGGGAAGCCTGAGCGATAAATATGGCCGCCGGCCGGTATTGTTGATCTCCTTATTTGGTTTTGGTATCGATTATTTATTCCTCGCTTTTGCGCCTACCTACGAATGGTTGTTTGTAGGCCGGGTAGTGGCCGGTATTACAGGCGCCAGCTTTACAACAGCTTCGGCCTATATCGCCGATATCAGTTCGGCCGAAGACAGGGCTAAAAATTTCGGGCTGCTGGGCGCTGCCTTTGGTTTGGGTTTTATCATTGGCCCCATGATAGGCGGTCACCTGAGCGGTTTTGGTACCCGGGCGCCCTTTATTGCCGCTGCCATATTGTGTTTGCTGAACTGGTTGTATGGTTTTTTCGTGTTACCGGAATCGTTAAGCAAAGAAAACAGGCGTTCATTCGAATGGGCCAGGGCCAATGCCTTTGGCTCATTAAAACAACTAAGAAAGTATCCGGCCATCATGGGCCTCATTGTAGCGCTGATATTTATTTACCTGGCGGCACATGCCGTGCAAAGCAACTGGAACTATTTTACAAAACATGTATTTGAATGGAGCGACCGCACCATCGGCAATTCACTGGCCGTGGTGGGTTTGCTGGTAGCGGTGGTACAGGCCGGTTTAACAAGAGTGATCGTACCAAAAATCGGTAACGAGCGAAGCATATATTCAGGACTCACCTTGTATGCCATTGGCATGTTCCTGTTTGCCTTTGCCACACAGGGCTGGATGATGTTTGCATTTTTAATTCCTTATTGTTTGGGTGGTATTGGCAACCCTGCCTTGCAGGCCAGCATATCCAGCCAGGTACCAGCCAACGAGCAGGGCGAGCTGCAGGGTATACTCACCGGGTTGATGAGTCTTACATCGATTGTTGGTCCATTATTGATGACCAATTTGTTTTATTATTTTACCACCAGCAAGGCGCCTTTTATTTTTCCCGGAGCGCCGTTTTTCCTGGGTGGTGTATTGATGCTCATCAGTGTTTTGATCACTTACAGAACCCTGCACAAAGGAAAACAGGCGGTACAACCTTCCTCATAAAATTTTAATCTTTTTTTGTAAAATTTCCTGGTGGTATGTCCGTTTTCCATTGTAGAAATACGAACCGTAATTTCCGAAGGTTTATATCATGCATATTTCATGAATATAACTGGTTGAGCCTAAAATGGGGTAAAATTATAATATGCCAAACGCAGGCCGGGCATATTTTTTGAGATAAAAAGCAGCTTATTAAAACCGGCACCATATGTTTAAACACAGAGATTGGGGCATCGCTTTTTCGATTATGACTATACTCATTATAGCCGTAATTGTATTGAGCAGCTTGAATCTTTCTACACCCGGTGCACATACGTTTACCCAAACCACGAAAGATTCAACTGAAAAATTAAGTCCCCGCAAATTCGGGTTACCGCTGGATTCATTTACCGTTACCGAAAGCAGTATTCAACGCAACGAATACCTGTCTTCCATTTTGCAATTGTACAATGTAGACAATGCTACCATTTCGAAGCTCGAAGAAAAATCGAAGAGCGTATTCGATGTGCGCAGGATGAAAGCAGGCAGCCAGTATACCGTGTTCACTACAAAAGATACCCTGCAAAAGCTTTGTTATTTTGTATACCAGCCCAATGCCATCGATTATGTAATGTACGACCTGCGCGATTCGCTGAACATATTCACCGGCAAACGGCAGGTGACCGCACGCCTCGAACAGGCCTCGGGCATCATCAACGGGTCTTTATACGAAACCTTTCAAAAATCGGGTATCCAGGCATCACTGGCTAAAAAGATGGCCGACCTGTATGCATACACCGTAGACTTCTATTCCATTCACGATGGTGATTATTTCAAAGTATTGTACGAGCAACGTTATGTAAAGGATGAACCGGTAGAGACCGGCGCCATTCAATCGGCCGTGTTCTCGCACAACGGTGAAAAGTTTTATGCATTCTATTTTCAACCCGATAGCAATGAAATAGGCGACTATTACGACGAAAACGGCAAAAGTTTGCGCAAGTCGTTTTTGAAAGCGCCGTTGAAGTTCAGCCATATTACTTCGCATTATTCGCTCAGGCGTTTTCATCCCGTGCAAAAAAGATGGAAGACCCACCTGGGCACCGATTACGCGGCGCCTACGGGCACACCCATCATTGCCACGGCCGATGGTATTGTTACAGAATCGGCTTATACCGAAAACAATGGGAAGTATGTAAAGATCAAACACAACGATACCTATACTACACAATACCTGCACATGAGCAAACAGGCCGTGCACGCAGGCCAGAGTGTACGCCAGGGACAGATCATTGGTTATGTAGGCAGCACCGGGCTGGCTACGGGACCGCATGTATGTTACCGCTTTTGGAAAAACGGCCGCCAGGTAAATCCACTGGCCCAAAAATTCCCATCGGCCATTCCATTGCCCGAGGCGGTGATGCCCGCATTTAAAGAGTATGTAGAAAAACAACAAGACCAATTGAATACCATCAACATGGGTGTTGTAGAAGCATTGTCGCTGAATTAATACAGCAATCTGGCATACGCTTTGAAAAGGACAGGCGTCAAATCACACTATTTATGAAAAAGCATATTGTAGCACTTTGCCTGTGCTTGCTTACTGCAGCCGCAGTAAAGGCGCAGAAAATGTCTTTTGGTTTAAAAGGTGGTCTCAATATTTCCGATGTATCGAATATCAATGGCGACAACCGCCTGAGCGGTCATCTCGGCCTCTATTTCAACAGCCGTTTAAATGCGCAATGGAGCATTCAACCCGAGTTGTTGTATTCGGGACAGGGCCAGCAATACAGGGCGCTTGGTAATGAATATACTTTGGCCCTGAACTATATCCAGATCCCGCTGATGTTCCAGTTCAGGCCTGTAAAGCAGGTATACCTGGAAGTGGGTCCGCAACTCGGTTTTTTGATAGCCGCCAACGTGAAAGACGATGGTGATAAAGAAGAAGTAGATGGCGCTTATAAAAAGGCCGATTTTGGATTGAATTTTGGCGCAGGTTTTATGGTCACTTCCAAACTGGGTTTTTACGGGCGTTATAATGTGGGTTTGGCAGACATCAACGATGTATCTGCGTTGAGCGACCGGCACAACCGCGTTGGCCAGCTCGGGTTGTTTATTCGCCTGCAATAATACAATTTCTCTTAGCGGATATATCTTTCAAAAAATTCCCAGGTGCGCAGCATCTGGTCGATACGTTGCCGGTTATCTCCGCTTCGGGTGACCTCATGTGTTGCATTGGGATGGCGTACGTATTCCACCGGCCGTCCCAATACTTTTAAACTCCGGTATAACATTTCGCTTTGTACAAAACCGGTACGCCGGTCGTTGTCTCCATGAAAAATAATATAGGGCGTGGTGATATTTTGTACATAGTTGATGGGCGATTCGCGTTGCAGGTTATTCTTTACTACCGGTTCCCAGGGATAACCGCCGAAATAATAAGGCACCAAACGCCAGGCCCTGCCTTCGCCAAAAAAGGTGGCCAGGTCGTATACACCACGCTGCGAGCAGGCCGCTTTAAAGCGCTGATCGTGCGCAATGATCCAGGCCACCAGGTAACCGGCATAAGAGCCGCCCGTTAATACCAGTTTCGAGGTATCGGCCCATCCTTCTGCTACTGCCATATCCAATGCCGTTAATACATCGCTGGCAGGGCCTGCACCCCAGTCGTTGATATTGGCCCGCATAAACGCTTCGCCATAACCGCCGCTGCCGCGCGGATTACAATACACTACGCCATATCCTTTGCTGCAAAAGAACTGGTATTCGTGCCACATGCTGCTTTCACCGGGTCCCCACATGGCCGTGGGTCCGCCATGTATCTCCAGCAGCAGCGGGTATTTTTTACCTGCCTGGTAATTCGCCGGTTTCATTACCCAGTATTCAATGGTCAATCCTTTGTTGTTGGTAAAACTTTTCTTTTCAGGAAAAGAGAGCTGTTTGTTTTGCACCCAGCTATTGAAGTAACCGGCGCGTTTGACGTTTTTGGCGTCGGCATCGGCCAGGTACAGTTCCGAAGGACTGGCCACTTCTGTTTTGGCAAAGGCCAGTTTGTTTTTCACGATGTCGAAACTGGTGATGCCGCTTTCATAACCGGTGAGCTGCTCCACCTTTTTCGATTTGATATGCGCGCGGTACAGGGGCACACCGCCATTGCTTGGCGAGGTGAAATACAAATAGTGTTCATTGGCGCTCCACACCAGGTTAGTTTTATTGCGATCGTGGGGAATGACGATGATATCTTTTGCCGATCCTTTAAACGGCATGAGGGCCAGTTGCGGAACTTTTATAGAAGCCGTATCGCTGACCTGGAAGGCCAGCCACTCACCCGATGGCGATAATACCGGACTGGTATACACTTTACCTTTTTGCGAAAGCAAGGGGCGAAAATGCGTGCCATCGCGGTTGGCTATGTACAGGCTGTTTTCGGGCGACCGGTCAGGATGCCGCAGCGAATCCATTTCTCCCGAAAAAATGATGGCTTTGCCATCGGGCGTAAAATCGGCGCTGCTTACATAATAATATCCTTTTGTGATGGGTTGAGGCGTATCGCCGGGCTGTGCATTGATGATAAAGAAATGATTAAAGCTCATACCGGCGCTCACATTGGCCTCGTCGTGAAAGTCGAGCTTGTTGATCACCAGCGCTTTTTTATCACTCACATTGTTCTCGAGGTAGGCCCTTACTTCCTGCAGGTTGCCATCGGGGTTGGGTTTGGCGTCGGTATCGGCAAACAGGGTTTTGTTATCGAAGCCCGGTTTTTCAAAAGGCCAGGCCGGCGATCTGGCGCCGCCCTGCAGGGTGGAATCTTTAAGCAGATCGTAAAAGGGAATACTCACCGAAAACAGGATCTGTTTTCCATCGGGGCTCCATTTGGGCGAGCCGGCGCCGTATTTCGAATGGGTGAGCTGAACCGCCTCGCCGCCATCGAGCGAAAGCAGGAAGATCTGTGGTTTACGGTCTACCGTGCGCACAAAGGCCAGTTGTTTGCCATCGGGGCTGAAGACAGGCTGGCTGGAATTTTCTTTGGTAGTGAGCTGTCGCGGCGCCGAACCACCGTCTGTAGCAACCATCCATATTTGTATAACGTACTTATAATCCAGCTTGTTATCGCCGTCGGGCTCCATAGAAAGTACCGTAAACGCGGCCTTGCTGCCATCGCGGGATAGGGTAACGGCGCCCACGGTTTTTATTTTTAACATATCTGTAACCGTCACGGGTTGTTTGGTTTGTGCGGTTACTGCGAAGCACCAGAGGGAGCAAAAACAGATGAGTAATCTTCTCATGCACACCTATTTAGGCGCTGAAAGTACGAATTCCAATATTCCTTGTTCAATTTTTGTTATTCCGGTAAATTTGTATAATTCTAAAATTATGAGTGAAACAACAGCCCCGCTATTAACCGCAAAGGATTTCAGCACCGACCAGGAAGTGCGTTGGTGTCCCGGTTGCGGTGATTACTCCATATTAGCGCAGGTTCAAAAAGTGATGCCGGGTTTGGGGATCCCTAAAGAAAACATCGTGATCATATCCGGGATCGGCTGCAGCAGCCGCTTCCCTTATTATATGAATACCTATGGTATGCACTCGATCCATGGCAGGGCCACAGCCATTGCCAGCGGATTAAAAGCAGCCAGGCCCGAACTGAGTGTATGGATCGTTACAGGCGATGGTGATGGATTGAGCATAGGCGGCAACCATACCATTCATTTATTGCGCCGCAATTTTGATGTGAACGTGATGCTGTTCAACAACCAGATCTATGGGTTGACCAAGGGACAGTATTCACCCACCTCCGAAAGAAGCAAGGTAACCAAGTCCACTCCATACGGCAGCCTCGATCATCCATTCAACCCACTGGCCCTGGCCATGGGCGCCGATGCCACTTTTATTGCCCGCAGTATGGACCGCGATCCCAAACATTTACAGGAATCGCTGATTCGCAGTTACAAACACAAAGGCGCATCCTTTCTCGAGATCTATCAAAACTGTAACATCTTTAACGATGGCGCTTTTGAAGTATTTACCGAAAAGGCGTCTAAACCCGACAATACCCTTTTCCTGGAACATGGCAAGCCGCTGATCTTTGGCGCCAATAAAGACAAGGGCATTAAGCTGGACGGTTTTAAACCCGTGGTGGCCGACCTGAACAATGGCGCCAGCGTAAGCGACCTGTGGGTGCACGACGAAAGGGATTTTTACAAAGCACAAATACTGGTGCGTATGTTCGACGACCCGCGTGCCGACGATTCCCTGCCCCGTCCCTTTGGTGTGTTTTATGAAACCGACAGGGGATGTTATGAGGATATGATGCAAATGCAGATAGATGAAGTGGTGGCCACCAGGGGCGCCGGTAATTTGGATAAACTGTTAAGGGGTAACGAAACCTGGACTATTAACTAAACAACACTTTCACCTGATAAAAAGGGGCTGGTTCATACAATGAGCCGGCCCTTTTTCAATTTTACCCAATTACATGATCGGTAAAGTTCACAGGCTATAAAAAAAAGAGCCAGCGATGGAGATCGCCGGCCTGTGCTTACCTCTGAAACCACAAAAAGAAAGAAGTTAGCAATATGTTGACATACAATTGATCGTAATGAATTAGGGTATGCAGGTTCAATGGATCATGGATGGGCAATCGTATTGTGTGAAGGCGACAAATGCTGGTTCTGTCGAGTGAACGTCAGAACGAATACAATAACACCTTCTGCAAGTTGATTTGTTGAAAACTGCTGCTGCAACAGGAAGTATTAGCAGATAGTTTCGATTACGAGGTACAATCTTTCTTTTTGGGTAGTTCAGAACACTTTAACCAGCATCACGTAGGCACAGTAGCACATTTATTAAAAGGGCAACGGATGATATTTATTAATCAACGGAATAAAAAAATCCGAATATACCAGTCTTTATAAATTATTGGAAATAGAGGCCTTAATGGAAATTGGACGGTTGGAAACGGGAGATTGGAATTCTACGGTGCCATGCAGGTGAGATTGGGT